>Ga0334892_1000432_pt1 | contig 52823 bp, 42 predicted proteins | sample GraSluR3_MG_4_FD_207213 | JGI IMG/M metagenome (GOLD analysis project Ga0334892, IMG submission 207213) | Sludge microbial communities from methane-producing bioreactor in Wageningen University, Netherlands - Granular Sludge_15_04-R3 | ecosystem: Engineered > Bioreactor > Anaerobic >...
CATCCTTCATCCTTCATCCTTCATCCTTCATCCTTCATCCTTCATCCTTCATCCTTCATCCTTCATCCTTCATCCTTCATCCTTCATCCTTCATCCTTCATCCTTCATCCTTCATCCTTCATCCTTCCCCCTTCCCCGACTCTCGCGCGGTGCCACGAGCCCTTCACGGGGCGGGGGCCGTCTGGTAGCCTACCGCGTAGGTGTTTCGGGCACGACGAACCGGGGCTACGATCCTTCCACCACGGGGAGACCACGATGGATTCTCGCAAGCTGGGAGTCGCGATCCACGGCGCCGGCCAGGTGGCCTACGCCCATGCCGCCAGTTGGCTCAAGAACCCCCACGCCCAGATCGTCTCGGTCACGAGCCGGCGCAGGCAGAGCGCCCAGCGCCTGGTCGACCAGCTCGGCCTCGATTGCCGGGTGGGCGACGACTTCGACCGGGTGCTCGCCGACGAGCGGGTCGACGTCGTCAACCTGAGCGGCCCCAACCACGTCCACACCGAGCAGGGAGTGGCCGCGGCCGAGGCCGGCAAGCACCTCGTCGTCGAGAAGCCCATGTGCCTGTCGATGGACGAGAACCGGGCCCTGCGCGACGCGGTGGCCCGGGCGGGCGTCAAGAGCGTGGTCAGCTTCGTGCTCCGCTGGAACCCCCTCGTCGAAACCCTGAAGTCGCTGCTGGCCGCCCGCGCCGTGGGCGACTTGTTCTACGTCGAGGTCGATTACTGGCACGGCCTGAGCGACTGGTGGACCGGCTTCTCGTGGGGCAAGACCCTCCAGAGCGGGCGCAGCACCATGCTGACCGGCGGATGCCACGCCGTCGATTGCATGCGCTGGCTCACCGGCGACGAAATCGTCGAGGTCGCGGCCTTTGCCAACGACCCGAAGCAGAAGTTCGAGTATCCGGCCAACGTGGTGGCCGCCCTGCGGTTCCAGAGCGGCGCGATCGGCAAGACTTCGGCCCTGTTCGACGCCGACATGCCCTACCAGTTCAACATCGACCTGGCCGGCACCGAGGGCACGCTGCGCGACAACCGGGTGTGGTCGAAGAAGCTCTTCCCGGGGCAGACGAGTTGGACCACGATCGAGACGATCCTGCCCGACTCGGGCGCGGTCGATCACCATCCGTTCGACGCCCAGATGAACCACCTGGTCGACTGCATCCTCGAAGACCGGGAGTCGCACGTGAGCGTGGCCGACGCCTACAAGACGCACGAGGTGTGCATCGCGATCGACCGCTCGATCGCCGACGGAGGCCGGCCGGTGAAGCTGCCGTTGGAGTAGGGTCTTAGCTCGTGGCTTCTGCGCGCCGTGCGCGGATGTTGTGGGGCACGTCTTCAACGTGCCCGCAACCCCACGGCACGTTGTAGCTATACCCCGCATTAGGGCTGGAGTTGCGGCGATTGCCCGCGGGGGGCGGCGGCTCGGCGCGGGGTGGTGTTGGCTCGGTCGCGCCTGGTGCCTACACTTGTCAGAGGAGGACTCATCGCCCGCTTTTTCGCCCCGGCCTTTGTCGCATGAATCGGTCCGACATCCCGCCCTCGAATCGCCGCCGGGTTGCGATCGAGGTACAAGGCGTGGTCCAGGGGGTGGGGTTCCGGCCGTTTGTTTATGCCGAGGCGCGGGCTCGGGCACTGTCCGGCTGGGTGCAAAACGAGGCCGGCTCGGTTCGCATCGAGGTGCAGGGCCCTTCCGAGGCGGTCGAGAGCTTCTGCCACGCGATCCGCACGGCATCGCCCCCGCAGGCACGCATCCGCTCGTTCGAGGTGAAGGAGAAGCCGTGCGACGACGGCGCGGGCGAGGATTTCGCGATCCGGTCGAGCCCCAGCGAGGGGACGCCCCGGCCGGCGATCCCGGCCGATCTGGCCACGTGTCGAGAATGCCTGGCCGAGATCGGCAGTCCCGAAGAACGGCGTTACCGGTATCCCTTTACGAACTGCACGAACTGCGGCCCGCGGTGGTCGATCATCGAGCAGTTGCCGTACGACCGCCCGCGCACCTCGATGGCCGGCTTCGCCATGTGCCCCGACTGCCGGAACGAGTACGAGGACGCGGCCGATCGGCGGTTCCACGCCCAGCCGATCGCCTGCCCGCGGTGCGGGCCGAGCCTGCGTCTTGTCGACGGCTCGGGCACCGTGCTTGCGTCGGGCGACGAGTCGCTGGGCCGGGCGATCGACGCGATTCGCGCCGGACGGATCGTGGCGATCAAAGGGCTGGGGGGATTTCAGCTCGTGGTCGATGCCACCGATCCCGCGGCCGTGGCCCGGCTGCGGGAGCGAAAGCGGCGGCCCGCCAAGCCGTTCGCCGTGATGGCCGCCTCGCTCGACGAGGTGGGCCGCCGGTGCGAGGTTTCCGACGCGGAGGCCCGGGCCCTCGGCTCGCACGAGGCGCCGATCGTGCTCGTCGGGCGCCGGAGCGACCCGGGCGCGCGCCGCGACGTGGCCGACGCGGTGGCTCCCGGCAATCCATACCTGGGCGTGATGCTGCCCTACACGCCGCTGCATCATCTGCTGACGGCGGGCGTGGGCCGGCCCATGGTCTGCACGAGCGGCAACCTTTCCGAAGAGCCCATGGCCACGACGACCGACGAGGCGCTCGAGCGGCTGGGCTCGATTGCCGACGCGATTCTCACCCACGATCGGCCGATCGTGCGGCCGGTCGACGATTCGGTCGCCCGAGTGTTGCCCGAGGGCTTGCAGATCCTCCGCCGCGCCCGGGGCTATGCCCCGTTGCCGATCGACCTGGGTTTCGAGGGGCCCACGGTTCTGGCCCTGGGAGGACACCTGAAGAACGCGGTGGCCCTGGGGCTTGCGTCGCAGGCGATCGTGGGTTCGCACGTGGGCGATTTGGAGAGCGTGCTGAGCGTCGAGGTGCACCGGCGCGCGGCGGCCGACCTGGTGGGCTTTTTCGACGCGAGGCCCGATGGCGTGGCGTGCGACCTGCACCCCGACTACGCCTCGACCCGCCACGCCGAGCAACTGGCCGGTGCGTGGAACGTGCCGCTGGTGCGCGTGCAGCATCATCACGCGCACGTGGCCGCGTGCATGGCCGAGCACCGTCTCGAGGGGCCCGTGCTCGGGCTGGCCTGGGACGGCACGGGCTACGGCCTCGACGGCACGGTGTGGGGCGGCGAGGCCCTGGTGTGCGAAGGAGCCGATTCGAGACGCCTTGCCCATCTTCGCACGTTCGCGCTTCCCGGCGGCGATCGGGCCGTGCGCGAGCCGCGGCGATCGGCGCTGGGAGTGCTGTTCGAGATTCTCGGCGACGAGGCGGCCGGGCCCGCGATCGGCTGGTTCACGCCGGCCGAGCGCGATGCCCTGCTCGCCATGCTGCGGCGATCGTTGCGGTGTCCGCGATCGAGCAGCGTGGGACGCCTGTTCGACGCGGTGGCGGTCTTGTGCGGGCTGCCCGGCCGGATCAGCTTCGAGGGCCAGGCCGCCATGGCGTTGGAGTTCGCGGCCGACGAGGCAGAAGCAGGGGCGTACCCGCTTCCGCTGCGGCGCCGGGCGCGATCGGGCGCGACGGATTTGACGGTCGCCCGCCAACCGCCGGGCGAGGAGCCCGACGACGCACCGCTCGTGATCGACTGGGAGCCGCTCGTCCGGGCGATCGTGGCCGATCGGGCGTCGGGCGTGCCCGTGCGACGCATCAGCGCCCGGTTCCACAACGCCCTGGCCGAGGCGGCCCTTTCGGTTGCCCGGCACTGGGGAGGCCGGCAAGTCGTGCTCTCGGGAGGATGCTTTCAGAACGCCCGGCTGGCCCGGCGCGTGCGGTCGCGGCTTCTTGAGGCGGGATTCGAGGTGTACACTCAACAACAGATTCCGCCGGGCGACGGCGGACTCGCCCTTGGACAACTTTTCGTCGCTTCGCAGCGACTCAGAGGATAACGCGATGTGTTTGGGAATCCCCGGAAAAATCCTCGATATCTACCAGCAGAACGACCTGCCCATGGCCAAGGTCGAGTTCGGCGGCATCGTCAAAGAGACCTGCCTCGCCTACACGCCCGAGGCAAAGGTCGGCGAGTACGTGATCGTGCACGTCGGCTTTGCCATCAGCCAGCTCGATGAAGACGAGGCCCAGGAAACCCTGCGATATATCGAGGAGATCGAGGCGGCTGGCCGGCTCGACGACGAGCTGCGGGCCGCCACGGACGACCCGGCTCGACCGGGCGGCGAGGTGACGCCGTGAAATACGTCGACGAATACCGCAACGCCGATCAGGCCCGGAAGCTTGCCGAGCACATCCGGCGCACGACGACCCGGCCGTGGAACATCATGGAGATTTGCGGGGGGCAGACCCATGCGATCGTCCGCTTCGCCCTGGACGAAATGCTGCCCGACGAGATCACCCTGATCCACGGGCCGGGCTGCCCGGTGTGCGTTACTCCGATCGAGATACTCGACAAGGCGATCGCCATCGCTTCGCGACCCGGGGTCGTTTTCTGCTCGTTCGGCGACATGCTTCGCGTGCCGGGTTCGTCGAAGGATTTGCTTACGGTGAAGTCGGAAGGGGGCGACGTGCGGATCGTCTACTCGCCCATCGACGCCGTGCTGCTGGCCCGAAAGCACCCCGACCGCCAGGTCGTGTTCTTTGCCGTGGGATTCGAGACGACCGCGCCGGCCAACGCCATGGCCGTGGCCCAGGCGGCCAGGCTGGGGCTGGACAACTTCTCGGTGCTGGTCTCGCACGTGCTCGTGCCGCCGGCGATTCGGGCGGTGCTCGATTCGCCGTCGTGCCTGGTGCAAGGGTTTCTGGCCGCCGGACACGTCTGCACCGTCATGGGCACCGGCGAATACGGGCCGATCGCCGAACAGTACGGTGTGCCCATCGTGGTCACCGGCTTCGAACCGCTCGACATCCTGCGGGGGGTGTCGATGTGCGTGGCCCAGCTCGAACGGGGTGGCTCGGAGGTCGAGATCCAGTACGCGCGGGCGGTCCGACCCGAGGGAAATGCCACGGCCATTCGGCAGATCGACGAGGTTTTCGAGCGGGTCGACCGCAAGTGGCGGGGCATCGGCGAGATTCCCGCCAGCGGCCTGGGGCTCCGCCAAGCCTACGCCGCCTACGACGCCGATCGGCGTTTTGGCGTCGAGGACATCGTGGCTGAGGAGCCCGAGGTGTGCATTGCGGGCGAGGTATTGCAGGGGCACAAGAAGCCCCACGACTGCCCGGCGTTCGGCATCCACTGCACCCCCGACCACCCTCTCGGGGCCCCCATGGTATCGTCGGAGGGGGCCTGCGCGGCGTACTACCGTTACCGGCGGCGTGCGACCTCGGGATGAGCTTTGAACCTTCCCTCCAGCGAGCCATTGCCATGAGCGACGAAACCCCGCGAGAAGTCACTTTGTCGTGTCCCGCGCCGCTGGACGATCACGCGACGATCCAGATGGCCCACGGGGGCGGGGGGCGATGGATGCGGCGGCTCATCGGCGAGACCTTTTTGCCGGCCTTTCGATCGGCCTCGCCCGGCGCGGCCGCGCCGCCCCACGATAGCGCGGTGCTCGAGGTCCAGGGCGCTCGCCTGGCGTTCACGACCGACACGTTCGTGGTCAGCCCGCTGTTCTTTCCCGGGGGCGACGTAGGCAAGCTCGCCGTGTTCGGAACGGTCAACGATCTGGCTATGGCCGGGGCCAGGCCGATCGCCCTGAGCGCGGGCTTCGTGCTCGAAGAGGGTTTGCCCCTGGAGACGCTCCGCCGCGTGGTCGAGTCGATGCGCGCGGCGGCCGACGAGGCGGGCGTGCCGATCGTCACGGGCGACACGAAGGTCGTCGACCGCGGCAAGGGTGACGGCGTTTTCATCAACACGTCGGGCGTGGGGGCCATTCCGGCCGGGGTCGACGTGTCGCCCGCCCGCGTGGTGCCCGGCGACGCCATCCTCGTCAGCGGCGACCTGGGCCGTCACGGCATCGCGATCATGTCGGTGCGCGAGGGGCTCGAGTTCGAAGGGGCGCTGGAGAGCGACTGTGCGTCGCTGGCCGCCGTGGTGGCCGACCTGGTGGGGGCCGATCCCGACGTTCACTGCCTGCGCGACCTGACCCGGGGCGGCCTGGCGGCCGCGCTGAACGAGATCGCCGATGACGCCGGCGTGGGAATGGAACTCGACGAGACGTTCATCCCGGTGGCCGAGCCCGTGGCGGGCGCGTGCGAGCTTCTGGGGCTCGACCCGCTCTACGTGGCCAACGAGGGGCGTTTCATCGCGATCGTGCCCCCCGAGGCGGCCGAGGCGGCGTTGGAGATCATGCGCCGGCACGCCGTGGCCTTCCAGGCCGCGGTCATCGGCACGGTCACGGCAAGTCACCCCGGCACGGTCGAACTCCGCAGCCGCCTCGGCGGACGCCGCATCCTCGACCTGCTCTCCGGCGAACAGATGCCGCGAATTTGTTGAAGCAGGGCGTCGCTTGGCGCGCGCCGACGCGGAGGTTGCCGGTCGGGAGAAGGAACCACCAAGGCACCAGGATACGAAGGGAAACACGCCTCAGTGCACCTCTTGGCGCCTTGGTCTCCTGGTGTCAAAGCGCGATTCTCTTGATCCCGTCCTTGATCAGCGGGACGTTGAAGTTGATCAGCAGTCCCAACCGGTGCCCCGTAAGCTTCAAGTACGTCAACAACTGCGCCTCGAACAACGGATTGTGCTTCTCCACGGCCTTGAGTTCGACGATGAGGCATTCCCGAACCAGAAGGTCCAGACGCAGACCGGCGTCCAGCCGCACCCCGTCGTAGACCACGGGCAGTGCCACTTGCGACCGGAACGGCACGTTTCGCCTTCCCAACTCGTGGCACAGGCAAACCTCATACACCGATTCCAGAAGCCCCGGTCCCAGGGTCTTGTGAACGGCGAACGCGCCTTCGACCACGGCCTTCGCGGCACGGTCGGTTTCGACGGGGATGGGCGCATAATGGGGCATCGGGTTTGTCCTCATGCCGTTAGGGTACCAGGACACTCTGTTTCTCACCACCAAGGCACCAGGACACGAAGAGGCAAATTAAACCCGCCGACTTCGTGTCCTGGTGCCTTGGTGGTCAAATCGGCCTCATCCCACGTTGCCCGAGCAGCGTCGCATTCCCTGGATGGGCGATGGACTTCCGGTCCTCTCCGCCCGTCCGGACCGCGAAGCGTGCGAAGGACTGGAGAGCCTCATTCGACGCGCTACCGGGATGGAGGCCCGTTTGGGCTAATAGACCCAGTCGAAGCCGAAGTAGGGCGTGATGCCGGGGGCCCAGACGTTCAACGCATTGGGGAAGCCCATCGGGCCGGTCAGTCGCAGGTCGAGGTGTTCCTGGTAGTTCCGGTCGAAGAGATTGTCGACGCCGGCGATCAGGCTGAGGTTCTCGGTGCGATTCCAGTAGCCCTTGAGATTCCAAACGGTGAAGCCGGGCGTTCGCTCTTCGAGATCGACGATGCTCGATCCGCTGCGGATGGCGGCGAGGCGTTCCTGGGTGGCGACCATGCGGGCGGCAAGCTCGACGCCCCAGCGTCGCCCGCCGTCGGGATCGTGGAGCCGCACGCCCACGGTCGATTCCAGGGGCGACATGGCCGGCAGAGGCCGGTCGATGTCGCGATCGCGGCCGTCGACGTACGACATGATTGCGAAGCCCGTAAGGCGCCGGGTCAGGTCCATTTCGGCGTAGGTTTCGAACCCCACGAGGGTGGCGAGGCCCGTATTGACGAAGCGGAGCTGCCGGGCGCTGGTGAAGTCGGAAATGACGGCGTCTTCGTAGGTGATGTAGTCCTCGACCCAGGCGTTGAAGAACCGCCCCCCGCACCGCCAGAAGTCGCGATCGAGGCTCAGGCCGAGGTCGAACTGCCAGTTCTTCTCGGGTTCGAGCGTGGGCTCTCCCACCACGTTGGTGATGCCGCTCTGAATCACGGCGAGGAAGATGGCGTCGGCGTATCGTTCGACCAGGGTGGGCGACCTCTGGGCGTGCCCGACGCTGGCCCGCAGCATCAGGGAGTCGGTCAAGAAGAAGTCGTTCGACAGGTAGCAGGCCAGGAGGTTGTCGTTCTGCTTGAACTCGTCCTCGCGGCCGTGCAGGCTGCCGTCGGGGCGGATGTCGCTTGCCCGCGCCGTGGTTCTGACCCAGTCGATGCGGCCCCCGATCGCCGCCTTCCAGACGTCGGTCACGTAGGCCGAGCCTTCGGCATAGAGGCCGGGGTTGGCCATCCAGGCGTGGGGCATGTTCTTTTCGAAGCCGCCTTCCAGGCCGAGGATCTGGTCCTGGATGTCCTCGGAGAGCTGGTCGAAGCTGATGCGGTTGCGATCGAACAGGGTTTGGTAGCGCTCGGTAATCCCGCGGTGGGCGAGGTAACGAAAATCGGCCCCGAGGCGGAGCAGTCGGTCGTCGGGGTCGCCGTAGGTGACGCTCGCCCGCAGTCCGCTCGACGCCAGGCCGCCGTCGGTGTCGCCGTGCGTGATGGCGGCGGTCTCGTTGGCGCCCGTGCCCGGCAGGGGATACAGGCTGGGATTGCCCACCTCTTCGGCGAACAGGTTGTCGAGGGCCCAGTTGACTCGCTGAATCGTGGCGAAGTCGGGCCGCAGATACTTGCGGTGGGTGGCGCCGGCATATTTCGTGCGGTTGTACCAGCTCGATATCTCGAAGGCGTCCCACGAGCGGCAGGGATCGTCGTCGAGATAGCGCAACTCGAACCCATAGGTGCCGAGCGAGTCGATGTCGAAGAACTGGCCAGGGTACTCGGTGTCGGTCTGGTCGAGGCGCTGGTAGGCGAAGTCGAGGTGCTGATGGCTTCCCACGTCGACGCCGATTTCGCCGAGCAGGTCGCGGTTTTCGTAGCTCGAAGGGATCTTCGTCCCGTCGCCCGACTTGTAGTCGCTTCCTTTGCGATGGCCGTAGCTGAAGCGGTATCCGTAGTTCTGGTCGCCGCCGAAGATGATTTCCCGGCCGTAGACCTGGCCGCCGTTGGTGCGCACGGCCCCGATCGTGTCGAAGTGGATCTCGGGCCCGCATCGGTAGCGCGGCGTGGGGGCGCGAAGGATGTCGATGAAGGCGAAGCCCGGTCCGTACCGCAGGCCGTAGGGGCCCGGAATGACCAGCACGTTGTCGATCAGGCTCGGATCGATCTTGCTGACGATCGTGTCCAGGTCGCTGCGCACGGGAAACCAGTAGGCCCCGTTGGCCGTGGTGTGGATCTGGCCGGCCTTGTAGCCGCGGATGTACGGTTCCATGGCGACCTGAGACCGGCGTCGCACCTTGGTGGTTTGCACGGTGTCGGCTTTTTGAAGCATCTCGCCGGTGTCGGCCGGCGCGCTTTCCGCGATGCTCTCGCTGCCGGTCTCCTCGCCCGGCACGCTGGTCGACTTGCGTTCCTCCAGGCGCATGGCCAGCCGATCGATGCCCGGACTGATGGGGGGCCTGCCCGCACCCGCGTCCGTGGGCGCCAGCGGCTGCCCCGGGGCGGTCAGCGGCTGCGCCGGGGCGGTCAGCGGCTGCACCGGCTGGAACGATGCCGTGCCGAACCGCGTCGCTGGCCGATGGTCGGCCTCGGCCGAATCGTTCTCGACATCGGCGTAACCGTTGGGGACGTTCTCGAGGTAGACGAATCCCGCCGAGTCGATTTCCGCATTCGCGTAACCCGCGGGACCCGGCTCGGCCTGATCGGCCGCCGCGTCGATCCGCGTCGTCGAAACGCGCCGGGTCAAGCGTTCGACGGGAAGCGGCTGCTGCTCGAGGGGCCCCCGCGAGCGCACGCACGTGTTCAGGGCCAGCCGGGCCGCCGCACGCACGCGCGGCGAGGGCTCCAGCGCACAGCCCTTGTCGTCGGTCCCGTTGGCCAACTCGTCGAGCTTGCGCATCACGTCGGGGTCACAACAGTCGCCGCTCGGGCAGGTCTTGCAAGGATTCTCGGAAGTCTTGCAGAAGGCCACGGCCGCCTCGTAGCGCACCTCTTCGTCACAGTCGGACAGCGCCGCCAGAAGCCCCGTGATGACGTCCTCTTTGTAGTTGGGGCAACCGCAACCGACGGTCGCCAGGTACTTGATGGCCTTGATCTTCTGCTCCTTGAGGTCCTGATCGGCCTTGACCTTGGCCGCCGCTTTGAGGGCCTCGGGCTTCTCGTCCTCGAGATTGGCCGGGTCGGCAATCCGCTTCAGGGGCGGTTTGCGTTCCCAATCGGGGTTCTCGCCCGTCCGATTCAGGAGCGAATCGCGCCGGAGATAGTCGCGGTTGGGGCGCGTGGGCGGCACCGAAGCTTCGGCGGAAGCTGCTCCCGGCGGTGGGGCGGTCGCGGGCGATTCGGCCGGCGCTTCGGCGGCGGCGTGGGAAAGGGGAGCGACCACACCGGATGCCGTCGTACGCCGATTCATGTCCTGGCCCACGACGCCCGACCCTTGCGCAAGTGCTAGGATCGCCAACACGACGGCAAATGCGGCGACGCGTCGGTTTGCAGTCAACATTTCGGACCTCTTCGCAACGGTAAGGTCGGGTCTGGGCCATTCGGGGGTCGGGGATCGCGCCGGCGTCTACCGCTCAGCCGGTACGTGAAAGGATGCGCGATCTCCACCGAGAGCGACGCCCCCGAGCATGCCTCGCAGGCGGGAGGGCGCAAATCGAGCCGCAATGGCGGGCGCAACCAGAGCGCGGGAAGTCACTGGAAGCACCGTCGTAAATGCGGCTCGTTGGGTAGAATCGCATTGCCGCCCCCCCGGTCGTGGGCAAATGCGTGCGTTGGAATCGATTTGGGCGAGCAGGCTCGTTCTATCTTGGGGAGGCGACCTCTGCGGAGACCATACACCCCCCATTTTGGCCCACTCGGTGACTTCATCGTCTCGCGGGATTCTCCGACTTTAGCGTTTGTAGCTCGTCCGTTGTCTTCGGCGCGCGTACGAAAGACGTTGTTTTCTTCAAGAGCGGTCAAATCTGGTAAACCCTGACGGCGGGTTCACAACCGCTAACTGAGTCGAAATCGTTAGACGATACATGGATCAGGTGCGGCTCATCGATGTGGGGGACCAGCCCCTTCCACGAGGGAGCCGCGGGTTGCGTCGTCACCAGCGGAAGGTCGTGCCGCGGCACGACCTCCGGTCCCAAACCGAAAACCGGCAAATCAATGATGTGGAGGACTGGGGGATGAAAGCGGGAGTCAAACACTTCTCGGCCATCGCGATGGTCGCCTGCGTTGTCGGTATGGGGGCAACCGAAGCGTGTGCCCAAGATCTGTTGGCCCGGGTACGCGACGCGTTGAGCATTTCTTCGCTCCGCGAGAACCTGAGCCCGGCGGGCATCCGGTCGAATCTCGGCAACATGCGCGACGCCACCCTGGGAGCCGACGACAGCTCGATGACCAAGATGGGGCGCCGTTATCGCGACTACCGCGACGCCCGCGTCAACCGCGACGGCGACCATCCCGAATGGGAACGCAAAGACGCCCTGAAGCGGATCGCCGATCCCGACAACCTCGCGCCCGAAAAGCCCGAAGTGATCAAGGCGGCCGCCAAGATCAAGACCGACCAGGACCTCAAAGAACAGAAGCTCAAGGCCATCAAGTACCTGGCGACCGTCTGCTGCAACTGCGACGGGTACGCCGAGGACGTCAAAGAGGGCCTCTTCGCGGCGCTGTCCGACTGCGACGCCGACGTACGCTACGAGGCGGCCGTGGCGTTCTGCAAGTGCGCGGGCGATCCGTGCCACACGTGCACCAGCAGTTGTTGCGACCCGGACATCATGGCCAAACTGGACGAGATGGCCAACAAGCACGACGACAAGGGGTGTCCGCTGGAGCCCTCGCCCCGGGTCCGCGCGGCCGCGCGCCTGGCCCTCGATCGCTGCCGCATGGTCCAGCCCGAGGAACCCGAGCCCAAACCCGCTCCCAAGCTCACGGCGGTTCCGCTGACCTCGGACGAGCCCCGTTACTAAACGGCCTCGCGCGATGGCGCGGCGTGCCCATTCGCCGCTCGCGCCCGACTTGTTCCGGCAGCTTCTCGCCGCCATATTGTTGGGTTCCGGCCAACGCCCGACGCGATCGAGAAAGGACTGCCGATGGACACGCTTGCCTACAAGCCGGGGCTCGACGACGTGCTCGAGCGGCTGCAATCGCTTCACGAGCGCCGGGCCGGAGACCGCGTGTTCGCGGCGATCGACGTGCCCTCGACCGCCGTCCGGGAGTTCGCCCACCGGTACGCCGAGGGCTACTGCGAGGCTCCGGACCCGCACGAGCGGGTCGCCTTCTGGGACCGTCATCTGGCCGAGCGGGCCGCCGTGGAAGACGACTCGGTTCCCAGCGCCTATCTGAGCGAGCTCGATCAGGGCCTGTACGGGGGGCTCCTGGGCGGCAAGGTGCAGTTCATGGCCCATCCCGAGAACGGCTGGATCTCGTCGATGGTCGCGCCGCTGTTGAAGGACTGGTCGCAGTTCGATTCGCTCCGCTTCGATCGGTCCCACGAGTGGTTCCAGCGATACCTCGGGCAACTCGACGCCTTCGTTCGCGGCGCCCAGGGCAAGTTCGCCGTGAGCCATTTCATCCTGATCGACGGCCTGAACTTCGTGTTCGAACTGGTCGGGGCCACCAAGACCTACCTGAGCCTCGACGAGTGTCCCGACACGGTTCGCCGGGCGATCGACTTCGCCTACGACCTCAACGTCGCCGTGCAGGAGGCCTTCTTCGAGCGCGTGCCGGCGCTTCGCGGAGGTACGGCCAGCAACATGGTCCAGTGGGTTCCCGGCCGGATCGTCTCGGAAAGCGTCGACCCCTACCACATGACCAGCGTCGCCTATTTCGAGACTTGGGGGCGCGAGCCCGTCGAGCGGATTCTCGGCCGGTTCGACGGCGGGGTGCTGCACATCCACGGCAACGGCCGGCACCTGCTCGAAGCGGTGTCGACCATCCGCGGCCTCAAGGCGATCTTTCTGGGCGACGATACGGGCTTTGCCAAGGCGTTCGACGTGCTCGAATCGCTGCAAGCGCGAACCGGCGACGTGCCCCTGGTCGTGCAGGCCGAGTTCGACCGCTTTGTCGAACGGCTCGGCGCGGGCCAATTGCCCGGCGGCGTGCTCTACAAGGTATCGCGCGCGCCCGACGCGGCCGCGGCGAACCGGTGCATGGAGCGGGTGCGCGCCTACCGCCGGTAGGGTGGGCCAGGCGGCAGCGCCGGCCCACCACACGAGAGCGTCCGCGGGGGCCATTCCGTCACAGCGACCAGCCCGATCGGTAGGGCTGCTGGATGTACTTATTCGCCTCGTCGTCGTTCGTGAACCGCATCGCCTTCGTATCCCACTCCAGGCGTTTGCCCGTGCGGATGGCGATGTTGCCCAAGAGCACGAACTCGGTCAGCAGGCCGGCCCAATCGAAGGGGCAGCCGGCGGGCTCGCCTCCGCGGCAGGCTTCGATCCACTCGCCCCAGGTGCCCGGGCGGCGGGGAAGGGTCTTGGGCACGTCGCGGAACTTCTCGGCCCGCGACCGGGGATACACCCGGTCTTCGAGCATCACGCCCTCGTCGCCGATGTAGAGTTCGCCGCCGCCGGCCGGCAGCGGCTGGCCCTCGAGCTGCTTCGGGCAGGGCGGCTGCAATCCGCCGTCGTACCACACGATCCGCACCGGCGGCATGTCGTCGCGCGCGGGATAGTCGTAGGTGACGATCGACGCCAGGGGGGCCGTCTCCTCGTAGACGTTGGTGGCCGTCGCGTGCACCGCGACCGGGTCGCCCAGCTTCAAGGCCCGGTAGGGCGTGTTCAAGTGATGACAGCCCATGTCGCCCAACGCGCCCGTGCCGAAGTCCCACCAGCCGCGGAAGTTCCACGGATGGTACACCGCCCGGCGCGGCCGGCCGGCGTTCACCTGCGCCAGGGCGTAATGCCCCTCGGGCCACTCGGCCCGGAAGGGCCGCATCGCCGCCGGCCCGAGCCACAAATCCCAATCGAGCGTCGAGGGCACGGCGTCCTCGCCTTCGGGACGCAGCATGCCCTGGGGCCACAAGGGCCGATTCGACCAGACGTGCACCTCGCGGACCGCGCCGATCGCGCCGGCCCAGATCAGCTCGCACGTGCGGCAGGCCCGGTCGCTCGTGTTGGGCGACGCCGTCACCTGGGTGGCCACCCCCGCCTTGCGCGCGGCCTCGACCACGATGCGGTTCTCGTGGATCGTCCGCGTCAGCGGCTTCACGCAGCAGAGGTGCTTGTTCTTGCGCAGGGCCTCCATGACGATCACGGCGTGGGTGTGGTCGGGCGTGCCCACGTACACCGCGTCGATCTTGTCGGCCTCGGCGCCGAGCATCTCGCGATAGTCGCGGTACCGGCGGGCTTGGGGCCACTTGTCGAACGACCGCTTCGCGTAAACCTCGTCGACGTCGCACAGCGACACGATCTGAAACCCGGCCTGGTCGCAGGCGCTGAGCTGCGGATGGCCCACGCCGCCGACGCCGATGCCGCCCAGCGCGACCTTGTCGCTGGGCGCCACTTGCCCCGCGCCGCCGAGAACGCGGCGCGGCACGATCGTTGCCGCGGCAACGGCCCCGGCGCCTCGCAGCACCTCGCGCCGCGAGAGCTTCGAGACGTTGCCGTGCGACTTCTCGTCGGTTGGACGCTTCGTTTCCATGAGAGTGCTCCCCTTTTCGTTCGAGCGGCTGCCGAGTGCACAACAACGCGCCGACCGCGCCCGTCGCCCCGGCTCCACGGCCGATCCCCACCCGCTGGACCGCCACTCTAGGCACCGGCACGCGGCGTGTCAACAACGCCGGCTCGCCTGAATGGGCATGCACAATCCTGAAGCGTGGGCGTCGCGTCACGCAATCGTGCACGGGCCCATTGGCAGCCTCTTCGCTCGCCGTATCGTCACCGGGCGAAACCGCGGACCGAGTTGGCGCGGCTCCCCGACCTTGAGGCCCGTGGCTCGGGTCGGCATACTGAAGTCTGGTGCGGCGATGTTCTTCGAGACGCAGAGGCTCGACCTTGGCGAGTTTGCCGTGGATTTTGATCGACGGGTATAACCTGCTGCACGCCAGCGGGGTGTTCGGCGCGGGCGGGCGCACGTCGCTCGAGGGGTCGCGCGAGGCGCTGCTCGACTGGCTTGGCGAGGTGCTCAGCGACGCCCAACGCGAGCGCACGACGATCGTCTTCGACGCGAGCCATGCGCCGCCGGGCCTGCCCAAGACGGCGCGAAAGCACGGGCTGCAGATTCGATTCGCCCCGCGCGGCATGGAGGCCGACGACCTGCTCGAAGCGCTGATCCGCGACCATTTCGCCCCGCGCTCGCTGGTGGTCGTTTCGAGCGATCACCGGCTGCACCGGGCCGCTCGGCGGCGCCGGGCCACGCCCGTCGACAGCGACCAATGGGTGGCGGAACTCCGGCGCAGGCCGGCCCGGGGCAAGGCGGAGCCCGATCGTGGCGAGGAACCGAACCCCGAAGAAGTGCAGGCTTGGCTCGATGAGTTTCGGGCGGGGAACCAGGCCGGGGGTGCGCGCGGCAAGCCCCGGAGGGCCGGCAGGCGGTAGCCTCGCCCGCCAGGGTGGGGTCGCGAGGTCGCCCCCGCCGTTTGAAGCGCCCGATTGCCCGCGAGGCGCGATCCGCTTATCCTCGACGTGTGCTTCCCGCGATCGGCGCCCGGGGTTGGGCGGTCGCGGGGCCTTCGTCGTCCATCCACTTACTGTGTAGCGAGGCAACTACCATGGATCAGCGAAGAACTCATCTTGGGGCGGCCGCGTTGGCGCTTGGCGGTGCCCTGTTGGCTTGCAGCCCGTCGATGGCCCCGGCCGCCGAGCCGGCGGCGACCGGCGTCGTCGCGGTGGGCGTGGCAACAATCGACATCACGCCCGACGTGCCGGTGCGCATGTACGGGTACGCCAGTCGCACAACGGAATCGGAAGGTGTGGTCCAGCGCCTCTGGGCCAAGGCCCTGGCCCTCGGCGGCGACGAGGGCGAGGGGCCGGCCGTCCTGCTGATGGTCGAAAACGGCGCGGTGCCCTCGAGCCTCGTCGAAGACCTGGCCTCGTGCCTGGAGACGACGTCGGGCGTCCAGCGCGAACGCTTCATGCTGTGCAACACGCACATCCACTCGGGGCCGCGCCCCGGGCCGTTCCCCGTTCCCGACGATCTCGAGTCGCTCTCGCCCGAGGAGCAGCACACGGCCCGCTACATGACGCAGCTTCGGGAGCGATTGGAGCGGGTCGTGCGCGACGCCCTGGGCGCTCGGCAGCCGGCGCGGCTGGCGTGGTCGTGCGGCAAGGCGGGCTTCGCGGGGAACCGCCGCACGCTCGAAGACGGCCAATGGGTGCGGTTCGGCCAATACGCCGACGGACCGGTCGATCACACCTTGTCGGTCCTGCGCGTCAGCGATCTCCAGGGCAAGCCCGTCGCCGTGGTGCTCAACTACGCCTGCCACTGCACGGTCATGCGGCCCGACTTCAAGAAGATCCACGGCGACTGGGCCGGCTGCGCCCAGGAGTTCATCGAGGCCGACCATCCGGGCGTGACCGCGCTGGTGTGCATCGGTTGCGGGGCCGACGCCGATCCCTATCCGCACGGTACGGTCGAGCTGGCCGAGCAGCACGGCCGGGAGATCGCCCGGGAGGTCGCCCGGCTGCTCGAAGGCCCCTGGACGCCGATCGACCCGAGCCTGACGGCCCGCGTGACGCGCATCGCCTTGCCGCTCGCGACGCCCACGCGGGAAGTGCTCGAGAAGCGGATCGAGGCGGCCAAGGTCAAGGGGGCCTCGGCCGACGCACGCTATCTGGGAAGCGCGGCCCAGGACATCATCGCGAAGCTCGACGCGGGCGAGCAGCTTCCCGAAAGCCGCGAGTACATGCTGGCCGCTTGGATCTTCGGCGACGATCTGGCCATGATCTTTCTGGCCGGCGAGGTCGTCGTCGACTACGCTCTGCGCCTGAAGCGCGAGTTGGACGCAACGCGCCTGTGGATCAACGCCTACAGCAACGAGGTGGCGGGCTACATCCCCTCGCGGCGGATCCTCGCCGAAGGAGGCTACGAAGCGAACCGCCGGCCCACGCGGTATCTGCCAGCCGTCGAGGACCAGCTCGTCGAGGCGGTCCGCTCGCTCGTGCCCGAATCGTTTCGGGCCCCGCCCGCCGCGGCCGAGTGATCGCGGCGAGCACGATGCCAAGCCGCGCGACGCCGCGGTGCAAGCCGATACGTGCGCAACGCGCCCTCCCGCGCGGCGTTCCAACAGCGAACCCCGCGTACCGGCCGGCGCGCGACCGGCCGGTCGCGTGGGCGCCGGCATGATGCGGGCCTACGGGCGCACGGGCTTCACGCTCGTCTGTTTGGTGGGCACCATCTTCTGGCAGGGGTACTTGGCCGGGTCGACCTCGACGCCCCGGGCGCGGAGCGACTGGGCCAAGGCCAGGGCGAAGTCGTAGGGAGCGGCTTCCAGGCCGTCTTGCAGCGCCTCGATGGCGGCCGGGCCGGGGATCCGCTCGACGCAGCAGCGGGCATCCTCGCGGATCTCCTTGTCGACGAGCACGTCGGGGATCTCGCGGATCGCCTCGATCGTGTCGTCGCCGCCGATTTCCGAGAGCATCCACAGGACCTCGCGGCGCACGCAGGCCGGCTGGTCGTTGCCGACCAGGCCGATGAGCGCCTGCTCGACCGCCCGCTTGTCGTCGCCGGGCGCGCCGGGGGCCCCGACTGTGCGAACGATCTTCCACATGGCCCGCTTGGCCGCGCGCCCGACCTCGAGGGGCTTGCCCCAAGCCTCCTTGTCGCCAGCGGCCTGGGCCTTTTCGACGGCCTTGTCCGAGTCGGCCACGATCTTGGCGAGCGGTCGGACGGCCGGGGCGCCCACCGCGCCGGCGGCCTGCCACGCGTCGGTGCGCACCTGGGCGTCGTCGCTTTGGATCCTCGCCAGCAGGGCATCGAGGGTGAGTTCTTCCATTTTCGCGTCCTTTTGTCGTCGGAGTTGGTTTCTTGCGCAAATGCCCGGTTGGGGATTCGAGGCGGCTGCCGTCGCGCCTCGCGTACCCCGGCCCCCCTCCCGCGAGCGGGCGAGGGGCGCGATGAAGCGGCCTCTTACAGATGGTACGGATGACGCTGGGGCCGGCTGGCCATGCGCCGGGCCTCTTCGTCGCCGACGATCTCCCACTTGGCCTCGTCCCACTGAAGCGGTCGGCCCAGGATGAACGAGAGATTGCCCAGGATGCAGAGGTTGGCGACGCCGGCGCCGTACTCGATGTCCATGATGCACTTCTTGCCCGTGCGGATGCCCACGAACCAGTCTTCCATGTGGCCCGGGCTCTTGTAGACTTCCTTGGCCCCGGCGGGCGGGACCCAGTTGCGCACCTTGCGCTCGGCCCACGTGCCGCCGTCGCCGCCCCAGTGCATGCAGGTGCCCTGGTCGCCGTGATACACGGCCCCGTAGCCGGGCCGGGTGATCTTGCCGACGCCGGGCTGCTTGAAGTCGTCCTCGGTCCGCTCCTCGGCCGGGTAGCGCCGCGACACCTCTTCCATGGGCATCTGGGTCCAGGTCATGACCCAGTCGGGGTTCTTGAACGTGTAGGTCACGTTCATCAGGACTGCGCTGTCCCATAGCCCCTCGGTGGGCGAGGTTCCCGTCGCGTCGACCGTGACGGGGCCCTGGTCGTCGGCGTCCATCCAGTACTTGGCGCAGCTCATCACGTGCGCCCCGCGGTCGCGGATCTGCCCGCCGCCCGACTCGAGCAGCCAGCGGAACACGCCGTGCAAGTACCGCGCGTTGTAGGGGCGCCAGCGAAGCGGGCCGAGCCACAGGTCCCAGTCGAGCTCGGGAGGCGGGTCGCCGTCGGGCGTGCGCGACTTGTCTTCGGGGCTGGGATAGTGGAAGCATTCGACTCGGCTGACCTTGCCGATCACGCCGTTGGCCAGGTAGCGGTGCATGAGGTAGGCTTCGGGCTGGGAGCGGCCCTGGGAGCCGATCTGGCTGGCGATGCCCGCCTTCCGGGCCGCCTCGACCATGGCCTTGCTTTCTTCGAGCGTGCAGCAGGCCGGCTTTTCGCAGTAGATGTGCTTGCCCGCCTCGGCCGAGTGGACGAACTGCACGCCGTGCCAGTGGTCGGGCGTGCCGATGACCACGGCGTCGATGTCCTTGCGCTCGAGCAGATAGCGGTAGTCGCGGTAGGGCGTGGCCCCGGGCAGTTCCTTGGCCGCCCGCTCGAGCCGCGCCTCGTCGACGTCGCACACGGCGACGCTTTGCGTCTCGCCCTTGTCGCGCAAGGGCCCTAATTCGTGGTAGAGGCTGCGGGCCCTTCCGCCCATGCCGACATGGCCCACCAGGATTCGCTCGTTGGCGCCTTTCCTGCCGGCCGCCGCCAGGGCCGAGGCGGGGATCACCCGCGGGGCGCCGACGGCCGCACCGGCCGCGGCTGCGGCGCCGGCCGTCTTCAGAAACGTGCGGCGGGGCACTCGTCTTTCGTGTCTTGCCATGTCGCCAGCCTTTCCATGTGGACGATGCTCTTGAAGAACCAACGCCGCGCCACCCGCGGTCGCTACGTCTTGACAACCATCAGGCTAGCGAGCCCCGGCAACCCGTTCAAGGGGTCGGCAACGCGGCCGAGCCGGTTGCTCTGTTCGCAATCCTCGGTGGCGTCGGGTGGCTGCGATCGGCTCGCAAAGACGATTCCCCGCGACGGGTTGTTTGTTTTCTGCGGAATACGTCTCGGCGGGCCGTCGGGAAATTGCTTTTCACGATTTTCCGACCGGCAACCCCCTGACGCGGGGATCGGTTGCGTAACAGAATGCCGGCATCTCAGCTCGCTCGCCTCAAACCCGGAGAGGCCCGGCTCATGCAGATTCGGGTACGTGGCATGGGCCGCCTGATGACGACCGCCCGATCATAGGCATCGAGATAGCACAGCGGTTCGGCCATGCGTGTCAGTATAGCTCCGCCGGCTGAATGGCGAAGGCACCTGTCGAGCCGTTGGGGGGGGGCAGTGAGGGGGAAGCGGAGACTCAGGGAGAGGCTTCTTTGGCTTCTCGCGTTGGTCCTTGACTGGCCAAGAAGTATTGGGTACGCTTTTTTGTTTGGCGGTAGTGCCGGGACGTTGAGCTGTGATTTCCCGATCTTCGCTGCACACCCTCGCATCCTAAAGTCAATTCGAGCAACAACTTAGATACGTTCGGGCGCATAGCTCAGTTGGTTAGAGCGCGTCCCTGATAAGGACGAGGTCCCAAGTTCGAATCTTGGTGCGCCCATTTGCAAAGCCCGGCGTGACAATAAGTTACGTCGGGCCTTTTTTGTCGACGTTCGGTGGAACCATCCTTGCCTTCGTCCACGGGAGCAACCAACGTGAAACGCCGACGCTTCGTTCAGGTGGCGGTGGCCGGGGCCGCCGGCTCTTCATTCCTCGGGTCGGGCTTGCTCGCCTTCGCCGCGGAAGAGGCGAAGACGCCACGCAACGCGGAATTCCGATTCGACCGGCCGTTCGACGGGGCCATCGTGCACGAGCGCTCGGGTAGCCCCGTGCTGGGCGTTGTCTCGGACTCCGGCGGCAAGAAGCTGAAGATCGAGATCGCCGGAACCCTTCCCGATTCGTCCGACCGGATCGAGCTCGTCGACGCCCGGCATCCGCGCGAGAAGATCGCGGTCCGGCGGGAAGCGACCCGATTCTTTGCCGAGGCGATCCTGGAGGACGCGAAGACCGAGCTGATCGCGACGCGGACCGATGCGCGAGGCGAGGGCAAGGCATCGGCGCGCACCCGCGTCATCTGGCTCAAAGACTCGTATCCTCGCTACCGGTTCCAGGTCGACGACAACAGTTTCTTCACCCGCGACATCCACCAGAAGGGCTACAAGAGCATTTTCGACTCGCCGTATTTGGGAATGTTTCGCGATTTTCATGAGAAGTACGGGGTCAAGGTCGTGTTGAACCTGTTCTATACGACCCCGGAGGAGGACTTCAATCTGTCGCAGCTTTCCGACCGGTACAAGTCGGAGTGGCAGGACAACGCGCACTGGCTGAAGCTGGCGTTTCACGCGCGCAACGAGTTCCCCGATCACCCCTATCTTGTCGGAACGCCGGAACAGCTCCGCCAGGACATCGACCTGATCGAAGGCGAGATCAAGCGATTCGCCGGCGAGGAGGTCTACACGCGCACGGCCCTCCTCCATTGGGGAAGCATTCGACCCGAATCGATTCGAGTGCTGGTCGAAAAGGGCTGGCGCACGCTTTCGGGCTCGCTCTGGCCGCTCCGCAGCGCGTCGGGCGCTGCGTACATCGCCAAGTACCAAGTGCCCGAACACGCGATGCGGTACCTCGACGAACAAGACGCCTGGTACCATTTCGACAAGGGCCTCTTGTTCTCGAAGATCGACCTCTGCTGCAATCGGGTTCCCCTCAAAGACACCCTGCCGACGCTCCAGCGGGCTTACGACAACCCGAACACCCGCGAAGTGATGGATCTGGGCACCCACGAGCAGTATTTCTGGCCGTTCTACAAGAACTACATGCCCGACCACGCCCAGCGTCTGGACCGGACGTTCCGGTTCGTTACAGAGCGCGGGTACCGGGCCATCTTTCCCGAAGACGACGTCTACGAGCAGGTTCGCGACCGCGTTTGAGCGTGCGCCGAGGAGGCCCCGTGGCCAGACAGATTCTCTTCGAGCCGAGGGAGTATCGGGAACTCAGTTCCGACGAGCAGCGTCTCTTGCAGGAGGGGTACCAGAAAGCTCTTGATGCCCTTCAGCGGAACGTCACGCCGGCGGGCTTTACGGCCTGCTCGCTGGCCGACAACAAGGTCTACGGCACCGACGCCAACTACCGGGCCATCTGGGCGCGCGACGGAGCCAAGACGATCCTCTGGACGCTCGACCTCGACGACGAGGCGATCCGGGCCTGTCATCGGGCCACGCTGCGCACGATCCTCGAGCATCAGGCGCCCACCGGGCAGCTTCCCGGCTACGTGGGGATCGACGACCATCAGCCTCAGTACGCCGGCGTTGGGGGCATTACGTCGATCGACAGCGCGATGTGGATCATCATCGCCACCTGGCGCCACGCCCAAATCACCGGCGACTGGTCGATCGTCGAAGAGCACGCGTCGACGCTCCAGCGGGCCATGGATTGGCTCAGCGCCCACGACTCGAACAATTGCGGCATGCTCGAGATCCCCGAGGCGGGCGACTGGACCGACCTGTTTGCCCGAAGCTACCATGTCCTCTACGACGAGGTGCTCTGGTACCGATCGCTGATCGCGCACGGCAATGTCCTGCGTCACCTGGGCGACGACCGGGCTGACGACTACCTGCGCCACGCCGATCGCGTGGGCAAGCTCATCTTGCGAAGCTTCTGGCCGTCGACCTCACCCGAACCGACCGAGGGCATCCCCAGCTTCAGCGACGTGCAGTTCGCCCTGGGCGACGCGCGGTACCTGGTGGCGCAGATCTCGCCGTTCAGTTTCAGTTGGCGCTGCGACGTGTACGCCAACCTGTTGGCGTACCTGACGAACCTGATCGACCGGGAGCGGGCGATGATGACGTTCCGCTTCATGTGGGGGGTCGGGGTGAACGAGCCCGGCCCGGTGCAGAATCTCTACCCGCCCGTGCAGGCCGGCGATCCCGAGTGGCGCGAGTATTTCACGGTGAACCTGCTCAACCTGCCGAACCACTACCACAACGGCGGGATCTGGCCATTCATCGGGGGGCTGTGGGTGCGGTACGTCCACAAGCTGGGGCTCGCCGACCTGGCCCGGCGCGAGCTGGTCAAGCTGGCCCGGCTGTGCTCGCACGGCGTGGCCCGGCCGTGGGAATTCAACGAGTGGCACCACGCCGTGACCGGCCGCCCCATGGGAAAGGCATTCCAGGCGTGGTCGGCGGCGAGCTTTGTCCAGGCATGTCACGACCTGCGGCTCGACCCCGACTCGATGGACGGCTAAGGGCGATCGGCGGTGAGGCGTGTCGGCCTTCGTCGAATGGCCCGACCGACGATCCGGTCGCCGCGATGGTATGGGGCGCGAGGGAGCGGCGCCCCGAGCACCCGATCGTTGCGTCACCCCCTGTCGCATCGAAGCTCAGGTGCAGGCTTCGGCCGTCCGGGTCTCCTCTTCCCAGTCATCGGTCCCGGCCTGCTCCGGCAAGCCATCGGTCCCGGCCTCCTCTTCGGGGCCCTCCGCGTCGGTCTGCTGCCGGGCCTTGGGTGACCGGTCGCGGCGACCGGACTTCGTATCGCCCCGCTCGACGTCGTGCAACAAGGCCAGGATTTGCTGGGCCACGCCGGTCCAGGTGAACTGGGCGCGGGCCTTTTGCGAGCCGTACTTGCTGAGCTGCTGCGAGACCCGCGGATACAGAAGAATCGGGGCAATCGCATGGCCGAACGCCTCGGGGTCAAAGGGGTTCGCGTAGATCGCCTCGAGGCCCCAGGTGACTTGCTCCCACAAGCCGCCCTCGGTGGTCACGACGGCGGGGGTGCCGCAGGCCATGGCCTCGACGGCCGTCATGCCGAAAGGCTCGTACCGGCTGCTCAGGGCGAAGACGTCGGCGGCGCGGTAGTAGTCGGCGAGCAAATCGTCGGGGATGTAGTCGCGGAATAACACGCGCCGTTCGATGCCCAGCTCGGCGGCCAGCGACCGCAGCTCGTCGACCTGGCGCGCCTCGGATTCGGTGGGCTCGCTCGAACCGACCGCCAACAGCAGGCGCGCGTCGTCGACCCGCTCGAAGACGCTCGGCATCGCGCGGAGCAGCAGGTCGTAGCCCTTGTTGGCGGCGATCCGGCCCAGGGCCAGGATGACGCGGCCCTCGAGGTCGAGTTCTTGGCGCAGCGCCTGCCGGCTGGCCAGCGACACGGGAAAGAACCGCGTGTCGTCGTAGCCGGGCGGGATCACGCGGATCTTCTGCGCAGGCACGTCGTACTCGCTCGCCGTGAGGACGTCGCGCTGCTGGGGCGTGGTGGCGATCAGCAGGCCGCACTCGTCGTAGACCACCTTCTCCTCGCGAATTCGCCGGCGGAAGTTGTAGCGGCGCTCGAGGTCTTCGGGGTCACCGTCCATGTTGTCGCGCTTCCAGGCCCCGATCGAATGGGGCGTATGCACGTGGGGAATGCGAAGTTGGTTCGACAGGGCCTGGCCGGCGAGCCCCGCGTCCCAGTAGTGGCTGTTGATGAACGCGTAACGCAGGCGCTTCGCGTCGACGTAGCGCCGCACGTTCGTCACCCATTCGGGGATGTGGTCGCAGAGGGTTTCCTTCGGGATGAAGTCCTTGCCTCCGCAGGGGAAGCGAAGCACACGCACCCGATCGGTGACGATTTCGCTCGCCGGCTGGTCTTCGAAGCGGCGCGTCAGCACGTCGACGCGGTAGCCCATCCGCGCCAGACACTTGGACAGCTCGAGCACGTAGACGACCTGCCCCCCGGTGTCCGGCTTGCCGAACTCGGGGGACGCCGACACGTACCCGTGCGTGGAGATCATCATGATTCGCGATTTCGGCTTCAGGAACATGCATTCCTCCTTGGTTGGGACAACGAAGCGAAGGGGATGTCGACGTCTCGCGAGCGACCGGTCAACCCGCCCCCACCTCGAGCACGGTCAGGGCGACGGGGCCCTTCTCCGACGAGAGCGTCACCTCGTCGCCCGCGGTTGTGCCGGTGAGGACGCGTCCGAGGGGGCTCTCGAGGGAAATCTTGTTGTTGACCAGCTCCACGTCGCCGTTGGGGACGAAGTGGAACACGTCTTCAAATTGCTCTCCGTCGGGCAGGGTACCGCTGACTTTCGCCCAGGTGCCCAGTCCGACTTTTTCGGGAGATTGGTCTGCCATGCCATTGCTCCTTGGAGAATCTCGTGGCAACGAGCGGCGCGTCAATCGGTGGGGTCAATCGCCGCACCCCAGCGCCGCAAAAGGAGACGGCCCCACCCAAGCGTTTCACCGACGGGCTATTCCACCGGCGTCGACGGCGCATCCGCCGACGCGTCGGATGGAGGCGCCGGCCTTTGGCCCGCATCCGGGAATTCTTCGACCAAGGGATTCCTCTCGTCGTCGAGGGCGGGGTGTTCGAAATACGCGGAGATCTCGTCCTCGGTTGCACCGGGGGGGCCGGAGTGAAAAACCGCAGCGGCCTCGATCCGGTCCGCCGCCATCATCGACGCGATTCGCTGCAGGTTGGCCAGGATCATGGTTCGTTCCCACTCCTGAAGGTCGGCCAACTCCTGGCGAAATCGTTCCTGAAGCAGGGAAGGCGCGGAACGGATCAACGCCCCCCCCGCCGGCGTGATTTCGACGCGCACAGTGCGGCGATCCCGTTCGTCCCGGGTCCGCGCGATCAGTCCTCGCTTCTCCAATCGGCTGATGATGCCGGTCACGGTCGCCTGGCTGAGATGTACGGCCCGGGCCACCACCCCCAGAGTAACCGGCTGAAGCCGATTCACGGCCCGCAACGCGGCCAACTGCGGCGCGGTGAGGCCGTGCCTCTGCAGCAGGAGGCGAGAGTGGAGGTCGATCGCTCGACTGATCCTCCTCAGGGCCACGATGATCTCGTCTTCGAGGGTGAGAGGTCCGTGAGTTCGTGGCATACCTTCCCGCCAAAGAGTCCCGACCATCGAGTGGTCCAAGCCCCGCCCAAACAAAAGGAATCCGATGTCTTCAAATATTATGGATACAAAGGAGATTGTCAACGGCCACGAGCCGAGTTCTTCGGTCAAGCCGGACGTGGCCGGTTGACAAACGCCGGAAATGGGCGTATTTTACAGTCCTTGTCGCTAGACGGAAAGAAAAAACTCTCGTCGGGCGCGTATCTTGCTCGGTCCAGTCGGGCCTTCCGAGCGGGAAAACCATTTGTGTACATCAGAATAGAGCGAAAACAACCCCCCCAGTCAAGGGATCTATGAGCATCGCTGCTGATCGCCAAAACCATCTCGACGGACAGGTCACGGTCGTCACCGGGGCTTCGTCGGGCATTGGCGCCGCCGTGGCGCGTCGGTTTGCCGCGGCGGGAAGCCGGGTCGTTGTGTCGGCTCGCCGCGAAGCGCGGGTCCGCGAGGTGGCCGGCCAGATCGAGGCTGCCGGAGGTCGGGCCCTGGCCTTCCCCGCCGATGTGACCGACTATGCCCAGCTCGAAAACCTCGTGGCGGCGGCCCGCCGCGAGTTCGGGCAGATCGACCACTTCGTCAACAATGCGGGCCACGCGGTCGCCAAGCCGCTGGTCGATTCCTCGATCGAGGAGTTGGACGCTCAGATCGACGCGAACCTGCGGGGCGTCGTATACGGCTGCCGGGCCGTGCTGCCCCACATGATCCAGCGGCACAAAGGGCACATCGTCACCATCGGCTCGATCTGCTCGGTCAACCATTACCCGAACTACGGGGCCTACGTCGCGGCGAAACACGCGGTGCTGGGATTCAGCCGATCGGTGTACGAGGAAGTGCGGCCCTTCGGGATCCGCATGAGCGTGCTCTGCCCGGCCGCGGTGAACACGGCGTGGTCCGACTTGGCGGGGGCCGAACTACCCTGGCCCAGGCACGAGCGGCTCCAGCCCGAAGACTTGGCCGAGATGGCCCTCTTCTGCGTGACCCTTCCCGCGCGGGTCCAGGTCGAGAGCCTCGTGGTCTGGCCGGTGTGCGAGCCGACCGTCTGAGGGCTCCGGAAAATCGAGGACAAGGAACCGATGGCAGAAGTATCCGCATCCGCGTCCGCAAGGGCGGCGACCGAGGCGTCGGAGATTGCCCAGGCGGCCCGCGACGCGTCGCGCGTCGTGGCGGCCGCCTCGACCGCCGCGAAGGACGCGGCCCTTCGCGCCATGAGCCGAGCGCTGGCGGCGCGCAAGGAGGAGATCCTCGCGGCCAACCGGGCCGATTGCCACGAGGCGGAGCGCCGAGGTCTGGCGTCCGCAGTGATCGCCCGCCTGCGGTTCGGCGAAGACAAGCTGGACTCGCGGTGCCGCAGCCTCGAAAAGATCGCCACGCTGGCCGATCCCGTGGGCCAGCCAATCTCGTGCCGGCGGCGCCCCAACGGCATGCAGGTGAGCCGGGTGCGCGTTCCCCTGGGAGTCGTGCTGAACGTCTATGAGGCCCGGCCCCACGTGACGATCAATGCCGGGGCCTTTTGTCTCAAGGCGGGCAACGCCTCGATCCTCCGGGGCGGATCGGAGGCGAAGCGCTGCAACGGGCTGCTGGGGGAACTGTGGCGGCAGTCGCTCGTCGAGGCCGGCTTGCCGCCCCTGGCGATTCAGGTCATCTCGGGCTCGCACGAGACGATCGGCGAACTGTTGCAGATGGACCAATGGATCGACTTGGTCATCCCTCGCGGCGGCAAGGGGCTGATCGAGGCCGTTGCACGAGGATCGCGCATCCCCGTCATCAAGCACTTCGAGGGAATCTGCCACGTGTATCTCGACGAGGGGTGCGATTTCGACCTGGGGCTGAATGTCGCGCTCGACTCGAAGTGCCTCATGCCCGAGGTGTGCAACGCGATGGAGACCTTGCTGGTCGCCGAGGCCCTTTCGGGCGAGATGCCGCGCATCGTCGAGGCTTTTCGCCGCTGCGGCGTCGAAGTGCGGGGCTGCGAGCGAACGCGGGTCCTGGTTCGGGGCGTCAAGCCGGCGACCGAGGACGACTGGCGAACCGAATACCTCGACCAGATCGTGTCGGTGCGGCTCGTGCCGGGCGTCGCCGAGGCGGTCGAGCACGTGAACCGGTTCGGGTCTCATCACACCGACGCGATCGTGACCGAGAGCCTTGCCCGGGCCGAGTCTTTCGTGTCGGGGGTCGATTCGGCGGTCGTGCTGGTGAACGCGTCGACCATGTTCTGCGACGGCGAGTCGTTGGGCATGGGGGCCGAGATCGGCATCTCGACCGACAAGCTGCACGCTCGCGGCCCCATGGGGCTCGAAGAGCTCACCAGCTACAAGTTCGTGATTCGCGGCCGGGGCGAGGTGATGGGGCCGCCCCGCGCGGCGTCGAGCGAGCCGGGAGGAGGGAACTCGAACTGATGGTTTCAATTCAAGACTATTTCACCCACGCTTTGCGGCGGGTGATGCACGCCCGGCGTTCGGAAGGCCGCCGGATCGGCGCCGAGTTGAAGTTTCCCCTGGTTCGCGCCGATGGGTCGGTTGCCGCCCAGGAGACGGTCACCGCGCTGTGGCGATTCTTGTGCGAACGCGGATGGGAACCGATCGAAGACGGCATGACGCGCCGGGTCGTGGGAGCGCGACGCGCCGGTCCGCAGAACGACTCGATCGCCTCCTGCGAGACCGGCTACTGCAAGATCGAGTTCTCGCTGGCCCACGTGGGCGACCTGTTCGAGCTCGATGCGGCGATTGGCGAGCTGCGCGCGCTGCTTCGGCCCTTCGGGCAGGCCCACGGCGTGCGGTTCCTGGGCTACGGAATCCAGCCGGTCACGCCCCCGAGCCGGGATCTGCTGTTCAAGAAGGAACGCTCCTGCTTCTGGGACAAGGCCGTGCCCTCAAACCGGCGCATCGCGCGCGAGCGGGGCGACGACGTTCACCTGTTCACGATCAACGCGGCCACGCACGTGCACGTGGGGGTGTCCGAGGCCGAGGCGGTGCGGGCGGTCAACGTGCTCGGCGGGTTCGCCGGGCCGCAGATCGCTTTGACGGCCCACTCGAACTTCTGGCAGGGCGAACTCGACCGCCGGCACAAGTCGGTGGCCGAGACGATGTGGGACTGGTGGGAGCCCGCCCGCGGGCGGTCGGGCGTCCCTCCCCGGCCCTTCGAAAGCCTCGAAGACTACGTGGGCCAGATCGCCGCACTACGGCCCATCTACGTGAAGCGCGACGGCGTGCCCGTCCTTGTCACCCACTACCCTTCGTTTCACGACTACTATCACGACGCGGCGGCCGTGGGAAAGGACCTTACGGGGAAATACGTCTCCCTGATTCCCTCGCGGCAAGACATCGATCTTCACAACTCGTGCTACTGGTACACGGCCCGCATCTCCCGCTACTTCACCGTGGAGAACCGGGTGCACGACCAGCAGCCCCCCGACCAGCTCGTCTGCGTGGCCGCGCTGACGCTGGGGCTCCTTTCGGCCCTCGACGAGGGCTGGGAAGAGTTGGCCGGTTACGGCTGGGACGATCTGCGCCGTGCCCGCGATGCGGCCTGCCGCGAGGGCCTCGCGGCGCCGCCGGACGGCCTTTCGCTGCCCGGGCTGGCTTGCCGGATGCTCGAAATCGCCCGGCGCGGCTTGCACCGTCGCGGATTGGGCGAGGAGCCGTTCCTCGATCCGCTGAAGGATCGCCTGGCACGGGCGCGCTGTCCGGCCGACGAGGTCGCGGCCATGGTCCGGCAAGGAGGCGTCGAAACGCTCGTGGCACGGAGGGCCCTGTAGACAACGGGCGCCGTGCGGGATCGCCTTCCCGACCCGCGCCCGACCACCCAACGAAAGATAAAGGAGAAACCCCTTGAGTACCGCATTGCATAAAAACTTGGGTCTCACGTCGTCGCTCTACGAACCGCTGGCTCCCGGCGACGTCGAGCGAATCGCCGAGGCCGCCTTCGACGTGCTCCAGCAGTCGGGCGTGGCCGTTTACTCCGCCTCGGCGCGACGGGCCTTTCAGGAGGCCGGCGCCGACGTCGACGGCGAGACGCAAACCGTGAGGCTCCCGCGCAGCCTCGTCGAAGACGCCATCGCCTCGAACCCCTCGTCGGTAACGCTCTACTCGCGCGACGGCTCCAGCGACGTGGTCCTCGAAAAGAACCGGGTCCACTACGGCACGGGCGGCACGGCGATCTACGTGCTCGACCCGGTCACCGGGGAGAGGCGTCCTTCGACGATCGACGACGTGATCCTCAACGCCCGCATGGCCCAGGCGCTCGAGAACGTCCACCTGTTCACGATCAACGTGTTTCCGCACGACGTCGACGACCATGACGCCATCGACGTCAACCGCTTTTTCCACTCGCTCGACAGCACGACGAAGCACGTGATGGGCGGCATTTACTCGATGAAGGGGCTTCGCCGCGCGGTGAAGATGGCCGAAATGATCGCCGGCAGCGCTGAAGCGCTCCGCGAGCGGCCCTTCGTCTCGTTCATCACGCTGATCATCAGCCCCTTCAAGATCGATGACAACTACGGCGAGATGACGTGCTACCTGGCGTCGAAGGGCCTGCCCGTCGTCGTGCCCACCGAGCCGATCTGCGGGACGACCTCGCCCGTCACGCTCGCCGGGAACGTGTTGACCCACGTGGCCGAGACGCTGGCCGGCATCGCCCTGGTCCAATCGGTCCGCAAGGGGGCGCCCGGCATCTGCGGAAGCGTGGGATCGATTACGAACCTCCGCACCATGGATCACGTCGGGGGGGCGATCGAGCGGGCGATGATCAACGCCGCCGTCGCCCAGATGGCCCAGCACTTCGAGTTGCCCCTCTACTCGACGGGCGGCACGAGCGACGCCAAGTCGGTCAACGTGCAGGCCGCCTACGAGAGCGCCATGTCGAGCCTGCTGGTCGCCATGAGCGGGGCGAACTACATCCACGACATCGCCGGGCTGATGGAGTCGGATCTGACCGTCTCGTACGAGAAGCTCGTCGTCGACAACGAGATCCTCGGCATGTGCCAGCGCGTGCTGCGGGGCATCGAGGTGACCGACGAGACCCTGGCCGCCGACCTGATCATCGCCAAGGGCCCGGCCACCGACTACATGACCGAAGAGCACACGGTCCGCCACATGCGCAGCGAATTCTACGTGCCCCGGCTGGCCAACCGCCAGAAGCGCGAGTCGCTCGAGCCGGACGAAACCGCCCTGGCGCGCGCCAAAGCGTTCGTCGACCGTGTGCGAAAGGAAGAGCATACCAGCCGCTTGCCCGCCGACGTGCGAAGCCGCGTGCTCGAGCGGTTCCCGGCAATTGAGCGGGCGGCTGATTAGCTCACGAAAGGGCTCACGAAAGCGTCACGAAAGCGCGACAGGCACCTGCGCTGCGGAGCCAGTCCCGCTTTCGCGAAGCGCATAGGAGGATGCATTGACAACGACAACCCAACGCGAGGGAGTGCTCGTCCGCCCGCAAGAGCGTTTGACGTCCGATCAGGTGGCGCTGATCGACGGCATGTCGCGCGACCTGCTCGCCGATCCCGGGCTGCTCTGCTACAACGCCGAGGCGGCCGAGACGTTTCGCGCGGCCGGGGCCAAGGTGGAAGATGCCTCGGGATGCGTCCGCATTCGCATCCCCGCCTCGATCGTCGATCGGACGCTCGCCAGCGCCCCGTCGACGATCGTCCTGGGAGCCCGCGACCCGGCCAAACGGCTCGTCCTCGACGCCCACGAGCCCCGGGTGCGCTTCGGGAGCGGGTCGGAGACGAACATCTGGCTCGACGTGCGGTTCGAGAACGGCGTCGCGCGGTTTTCGCGCGAACCCGGCTCGATCGCCCGGCTGGCCGATTCGGCCCATCTGGCCGAGCACCTCGAACATCTCGACTTCTTCATTCGCAACGTGAACCTGCGCGACGCCGAGATCACCGAGGGCAACAAGGACGTCAACAAGTACCTCGTCAGCTTGAACAACGTCACCAAGCACGTCCAGGCCGGTTTGACGAGCCTCGAAGCGCTCGACGACGTCGTGCGCATGGGCCACATCATCGCCGGAGGCGGCGAAGCCTTCGAGCAGAACCCGATCCTCTCGTTCATCACCTGCGTGATCAAAAGCCCCTTGCAGGTCGTCGACGACACGGCCGAAAAGCTGATCGCCATCTCCCGGCGCCGCGTGCCCGTGGTGATCTCCAGTTGTCCCATGGGCGGGGCCACGGGCCCGTTCGACGAGCTGGGCATGGTCGCCCTGATCAACGCCGAGTTGCTTGCCGGCGTGGCGCTCAATCAGCTCGTCGCTCCCGGCGCGCCCGTGCTGTACGGGGCCGTGCCCGTGCGAACGCGGCTCGACAACCTCAACGACATGTACGCCGCCGCCGAGTTCGTGCACTACAACGTCGATTGCGCCCAGATGGCGCGGTTCTACGGGCTGCCCTGCTACTCGACGGCGGGCGTGGGCGACTGCTCGCGGCCGGGCATCCAGGCGACGGCCGAGAAGATGCTCACGCTGGTGACCGTGCCGCAGAGCGGACCCCAGTACGTCCACTACGCTTTCGGATTGCTGGAGCGGACCAACGTCTTCTGCCCCGAGCAGGCCATTCTCGACGACGCCCACATCGGCCTGGTGAAGCAGACCCTGCAAGGTTCCGCCGTCGACGGCGCGCGGCGCGCCGAGGCGCTGGCGACGATCCGCGAGGTGATGGCCTCGTCGCATAAGACGTTCATGTATCATCTCCCGCTCCCGAGCCGCGACCCGGTGTACGCCTGCTATCCGCTCGAGGACGGCGAGACCGGCGCCCTGGGCGCGGCCCATCGCCGGTACCGGGAGATTCTCGAGCGATCGCGCAGCGCGCTCGGCGCCGACCTGCGCCGCGAGATCGCCCGGCACGTGCCCGGCATCCTGCCACAGACGCTCCCAACGGAGGAACACGACCAATGACGCAAGCCGTGGGCAACGAAACCGATCAGGCGTACACCGAGGCCGTGAAGAGCGGCTTGTACGCGAAACGGTCGGGACTGGTGGGCAAGTACGACAACGTGCGGCGCTACTGGGAGGACGAGACCACGCGCATCTTCCTGCGGCCTCATCTCCAGCGATTGATCCAACGCAGCCAGCAGCTCATGCGGCGCGTGCGCATCCTCGACCTGGGCTGCGGCAGCGCCGACGGGTACGAGCTGCTCACCGGCGTGCGCCGCCGCGAGCCCGACCTCGAAGACGTCGAGGTGAACCTGCTTTCGCCCGACGTTCTCGGCCTGTACAAGGGGATCGATCTGAACGCCGACCTGATCGCCCAGGCCCGTGCCATCTACGGCGACAATCCCAAGCTCGCGTTCGAGCAGGGCGACTTCGGCGAGGGCCTGCCCCTGGACGAGAAAGAACGCCCCTTCGACCTCTATTTCACCTCCTACGGCACCTGCTCCCATCACAATGACGACGAGACGTTTATCCGCATGATGGTCGACGTCGCCGGGCACGCCGAAGACTACTGCATCGTGGTCTGCGACTGGCTGGGCCGATACTCCTACGAGTGGCAGACGCTCTGGACGAACGATCTGGCCGAAAACCGCAACATGGACTACGTCGTGTCGTACATCTACGAGCCCGAGGAGCGGGCCGAGCGGGCCGACGAGCTGCAGCATCTCTACTTGCGTCTCGTCTGCCGCCGGGAGGCCGAGGGGCTCGTGGCCGAGGCGAGCAAGCGGGCGGGGGTCGAGATCAAGCCGCTCGACTACTTCGACCGGGGCACCTTCACCGGGCGGCACATGGACACGGCCGATTACAACCCCCACGCCCAGCCGATCCGCCAGGCCGTCAATTCCCTGCACGAGGCCAATCTGCGCACCGATCTGCACTCGCTCCTGATCGATTACATGCCCAAGCCGGGCTTCGAGTTCATCAACGACTATTTCGAGCACCTGCAAATGTGCTGGAACACCCTGGTGCTCTACGTCGACGACCTGCTTCACCTGTACGACGAGACCCAGCGCCGTTTCGTGCCCGACCCCCCGCCGATCCCCGCCGGCTATCCCCCGGCCTTGCAGGACATGATGCGCCGCCTTCGCCTCGTGATTGAGGGCGTCGGCTGGCTCGAGACGGGGCTGCCCCGCGAGAACATCATCGAGCCCCAACTCGGTTACGCCCTGCGCCACCTGGTCATGAACTGCCAGCAGGGGCTCGGCTGCGCCCACGGCCTGGTGGGAATCTTCGAGATCGATAAACGATCGAAGTAGAGGCTGGAGACCCTGATCCGTGATCCGCTTCGAAAACGTCGGAAAGCGTTTCCCCGGCGGGGTCGATGCCGTCGTCGACCTCACGCTGGCCGTCGTGCCCGGCGAGACGCTGGTCCTCCTGGGCACCAGCGGAAGCGGCAAGACCACCACGATGAAAATGGTCAACCGCCTCATCGAGCCGACCTCCGGGCGGATCCTCGTCGACGGAACCGACGTCATGCGCCTCGACCCGATCGCCCTGCGCCGCAAGATCGGCTACGCCATCCAGCACATCGGGCTGTTCCCGCACATGACCGTGGCCGAGAACGTCACCGTCGTACCCAGGCTGCTCGGCTGGACCGGAGAGCGAATCGCCTCGCGCGCCGATGAGATGCTTTCCCTGGTGGGTTTGGAGCCGGGTGCGTTTCGCGACCGCTATCCCACGCAGCTCAGCGGCGGCCAGCAGCAGCGCGTGGGCGTCGCCCGGGCCCTGGCCGCCGATCCGCCCATCGTGCTCATGGACGAGCCCTTCGGCGCGCTCGATCCCATCACCCGCGACCAGCTTCAAAACGAGTTCCTCGATCTCGAGTCGGAGATTCAGAAGACGGTCGTCTTCGTGACCCACGACGTGTTCGAGGCCGTGAAGATGGGCGACCGTATCGCCCTGCTCGACGGCGGGCGCCTGCAACAGCTCGCCGCGCCGGCCGAGCTGGTCGAGAACCCCGCCAACGAGTTCGTCGACCAGTTCCTCGGCGAGCAGCGGTTCCAGCTCGCCCTGGTCACGCGCACCCTCGAGTCGATCCTGCCCGGCGACGAAGGCGAGCCGGTCGACGGGACGACGGATTCGGGGCCTTGCCTGCGGGCGCGGGACTCGCTCATCACGGCCCTTGACCGGTTCAAGCAGAGCCGGCGCGACGTGCTGCCCGTGGTTCGCCGCGGCCGGCCCGTCGGGCGTCTGGCGAAGCGGCAGCTTTTGCAGGCGATCACCCAGGTGTTGGACGAGTCGGGAGGATCGGCGTGAACGTGCTAGGGGCCTTCTTCGACAAGCTCGGCCTGGAAATTCTCCAGCGGACGCACGAGCACCTTTTTCTGACGTTCTTTGCCATGCTCATCGCCACGGCGATTGCCCTGCCCCTGGGCGTCGCCCTGGCGCGGTGCCGGGCCGCGGCCCTGGTGAGCGTGGTGATGGGCGTGGCCGCCGTCGTCCAGACGGTGCCCAGCCTGGCGTTGATCGCCTTCATCGTGCTGTTGTTCGCGCTGGCGCACCTGCCCACCATCGGCGTGGTGCCCGCCCTGGTGGCGCTGGTGCTCTACGCCCTGCTGCCCATCCTGCGCAACACCTACACGGGCATTCGGCAGGTCGATCCGGCCGTGATCGAGGTAGCCACCGGGCTGGGAATGAAACCCCACCAGATCCTCTTTCGCGTCGAGCTGCCGCTGTCGCTTCCCGTCATCATGGCGGGCATTCGCATCTCGGCCGTGTGGACGATCGGCGTGGCGACCCTCTGCACCCTGATCGGCGCCGGGGGGCTCGGCGACCTGATCATGCGAGGGCTGCGCACGATCCAGATGGATTACCTCATCGCCGGGACCGTGCCCGCCGCCCTGCTGGCCGTGGCCTTCGACGGAATCCTTGCCCGGCTCGAACGCTGGCTGACGCCCGAGGGCCTGCGGACCGGCGGCCGGTAGGCCGAGCGCCCCGCGAGGTTGGAATTCCCATTCAACACGGTTTACCTGCCATGCCCCTGCGAGCCCGCGTCATCGTGCTTGGGATCGTTGTCGCGGCGATCGCGATCACCCTGTTCGTGCTACGTCCCCGTTACGGAGTGCGCGTGGCCTTCGATGCCGAGTTCCACACCCGCCCCGACGGATACAAGGCCCTCTGCCGCCACTACGGATTCGAATTCCCCCAAGAACCCCGGCAAATGGACATCGGCCTGATGTACAAGGTCCTGGCCGACGGGGCGGTCGACGTGATCGACGCCTACGCGACCGACGGGCGCATCGAGGCCTACGACTTGGTGATCCTCGACGACGACCTGAAGTTCTTTCCCGCCTACGACGCCGCCCCGCTGGTCCGCCGGAGCACGCTCGAACGACATCCCGAACTGCGCCGCGTGCTCGGCATGCTGGCCGGACGGATCGACGACGAGCGCATGCGGCGGTTGAACTACGAGGTCGACGAGCACGGCAAGAGAGCCTCCCAGGTCGCCCGCGAATTCCTTGTGGCCGAGGGGCTGCTCGAACCGGGCGCCGCCCCCTCGCGAGGAGACGCCGGCTCGATCACCGTCGGCGGCAAACCCTTCACCGAACAGGAGATCCTCGGCGAGATCATGGCCGCCCTCATCGAGAGCAAGACCGAGCTGGCGGTCGTGCGCAAGCTGAACCTCGGGGGCACGATGATCTGCTTTCAGGCCCTGCGGGCGGGTGATCTCGACCTGTACGCCGAGTACACGGGCACGGGCCTGGTCAACATCCTCGACCGCGAGGTAATCGCCGATCCGCAGCAGAGCTTCCGGGCCGTGCGCGAGGCGTTCGACGAACGGTTCGACCTCGTCTGGCTGGCCCCCTTCGGCTTCAACAACACCTACGCTCTGACGATGCGCCGCAAGCACGCCGCGCAGCTCGGGATTGAGACGATTTCGGATCTCGCGCGCCATTTGAGCGCGCCGCGCTGAATGCCCGTGCACGTTTGTGCGTTACGACGTGGCCGAGACGGCCGCGCGGCAGGATCGCGCACGGTCCTTGGGGCACTCCGGCGGAAGCTCACCGGCCGCGGGGCGGGGCGAATTTGATGTTCTCGACGAGCTTGACGATGTTCCCCTGGTCGACGTAGCCCGACACGGCGGTGATCGCCTCGATCGTGTTCTCGAAGCGGAGGTTGTAGTCGCAGTCGAGCTCGACCTCGGTGCTTTCGAGCGTGCTGGGCGAGGGGTCGGGGCCGACCATGTCGAGAATCGCCTGGCGAAGCTTCTGAAAATCGCGCCCCAGGGAGCGGTTGCCGAACTGGATCTCGGCGAGCGAGCCGTCGCTCAGCGCCGTCATGCGCACGCGGATCGGGGGGATGCTGTCGATCGGGGGCGGGCCCTCGCTGGGCGCGGAGGCCGGCATGCGCACGTTGAAATCGCCTTCGGGCGAAACGATCTTGAAGGTCATGATGAAGAAGACGAGCAACTGGAAGACGATGTCGATCATCGGCGTCATCTGAAGCTCGATCTCTTGCCCTTGGGGGCGGACGTTTCGCACTCGCATGGATTACGCCCTCTCTCCGGCGGCGACTTGCTTGGCGCGCAGCACGAACTTCTCGAAGCCCGTGTCCTGGCACGTCTTGATCACCTCCTGCACGACGCCCATCTTGGCCGCCCGGTCGGCGCGGATGATGACCGTGGCGGCCGTGGCGCTGTCCTTCCCCTTGGCCCGAAGAAACTGCTTCTCCAGCGAAAGCTCGCGGCCGAGCTGCGGGATCGTCAGCTCGTTGGCGTGGAAGATCACGGTCCCCTTTTCGGTCAATTGCAGGGTGATGGGCGTGTCGACCGGGGCTTCGGGCGGCTTGGCCAACTCGCTCAGGGGCAGCCGGATCCGCTCGTTCTGATCGGCCTCGCTGAAGTTCACCAGCACCATGAAGAAGGCGATCAACTGGAAGGTCATATCGATCATCGGGGTCATGTCGCCCTTGGCGAACGGGGCCCCGTGGCGATTCGCGTATCGCATGGAGAAGCTCCCTGGTATCTCGTGCGCTCGGCCGTCGCGACGTCAGCTCTTCTTCGTGCCCACGCTCGAGAAGCGGCTCATCAGCCCCTCGCTCACGATGCCCGCCTCGAGCACGAGGCGGGCCACCCGGTTGCGAAGAATGTTGTAAATCGCAATCGCCGGGATCGCAATGAAAAGGCCCACCAACGTGGTGAACAGGGCGGTCGAGATTCCTTCGGCCAACTGGGACGCCTTGGGCGTGGTCGGGCTTCGAGCGATCACACTGAACGAGGCGATCATGCCCTGCACGGTGCCCAGCAGCCCGATCATCGGGCTGATCGTCCCGATCAGGGCCATGTAGCTGAGCCGGTGCTCGAGCTTCATGTTCTCTTCTTCGCCGATCTCCTGCATGGCTTCGATGGCCGGCTCGTAGCCGGCCGAGAGCTTGGCCAGCCCAGCCGAGAGCACTTGGCCCAGAAACGACTCGTCGCTCTTGGCCAATTCGTAGGCCTCCTGGTACTTTTTCTCGTCCAGATGCGCCTCGAAATTCTCGATCAGGCCCACCGGCAACATGCTTTCGCGGCGGGCCGTCAGCAGATTCATCACCAGCAGGGCGACCAGCGTGAACGACAGACCCAGAAACACCGCGCTATAGAACAGCCCCAGGGCCCGATACATCCATCCCAGGTAGGTCTGGTCGGCGACCGAGGGCGCGGTCTCGTCGGCGCCGGGCTCGCCGGGGGGCTCCTTGGGGGCCGGCGCCGCAGCCGCGTCGTCGCCGAACTCGGGAAGCACATCGGCGATCGGCGCCTCCTCGCCCGCGCCCTCTTCGGCGCAGAAAACGTTCGCGCCGCCCAAGTGCACCGCTGAAAACGCTCCCAGCACGAACAGGAGCAAGGCGTACGACCCGGGGGCCGCTCGAAACCGTCCTGAAAGGCACCGATGCCGCATGACCACCTCCCAACTGGCAAACTGCAAATGAGTTGACGTGTCGACTCGATGGGACCCAAGGAACGAGCGCCCCACGGAAGCCGCGAAGAGCCTCGAACGCTCGCACCGGGGTTATCCTTCCGGTTCCCCCCAAGTTTACCCTGACACCTGGGTAGACGTAAACTCCCCGCGTCCAACATCTCCGAGGGAAATTGTGCCCCCTGCGCTTTGGACGACTCCGCCGACCGATCCGATCCTCCCCAACCCCGAAGGTTGGCGCGATCCATCACGGCCGCGCGACGCGGCCAAGGCCTCCGGGTTGCGTCGTGCCGCACGATCGTCGAGGGCCTTCAGCCGGACCGAGGGCTCCGATTGTACCGTTCCCGCAGGATGGTCGCCGCTTCGTCGGCCCGCTCGGGCTTCTGCACCTGGGTCCAGAGGTCGACCAGGTTCTGTAGGGCTTCGATGTGCTCGTTGGGCGATTTGAAGTAAAGGACGTCGACGTGCAGGAAGGCGAGCAGGGCGTCCTGGGTCCGGCCCGCCTTCACGTGGGCGACCCCCAAGGTGTTGTAGGCTTGGGCCTGCAGTTCGGTCTCCTCGGGGTTGGTCTGGGCGATGATGCCCTCGACCAGCTCGACGGCCTCATCGGCCTTGCCCGCTTCGGCCAGGCATCGGGCCCTTCCAAGGGTGGCGGCCAAGCGGGCCTTCTCGGCGACGGGTCCCCGGGCTTCGAGCGCCAGCGCCTTGTCGAAGTGCGCAAGCGCCTCGTCGGTCTTCCCCTCGGCCAACAGGGCCCGCCCCGTCGCCACGCCGGCCCGCATTTGATAGTCGGGCCAGGGCGCCTGGGCCAGGCGGCCGTAGAACTCCTGCGACGGCCCGTACTTGCCGGCGGCCACCAGCAAGTCGCCCACGATCTCGCAGGCCCGGTAGTAGTGGTAGCTCTGGGGATGGTTCCTGGTGAAGTTGAGCATGAGCACCCCGGCATCGACGATCGCCTGCTGGTCGGTGCCGGCCAGGGCCAGCCGGGCCTTGGCCAGGGCCGTGTAGAAGTCGAAGTCCTGCTTGATCTCGGGCCGTTTGAGGTCGTCGACTTTGATCCGCTCGAGCGTGGCGACGGCGTCTTCGTTGCGGCCCGCGTCGATGGCGGTCCGAACCGTGTTCAACAGGCTCGGCTCGTCGGAGTAGCGGACGACCTCGATCTGGTTGACCGGCACCTTCGTCTCAGTTGCGCCTTGCTTGATGGTGACCTCCTGGGCGGTCACTTGGACGACGTCGCCGTTGACCTGGCCCTGGGTCTTCCGGATTACGTCGGCCATGGCGGCGGCCGACGCCGCCACGGCCAGGACCAAGGCCAGGATTGCGCCTCGCTGGATCATGGGGAAGATCTCCTCGGGTTCTATTTCTGAGCGGCCCCCAACTGGGCCAGGCCCGTGGGACTTCGGCCGCGGTGTCGCTGGATCGTCTTCAGCAGGGTGTCGTACCGGTCGTACCACTCCTCGCCTCCCATGTTGGGATAAAGCAGGTAGGTGCGAACGATGTCTTGTTCGGCCCGATCGAGGGCGGCGTTCTTCTTTTCGCCCGAGAGGGTCAGCGCCAGCTTCATGCGGCAGACGGCCACGTTGTAGCGGGCCTCGTGGAACGTCGCCTCGTGCTGTTTGAAAGGCTCGACACGTCGGGCGATTCCGCTCCAGCCCCAGATGAGATACTGTCCCCCGACCTTCGCCCCCTGGATGGCCGACTCGTACTTGCTCGCCTGCCCCCGCATGCCGGCCCAGTCCTGAAGGGTGCGCGCGGCCTCGACCTGCACGTCGACGCGACGCTCGTTCTGCTGGAGGAGCTGGGCGAGGATCTTGATCGCCTCGGCGTGCTGGTCGAGCCCGCGCAGGGTGACGGCCAGACGGACCTGGATTCCCGTCACGGTCGCGCCGGGCGGGGCAAAGTCCTTGTTCTTCCGCATCTCCTCGATGATCTTCATGTAGTTCTTGGCCGAGGCCGTATAGTGCTTTGCGGCCTCCGGCGGAACGGGGCCTTCGCCCGGATCGAGGCTTGCCCCCAGATTGAAGTAGGTCGCGGCGACCCAGTTGAGCGACTTGAAATCCTCGCCGCGCTCCGAGACCCGATCGAGGAACTTCTCGAATCCGGCGACGACTTGGCCGGCCTCCTCGGTTTTCTTCTCCTGGCGGAGCCGCTTGAGGGTCTCCTGCAACTCGACCCCGAGGGAGTAATAGATCTCGGTGAGCTTTTTGGCCCCCTCGGCGTCGTCGCGGGCGGCCACCTCGTCCTCGAGGGCGTCCATGGCCTCTTGGGCCTTGTCGAGGTCTTCGACGCCCACGTAGGCACGCAACGCGGCCTTGTAGGTCTCGACGTGGAAGTTCTCGCGGTCGGCGGCCGGGTGATCGTCGCGAACGAGCGTCAGCGGACCGAATTTCGGCGCTTCGAGCCACTGGACGGCCTGCTCCGATTCGCCGGCCCCGATGCAGATGTTCGCCAGCGAGAGCACCGAATAGGCCAGCGTGTAGGTGACGGGACCGCCTTCGTCGACCAGCTTGCCCATCCGGGTGACACCCTGCTCGAGGGTCTTCTGGGCCTCGGCGACCAGCGCGTCGAGTTGCTGCTCCTGCGGCGGGCGATCTTCCTCGAGCTTCGATTTTTCGAGGTAGGTCGCCCAGAGGGCCTGCCCCGTGCGAAGCTCGCCCTCGGCCCGTTGTGGGCTGTCGGGGTCGAGCTTGGCGAGATAGGCTTCGGCCTTCTCGACGTCGCGGTTGTCGATGGCCGTGTCGAGCAGGGTTTTCCACGCCTCATTGGCCTCCGGCTGCCCCGGCCAGCGCGTGCCGATGTACTCGCCCAGCGAGGTCATGCGCCGCACCTCGAACGTGCGATCCTCCTTGCGATGGGGAGAGAGAAGGTACAACGAGCGGTACGCCTTGATGGCGATTTCGGCGGCCTTGCTCGCCCCGGCGGCCTGGGGATAGCGCCGAGCGAGGAACTCGCCCGCCACGGCGGCCCGATGAAAGTCATTCCCGAAGAAATACAGATAAACCAGGTACGAGCGGATCAGGTTGAGTTGCTCGAGCGGCGTGTCGCCCGCCGCCAGACCCAACGCCGCGTGGTAGTGCCGCAGGGCCTGCCGGCGGGCCTCCTCGAACTCGACGGCGGCCTTGTCGCGCTCCTGCTTGTCCGGGGCGCCCAGCATGCTGCCGCGGGCGGCGACCATCGTGGCCCAGGCGAAGTCGCCGCGATCCTTGGCTTCGGCGAACGTCTGGGGTGGGGCGTCGGCCTCGCCGCCGAGAATTTCGCGGGTCAGCAGGTTCCGGGCGTCCTGCCGGAACTCGCCGTCGAAGCGGGTCACGTATTGGAGATGTCCGCGGGCCGCCTTGACCGCGGCCCGGCGCTCGGAGCCGTCCTTTTCGATGCTCTCGGCCAACGCCAGCGCGGCCTTGCCCGCCATGAAGTGGATCCGCAAACCGACCTCGGTCGCCTCTTCGGCGCCCCGCGCGTCGGAGGTCCATTTGTCGGCCTCGGCAATCGCCTCGTTGTACTTCTTGACGTCGGGCAGCCCGTAGATCTCCAGCAGGAGCGCCAGTGTTTCGTTGAAGAGGTTTCGAGCGCCGGGGTCATCCTCGATCAGCGCGCGCAGCTCGGTCAGAATCTTGACGGCCTTGTCGGTCTGCCCCAAGTCTTTCGAAACGCGGGCCTCGTGGATCCGGGCGTAAAGGCCGCCGCCCCATTTCTGGTAGTCGTTGTACAGGGCGTTGTACTTCTTGGCGGCCTCGGTGAGATGGCTCTTGTACTGCTCGCTGCCGGGCGGGTAGGTTCTGCCGATCTCGTGTTCGACGGCGGCCAGCACCAGGCGCACGTCGATCAAGTCCTGGTAGCAGGCGTCGCGGGCCTCCTCCTGGCGCGGATCCTTCTGGGCTTCCTGCCGCAGCACCCTGGCCCGCTCGTAAATCCGCCGCTCGGCGTCGACGAAAACCTTCTGCGCCCGTCCGTACAGGGCGCGGGCGTCGGCCAGCAGGGCTTGCTTCTCCTTCTCCGACTTCGAGGGGCCCGAGGCCAGCGCGACCTTGAACCGGCCCTGCTCGAACAGCACGTTGGCCATCTGAGTGTTGGCCTCCGGCGCCAACTCGTGGTTGGGATGCTCCTTGAGAAACCTCCCAAAAGCGGCCTGGGCCTGGTCGAGTTGCTGCTCGCGAAGCGAGCCGGCGGTTCGGGAACTCGCCACCAGCGTGACGCCCAGCTGATAGTCGATTTGCTCCCTCAGATCGTCGGGACAGAGACGGCTCTGGCGCATCCGGTTGAGATACTCGACCGCCATGTCGTGGTAGCCCCGCTCCCGAAGTCCCTCGAGAAATCGCCAAGCCTCTTCGGCGGCACCGGCGGGCCTCGTCGCGAACAGACATGCGGCGATCCCCGCCACGAGCAATATGCGCAGACGCGTCGGATAGGTCATCAACTCGGTCCTCTCGACCTTCTCACCGGGTATCCGAATGGGAGCCCTCGCCTGGAACTCGGATCAAACGCAGAAAAGTCCATGCGACCCGCGGTGCGGGCCGGGCAAAAAACGACGGCCAACCCGAATCGGCCGGACCCATCGTCGAGCGACGATCCTCCCCCCGACGATCGGCACCTCCACCCTTGCACAAATCCCTCGATAAAGCCTAGCCGCTCTTCGTTTGCGCGGCAAGGACGCCGAACCTCCAACCGGAGATCGATCGCGAAACCTGGGACTTTCGCCATCCAGAGGATAGAATTCAGGTAGCCGCTCTCGTCGGCGGATTCGAGCCCCTCGCATTGAACTGGTCGGTCGCCGTGCTCCGCTTTCAGCAAGGTTCGAAAACACGAAACTACTTCTCGCATCGGGAGCAGCGGCGCCTTTTGTTCCTGGTCTTGACGCTGGGCCTGGTCGTATTCTTGATGTTCGAGGCCCGCGACCCGGGCCACTACGACTGGCTTACCGGGCTGGAAAGGGGAGGTCAAGCCCCCGCAGCGGGCGGCTCGCCGGCGGTCGCGACCAAGCCGGTCGACACCCGGGTAAACCGCGACGATGAGGCCGACGATCTGCCGGGCACCTTCCTTTCGTCCGCCGACCCGAAAACGGACGGGACCGACGAAGCACGCTATTTCCCCGGCGTGAGGGCCGTCGAGCTGAAATCGATCCGCGACGACCGCCTGCTTGGCCCCTCGGAATGGGATATCTGGCTCCACCTGTTCGAAGTGCTTCGGCAGACCGACGAGTCGAGTCTCGAGCAGGCGTCGACCGGCCGGGTCACGTTCGTCCAGTTGTTCGAGCAATCTCCCGCCTACCGCGGCGAGTTGGTTACGGTTTCCGGGACGATCCGCCGCGCCCACCCCACCAAGACGCCGGCGAACGACCTCGGACTGACCGACTACTACCAGACGTGGCTTCAGCCGGCCGACCATCCCCAGGATCCGATGGCCGTGTGGACCCTCTCCCTTCCCGAGCGGTTCCCGACCGGCATGGATTTGGCCGAAGAGGCCGAGGCGACGGGTTTCTATTTCAAACGCCTGGCGTACAAGGCGGCCGACGGCGAGATACGCCGGGCGCCCCTGCTGCTGGCGCGGAATCTGAAGTGGATCCAGCGCCCCCCCGTCGTCGAGACTCCCCCGCAGACCTCGGGCCGCCTGGCCCTGATGATCGCCGGCGCGGCCGTCTTTGCCGTTCTGGCTACCGCGTTGATCTACTATCGCAGTCGCAATCCGGCCACGCTTCTGTCCGACGCTCGGGCTCGCGCGCAGCCAGGGCAAAGGGCCGACACATCGTCCGATGTCGGGGACGCCCTACGGCGATGGGCCGACTCCCCGAACGAGCGGACCCCCCGAGGGGCGCGGGAGGAATGATGGCCTCGTCGCTGGGTTTGCGGTGGATATCGCCGACGGTTGTCCTCCTGGTTTCCCTGGGGACTGCCTCGGGCTTCGGGAACGACCCGTGGGAGAATCGCGACCGGCCCCCCGAGGCCCGGCTCGCGATCGAGGGCCCTCGCGATCTGCTGAGGCTTCGTGGCGTCGACGACAGCCATTTCAGGATGCTCACCGACGGCGCCGCATGGCAGGAGGGCGAAAACGAGATCCTGCTGAAGATCATGTACCATCTCCGCCGCGACTTCGAGCCGGTCGAGGTCGAGCGATGGTCGCTGGGGCAGCCCGATCTGGTCGAGTTGGCCGCCGACGCCGATCGTTACCGCGGCGAGGTTTTCGCGCTGGCGGGCCGGGTGGAGTCGGTCGAGGCGATCCGTCCCGTGCCCGAGGCGGCCGATCGCATCGAGCTTGCCGAGTATTACGCCTGCCGTTTCGTGCTGGACGAGCGGCGGCCCGCCCTCGTGTTCAGCCCGAGAGTTCCCGAGGCGTGGAGGCGGGGCGAGGTCGACAAGGCCCGGGCCGGGGCTTACGGGATCTTCTTGAAGCTGGCCGGGCCCGACGCGTCGGAGCCGCTGCCGGTGTTTGTGACTTCGCGCGTGGCGTGGTATCCGCCGACGCCCCTGGGCAACCTCGGCATGGACGTCGGGCTGTTCGACGACCTTCGCCGCAGGTCGGGCGACGACTCCGAGGGAGCCGCGCGTTACAGGCTGAAAGACCCCCGGTTGACGGCCGAAAGCCGCGAGGCTTTCTACCAGATGCTGGCCGCTGTGGGACGCTCTCGGCCAGGCGAGCTGCTCGCCCAAGCCCGCAGCGAGCTTCGGCGCGAAGGAAAGCACCGTTTTTCCGTGGTGCCGCTGTTCAACGACCCCATCGAGCAGCAAGGCCGGCTGGTGGTCCTGTCGGGGACGGCGCGCCAGGTGATCCCGATCCGCGTCGAGGATGAAGACGTGGTGGCCCGGTTCGGCATCGAGCGTTACTATCAGGTCGCCCTGTTCACCGAAGACTCGCAGCAGAACCCCCTGACATTTTGCGTGCGGGAGTTGCCCACCGGGATGCCGACCGGCGAAGGCCCCCAATTCGGCGAGTCGGTGACCGTGGCGGGCTTCTTCTTCAACACGTGGGCCTACCGCAACCGGCGTTCGCCCGAGGGCTCCGCCGAGCCCGAGTGGCAGTTGTCGCCCCTGCTGATCGGGCGCGACCTTGTGTGGCATCCCTCCGAAGCGCCGGCCTCGAACCCGTTGTTCGGTGCGATCGCCGCCGGTTTGTTCGTAGCGGCTCTGGCCGGCATTTGGTGGGCCTTGTGGCAGTACGGGCGAAGCGACAAGCGGTTCCATAAGAGCACCATCGCCAGGCAGTTCGCTCCCGAGCCGGGGACTTCGCTCGACGAGATCGGCCTCGATGCCGACGACTCGCATCGCGCGTGAGACGGCAAGCGCCGCGTTCGCGAAAAGGGCGAATGCGGCGAATCTTCGCGCCTTGACTTTCGGCGGCCGATCTTGATACTTGCTTATCGTGCCGGACTCGCCCCCGAGCCCCGATCGACCCGAGAAGGACGAACCTGATGAAACGCGCCAAGATCACCATCGTCGGCGCCGGCAACGTGGGCGCCACCACGGCCCACTGGTGTGCCGCCGCCGAGTTAGGCGACATCGTGCTGTTGGACATTCCCGAAACCGGCGACATGCCCAAGGGCAAGGCCCTCGACCTGATGCAGGCATCGCCCGTCATGGGCTTCGACTCGAACGTGGTGGGCACGACCCGCTACGACGACACGGCCGGCAGCGACATCGTCGTGATCACGGCCGGCGTGCCCCGCAAGCCGGGCATGAGCCGCGACGACCTGCTGAGCACCAACGCGAAGATCGTGGCCGGCGTGGCCGATCAGGTCCGCCGGACCAGCCCCGAAGCCGTCGTGATCGTCGTGAGCAATCCGCTGGACGCCATGGTGCAGCGGGCTCTGCAAGTGACCGGGTTTCCGCCGGCGCGCGTCATGGGCCAGGCGGGCATCCTCGATACGGCCCGCTACCGCGCTTTCGTGGCCATGGAGTTGGGCGTCAGCGTCGAAGACGTCTCGGCGATGCTTCTGGGCGGACACGGCGACACGATGGTTCCGCTGGCAAGCTGCACCTCGGTCGGCGGCATCCCCGTCGCGCAGTTGATCGACCCGCAACGCCTCGAGGCGATCGTCCAGCGAACCCGCGACGGCGGGGCCGAGATCGTCGGGCTGCTCAAGACGGGCAGCGCCTACTACGCCCCGGCGGCGGCCACCGCCCAGATGGTCGAGGCCGTGGTCCGCGACAAGAAACGGCTGGTGCCCGTCGCGGCCTACTGCGACCGCGAGTACGGGGTGGGGGGCTACTACATCGGCGTGCCCGTCATCCTGGGCGCCGGCGGGGTGGAACGGATCATCGAGTTGGAGCTTTCCGATTCGGAGCGGGCCGCCCTCCAAACGAGCATCGACGCCGTCAAGAACCTCGTCGAACGGATGTCCACCCTGGCCTGAAGGCCGAAAAGGCCGCGCCCGGGGATCATCCCGTTCCATAGAGGCGGCCGGTACCCCACTGCTTTTCGGCGGCGGTTTCGGTCGACGTTGACACGAGGTCGCGCTTTTGGTTAGAGTCGGTCTCCATTCGTGTCGGTCTGCACCGCCACCCCCAGCGAGGGGGGGCGCGTCCCGGTTTCGATTCGGTCGTTGTTATCTTCGCTGCCCGTTATCGCACGATCGTCCCTCACGCCATGAGCCGTACTCCGCACCACGCCAAGCCGCGCCAAGAGGACGCCTCGATCTCGAAGTTCCGCATCGAGTCGGGCCGTTTCAGCGCAGCGACCCAGGATTCGCCGCTCGCGTTGTTTGCCCCGAAGCACTACGAGCCCAACTACGCCTATCCATTGCTCGTCTGGCTGCATACCCCCGGAGCCGACGAGCGGCAGCTCGTTCGGATCATGCCCACGATCAGCCTTCGGAACTACGTGGCCGTCGCGCCTCGGGGGTTCCCGCGCGAGCAGAGCGCCGGGCCTGGCCATCACTGGCCGCAGACCGCCGACCACATCGCCGCCGCCGCCGAACGCGTGTCGCAGGCCGTCGACGCGACGCGGCGGAAGTATCACGTCGCCGAGCGGCGAATCTTTCTGGCCGGCTTCGGCTCGGGAGGGTCGATGGCCCTGCGGATCGCTCTGAACGAGCCCGACCGGTTTGCCGGCGTGCTGTCGCTGTGTGGAGCGTTTCCCATGGGATACGCCCCGTTGCGATGCCTGACGCGGGCGCGCGACGTGCCCGTGTTCCTCGCCGTGGGTCGCGACAGCGCGGGGTACTCCCCTGCCCGCGCCTGCGACGACCTGCGATTGTTTCACACGGCCGGAGTCTCGGTCACCATGCACCAATATCCGTGCGGACACGAGTTGACGTCCCGGATGCTCCGCGACGTCGACCGCTGGATCATCGAGCAGATCACCACGGCGGCAAAGGCCTCCTCCGAAGCCGATCTCTGGTAATTGCCGACCCGAGGCGGAACAGCGCCTTTGCTTGGCCGACGCGGATGCGGGCACGTCATCGAACCCGGGGCCTCCGGCCGTGCGCATCGCGCCACGGCGCCGCGATGTCCGAAGGCGACTGCCGGGTCAGGGAGCCAATCGCACGAGCTTGCCGCCTCCGCCGAGAAGCCGCAATTCGGCTCGGCGCCCGCCGGCCGAGGTCCACGCGCCCGACGTCGCGTCGAAGGTCTCGAGATCACCGGGACCGACCAGGGTGAAGACCGCCTCGCTCTTATAGTCGAGGTTGACGACGACGACGTGGCTCGGCCGGCCGGGACTGCCGAAATACCCCAGAAGCGCGCCGCGCACCCGCTCGAGCGGCTCGGCTTCCATCGGCGCCAAGGGCGGATCGAGGCGGAACGGGGCGTCCGCGGGCAGCGACTCGGCGCCCTCGGGCCTCATGCCCGCGTGATACGCCGCCAGCGACTCGAGCGATTGAAGCTCCCCGGCAACGGCAACGAACTCGCGGTTGAGCGTCTTCAGGGCGTGGTAGATGGGCGTGGGCGTTCCGTCGGGCAGGGCGATGCCTCCCGTGTGACGAGGCCAGCAGTAGACGTAGTACGAAATGCCCTGCGCCCCGTAGGCGAGCGTCGTGTACACGAGATAGCGCATCTCATCGCCGTCGGGCACGCGCCGGACCGGGGTCCACGAGCAGGCCTGAACGATGTTCAAGAACGGCAGGCCCGCGTCGAGCGAGGCCCGGCGGATCATGGCCAGGTTGAGAAAGTAGCCGCCCAGATCGCCCTTGTCGGCGAACTGGTAATGGTCGTAGCTGATCAAGTCGGGCTTGACGATCTCGACGTACTGGCGCAGGTGCTCGCCGTAGGCGGTGACCGTGTCGAGCTGCTGGTTGTTGGCATAGGTGGGGTAGAGGTTGATGTAGGCCATGTGGGCCGGGTCGCGCCGGCGAAGGTAGGCCACGAGCTTGCCCAGCCCGGGGAATTCGGCGGCGCTGGGCTCGTCGGTGATGAAGTAGCAGTAGAGCGCCGGGTGGCGGCGGACGCGGTCGATCAGCGCGTCGAGCTTCTCTCGCCGCGCGGGGTCGTCGAGCGAGGCGGGCGAAAGCAGCCCATCGCGAAGCTGCGCCCGTAGCCCGCGCCGGTGGGCCACGTCGAGCTCGTTCTCGCTGCACCAGACGAGATTGAACCCGCCCTCGGCCATCTGCCGGGCGACCGCGTCGGTCATGGCCGGGCCCGCCCAGTAGGTCACGATCGGCGTGCCCACTCTCCACTTCTCCGCCCCGGCGGGATTCGGGTCCGCGGCGGGCACATATAGGGCTAATACATTGACAACAAGTAACACGAAGAAGGTGGAACCTGCTCGCATGGCGCATCTCCTTTCGATCGGTGGACGGTCCATTGCACGGGGTTCATTCCTTCGAACAAGGAAACCGCCGCGCAACGCCCGCGATTGTAGGGTTGGCGGCCGGACATGGCAACCGGCGTCGACCTCGACCGCCGGCGGTCGGAGGCCGTGCATCCGCCGCCTCCCGCGCACATGCACGAGCGGCGGCGCGGCGGACCCTCAGCGGGTTCGGCCGGGCCCGCGGAATCTCCGCAAAAGAGCGACCGACCATCCGGTCGTGAAGAGGATGTACGCGCCCACGAGAGTCCAGAACGCGACGCCGGGCCTGCCGATCCGGCCGAGATTGAATCGGAAGGCGACGTCGACGCAAGCGAGGAGCAATCCCAACGTGGCGTCGGCAAACCAGAAGTAGTAGCCCACCAGGGCGGCGACCGCCGCCGCCCGGCGCGACGGCGCGAGCCAGTATTCCTTGTTGGGAAGGTTGATCCACGAAGCCGGCATCCTCGGCAGGACCAACCCGACGAGCAGCAGGAAAAGAGCCGTCGCACCAAAGACGATCGCATAGCCGGCAACGAACGCCTCTTTGCTCGACCAGGCGTCGGGTTGACCGCCGGGGCCGAAGTGGGAAGCGACCCGTGGCGGCAGGAAGGGGTAGTAGCATACCCCGTGGATCGCCGCGAGCACGGGCAGCAGCACGAAGACGTGGAAGCCCGTCGCCCGTCGCGTTCCGGCAGCGCGGTCGGTCGTCGTATCGAAGCCCTCCTCCCACGCGGCGATTCGAGCCGCCGGGTTCTCTTCTCTAGCCGAGATTGTAGATCCGCACCGCCTCGTCGACGGCCGCGCCCTTGCGAACCACGTCGCACAGGGCGGCCTGAAAGCGAAACGGATCGACGACCTGGATGGCGTTCCGCCCGAACACCACCCCCGCGGCCCCGTCGGCGATCTCACGGGCCGCCAGGTGGAGGGCGTCGGCCTGGGTGGGCAGCTTCTCGGCCCCCAGACCGAACACGGGCACGGGGCACGCCGTGGTCACGGCCCGAAACTCCCGCGTGTAGAACGTCTTGATCGCGTCGGCTCCCAACTCGACCGCGATGCGGCTGCCAAGCAGCACGCTTTCGTGCAGTTGCCCCGGATCGAGTGCGGCGAAATCGGTGGGAAAGTACTCGCCGATGACGGGAATCCCCAGGGCGTGGCAGGCGTTGACCAGTCGGGCGAAGACCTCGACGTTGGCCGCGTCGCGCTGTTCGTCGCCCGTCTGAAGCGTGAGCGAGACCAGGGCCACGTCCATGCCTTCCCGCAGGGCGTCGCCCGGGTCGTATCCGTACACGCTCTTGGCCGCCCTGTACCCCAGCTTGAAGCAGTAGACCGTGTTCCAGTTCAAGCGGACCACGGCCAGCGGGCGCTTGGGCCGCGCGAACACGCGGTGGCAGTGGCGAAGCATTCCCGGCGCCAGAAGCACCGCGTCGACGACCGGGTTGATCTTTTCCGCGGTGGCGGGCAGGTTCTCCATTCCCCCGATGGGCCCGTCGAACAAGCCGTGGTCGATGGCGATCACCACGGCGCGGCCGTCGCCCACGAGTCGTTCAAGGCGGATTTCGCGTCCGTCCATGTCGGTTGGCAATCCTCGCAAATGAGGGGCGCCCGAAGAGAAATCGGAAGGGTCCTTTTCGGTGCGTCCGGAAGCTTGATTTCAGCCGCGACCCCATCCTATCGGACGGTCGCCCCGGCAACAAGAAGGCGCCGGCGCGACTCCAGGCCGACGGGCGAAGGGTGGTTCGGTCCGCCTCGAGGCGATTCGTGAACTAGACTTGTACAGAGGGCCGTCCCGGCGCACAAGGGCGCGCCGGGGAGTGGGGACGGGTTATGTTGCCTTACGTATCGCTAACGTGCTTGACGGTCGCCGGTCTGGCGGCGATCGCGCTGGCCACGGTGGCCTACTGCGGCTCGAAGATGGCCTGGAAACCGGCCGCCCTCTTCGACGTTGCCGCCCGCGCCTCCGTGTTCGCCTCGGCCGCGGTGTTCGGCCTGCTCTGCTTCGTGTGGATCGATGGCAACCTGGAACTGCTGGGACGGCTGCTCCGGCGGCTCACGAACCCCGCCCGAAGCCTCGCCGACGAGTTCTTCGACCCGTTCTGAACCGGATCGCGATCACCGGGCCAGCTCCTCCAGGCACGCCTCGAGGTGCTCGATGCTTTCGCGGGCGAGCCGCTCGACGCCCGGCGCGTAGTCGAACACTTCGACCGAGACCCAGCCCCGGTAGTCGGTTTCGCCGAGCGCTCGCAGGATGGGTACGAAATCGAGGTCGCCGAAGCCGGGCCCCTGCATGTTGGGGTCGTTGGCGTGGAAGTGGATCAGCATCGAGCGGTGCCGGCGGATCAGTTCGGGGATCGGCGTCGACTCGCTCGACATGGCCTTGCAGTCGAGGTGCAGGCGGACCTGGGGCGATCCGATCATCTCGGCCAGTTTCACGGCGTCGGCCGCCGTCTGCATGAAATTCGTCTCGCTCGGGGCGAGCGGCTCCAGGGCGATCATCACGTCGGTTTCCTCGAGCACGGGCACCACGGCCGAGAAGACGTCGGCGGCATGCTTCATGGCCTGGTCGTGGCTGACACCGGGCAGCAGATTCCGCTGCTGGGGCGACCCGCATACCATGACGTTGCCCCCCAGATCGGCGCAAAGCCGGGCCAGTTCGCCGAAATACCGGGCCGTCGCGCGGCGGACGTCGGCGTCGGGACTGGTCATGTGGAAGCCCTCGGTCTTGGCCAGCAGCCAGTGCAGGCCCACGACCTCCAGGCCCGCCGCCTCGGCCTGCCGGCGCAACTCGGCCCGCCTGCCGGGCGAAATGTCGGTGGCGTAGTTCGCGATCGTGAACGGCGCCACCTCGAGCCCCGTGTAACCGCATTCGGCCGCAAAGGCAAAGGCTCGGTCGAAGGGCCAATCCTGAAAGGTCTCGTTGCAGATGGCGAATTTCATGGCGGGCTCGCTTGAAGAAACGGGTCAGTCGAACAGGGGGCGATTGCCGACGCCGCCGGTGCGCCGCGCGCCGCGCCGGGGTTTTCGCGAGGGGCACGAGCGTTTCACGTCGTCGAGCCTTCGGCCGGCGGCCGTGCTCGGGGCGCTGGTCAGCGGATCGGCGGGGCCGTCCAGCGGATCGCCCGGCTCGATCGCGGCCAGGCGCTTGCGCACCTGCTCGGCATACTGCGGCGAGAGCTCGAAGCCCACGAATCGCCGCTTGAGCTTCTTGGCCACGGCCAGGGTGGTGCCGCTTCCCGCGAACGGATCGAGCACCAGGTCGCCTTCGTTGCTGCACGCGCGCACGATCCGGCCCAGAAGCTGCTCGGGCATCTGGCAGCCGTGCCACCCGGCCCGCTCGCTGAACGTCCCGCACACCCGCGCGAAGTACCACGTGTCGCCGTTCGAGCGAAACCCGTCGGGCAGGTCTTGGGGACGCAAGATCCATCCGTCGCGGTCCCAGTCGGCGCGCAGGACCCAGGTGTCGTCGGGCAGTCGCCCCTTCGGGTTGGCCCGCTTGTCGCCGTAGACCAACTGCCGAGCCGAGGGGACCCGAACCGCCGGGTCGTCGGCGTTGAAGGTGAACTTCTCCGGGTCTTTGACCATGTAAAACAAATGGGCGTGGGACCGGCTGAACTTGTTCGTGCAGTTAACACCGAAGGTGTAATACCAAACCACCCAACTGCGGCATGTCAGCCCGTGCTCGCGCTGCAGCATCACCTTGAGCTCGGCGGCATACTCGTCGCCGATCGCCAGCCAGAACGTGCCTTCGGGCTTGAGCACGCGCACGACCTCGGCGGTCCACTGCCGGCTCCAGTCGAGGTATTCGTCGGCCTCGCGCCGGTCGTGGTAGACGTCGTAATCGTACCCGATGTTGA
>Ga0334892_1000436_pt1 | contig 52357 bp, 38 predicted proteins | sample GraSluR3_MG_4_FD_207213 | JGI IMG/M metagenome (GOLD analysis project Ga0334892, IMG submission 207213) | Sludge microbial communities from methane-producing bioreactor in Wageningen University, Netherlands - Granular Sludge_15_04-R3 | ecosystem: Engineered > Bioreactor > Anaerobic >...
GCTGCCGAATCTTACAACTTTAGTTCTGAGTGGACCAAATCCTTGCTCCTACGGCTGCAGCCCTCTGGGAACTGTAGCTTTCCGCAGGCCTCATGATGACTAATATTATGACACCGTTTGTGTCGACATGTGAATTGAATTAGTTATTTTAGCGCCATAGACAGAAAGGATGGAGAACCTGGTTATAATACCAACCTACAATGAATCTGAGAATATTGAGCCTCTGATACGGGCAATTAAAAGCCTGGAGCACAGATTTGATATACTGATAATAGACGACAACTCTCCCGACGGCACTGCCTCAATTGTTAAGAGAATGCAGAAGGAGCATGATGGTATTCATCTTATTGAAAGAGAGGGAAAACTAGGGCTCGGTACGGCATACATTACGGGATTCAGATGGGCATTGGAGAAGGACTACCATTATATATATGAGATGGACGCAGACTTCTCTCACGATCCCAATGATCTTGTAAGACTATACAGAACCTGCAAAGAAGAGGGAGCGGATGTAGCAATAGGGTCACGCTATATAAGCGGAGTCAACGTGGTCAACTGGCCTCTGAGCAGGGTGTTAATGTCTTATTTTGCTTCTATATATGTAAGGGTGATAACCGGCATGAAGATAAAGGATACTACAGCCGGATTCAAATGTTATCGCCGGGAGGTGCTTGAAAATATCAAACCTGAACTTATAAAATCGGTTGGATATGCATTTCAGATCGAGATGAAATTCAACGCCTGGAAGATGGGCTATAATATCGTTGAGATCCCGATAATTTTCACGGAAAGAAAGATGGGTTCATCAAAAATGTCAGGAGGAATATTCAACGAGGCTCTCTGGGGGGTACTGAGGATGAAAATAAGGAGTATTTTCCGCAGGCATGGCAAATTACTAAAACAAACCGGGTCATGAATGTTATCCATATCAAAAAAGGCACAATAATAAATGAAGGAAGGAGATTCGCGGGAGACCTGTTGATCGCTAATGAAAAAATAGCCGCTATAGGCAACATTGACAAAAGCATTGTTCCTGATAATGCCCGGATTATCGATGCTAACGGAATGTATGTAATTCCCGGTATTATTGATGACCAGGTACACTTCAGAGAACCGGGGCTCACCCACAAGGGATCAATATTCACAGAATCAAGGGCAGCAGCTGCAGGAGGAGTTACAACATTTATGGAGATGCCAAATACAAACCCTCCGACAACGACCAAAGCAAATCTACTGGCAAAGCTGGCAATAGCAAATGAAACGTCATTAATAAACTATGCTTTCTATTTAGGTGCCACCAACGACAACATCAATGACCTGCTCGATACCGACAGGTCACTCTATTGCGGAATAAAGGTATTTATGGGTTCATCGACAGGCAATATGCTTGTTGATAATGAGGCAACACTGAGGGAGATATTCAGGAATGTAAAGGCACCGGTGGCATGTCATTGTGAAGAGGAAGAGATTGTCAAAAGGAATTTTGAGTCGGCCCGGCTCAAATATGGAAATAAGATACCTGTCTACCTTCACCCTGAGATCAGGAGCCGTGAAGCTTGCTTGACATCATCATCGAAAGCAGTTGCACTTGCCAGGGAATATGGCACGAGGCTGCATATTCTGCATCTCTCCACTGCCGATGAAATCAAACTATTCGACAACAACAAACCTCTTGATCAGAAACTTATAACAGGTGAGGTCTGCGTTCACCATCTATGGTTCGACGAGGCTGCCTACGACATCAAAGGGAATTTCATAAAATGGAACCCGGCGATAAAAACTGCATTCGACAGAAAAGCATTAAGGGAAGCCGTTAACAGTGACCTTATTGATATAATTGCAACAGATCACGCACCTCATACTATTGAAGAAAAAAGCAGGTCATACAATGAAGCGCCTTCGGGCGGACCGCTTGTTCAGCATTCACTTGTTGCCATGCTTGAACTGCATCACCAGGGAATCATAAGTCTTGAAAAGATTGTGGAGAAGATGTGCCATAACCCGGCACTGCTTTTCCGGATTGAAGAGAGAGGTTTCATACGGGAAGGCTACAAGGCAGACATCTGTATTGTTAATCCTGACGACCCATGGAAAGTATGGTACGACAATATCCTGTACCGTTGCGGCTGGTCTCCTTTTACCGGGCAAACATTCAAATCGAAGGTTATGACAACCGTTGTTAACGGGAATATTGTATACGATAACGGTATCATTAATAATGACTACAGGGGACAACAGGTCCGCTTCAGATTCTGACGATAATGACTAAACTGACACGCTTTCTCCTCAGTGCATCTGTTTTATCTCTGTTTTTTCTGACAGGCTGCCACAATCGTACCAGTAGTGATGCTCCTGTAAGACCGGGACCTGTTGCAGAGGCCGATTCCGGCTTCATTCTCATTGCAAAAGATATTAATTACGATGTTATTGTAAACCCTCCCGCTGAAGCTGATCCCTGGGAAACTGAAAGGATGAGTGGATATAATGGCAACATTATGATAGAAGACCTGTTTCAAAAGTTGTATGCAGAAAAACTGCAGGCTTATGACATGCTAACAGGAGAATCGATTACACCTGCGGATGTAAGAAAACTTGTAAACGAGATGAATTCTTCAGGCACAGGTGTTGCCAAGTTGCAGTTTACAGAGGACTGGTACTATCATCCGGCCACGAGTGAGATCAAAAAGATTGTAAAATCGATAATATTGGGGTACGAATTCAGAGACAGCCAGGGTACATTGTTCGGGCACAGGGCACTCTTTAAGCTTATTCTTGCAGAATGATGATTTAAGAAGGTTTTTAATCACAAGATTTGTTCGTATTTTTGTACCAACCCATACCCAAAACTAACCTTAATGAATAGTTACAATATTACTACCCTAAATGATTTTATCATTCAGAAGCAAAAGGATTTTTCTTTTGCAAAGGGAGAGCTTTCGACACTGCTTCATCACATAGGCACTGCCGCCAAAATGGTAAATACCAAGATACGCAGGGCCGGACTGGTTGAGATTCTTGGCAAGGCAGGCTCCATAAATGTTCAGGGCGAGACTCAGCAAAAGCTTGATATATATGCCGATGAGGTTTTTATTGACGCTCTGCTTTCAAGCGGTGAATGCTGCGGTCTTGCTTCTGAAGAGAATCAGAGCGAGATAGTCTTTACCGATGCTTTCGGAAGGGATGGCAAATACGTTGTATGTATAGACCCTCTTGACGGATCTTCAAATATTGACGTTAATGTTTCCGTGGGGTCCATATTTTCCATCTACCGCCGGCTTTCGCCGAGGGGAGAGAAGGCCACAAAGGAGGATTTCCTGCAGCCAGGATCGCGTCAGGTAGCTGCAGGATATGTCATTTACGGCTCTTCAACAATGCTGGTGTATACAACAGGAAATGGCGTCAACGGATTCACTCTTGATCCCTCCATGGGAGAATTCTGCCTCTCCCATCCGGATATCAAAACCCCGGCAGACGGGCATATTTACTCAGTTAATGAGGGTAATTATGTAAAGTTTCCCACAGGTGTGAAGCAATATATCAAATACTGCCAGGAAAAGGAAGATACAACTAACCGGCCATATACATCAAGGTATATAGGATCGCTGGTATCAGATTTTCACCGGAACCTTCTGAAAGGGGGTATCTTTCTTTACCCTCAGTACGAAAATGCTCCCCGCGGGAAGCTTCGCCTGGTATATGAATGCAATCCCATCTCGTTCCTGGCTGAACAGGCCGGAGGAAAAGCATCTGATGGCCACAAGAGGATACTTGATCTCGAACCTTCATCGTTACATGAAAGAGCTCCTTTTTATGTAGGTTCAGTAAATATGGTCAGAAAGCTGGAGGAGTTTCTTGATTTCTGCAAGGACAACGATTGTGAATGAACGGTCGCCGACATCTGGTCATAAGAGGGTTACTGATCCGGCAAACCTCTACAGGACGCATGAACTGTATGAACAGCTCTTAAAGGAGGCTGAACTTGTTAAGCCAGAGGCAATTGAACTTGAGGGACTTACAGGATCATCAGCGTCATTGATTTCAGGGGCTATTTTTAATGATTCCGGCTCACATTTTCTGGCAATACTTCCTGAAAAGGATGATGCGGCCTGGTTCTATAACGATCTCGTTTCCCTGGCGGGAGAGGAATCGGTGTTTTTTTTCCCATCAGGATACAAACGGTCTGCAAGATACAACCAGACCGACCCTGCTAATATTGTTCTCAGGACAAACGTTTTGAGCAGGCTTGCCTCAGGAGAGGGAAGGAGTTATATAGTAACCTATCCTGAGGGCATTATGGAAAAGGTCATAAGCAGAAGAAACCTCAGAAAAAACACCCTTAAGATAAAAAGAGGCGAAGATCTCTCCCCTGACTTTATCGAAGAAGTATTGCAGGAATACGGTTTTGTGCGGACAGACTTTGTTTATGAGCCCGGCCAATATGCTGTCAGGGGCAGTATTACAGATCTTTTCTCATTCTCAACAGACAAGCCTTTCCGTCTTGATTTTGACGGAAACACGATTGAATCTATAAGAATATTCAATCCTGACGACCAGCTTTCTGAAAAGATAGTGAACGAAATAAATGTTATTCCCAACATACAGGATGTAACCATCGAGGAGGTTAAGGATTCTCTGTTTGATTTTGTACCTGACAGCACGGTTATATGGATCCATTCACCTGATTATTGCAGGGAGCGAATTAATGAGATATACTTTGGCCATGGTTCGCCAGGGCCGGAAGAGCCTGATGACAGGGGCCACGCATCTCTGCTTACAGGAAACCGGGTGTTTGAGGAGATAAAACGTTTCAGGAGTTTCATTACAGGAAAAAACAGCACCCTGGCTGTAGCAAGGAGTTTTTCATTCAATACCGAACCGCAGCCTAATTTCAGCAAGAATTTCACCCTGCTGGGTGACAGGCTGAGAGAAAACATGGAAAAGGGCTACAGTAATTGCATAGTTTCCGAGAATGAGGCCCAGATAGAGAGATTACGTAACATATTCTCAGAAATTGATCCCGAAATAGCTTTTGATACCCTTCTTTTTAACCTACACGGAGGATTCATTGATCACGACCTTAAGACAGTTCTTTATACCGACCACCAGATATTCGACAGATACCACCGCTTCAGGATCCGCGGCTATTTCACCAGAAAGGATAGTATTTCACTAAAGGAGATTACCGGTCTCAATCCGGGCGACTATGTAGTTCATGCCGATCATGGTATCGGTCGTTTCGGAGGACTTGAGAAGATAGAGGTAAATGGCCGGATTCAGGAGGCCATAAAACTGGTTTACAGAGACAATGACACCCTCTACGTTGGTATTCATTCCCTTCACCGTATATCAAAATACAAGGGACGTGAAGCTGAGGAACCAAGAATACACAAGCTTGGATCGGGGGCATGGCAAAAGCTTAAGCAGGAAACCAAGCGGAAGATCAAGGATATTGCACGCGACCTGATAAAGATATATGCCGCGAGAGTTACCATGCCAGGCACTTCTTATTCCCCCGATTCATATCTTCAGAGAGAGCTTGAGGCATCATTCATATATGAAGATACACCCGATCAGCTGGCAGCAACAGAACTTGTGAAGAGAGATATGGAGAGTCAGCATCCGATGGACAGGTTAATATGCGGAGATGTTGGCTTTGGAAAGACTGAAGTGGCTGTCAGGGCCGCCTTCAAGGCTGCCACCGACGGAATGCAGACAGCTGTCCTGGTTCCTACAACAATACTTGCACTTCAGCACTACAGAACCTTTCTATCAAGACTGGAGGGGTTTCCCTGCAGGGTAGATTATATCAGCCGGCATCGAAAATCTGCAGATCAGAAGAAAATCGCATCACAGATTTCCGATGGTTCAATTGATATTATAATAGGCACACATCGCCTTGTAGGAGAAGATATCAGATTCAGGAATCTTGGCCTCCTGATTGTGGACGAGGAGCAGCGTTTCGGAGTAGCCGTTAAGGAGAAGATTAAAAAACTGAAAGCCAGCGTTGACACACTGACACTAACCGCCACACCAATACCAAGAACCCTGCAGTTCTCGCTCATAGGCGCACGCGACATGTCAGTCATAAACACCCCGCCACCCAACAGAGTGCCAATAGTTACAGAGCTGCACGGCTTCAATGAGGATATTATAAGAGAGGGTATTGAATATGAAGTTGAACGTAATGGTCAGGTCTTCTTCATCCATAACAGAGTCGACAGTATTAAAGTCATGCAGGGTACCATAGAGCGAATATGTCCTGGCATTAAGACCGCGGTAGTTCATGGTAAAATGCCAGGGCAGGAGGTGGAAAAGATAATGTCCGGATTTATCCAGGGAGATTATGATGTATTACTTGCAACGACTATAATTGAATCAGGCCTTGATATTCCGAATGCAAACACCATTTTTATAAATGAGGCCCACCAGTTCGGATTATCGGAGCTGCATCAACTCAGGGGCCGGGTTGGCAGGTCGAACCGGAAAGCTTTCTGCTATCTTCTCACGCCACCTCTCACTTCACTCTCTCATGATGCCCGCAGAAGAGTCCTGGCAATTGAGGAATTTTCCGGATTGGGAAGTGGCTTCAATATTGCGTTACAAGATCTTGATATAAGGGGAGCCGGGAACCTCCTTGGTGGAGAACAGAGCGGTTTCATAGCAGATATTGGCTTTGAAACATACCAGAAGATACTTAAGGAAGCTGCTATGGAACTCAGGGAGGAGGAAGGCTACGTGCCGGAAGAAATTGGTGAGACTGAAAAAAGTCATAAACCTGATTATATAGCAGCTGATGTCCAGATAGATACTGATCTTGAGATAATGTTCCCTGATGATTACGTTTCGAATATCCCTGAGCGCATAAGACTATACAGGGAACTTAACGAGATTCAGAATGAAAAAGAACTTGAAGATTTCGAATTGAGGCTGAAAGACCGGTTTGGCCCAATACCTACCGAAGCAAATTCACTTTTAAGAGTGGTAAGGCTCAAATGGATAGCATCATCCATGGGTATGGAAAAGATATCACTCAAAGGTAATATGATGATTATCACCTTCGATTCTGATCCTGACTCACCATTCTACCGCTCACCAAAGTTTGCCTCCCTTATGAATTATGTAAACCGGAGGCAGAACCAGATGAGGATGCGACAGAAAGAAAACAGGCTTACTCTCACTGTGACAGAGATAAACACCATCAGTGCAGCGCATAAAATTCTGTCCGGAATGTCTGAATCCCTGTAGTTTTTTCTATTTTTGTGCCGCCGGTCTTGCAGGAGATGAATCTGATTATTGATATAGGTAACACATCGCTGAAGATTGCTCTGATTGAGAGCGATCAAATCATTCTTAAGTCAAAACTGACAGGTTTTGAATCGATGATAAAGTTTGTCGGCGATATGGAACAACCTGTAAAGAAAGCTATCCTATCAACCGTCAGGGATGTTCCCGAGCCTGTTATAGCTGATATAAAGAATATTGCAGAATACTTTCATCATCTTACACATGCTTCCTCCTTCCCGTTTAAAATTGATTACCAGACACCTCAAACTCTTGGGATGGACAGGCTCGCTGCTGTCGCCGGGGCATACAATAAATATGCAGACAGTAACGTTTTGGTAATCGACGCAGGCACAGCGGTGACATATGATCTGCTGACAAAAGAGACATATCGCGGTGGCTCAATATCGCCGGGTCTGGATATACGCTTCAGGGCACTCAGCAGTTTTACGGGAAGATTGCCATTGGTTGAAAGAAATGAAGATACGATTTTTCCGGCCAGCAGTACTGTCAGCGGAATAAACTGCGGAGTGGTTAATGGAATTGTTTTTGAAATAAATGAGTATATTCGCAGTTTTAAAAAAATATATCCCGACGGAATGGTTATAATGACCGGAGGCGACGCAGAGTTTCTGTCAGCCAAAATGGATGAGAAGGTAACACTGGAGCCCGAACTTGTAACCAGGGGATTGAATTTCATACTTGAGTATAATGCGCATTAAAAACTATAGAATCCTTGCATTGATAGCAGGTATGTCGATTTTCTTTTCGGCATATGGTCAGAAGATGGTCAACTCACCTTATGCAAGGTTCAATCTTGGAATGCTGGAACCGGCCTATAATTTCAGGTCGGCAGGTATGGGTGGAGTATCTGTTTCACTTAAGGACAATACTTCAGTTTCATGGACGAATCCTGCCTCCTATGCCAGCCTGGACACCAACTCTTTTGTATTCGACATAGGCATAGACTATACTGCTGCTTACCTGAAAGACAGGTCGGGCAGCCATTTCAGTGACGATATGAACTTCGACCACCTGGTAATATCATTTCCCCTGGCAAAGGGTATTGGTTTTACGGCAGGGTTGTTGCCATACAGCAACGGTTATTACTACATCTCCCGTCAGATCACCGAAGACGATCCGGAATATGACCCTCTGACCGGAACCCTGAACATCAGCCACAAGGGAACAGGCGGTTTGAACCGAGCCTTTCTTGGAACCGGAATGGCTTTGGTTCCTAATCTCTCTGCAGGAGTTAACATGAGTGTCCTCTTCGGTGAGTTGAACAGAATAAATGAGTATTACTTCGAGTCTGATCCGACTTCCTTTATCAGCCGCAGCGAAGAAAAAATGACAGTGAGGGGTTTTGGATTTGAAGCAGGTCTGCAATATACCATCAACCTTAAAAACAGGAAGTCAATTACTCCCGGAATAGCATGGTCTGTCGGAAGCGAATACAAATCAAACTACAGCGATTTGTTCATGCGCTTTTCCAACTACGGACAGCCGCCCTATTCTCCCGACACGTTGACAAAAACAGATATCCCTGATGGTCGTATAAGGCTGCCACAGACAATAAGGGCAGGTGTAAGCTATAACATTGCTGACAAGCTAACAGTAGCAGCTGAATATGCAAACACCGGATGGGATAATGCTCAGTTGTACGGTACCTCAAACAGACTGGCATCGACAAACAGCTTCAGGGCCGGAATAGAATATATACCTGAAAGAGGATCCATTTACAATTACCTTCAAAGGCTTGAATACCGGCTGGGGGGGCACGTTTCAGACAACTACCTTGAAGTTAACGGAGAGCAGATTAAAGAGTTTGGCATCACTTTTGGTATAGGTTTTCCGATGCCACGTTCCTGGTCAAAAATTAATATCTTCGCAGACTGGAACTCACGGGCCGGTTCTTTGAATAACGGGTTGCACAGAGAAAACTGCTTCTCGTTTGGTTTAAGCCTGAACCTGTATGATTACTGGTTCCTGAAAGCAAAATATGAATAACAAAATAGAATTAAAATGAAAGCAACGTTACACAGAATTCTTACAATCGTTTTCCTTGCGGCTTTTGCAGCAATATCAGCAGATGCCCAAAATGCCACAATTACGGGCAAATATGGAGCAACTCCTGCCGATAGTTTGGAATGTGTTAAAAATCAATCGTTGTACGCAGGATATTACGATCAGGATAATTATGACATGGCAGTAGGATTCTGGCGCCAGAACTTCAATGAATGTCCGGCGTCATCGACCAATATCTATGTCCGGGGTGAGAAGATGTTCCAGCACTTCTATTCAGAGACAAAGGACAGAGCTTATCTGGACACCATATTCATGATGCAGGACCGCAGAGCAATGTATTTTGGCGACAAGCCGACATGGGATCTGAGGAAGGCCGGATTCATGAACCAGTTTGCCAACAACCATCCTGAACTTATTAAGGAATCATACAATGTTCTGCAACCATATCTTGATCAGGAATCCGAAGATATTACAAGCGGAATTATGATTACCCAAATGATCAACACAATGAACATGTACGCTTCGCGTCAGGTATTTGAGGAGGCGGTTATCAACAACTATTCAAAGTTAATTGAAATAGCAGAAAACAAAATCAGCCTCGGCAAGTCGGTTGCAGATTTTCAGAATGCCAAGGACCTCATTGACGGATTTTTCAAGCAGAGTGGTGTAGCTACATGTGCTAATCTTATCCCGCTTTTTACTCCGAAAGTAAACGAAAAGCCTGAGGATGTGGCCCTGCTGAAAAAGGTAATCAGTCTTCTTGACAATGCACAGTGTACTGATTCAGAGCTCTATTATGTAAGCGTGGAGAACCTGTACAAACTTGAAAAATCAGCCAATGCAGCATATCATCTTGCGCAGATGAATGTCAGCAAAAATAATTTCTCCGAAGCAGAAAAATACTTTCTCGAGGCTGTAGATCTTGAATCCGATCCGGCGAAGAAGTCCAGTTACCTTTCAATGCTTGGTACCTTCGAACTCGCCAACAACAATTATGTTAAGGCAAGAGACTATGCCAAAGATGCTATCAACCATAACCCAAATAACGGTACGGCTCATCTGATTATCGGTTCAGCATACGCAATGGCACCTTTTGAAGGAGATGAGTTTGAAAACAAAACCCGCTTCTGGATAGCAGTTGACTACCTTAACAAAGCTAAGACTCTTGACTCGCAGCTTGCTGACAGGGCAAACGAAAGCATAGCGTCATGCGCGGCCAACTTTCCGACAAAAGAGGAGGCTTTCTTCGTGGGTATTTATGATGAAGGAGCGCCCTACACTGTCAAGGGATGGATAAATGAAAGGACAACAGTCCGTTTCAAAAAATAGCAGTGGAATCAGATTGTAGTATAAAATTTATTAATAAGACTATTGCAGTCCTGCTGGCCGGGGCTGCAATATTTTTATCGTCGTGTGACAACAGCCTTGAAATCATACCTGGTGCCGACGTTAGCTCGCTGCCCTCGTTAATCGTACGCAATTTTGAAACTGTTCAGACTGACTCCGGCAGGGTACAGATGGTACTGAAATCTCCGTTAATGGAGAGACGCACCATCGATGATGAAACCTACAACGAATTTCCAAAAGGTGTAGAGGTTATCTTCTATGATGGCAGGAAAGAACAGGTTGCTTCGGTATCATCACAGTTTGCCAAATACCACGAGAGCAAGAGGCTGTGGGAGCTGAGGTACGGGGTCAGGGCCCATAACGAACAGAACGAACTGCTGGAGACAGAACTTCTTTACTGGGACGAAGAAAAGGAGCTTATTCATACTGAAGAATTCGTAAGAATTACAGGAGAAGAGAGAATAATATCAGGTACCGGATTCGAATCAGATACCCGGTTTTCACGTTGGGAGATAAGAAACGGAAACGCAATAATATACCTTAAGGATGAATAAAAACTTCAGGATAATCATGGAGTTTCTGTGGATTCTTGTTTTGCTGCTCGCCACAGGAGCTCTCACGGTATCTGTAATAAATGGCGATACCCGAAATATAATTGTATTCGCAATAGTAGTCATTATATCAGCTTCAATGTACCTCTTCAGGCGCAACCAGAGAATAAAAAAGTAGATTTGTCTTATGGACAGCATCCTGATAATAATAGTTGCAGTAATATTTTCAGCCTTCTTTTCAGGCATGGAGATTGCTTTTGTCAGTGCTAACCGGCTTATGATAGAACTCGACAAAAAGCAAGGTGCCTTTGGTAGCAGAATCGCCTCATCTTTCGTAAAGAATCCCGGGCAATTCATATCTACAATGCTTGTCGGCAACAATATTGCCCTAGTTGTATTCGGACTGATATTTTCGCGACTTATATCACCATCTCTGCATAATGTAACAGGGTCAGACGCAGCGACATTAATAATACAGACTATACTGTCGACGTTGATAATATTGGGACTCGCAGAGTTCCTCCCAAAAAACCTCTTCATAATAACGCCGAACTTTTTCCTTAGAATCTTAAGCATACCGGCTGCATTTTTCTACTACATATTCTATCCGGTAGCCAGGTTTACTCTATGGATCTCCAACCTGCTTATAAGAATATTTGCAGGCAAAAAAAAGTTCAGGGATGAAAACGAAGACATGGTCTTCAGCAGAACAGAGCTGACACATTTTCTAAGTATGGCCGGAGAGTCTGCAGAGGAAAATGGGTCAGAAACGAGTGATATAAGAATATTCCGCAACGCGCTGGAGTTCCCGAATGTAAAGCTCAGGGAGTGCATGGTGCCAAGGACGGAAATTGTGGCTCTTGACATAAACGCCTCTATATCAGAATTAAAACAGAAATTTATTGATACAGGATACTCCAAAATACCAATATTTGAGGGCTCCATTGATAATATCATAGGCTATTTTGAACTAAAAGACCTCTATAAAAGCCCCCCTGATATCAGATCATGCCTCAGAAAACTGGCAATTGTCCCGGAAACGATGGCCGCCAACAAACTGCTCAAAATATTCGTCGAAGACAAACGAAATGTAGCTCTTGTTGTCGATGAATTCGGGGGAACCTCGGGCATGGTAACCATCGAGGATGTTCTGGAAGAGATTGTAGGAGACATTGAAGACGAGCACGATTCATACGACTTCACCGAGAAGGAGACCGGACCGGGCCAGTACATTTTCTCAGGCAGACTCGACATCGACTATCTCAATGAAAGGTACAATCTTAACCTTCCGGAAAAAGATGACTACGAAACTCTGGCCGGACTGGTTTTCTACCATCACGGCAGCATACCAAAAGTCAATGACGTCATCAGGGTTGGTAAAGGAGTTATAAAGGTGCTGAAAGTATCCTCCACACGTCTTGAACTTGTCTCCCTTACCGTTGAGCCCTGACCAATATTCTCACTACTGCTTCTCCCGCAGCTTTGCGTAATTTTTGTAGTAAAGAGGAATCGTCTCTATCCCCATGAAAAAGTTGAAGAGCGGATAGCTCTCATTAGGGGAATGTATTGCATCAGCATCAAGGCCGAAACCGAGTAGTATGGATTTAATACCCAACACCTTCTCAAACACGGCAACAATCGGTATACTGCCACCACTGCGTACTGGTATCGGTTTCTTTCCGAATGTAGCCTCCATCGCCAGCGATGCAGCTTCATATTCAGGGGTGTCAAGCGGACTGACATATGCCTGCCCTCCATGCAGATATTCAGCTTTTACCCTTACACCTTCCGGCGCTATCGATTCAAAGTGACGTATAAACAACTCTGCTATCTTTTCTGAATTCTGATTCGGTACCAGCCTCATTGAAACCTTTGCATAGGCTTTTGCAGGAAGTATTGTCTTGGCTCCCTCGCCTGTATAACCTCCCCAGATACCGTTTACGTCAAGTGAAGGCCTTATGCCAAGTCTTTCATGTGTAGTGAATCCTTCTTCTCCACCCAGGGCGTCAACATCGATAGACTTCATAAACGCCTCGTGATTATAAGGGCGCCTGGCCATATCTTTCCTCTCTTCGGCGCTTATCTCAATAACATCATCATAAAATCCCGGAATGGTTATCCTTCCCTTCTCGTCCTTAAGCGAGGATATCATGTCGCACAATACATTGCAGGGATTTACGACCGCCCCGCCATAAAGACCTGAGTGAAGGTCACGGTCTGGTCCGGTGACCTCTACCTGCATATATGACAACCCCCTGAGACCAGATGTTACGCTGGGTATATCCTGTGCTATCATCGTTGTATCAGATATCAGTATCACATTTGCAGACAGCATCTCTTTATTATTCAGGCAGAAACTCTCGAGATTCGATGAGCCGACTTCCTCTTCTCCTTCAATCATAAATTTCACATTGCATGGAAGTTCCGACATGCTGTTCATCATTTCAAAGGCCTTTACATGCATGAAGAGCTGTCCCTTGTCATCATCGGCTCCTCTGGCATATATTTTTCCATCCCTTATTTCAGGTTCAAAGGGAGGTGACTTCCATAGCTCAAGAGGTTCTGCCGGCTGAACATCATAATGGCCATATATCAGAACTGTTGGCAGTGAACTGTCAACTATCTTCTCACCAAAGACTATTGGGTGACCAGCTGTAGGGAATACCTCTGCCCTGTCGGCTCCCGCTTCAAGGAGAGATTTCCTGACAAACTCAGCGCATTTAACCATATCCGCCTTATTCTCCGCCTTAGCACTCACCGAGGGTATTCTGATAAACTCAAACAATTCATTGAGGAACCTCTCACGGTTTTCTTCGATGTACTTCTTAAATTTTTCCATGTCGATATAGCTTTATTTGTTTGTTTCCAATCTGCTAAAGATATGAAACGAACATGAAAATATTAAGCAATAAGTATCACAAAGATTAAAATGGTCAGAATTTTCTTTTTGATTCCAACTCCTTTTTTACAGTTACGAGTTCTTTGTACCACTCCGGGCCAAAGGCCCTGAAAAGTGATTCTTTAAGAAATGATAATGCCGGAATATCATCTTTTCGGCCTGCCTCACGCCCACCCTGGCATATAGACCATTTCTCATAGTTAACAGCCGTGAAATCGCCGAAGTTCTTTATCCTTACCGGGAACAGATGGCACGAAAGAGGTTTCCTGAAGGAGACAACACCATCAAGCCAGGCTTTTTCTATGCCACACATGAAAACATCACCTGAGACTATGGTATATGCGCATTCAGCATCATCAATCAAAGGTGTAACCAATTCTCCTTCAATATCAGTCAGACTGGTCCCATACTTTTCGATAGATTCAACCCCCTCCTTTCGGAGATAATCCCTTATCACAGGAAATATATCATCAAGAATTAATGCTTCCGATTCTGTCAGTGGTGCACCTGCATCACCGTACTTGCAACAGTTGCCCTTGCATACTGATAGGTCACAGCGAAACTTCTCACTCAGCAGATCAAGGCTGATAACGGTGTCGTCTATGCGTATCATTTTTTGTTGAATGTAACCAGCGGATGGCCGGTCATCTCAGAGGGAATCTCAACATCAAGCATCTTCAGAATAGTAGGAGCAACGTCAGCAAGAATACCTTCCTCAGCGATTGCCACCCTGTCTGATACTATCACTAGAGGAACCGGATTTAGTGAGTGAGCAGTATTTGGCGTTCCGTCTTCGTTGAGAGCATAATCGGCATTGCCATGATCGGCTATTATCAGTACTTCATACCCTTTCGCACGGGCAGCGTCCACAACAGCACCCACACACTTATCTACGGCCATTATTGCCTTTTCGATTGCAGAATATACACCGGTATGACCTACCATATCGCCATTGGCAAAGTTGAGACATATAAAATCAAAATCTCCGCTGTTTATAGCCCTGACCACTTCATCCCTTACCTCATAGGCACTCATCTCAGGCTTCTGATCATAAGTAGCCACCTTAGGAGAGGGAACCAGTATTCTCTCCTCATTCTCAAACTTCTCTTCGCGTCCTCCTGAAAAAAAGAAGGTAACATGAGCATATTTTTCCGTTTCCGCTATTCTCAGCTGTCTCTTTCCTGCCAATGACAAAGCTTCACCTATTGTTTTCCCGACATTCTCCTTTGGATAAATAACATTCAGGCCTGTGAAAGTAACGTCATATGGCGTCATCGTACAATAATGCAACGGAACTGTTTTCATGCCATACTCTGGCATATCCTTCTGCGTCAGTACAATAGTAAGCTCCCTGGCCCTGTCATTGCGAAAGTTTGTAAACACAACGACATCGCCCTCCTCCAATAATCCTACAGGCTGATTATTAAGGTCTGTAATCACGATTGGCTTAATAAACTCGTCTGTTACACCTCCATCATATGATTCTGCTATCGCAGAGATGACATCCCTGGTCTTCTTCCCGACTCCCGATACCAACATGTCATAAGCCGCCTTGATCCTGTCCCATCTCTTGTCACGGTCCATTGCATAGTAGCGACCTACGAAAGAAGCAAGCTTTACATCAGATCCTTTTATGCGGTTGAGGAGGCTGGTCATAAACTGCCTTCCACTTTTGGGATCGGTATCACGACCATCACCAAACGCATGGATGAAGACTTTCTTCAGTCCATACTCCTTAGTCATGTCACAGAGCGCATAGAGATGCTCATCCGAGGCGTGTACCCCTCCATCACCGAGGAGGCCCAGAAAATGGACCTTTCTTTTGTTATCTCGGGCATAGGAGAAAGCACTGGTAAGTACTTCATTTTTTCTGATATCTCCAGACCGACATTCCATGTTGATCTTTACCAGATCCTGGTAAACCACTCTACCTGCACCTATATTCAGGTGCCCAACCTCCGAGTTGCCCATCTGACCTTCAGGAAGGCCAACATCCTCACCCGATGCCCTGAGACTGGTTGAAGGAAACTCCTTCATCAGACTGTCCATTTCTGGTGTGGAAACATTGCTTATAACGTCGGATTTTGAGCCATCACCCAAACCCCATCCGTCAAGAATCATCAGCAGCACTTTACTCTTACCCATATAGCCAGTATTAAACAACAATTTACCCTCCCTGTCTCTGCAAAATGATAAGCAGAACATGGGAGGGCAAAGGTAATACTTTTTTAGTGCTAAATTTTTTTCTACCTGCTAATGCCTGATACTATTAGTTTTCTAAGACCAGGGTTAAGATTCCCGGATACCAGTCGAACCATATAGATACCGTTGGCAAGTGCGATGTTGTCTATTTCCAGCAGTTCCTGACCCGGCTCTGCCGTGAATTCTTTGACGACTCTTCCTGCCTGGTCAATTATTTCTATTGCAGACCTTGAACGCAAGGGCTCGTTAAAAGATATCACCAGCCTTTCTTTTGCAGGATTTGGGAAAATCAAAAAGGATGCTTCTTCTCCAAATACGGATTCAACACCGACAGATACGTCATTAATACCCTCAGCTGTTGCCTGGTATATTTCACGTGTATTATTATTCTGAATAAACGCAACTATCCGAATATCACGCGAGTCATAGACATTGGTTATCTTCCACGAGAAATCAGGTGAATCATATACCTCTCCTTTTGACCATTTGTTTGACAGCTTAATGCCACCGGCATCTGGCAACATTTTTCTTAAGGTGTTTAAAAACACGGTCTCTCCATTCGGTGATGTTAAAGTGGTAATTTCATTTGCGGTAACAGCAAAATATAAAGTAAGATTCTCTTCATCCATATCCTCAAGAGCTGTAATTCTGGCATCTACCTGCAACAGGCCGCCCGATACAACCGGATCGATCTCTATCATGAAATCAGGGGAAATAAGGCTTCTCTTGTTAACTTCGTTACTGTCGAGGTCTGCTACCAGATAATCATAAATTCCGGCAAACTGTTTCCTTGTTCCCCCATCGATAACAGTATAGGGCACACGGGTAAGGCCATAAACCAAAACCCTGGCACTCATGTCGGCCGGAATGTCGTTATATAAAAGGTCTGCACCCGGGAAATTGGTGTGATAATTAATATTGATGACATCACGATTCATCGACGATGCAACAGTGCCAACAATAAGATTCGCATTAACCACCGATGATGCTGAGTTATTCGTAAAATGTTCGAGAAGAACGTTTCTTGTCCTGGTGCCAATATGAATATCATCGAAAGCGATGCCGTCGTTCTCCTGAGCTGTACCGTCGGAACCATAAGCGATTCTGAATTTAACGTCACGTTTGCCATTCAGCTCGTCAAGCCTTCTTCTGGCCTGTACCCAGCCGGAATCAGGTGCAGTAATAGTTGTCCAGCCGATCTGGTCGCCACCTGGTCTTCCTTTTATCAGAGTTGAATTAAACCATTCTATACCATCGCCAAGAGTTCCGAGGTATTCCCAATCGGTAAAGTCCCCAACTTTGTATTGTATAGCGGCTCCGTCACGGTTCCTGTCGAATCTCCTCCATAGTTTCATGCTTATCATTGGACGCTCTGTGTCGGTGAAGTCAAAGCAAGGACTGGTTACTGAAGAAGAGAGAGATTTCTGGCCTGATATTTCATAACTTGTATACCATGCATTTACTCCAGATGCTGCAATATTAATATCAGGTCTGGCAGGTGTTCCGAAACTCCATGTATTGGTATCCCCCTGATCATAAATCCATCCGCCGGTTCCTGACTCAAAATCCTCAAAGTAATCATCTGAGCCCAGTATAATTGTTGGTCTTATAAATATCTCCTTTCTAACTGTATCGCCGCAACCTGCATAGTTTGTATTTACTATATACTCTACCGGAAGGAAACCTTCTGCAAGCTTTGGGTATCGCGGATTGAGCGTTGTCAGTGGAGGATTGCCGTCAAAGAAATTCCACAGGCGGGAAGTAACGGGAGACCCCGTAAGCGTACGGTCAAAAATATATACTGAATCATCGGTATGGAAACACTCATTTATCCAGTAGAAATCAGCTTCGGGCTTCACTCCGAGATCTATGGTCTTCTCCAATGATGAAGCACAGTTGTTTATGGTTGAAGCTGTTAACTTTATCTGATGGAGCCCGCCTGTAAGATAAAGATAGCCTGGTGATTCCTGTTCACTTATCATCACGCCGCCTCCGTCACGGAATTCCCACACCCACGAAGTCACAGAATCAGCCGACATGGTATTATTGACGAACCTGGTTGTATCACCTGCATGTTCAATGCAGAAGTCGGCTACTGTAAATGCCACAACTGGCGAGGGATTTATTGTAACAGGAACAGAGACCGAGCTTGAGCAGCCTGTTTTGCTGCTAACATATGTGTATACCACCGGTATGGTTCCCGGACCTTTTGAGGGGTCAAAATTATTCCCGGTAACAGGTCCGGTGAAAATTCCTCCCTCCCTGTTAGTGTAGAGTGTAAAAGATTCATCTCCCGTGCAAAATACAGAACCGGGATCAAGGTTCTCGATTGTTACCTGCCCCACAGAATCAACATTAACGACCTGTACTATCTCAAATGTAGTGAATGTAAAATCGGTATATGTAAACACGATTCTGTGATCACCAGGGCCTGCAACAGACGGATTAAAGGAGCCAAAACCTCTTGACAGGTTTGCAATCCCCGGGCCCGCGAAGGAACCTGTATTCCATGAAACAGAAGTCTCAAACCATAGAGTATCGGTAAGGCCATCATAACAATATTGATTTCCGGGATCAATACCCGCTATGATACCAGAGGCTTTTCGAACCTCCGTGGTTTTTGTTGAGTCTGAGGTACAACCGTTAATGTCGGTTACAGTATATTTAATCTGATGTGTTCCCTGACCTGCAATTCCAGGGTAGAAGATATAACCTGAAATTCCCGGCCCTGTAAAGCCACCTCCGGGTGTAACCGGAACAAGCGTTTCACCGGGACCGTCAACATTGTAAACAGCTTTGAGCGGGAAACCGGCATCAGGCAGGGGGTTAATAGTGACATCTTTTGTCAGCACTTTGCTCTTACATCCCAGGGGAGAGACATAATGATAAGAGATCGGGTATGTTATTCCGGGATTTCCTTTCGCAGGATCGATAAAAGCTGATGCTGCGGAAGCGTCAGAAATGATATCCCCTGTCCACATTCCGGCACCTCCGGAAGGATAGATGCCGAGGATCGATACAAACCTTTTTGCGGATGCCTCACAATATGCGGCATCAAGTCCTGAAAAGGAGATTGAAGTACCAACAGAGTCAATAACGAAGGGTCTGCTTATTGGATAAATTGATCCTCCTGAAGTATATGAGAAGAAAAGTGTATCAGCTTTATTCCCGGGCCTCATCCGCCCCGGATCAATAATCAGGGATGTGTCTGACAGGTAAGATATTATGGCTTCGGGTGTTGTAAGGCTGAAAGTTTTACCTGTGGCATCTGCGGGCACATTCCTTGCATATATTGTATCATAACCCCCATCATGGCAATAAACAGATCTGAAACTGTCGAACCATGAGGCTACAGGATTTACCATCACATCTTTTGAACTATTCTGTGTACAGGTATTTGTTGCCATCCTTATATCAAGCAGGTAGTTGATGGTATATGGACCACCTTCACCTGCAAGCGACGGTGAGAAAGTACCTCCGCTTACGCCGGGGCCATGGAAAACACCGCCGGAAGGGCTGCCATCAAGAACAATAGGTGGGTCGGCAACACTGAAAGTCTCAGCCGGAAGGTTAATCATTGCCAGGGAGGAACTGTAGACTATGTCTCCTTCAACTCCTTTATTGTTCCTTGGTATAACAGCAAAACGGATCTCACTTTCCATGTCATCATCTGTCATGGTGTATGTTATTCCCGTGCCTATCAGTGACATTCCGCTTCCCCGATACCAATAGTATCTGCTGTTCTGCTCATTGAACTTAGGATCGGTGAATGTATATCGCCCTCTTAGTTCCGAACCAGGGGCCCGGTCTCCGTTAATGCATACGTCAAGTGCGGCAGGCCTGTCTCCGGTAGGATCCGTTATTACATCTGTCTGTGCACTGGCGACAGCCGTACCGGTGTCGGGGTAACCTGTTGCTGATACTGGTACTACCTCAAAATGTATTCTGCTACCTACGTCATCAGCAGTAATAATGTAAGTGATACCCGTTTCCCCCGGCCTGAGAACATTATCCCTGTACCACCTGAATATACTTACCCCCTGCAGATCTCCATCGTCATCATTATAGGTATATGATCCCGTAAGAGTATTTCCAAATTCGGGTGTTCCGTTTACGGTGACCAGTGTTGCATAAGGAGCCGAGTTGACAGGTCCGTAAGCAACTGATTTTACTTTTATTCCCTCTGGTGTTCCGGTTTTAGCCACAGGGGTAACTTTAAATATCAGATACTTCCCCTGGTCAGTCATTCTAAGCTTATAGATTTTACTGGTCTCACCTGTAATTAATGTCTCCGGAAGTCCGGTCGCAGAAGAAGATATCCACCATTCAAAATTGGAATTGCCCTCTGCATCACCTTCTGCATCAGTATAGCTGTAGTTTCCCAGCAGGTATTCATTTACGTTCAGGCTGCCTGCTACAGCAACTGATGAAGCCACCGGAGCAAGGTTGGATGTTACCAGCTGCGACAAAGCGCTAAAGGCCGAATCAACAACAGAGCCTGAAACCTCAAGACTGACCTTGACCAACAGTCTCTTATTCAGCGAGGAGGCAGGGATTACAAGCTTTTGCCCATCGGTTCCGACATTAACGGTGTCGGTAGGAGTCACCTCATACCATTGAAAGAGTGTGTCAGAAGCTGAGCCCTGAATTATGTAGTTCGCACTTACCTCTGAGCCGACTGTCATACTACCTGCTATTGAAACATTTGTAACAGTCTGTGATTGAACGATAACAGAAAACAGAAGCAGTATGGTTAAAATCAGTAATACTCTCTTTTTCATTACACTGTTTTTTCAGTAGTGATACTTCTCAGCCCTAATACTTGAATTTAAGCAGGCACATCATTGTATTATTCTCATAGCCTGTCTTGCCAACAGCAACTATAAAACCCGTGCTGCTTCTTATCAGGTCAAAAATTTCCTGGGCTCCTGTTCCTCCTGAGATAAACGGAGCCTCCATTAACTCAGCGTCACTATCAACCTTCACTATAAGCATCTCAGAAGATGATTCAGTACCTGCCCTTCCGCCGAGATAATAGGTTCCGCCTACTCCGGGACATAAGGCATTGACCTTTGAAGAGAGTCCGCTTATATCAAACTCCCTTTTTATCACCGGAGGTTCCTGAATGTCAGCCGATAATCTGATAAGTCCTATCTGATTATATTCGGTATCCTTCCCTACGTTGTAGGCTATCAGATAACCATTTGGCATTATCTCAATATCAGCTGCATATTCATCATTCTGACTTCCGAATATTGCTGCTCCTCTGTTGCTGCCATCCTCGTTCAGCCTGATCAAGAGCATGTTGTTTTTATCAAGACCCGGCTCAGAAGAATTATCGGTTGTTCCGTACATTATATAACCGCCTCCAATATCTCTTTTAACTGCCTTACAGATATCGTTTCCGCCATAGCCATATGCATATGATGTCAGACTGTCTCCCGATTCATCTATTTCAAGAAGGAAGAAATCCTTCATGCCCGAAATGTTTTCAGGGAAAGAGCCACTTTCTGCCCTGTAGGCATCTGTTACACCGGATATCATATATCCCCCGGCCGGTTTCAATATAATGTCACACGCTGTCTGATTGCCGTTCCCTCCAATAAAAGACTCCCATATTACCGTTCCCTCAGAGCTGGTTTTAACTACATATATATCTGTGTGTGTGGAGCTTGCTGTGCCACGGGTGGCATAACCGACAGTAATAATATCACCTGAAGCCAGAACAATTGATTTGTTTGCCATATCAGATCTCTCACCACCAGGGGTAATCTCCCACTTCTGAAATCCGTCTCCACCCGCTCTTATGATACCCATGTTCCTTACCGATGATTCTATATAGTTTCCGTCACGCCGGGATATAACGGTACGCAGACCCGAAATGATAAAGTCACTTTCTGCTGCAGTAATGCTTACAGCAATATCTTCATAAGCATCACCGTAGAGTTTCAGGAGAGTATTATAACTCTCCTCCCTTTCACAACTGATAAAAAAAGTCACCGTTATGATAATGTACAATATGGCAATGCGTTTCATGACCCCGATCTCCTGGAAGGTTTATAGAATATATATGTATATCCGATGGTAAGCCCTGTGGTATTTACCCTGAAACTATCATCGGTGTAGAAATAATAATATTCCAGGTTGCCCGGTTCAGATCTGACTACCTGATTTCGCAGTCCGAAGAGGGTTCTGATCTCAGCAGAAATATATCCGTGGGGTATCTTTATCATACCTCCCAGGCCGGCATGAATAAAGAGGTCTGATCTGATTCTTGAGGAGTTTCTGTTGAGATTCTCACCTGTACGGTTAAAACCGTTATTTATGTCTGTAGTAATGAATGAAGCTTTTGAATCGGTTTTAAGATTCATTGCATAACCTGCACCGCCTCGCACGTAGAGCCTTACACCTCTGTAATCTGCTGCATTCCAGACAACTGACAGTGGTATTTCGATTCTATTCTGGCTTTCACGATAGGTCACCATCCCGAAGTTCATCATATGCTCATTATAGTTGAAGGCAACAGAAGAGTAGCTAATTCCGGCCGACAGTGAGAAGAGTGATCTGACCGGAATGGTTACCTCTGTGCCGGCATAAAGATTAAGAGGTTCTCTTGAGTAGTTTATATCAGGTTCCAGCGAGGAGAGTGACCTGTGGTTGCGCCCTGTAAGGAAAGTATAGTTGGTACCTAAAAAAAGTGAGATCAGGCATGACTGTCTGACCTCATATTTATTTCTCAAATAGACAAACCCGGAATAGTCAGCTGCTGTAACGGAATATTCCGGATGTCTGGAAAGAAATTCGAGCATATATTCTTCAGCCATCGCCTGCTTGTCATCAAGCAGCAGAGATTGAATCAGCAGTTTGTATGCTGTCAGCGACTCCTCTCGTGAGAAACTGCCGGAATTGAGGCATGGCGTTATCATCCCTGCAACCAGCTCAACCTTACCACGGTCAAACTGAGCCTGGGCATCCTGCAGCTTCAGGGCACATTCCTGTGAATAACCGCTTACCGCTATTGTCGTCGATACAAAAATCAGTGTAACAGCCTTATACAGCAACCCTACTCCTTTTAACATAATAGGATTATTTTTTCTCTATTTTAATTTTCATTTCAACATCCTGGCATGTTTTTTCCCATTCTATATCACGGCCCACATAAACAGACCACTCCTCTGTTGTAAGATTCCGTGTCACAAGGAGGCAGATGTTTTCGGCAAGGATATCGGCATGGGGAGCCCTTGATATAATTGATCCCGTTCGTGTTGCCGAAACGAGAGCGTCTCCTGCCGGACTGAACTCAATGGCAAGAACATAATCGTCATTATCGCTCAAAGTTATCGGAGGTTCAGTGAAATCATCGCGATTCCAGATTCTTATGGTTTTATCATAACTTGATGTTGCCATCTGATTAAACTTCGGGTTGAAACTTATCGCAGAAACCCTTGCGTTATGGCCCTTCATTTCAGATATCCTGATTCTTTTCTCGACATCCCAAAGCTCGATCATACCGTCCCTGTCTCCTATTGCCAGTATATTGGTAGCAGGTTCAAACCGTATTGAACTTACAACCCTGCTGCCCAGATCGGGGCTGAATGTATTTCCTTTTGCTGCCTCATCCCAGACTATAACACCTCCTTCATCACTAATCCCGGCAATAAAATCGTTACGGCTTGAGACATCAATAGATACAATCCTTAGCGATCCGTCACCTATATCACGGCCTGTTCTTGCGGCAATATCCCACTTTAGCACCTTCCCGTCAAGACCTGCAGAATAGAGAAAACTGCCATCATATGAAAATACCAGTGATCTGATCTGATTAGTATGGCCATTAAGATCGAAAGACTCACCTCCATTTCCCAAAGGAATCATCCTTATTACTGATTCATCATCGCCGCAGGCAACCCATGATGCATCAGGACTGACGGCTATAACATCAATAGCGGCATCTCCGGAGTATATTATCTGGAAACTCTCGCTCTGTCCGTCAGGAATCCATTTTATAACCTTCCCATCCTGACCTGAAGTTATAAATTCATCCTTTCCGGGCACATATGCTATACCTGTGACTTCTCCCTGATGTCCTTTATGCTCCTTATAGTGTTCGCCACCGTAGTTTTTCACTGCGCTGTAGAGGCCTGAGTATATATCAGCATCATTTGGCACACCGTTATATTTCTTGTTGAACAGATATGCCTGGTACGCGAGCAATGTCTGAAGGTCTTGCTGACCTGTCACCTGAAGTGATTTAACCGACATCTGTTTCCCGACAGCAAGCATTCTTAAACCATAGGCCTTCTCACGTTCAGCAATAGCCTCCTGCTCATTTATCTCGGCAAGGTTTCTCTGTATTATGGCCTCCTCCTCATTTCTTTCAGCCCTTATTTGTTCCTGGCGTGCCAGCTCCGCATTCTCCTCAGCCCTGAGCCTCTCTCTTTCAGCATTATCTCGTTCTCTCCTTGCTTCTTCCTCCTTCTCTCTTGCAATCCGTGCTTCCTCATCAGCCCTCTGTTTTTCAATTGTTGCCATCTGCAGGTTGCTTAGTGCCTCAACTGTCTTTTCATCAGCAATTGACTTCTGCTCTTCGGCTATTACCGTCTGATTATCTGCTTCGAGTTTTTTGGTAAAGGCATAAAGCATGAAACCAAGAGAGACAATTGCTGCGACTCCAAGTATCATTGCAGTAATTCTGCTTCTTTTCAGCTGGCGCTTCTGCATCCTGATTTTGTTCTCTTCATCTGCCAGGTATTCCTTCTCGCTGGTAGCAAGGTAAACCATAGCCCTTTCAAAAGCAGGATTGTAACGTTCAGCCCATTTGACAGTAGGTTTGTTTTTCTCCCTCCAGTTTATTGCCAGTTGCAGGTCAGGAGGTCTCCATAGCCCGGCCTTGCCACGCTGATACAAAGCTGAAGCTTCAGATAAACGAAGATACATCTGAACCGAGGCTGACTCTTCATCGACCCATTGCATGAGCCTGTCCCAAAGTCTCATCAGGCTTTCATGAGATAAATCAATGACAGAATCCTCAGTCAGAGGCTTGTCAATTCCCGGGGTAACAAAAGATGTTGCCGGGGTCCTGAACCTGTCGATTACCCCGAATAGTTCATCGTAGGAACACCCTGCAATAGCCGCTATTGTTCTGACACTCGTTGGTCTTCTTACCCCCTTGTTGTCACTACCCTTTTCGGTAATGGTCTTGAATACTACCTCACAAATTTTTCCGGCATCAGGGGAAAGCTCTTCATATGCCTCATCAGCATGACGTGACATGGCGCCTGCCATCCTGCCTACTGAATCATAATCACCTATGCCCAGGGGACGGTCAAACTGGCCGGATTGTTGCCAGCTGGCCCATGTTCTCATTAAAGCATGCTGAAGGACAGGAAGCTGATCGTTTCGTTCTCCGACCTCATCCAAAAGCACTCTCACCAGATCTTCTTCAATTTCAGCACCCATAAATTTTACCGGCCCGGTAATGACCTCGCGGTAATCCTCTGCTGTCATATGGGGAATAAGGAAGTTGCTGTCATTAATCAACCTGGTAAGGCCCTGATAATGCGCACACTCACCTATGAAGTCTGACCTCATCGTAACTATAAAGAAGATATTGTTTCCCTTGTCATTGGCAGACTCTACAATCATTTCAATAAATGAGGCAATATCTTCTTTTTGTCTTTTGCCGGAACCAAGTTTTGAGTATCTGAAAAGCTCCTCAAACTGGTCAACAATGATTAAAAGATTCCTCTCTCCTGCTTTCTGCAAATCGTGGGCTATCGATGAAAGGCCTGACTTGCCGTTTCGCAATACTTCCAGAACTGACTCATTCGCCTTCCTGCCGTTGGGATATATGTCTATATTAGCTGATACAGCTTCAGCCATGTTACCATAGGGATCTGTACCAGGGCGGAAGGTGACAGAGGTCCATGCTTTCTCCCCCTTTTTACCGGGAGTATTAAGAAGAGGTTCTACACCGCAAAAAATAAGAGATGATTTCCCGCTGCCAGATGCCCCGATTACTGTTACAAATTTATTTTCCAGGAGTCGTTTTACCACCTCGGTACTCTGTCCCGATCTGCCAAAAAAAAGATCACTCTCCCCGGGTGAAAAGGGTCTCAGGCCAGGAAAGGGATTAAACTCTTTTTGATTAACTGTTTCTTTCATAGCAATTCTCCCGACTAAATTCTAATGCCAATCACCAGGATATCGTCAACCTGATTATTATCTCCCATCCATTCCAGAAGTGTTTTTTGCAGTATGTCTTTTTGTGCAGGCAATGGCAGGGCATGAACCTTCAACAGCAGTTCCTGAAACCTTTTAATTAGAAACTTCTTATCATCCTTGCCGCCAAACTGGTCTGCAAAACCATCTGAGAACAGGTAAATTGTATCTCCGCGCAGGATCTCAACTTCATTATTGGTGAACTCCGGTGGTTTGGATCCTTCAAAGACACCTATAGGCATCTTGTCACCCCTTATCCTTATTAACTTCCCGTCCCTTATTATTATAACAGGATTATTTGCACCTGCAAAGTACATCAGGCGTTTATCAGGACTAAAAACACAGAGAGCTATATCCATGCCGTCTCTTATCGAGGAGGAACTGTTTCCCTCACTAAGGGTGTCTATTACCCCCGTGTTAAGCTCATTAAGAATATCAGCAGCCTTTAAGGCCCCTTTCACATTAACGGCATGATTCAGCTGATTGAATCCCACAATAGACATGAAAGCTCCCGGGACACCATGACCGGTGCAATCAACGGCAGCAATCATTGCATGCCCCTCTGATTCATGAACCCAGTAAAAATCACCACTGACAATATCTTTAGGCAGGTAAAATATAAAAGATGAGGGAAACAGTACGTCAATTACATCCTGCGAAGGCAGAATTGCATTCTGGATCCGTCTGGCATAATATATTGAATCCATAATATGCTTTTTCTGCTCCTCAATTTTCTTTGTTCGCTCCCTTACCATCTCTTCCAGCTCATTATAATAACTCTCGAGCTGAGCTATCATAGCGTTAAACCTGTCAGATAACCTTGTTATTTCATTGTTGCCTGCAACCTCCACCCTTTCATTCAGATGGCCGTTGGTTATTCTGTCAACGCTGTCAACCAGTCTTTTAATCGGGGCGGTTATTACCCGTGTTTTCCGGTATATCAAGCTTGTTACGACCAACAGGGTTATCAATACAATAATTGCAAACCTCGTCAGTTCAGTCCTGAAAAGTATCTTTTCCTCCGTTCTGTCAGATATGATCCTGATTACTGAAGAATCATACAGGTAGGTGTTCAACCGGGGCATATATTTATATTGGTAATGAATCCATGATCTTTTTGTCTTTTCATAAAACGCAGTGTCATTTTGCAAAAATGTTCGCTCAAGTATCTGATCATGGTGAGGAACCATCAGCGCATTGCTGTTCAGGCTGAAGGGTCTGTCAGCCATCAGGAAAAGTTCAACATCAATTATCCCTAAATCTCTGTTAATTAATTCCCTCTTTACACTTTCAATCTTCTCGAGAATCTCATCAGCCTTGGAAGAGTATAATCCGAGTTCAACAATGTATTTGCGGTCACGCGTTGTCTGATAACTGTATTTACGAGGCCTCATTGTCTTGGCTTCCACAGTAAAAAGCTCCGGGACAAACACTCCGGTATCAAAAACATTAAGTAGATGATCACGATGCTTCTCTCCGAAGCTGAACAGGTTAAGTCCAAGATCTTCGGCAAAAGTTGTATTTACCACCTCTCCATTTCTGTCAACAATATATATATCTTCATCTCTCAGATCCATTCCTATCTCCCTGGCCAGCAGGAAAAGGTCTATTTTCTCAATCCCGTCGGTATTCACAAGATACTTATTGACCAGCAGATCGCTGTATTCCTCCATTCTCCTCGTTAGCTCCTGATCAATAAGCTCAAAGGCAATATCCTGGAACTCAAGAACATTTGTAACCTGATCGGAAATTAAACTGTTCCTCTCTTCGCTCCTTGAAATAAGGCTCGATCGGGTATGCTGAAAATTAATCAGGCAAAAGACAAGAAGTGCAAGCAGAGTAGGGATCGCAACATTAAAAATGAGCTGATGAAATATTGTGGTTGGTCGCAAATTCATTGCATGATTGATTATTATATTGTAATATTAGCTTGCCGCTCAATAAAAGCGGAGGTCTCATCAAGGTATTCAGGATTAAGAGAAAGGTATTCTGCCAAATCCTGCTGCTGCACAATGTAGTAACCACGTATGTCACTGCTTCCGGCCTCACAGAGTTTGAAATAGTAAAGTGCGTCATTATTCGCGGCGGGTATTGAAGGCCCGGAATAAAAACTAAACTTTTCAGCAAGAGGTATTAAATCGTCAGTACGGATCAAACCCAAGCCTGCCATCAGGAACCTTATTTTATTGATAAGAAAGTCTTCATCACTGATTGTATTGTTTCTGATATCTTCAATGACTTTAGCATTCAGTGAGGATACCCTCAGTGATACTTCCAGCAATTCAGTGTCATTAATCTCCTTCATCACCCTGGCTGCCTCTTCAACCAGTAAGCGACCCGGACTAAAAAGAAGAGCTGACAGTGTCATCAGATTATCACTCATATCGGGGGCTTTTGCCACAGACCTTACTGCCATTGCTTTTGTCCACAGATCTGACAGGTTATAGTCACGATTTATAATTTCTGCAAGCAGATCCTCATACGAAGGAACGTAACCCGGGTAGAAGCTGTAAAGCGATCTCAGTTTCTCCTCATTGTCTGAAATATCGATGCAATAAGCAACCCTTGCCTTTATTGATTCATCCAGCACTATATCGATCATCTCGAGGGCAAAATTCACGCTTTCGACTGTTCCTGTTTCAAGATTCTCCCTTATTTTATGGATATACTGTGCTTCATATGTTAAAGAGAGAAGACTAAAAAGGAAATCGTACCACCACAGCATCTCAGCCTTTACTGCTTCTGTCAGTTCTTCATTCTCTGCTTTCGCAAGTGCAACCATTGTCTGGATATACCATGTTATAGTTCCAACTGTCTCTGAGATAATCTGATGCATTCTGTCTCTGTCTTTTTCCGGTATCCTGAACCCGTTTGCTGCAAGTATTGAGACGGCCCTGCATTTAATATCTTTTGAATTTGAGCCAAGCATCTGATAAATCAGTTGCTCAGACTCATGGTAACAATTTTTGCCCAGAAGCATCAGCAGGTTCTTCATCAGAGGGATATTGCCTGAGCTTTTCATGAAGTGCCTGTAAATCTCACTGAAAGCTTTTACCCCGAAATAGTCAAGTACAGCGAGGGCATCCAGTGCTGTCTCCCTGACGGGTAAAAGTTCGCAGACTTCATGTATCATGTCGGTAATATCATGACGCACAATTAACATCAGGGCGGTTCTTCTTGTGGAAAGAGAGCTGTCTCTGAGCATTCTCAGCAGAACAGCAGGATGAGGCGTCCTGGTAGCTCTGACAAGCTCTACGGCATCAGGGCCGGCAGCCCCGCCGATAAAAGGGTCATAGAAAACTGCACAATCCTCCCGCAAATAAATCAGCGTCTCCTTAGCCCTGTTCCTCAATCCTTCGCCATAATTTTCGTTCTCTGATATCCATTTTACCGCTTCTTTGATAAACGGGTCGCAAGAATCCCTGGCGATTGAGACAAGCTCTTCTGAGAGAGCTTCTCCGTGTTCTTCCTTGAGTACATCATATTGCTGCCTGATCAGTTCGGGATACTTTGGCCTTATCCTGAACCTCAGGTAAAATTTGCCCACCGATGGTTTTACGGTATCTTCAGCCTCCTTTTCTTCACTTTTTATTACCGCATCGTCAAGAGATCTGATAATCGATTTTCTGTATTCGACATACAGCCTGAATCCGAAGAAGGCCCATATAGCGGTTATTAACAACAGCACCCATGAAAAACTTATTAGTTTTCCGATTACTATAATGCCGAGCACCGAAAGGATCAAACCAGAGGTAAGAGCGGCAATCTCATTTACCGTGCCATCAATTATTGATTGTACATCGTACCTTATTTTTTCTGAAAGAGTCTGATAGATAACCTTGAACGAGGGAGTCTCAACTGAATCCCTGACAGCCTTGGAGAACAGCCTCGACAATGCCAGTAACAGGAAAAAGAGAATAAATCCGCCTGATGTCTGGGTATATCCCAGTGCTGACCCAAGGCCGGCAGCAGCGGCTGTGAATACCATCATTAGAACCGGAGGCAGTAAAAGAATGATTCTCAGGCCATAAGTTTTTATAAGGTAGGAAAACAGGAATGTTTTCAGGAATAGGGTAAAGATCATCATGCTGCCTATGAACAGGCCCAGAAACCTGGCCATATCAGCCTCCTGAGGAAATTGCTCTCTGGTAACAGCCATAAATGAATACTGTATAAAGAAGGCTGTCATCACAGAAAAAGCGATATACCATCCCATGTTCAAAACATATGAATCGCTTCTGAAAAGAGTCAGCACCTTTTTTACCGATCCCCTTCTCTCACCAGAAGTGTTTCCTATTGCGTGGGTCCTGCCCAGGCTGAACTGCATAATGGTTGCGCAGAATACCGCAACAGCACTTAGCAGTATAATGTTATGTGTATCGAATCCGAATGTCAGCAGTAAAGGAATAGCGTAACTGCTTACAATAATCCCGGCAATAATTCCAGCATCAACCAAACCAAACAATCTCTTGCCCTGCCGCAGGGAAAACAGTCGGCCTGTGGTTCCCCAAAAACCCAGCAGTGCCAGAATGTTGAGAGGCCCCATCATCACAAACAGGGCGAATATCACTACCCGAGAGGGAGTAAATACCAGAACCAGCCACAACAAAAGGGTCAGAGAGGTAACAATTAAAAGATTGACGACTGCAAAATTTTTAAACTGCATCCTCGTCTGGATATAGGAGTAGACCGTTGTCAGTACTATACCGGCAAGACCCGAGACAATATAGGCTCTGGCCATTATGGTCTCATCAAATACTGCAAGAAAAAGTGAATGTGCACTTATGTCAAAGGCCCCGTAAAACAATCCAAGAAAAACAGACTGATAAAGCAAAAGCGAAACCATAGATTCCTCTCCGGCTTCAACCCCAAGGAAATGTAAGATCCTGTTCCTCATTTCAGGCCCCAGATAAATTATTGTTAAAATTAGGAAAATATTGAAAACATGAGCACCTGCGGCCACATTTTATTAAAATAATATTCAGACAGCCCGCGCTGATATAAGCATCTGACAAGAATAAAACTTACTAACTTTAATTGTTGGAAATTAATATTTTATTCTTAATTTTAGTCGATGTTTGTCGACGGCAACATATCTGACAGGAAAATTATAAAACGCCGGGAAGTGGTATTTATATTGCTCTCCGGCTTCTTTCTTGGAACCCTGGCAATACTTAATATATTGGGTATCTCACGCCAGATAGATCTTTCTTTTACCCTGTTCGGACTCAAAGTTCCCTTTATTGTCTTCATCGGGGTGCTGCCTTATCCTATAACCTTCCTCTGTACCGACTTTATCAGCGAACTCTACGGCCGAAAAAGGGCCAATCTTGTTGTATGGACAGGTCTGATCCTTAATATATGGGTTATTTTTATAATGTGGTTAGGGGGTTCACTGCCTCCCCGCCCGGAATTTGGCCCTGACGGACTGCCTATGCTCGACGATCCGCAAAGGGTGTTTTTTCAGATAAGGCAGTGGACCTTCGGAGCTACAGTGGCATCGATGATAGCATACCTTACAGCTCAGTTTATTGATGTACAGCTGTTTCATTTCTTCAAGAGAATTACAAAAGGGAAAGCTCTCTGGCTGAGAAACAATGGTTCGACATTAACCAGTCAGATGGTAGACTCCCTGGCTGTTGTAACAATAACCTGGTTCTTCAATAAGTCAGCCATCTATATTGAACCGGGTGAAACCATAGGTCACGCTTTGATAATACTGATAGCATCAAACTATGTTTTCAAGCTGGTATCAGCTCTTATAGACACTATCCCCTTTTACATAGGTGTAAAAATACTGACCAGATATCTTCACATAGACAATCTGGCCGAATACAGGAAAGAGAATTTATCAGGAGATCATTAGCCGGATTTTCTGCAGAAGCAGTTCTGCATCAGCATCAAGTCCTTCAATTACAATCCTCGACTTAAGATAGACTGGTTCCCGTTCTGATAACTTACATGTAATATAATTCAGAAGCGATTCGCCCCTGAGACCGGCTATCAGTGGTCGTGAAATCATAGCATATTCAAGCCTTGAAGCAAGGGCCGCGGGCGTCATCCTGAGGTAGACAGTTATTCCTGTTTTGTTCATGTAATCCATATTGTCGGCATAACAGGGAGTTCCTCCTCCGGTTGCAATGACTTTACCCCCGGTCAGGTCAATACTCCGTAGTACCTCAAACTCTGTTTTTCTGAAATGCTCCTCCCCGTCTTCGCTAAAGATTTTTGAAATGCTCTTGCCGGCAGCTGTTTCAATTTCGGTATCAATATCCATGAATTTCGCTCCTGCCAGCCTGGCAAGCTTCTTACCTGTAGTGGTCTTGCCACTACCCATGAAGCCCGTGAGATAAACAATCATTCTATAATTCAAGTTTCATCTGGGCAGGATCATCGGTTTTGGCAGCCTTCGTCTGCACCCCCGGATCGGGGTCCTGCTGAGACTCTTCAGACTCTTCCGGCTCAGGTGGTTGAGGCTGTGATTCCTTTCTTACAACCGGTTCCAGCTCCATAATATTTTCTACCGTATAGTTGGTCAGCCTTTTACCCTTGGCTTTGTAGCCTTTTACTGCAATGAATTCAGCCACCTCAATTATCTCACTCTCTCTCATCTGGTGCTTACCACCAAATCTGATCTCGAATCTTGGATACTCAACCTCGGTAAGACTGACAAGCTTTGAATCTGCATTCTCGTGTATGAAACACTGCAACTTTTCCGTCTCTTCAAACGAAAACCTCTTAACATAGTAGAACTCCTGCTCCGGCTCCCAATAGATAGCGCTGAAAACGCGCTCAGGACTAAATTTTTCAATCAGCAGAATATTATCCTCAAAATGCTGTGAAAGATCAAAGCCGGTTGTCCTGAACCACCCTGTCCTGGTTACAACCAATATCCTGTCAGCCGGAGCGAATTCGCCAAGGAATTTCCCTCGACTTTCATCGTTAAGCCTGCAAACAGAATCATCAAACCATATTTTACGGCCGCCGAGGGTTGATAGTCCCTTCTCCTTAAGGGTTATCTTCACAGCGTGGTTCTTTGTAACAATATTTCCCTGTGATGCCCGTCCCTTAATTGCCAGTTCCCCAAAGTCAAACTCAAATTGCGTTTTCTTCAACCGTGGTTTGGGTTTCAGATGAACCTTTACAACCTCAGCTTCTCCGTTGGGATTGGCGGTGAACCACATAACCCTGGTCCCGGGCTTCCCCTTTGTGAGATTGTACTCCTTGTCACGCGTCAGGCCGGTGATGGCGCAACGCTTGGCAAGCAGGGCCCCGTCTCTGCCGTCCTGATATATAATATTGTATATCGTCCTTTCATCATTTTTGAGAAATACCTGCAGATACTCAATATCCTTACCCACGAAGACCTTATCAGCAACCTTTGTAATCAGATAGGTGCCATCGCGCCTGAATACAATTATATCATCGATATCGGAACAGTCGCATACAAATTCATCCTTCCTGAGGCCTGTACCAATGAAACCCTCCTTTCGGTTCACATAGAGCCTGGCATTATTTGCAACCACCTTTGTGGCCTGAATAGTGTCGAAGTTTCTGATTTCACTCTTCCTCTCACGACCGGCACCGTATTTCTTTTTTATCTGCCTGAAATAGTTGATAGTAAAGGGAACAATATTGCCAAGATGATTTTTCACCTCCTCAATTTCAGCTTCAACACCTTTTATATGTTCATTGGCTTTCTTAGAGTCATATTTTGAGATGCGTTTGATCTTTATCTCTGTAAGCCTTACAATATCATCACGTGTAACTTCACGCTTAAGCTTCTTTATGTATGGTTCCAGGCCTTTATCTATAGCATCCACCACTGCTTCCCATGTTTCACACTCCTCAATATCGCGGTAGATCCTTTTTTCAATGAATATCTTCTCAAGCGATGAATAATGCCAGTCATCTTCCAGCTCTCCAAGCCTTATCTCCAACTCCTGCTTAAGAATAGAAAGAGTGCGGTCTGTCGAATAACGAAGTATGTCTGACACGCCCATAAAAACAGGCCTGTCATCTGCAATAACACATGAGTTTGGTGATATCGACACCTCGCAGTCTGTAAATGCGTAAAGAGCATCTATGGTTTTATCGGGAGATGTTCCCGGAACGAGGTTTACAATAATCTCAACAGTACCTGAAGTGTTGTCATCTATTTTTTTGATTTTAATCTTACCCTTATCACTGGCCTTGATAATGGAGTCAATCAATGAACCTGTTGTTTTTCCGAAGGGTAACTCTGTGATGACCAGCCCTTTCTTGTCAATCTTTTCTATCCTGGCCCTCGATTTGATTACTCCTCCTCTCAATCCGTCATTATACCGTGCAACATCAATCGACCCTCCTGTCGGAAAATCAGGGTACAGCACAAAGTCTTTTCCCTGAAGGTAACTGATCGAGGCCTCGATAAGCTCATTGAAGTTATGCGGAAGTATCTTCGACGCCAGACCGACAGCAATACCTTCCACACCCATAGCAAGCAAAAGCGGGAATTTGGCTGGCAGGGTTACAGGCTCGCGGTTACGTCCGTCATAGGAGGCTTTCCATTCAGTTGTCTTAGGATTGAAAAGGACATCGAGGGCGAACTTCGAAAGTCGTGACTCGATATATCTTGCTGCCGCAGCGCTGTCTCCGGTAAGAATATTACCCCAGTTACCCTGTGTGTCTACAAGCAGGTCTTTTTGACCCAGCTGCACCAGGGCATCACCTATGGAAGCATCACCGTGAGGATGGAATTGCATAGTGTGGCCGATGATATTCGCAACCTTGTTGTAGCGGCCATCATCCATCCGCTTCATGGAATGAAGTATCCTCCTCTGTACGGGTTTAAGCCCGTCACGGATATCAGGTACAGCCCTTTCAAGAATAACGTAGGAAGCATAGTCAAGAAACCAGTCCTGGTACATGCCTGACACTGATCCTGCAAGCTGCTGAGATTGCCTGCTGCCATCCTGCTCCGGGCTCAGGTCTTCTCCCGATCCCGTATCAGAAAAACCATAATCCTTCTCTTCCATACTCTAAAGTGCCTCCTCAATTACTACAGGAATGTTATCCCTGTCACCGGCAAATTCCTCGTCTATCCTGAGGTTTTCGATGATAAAATCCTGACGCTCTGGTGTATTCTTGCCCATATAAAAGTCGAGGAACTGTTCTACCGAATCATTTCTCCTGACCCTTACCGGCTCAAGCCTGATATCCTTTCCTATGAAATGGACAAACTCATCGGGTGAAATCTCTCCCAGACCCTTGAAACGTGTAATCTCAGGATTGGGTCCCAGTTTCCTTATGGCAGCCTCCTTTTCCTCAGCTGAGTAGCAGTATATGGTCTCCTTCTTGTTCCTGACCCTGAAGAGCGGGGTCTGAAGAATATAAACATGACCCTTCCTTACCAGGTCAGGAAAAAACTGCAGGAAGAATGTCAGCATCAGCAGCCTGATATGCATGCCGTCAATATCAGCATCTGTGGCCAGCACAACATTATTGTATCTGAGGTTCTCTATTCCCTCTTCAATGTTCAGAGCTGCCTGCAACAGATTAAACTCCTCGTTTTCGTAAACAATCTTCTTGGTAAGTCCGTAGGTATTCAGCGGTTTGCCTCTGAGGCTGAACACCGCCTGTGTCTCAACATTTCTCGATTTTGTGATGGAACCCGAAGCTGAATCGCCCTCGGTAATGAATATCGTAGATTCAAGCTTCCTGTCATCGTTGCTATTATAGTGTATGCGGCAGTCACGAAGCTTCCTGTTGTGAAGGCTTACCTTTTTGGCGCGCTCACGGGCAAGTTTCTGTATTGAAGAAATGGCCTTGCGTTCCTTTTCCGACTCCTGTATCTTCTTCAGAATTATCCTTGCCGTCTCGGAATTCTTATGAAGGTAATCATCGAGGTTCTTACGTAGAAAATCATTAACAAAGTTACGTACTGACACACCTCCCGGAGCCATATCCTTAGATCCCAGCTTGGTCTTTGTCTGTGACTCGAAAACAGGTTCCTCAACCTTTATGCTCAGCGCTGCAATTATTGACGACCTGATATCTGACGGGTCATAATCCTTCTTGTAGAACTCCCTTATCGTCTTTACAATGGCCTCTTTGAATGCAGTCAGGTGGGTGCCGCCCTGGGTTGTATTCTGGCCGTTAACAAAACTGTAGTAATCCTCGCCGTACTGGTATCCGTGGGTAATAGCAACCTCAATATCCTCACCCTTGAGATGAATAATAGGATAGAGGCCCTCCCTGTTCATATTTTCATTCAGCAGGTCGACCAGACCATTCTTTGAAACGTACCTGTTACCGTTGAAATTTATTACCAGCCCGGCATTCAGGTAGACGTAGTTCCTGATCATGTTCTCAATATACTCGTCAAGAAACCTGAAATTTCCGAACATATCAGGATCAGGGGTAAATCGTATTTCTACTCCATTCTCCTCGGTAGTGGTCTGAAGTGGCTCATCAGATATTACGAGTCCTTTTTCAAACTTAATCTCCTTGAGCTGCCCGTCTCGTATTGACCTTACCGCAAATGTGCCCGACAAAGCATTTACCGCCTTGATACCCACGCCATTAAGTCCTACAGATTTCTTAAATGCCTTTGAATCGTACTTAGCTCCGGTGTTCATTCTCGATGAAGCGTCAAGTACCTTCCCCAGGGGTATTCCGCGGCCGTAATCACGAACGGTTATCTCCTTTTCATTAATGCTGACGTCGATTTTCTTTCCAAAACCCATCATATACTCGTCAACCGAGTTATCCAGCACCTCCTTTATCAGAACATAAATCCCGTCATCATGCGCCGAACCATCTCCCAGCTTGCCGATATACATACCCGGTCTGAGGCGTATATGGTCCCGCCAGTCAAGGGTCTTGATGTTCTCTTCAGTATAGATTACCGACATACCACAAAAAATATTTTGCGCAAATATAGTCAATATACCGCGCCCCTATGAACCAATTTTTCAACAATGGAGGCGACATTTAAGAACAATTACACCATTATACGGCTGTTTCAGAGATGCAGGGCAGTCACCTTCATGACTGTTGTATGTCCTTGCCTGTATGATCCTGCTGTATCAAACTCCCATGTCCATTCCTTCCGGCTGCGACACGATGGAAGACGACAATGGAGTATCCCGGTGCTGTGTGGTACACCATACCTGTCAGTCTCAATCTCTTCGGTATCTGTTATCAGCACAGCTTCATACTTTTTCAGGAACGCAAGATGCTTATTCTGGATGAGGGCGGCGAAAGCATCATGGGCCTCCTCTCCCACCAACTTTTTGCGTACAAGATATTCAAAAGGAAGCGTGTGCAACTGGCTTAGAAGGTTTACCGACAGGATAAGGCCCTGTTCACAGCCAGGCTCATATTCAAGTGATGCTGCCGATTCAAGAATATGACCTGCTTCGTACCTGCGACCCTTTTCGGAAAGATCCCGTACCAGCGAAGGAAGACCACCGGTAACATCATCTGTTACAAAGGTTACAGCCTTTTCGCCGGCCAGCGATTTCACAATTCCGGGCGGATGTACAATATCAACAAGCCTTACTCTCGCACCCGACCTGATAATGCTCTTCAGCGGAATATCGAGCAGCCATCCGCTTCCCAGGACAGTTACCAGCTCCGGCCTGACCTTTTTTACGACATTGTCAATAAACTTCCTGGTATTTGAAAGATGTTCGTTCCAGTTGTCATCTTCACGGATATACCTCAGTGCAATTCCTTCCTGGTTGGAATAGTACCCCAGGAGGTGAAGAATTCGCTTATCGGGTACGCCCGGTGTCATGGCTCACTTTTCTGACTTCATCCTGTCAAGTTCTTCTGATATCATTTTCCTGAAGTTATTTGCCAGCTCCTCCGCATCCCCCGTGCCGAATTCACCGGGAAATACAGGATCCATTATCCTCACCCTTAGCTTATTGCCGCTATTGAATGTATATCCGTGCTTAGGCAGGACAGTCCCGGTTCCATCAACTACTACCGGAAGTATTGGCTTATCTGCCCTCAGGGCGAGCTGAAAAGCCCCTGTTTTAAAGGGCAGCAGCCTGTTTGTTTTCGACCTGGTTCCCTCAGGAAATATCATTATTGAAATATTTTTTTCGAGTGACCTGGCTGCCTCTTCAAACATCTTTACAGCGCTCTCCTTACTGCCTCGTTCAATGCTTATATAACCAGCCATTCGCATGCTGAGACCAAGTATAGGCACCCTGAAATTTTCGGCCTTCGATATCCATCTGAAATCACCTCTGATATTGTCAAGCAGGATAATATCAAGTATTGACTGATGATTACTGATTATCACATAGGCCTGATTGCGCCTGACCTTCTCCCTGCCTTCAATCTTAAAGCTCCACAGGGGGATGGTATGTGTCAGGAACCAGCCCTGAAACCTCAGGAAACGGTGCACCAGTATCCTGTTATTGTCAAATGGGTACGCAGCAAACCATATAAGGCATGTAACCGGGAACATAAGGACTATGAATCCAATACCCCATAGCCATGTAAAAACTGAGCGAATTCTGTTCATCTACCCCTATGAGTCAGTGAAACAAACTCTAAAAATAACAAAAACCTGATAACGACAATGCTGAATGCTCTCTTAACGACACCCTTGTACGAGTGTGTTTCAGAAGAAGTTCAGAGCCAGCTCACGCTCCTCTCCGGGAAAGACTGACCTGAAATAGGCTTCAAAATCATCAAAATAATGCCTCAGCCCCTTCATCTCTCTTCCCGGATCCTCAAGCATTACGCTTCCTGTGATCTGTGAGGTCACAATTCTGCCCTCTTTTACAGTGAGATCGCAGCAGTGCATCCGCTCTCTGAACCTGAACCTGTTAATAAACCGGTAAGGCGGACTATAGCCGTAGTTCCATTCCCATGAATGGTATTTGGTTTCAGCCAGGTTTCTTATTATTTCCGCCTCACTCTCATCAGGGCGATATAGTTCCGAAGCGGGCAACTGCATCATGACATAGCGAAACAACTCTGCCTGAAGCTCGCCGGCAGTGCTGATGTCAGGCAGAAGGTCACAGAGGTTGGTTACCGATGTTCGGTTAGAAGCCACGGCACGGCTGATATACTGTCCCCTGGTCAGCAACAGGGAATCACGCAAATCAGTCAGGGAGGCGTTGAAGAGAAGTGTACCATGATGCAAAGCCCTGTCTTTGAAAACATGGCCCGCATTTCCGGATATCTTAAGCCCACCGGTGCGAATATCATTTTTTCCCTCCAGCCTTGCCTCCACCTTCAGGGTGTTAAGAAAATCTGTCACAGGCCTGGTGTGTCTTGCAAAATCTACCTGGCTGCCCGGCTTTCCGGTGGTTATAAAGGTGAAGTTTACATTGCCTCTGTCGTGATAAACCGTGCCGCCTCCGCTTATCCTCCTTATCACGGGAATATCGCGTTCTATCACGAATTGATTGTTTATCTCCTCATTGGCTATCTGATGCTTGCCGATAATTATCGACGGATCATTTATGCCAACTATGAAAAAGTCCTCGCTTCTCTTTTTAAAGTAATATTCCTCAAGGGCCAGGTTAAAGAAGGGATCGGTGGTTTGTAGGTTAATGCAGAGCATGGGTTGCGGGTTGCGGGTTTGCTGGTTGCTGGTTGCGGGTTACTGGTTGCTGGTTGCTGGTTGTGAGTTGCGGGTTGCGGGTTGCTGGTTGCGGGTTGCGGGTTGCTGGTTGCGGGTTACAGGGTGCCTTCTGTCTTTTTATTGAACCAGGGTTTATTAGTCAGCACTCTGCGGTCAAAATAGTCATAGGCCTTATACATTGCATATCCTATGATAATACCGAGAGCTGCTCCGCCCAGAATATCCCCAGGGTAGTGGACACCGGCGTAGACCCTTGAATAGGAAACGGCAGCTGCCCAGATTATTATTGAAATTGTGTACCAGCGGCGCCGTATAAGTCTGAGAGAGAAGACTGCGATGGTAAAAGAATTGGCAGCATGAGACGAAACAAATCCGTACATACCGCTCTTTCGTCCCCTGAGAAGATGAATGATGTCAGCAAACTCCTCTTCTCGGCTTGGCCTCAGCCTCTGGAAAACTTCCTTGAATGCATGCACTGACAGCTGGTCGCTGAGAGTAACGGCAGCTACGGCAAAGATGAAGATGACAATGGCCTTGCGCCGGTGGTCTCTGATAAACATGTACAGCATAAAAAGATAAAGAGGTGCCCATGTCATTTTAGACGTCACCAGCCACATAACCTCATCCCAGAATGGCGAGTTGATTGAATTCAAAAAAAGAAAAAGCTGTTTGTCGAGTTGCTCTATCATACTTCCGGTTAATCTTAAGTAGTTAAAGTACGCCACAATGTATCTTTCAGCTTGTCCAGCCCCTTTCCTGTCAGTGAAGATATAAATACCGCAGGGACCTGAGGCAGCAGAGGCACAGTGGCCTCAATTATCTCATCATCAGCCATATCGCACTTGGTAATAGCCAGTACAGGTCTCTTGTCTAGCAGTTCCGGATTATACATCTTTAGTTCATTGACCAGAATATCATACTCTTTTTTTATATCAGCCGCATCGACTGGTATCATAAAAAGAAGGATGGAATTTCTTTCTATGTGCCTCAGGAAACGGTGCCCGAGCCCCCTGCCTTCATGAGCGCCCTCTATAATTCCTGGAATATCTGCAACAACAAAAGATTTGTCGCCGCGATACCTTACTATTCCCAGGTTTGGAACAAGCGTTGTGAACGGATAATCGGCAATTTTAGGTTTGGCAGCTGAAATCACGGAAAGGAGCGTTGATTTTCCTGCATTCGGGAATCCTACCAGTCCGACGTCAGCAAGTATCTTCAGTTCAAGTATGAACCAGTCTTCTATACCTGGCTCTCCTGGTTGAGCATATCTTGGCGTTTGGTTTGTTGCCGACTTGAAATGGTCGTTTCCAAGGCCACCCCTGCCGCCACGGGCAAGAATTTTCTCTTCGCCGGGAGTAGTTATCTCGAAGATCACCTCTCCTGTTAAAGCGTGTTTTGCCACTGTGCCGGGGGGCACCTCAATAATGGCATCACGACCATCACCGCCTGTTTTAAGCGCGCCTGCTCCCGGCTTACCGTGTTCTGCGAAGATATGACGCTGGTACTTGAGATGTAGCAGTGTCCATAACTGATCATTGCTCCTTACTATTACATGTCCGCCACGTCCACCGTCACCTCCGTCTGGTCCACCCTTGGGTATGAATTTCTCACGGCGGAAGTGTGCCGACCCCCTGCCCCCATTCCCGGAACGGCAGAATATCTTAACATAATCGACAAAATTTGACTCCGCCATCAATGTGATTCTTTATGCATATACCCTTATCCGCATTTGTTCTGTTTCACCCGTAATGACCAATATTACAGGCTACATGCTTTTTTCTATTGCAGAACAGAGCCTTTCGAAAATCGCTCCGATTGTTCCCATTCCGTCAATCTCCCGGTACAGGTCTTTCCTTCTGAAATGGTCAGCCAGAGGTTCTGTCTTGCTTCGGTATACCTCAATCCTGTTCTCGATCACATTCATATCCTGATCATCTGATCTGCCTGATATTGCACCTCGTCCCAGTAATCTCCGTACCAGTTCGTCGTGCTCAACATCAAGGGCAAGCATTGCGTTTATTTTCATTCCCTTACCTTCAAGCATCTTCTCAAGGGCCATCGCCTGCTCGACAGTACGGGGAAAACCGTCATAAAGAAATCCTGCACGCAGTTTCTCCGAATCAATCTTTGTTGCTATCATCTCTATTACGACCTCATCAGGAACCAGCTCTCCCTTTGCCATAATGCCTTTTACCCTGTTACCCAGATCCGTGCCCGAATCAATCTCGGCCCTCAGCATATCGCCTGTTGAAAGATGAAGAAGATTATACTTTTCCGCCAGGTGAACCGACTGAGTACCCTTACCTGAACCCGGGGGACCAAAAATCAGAAAATTGAGCATATGATATTTATTTACTTTATTTTATTCAGTGACAATAGAATAGATGGCCGGAAGGTTTCTTCCCAGTCCGTCAAAATCGAGTCCGTATCCTACCACGAAATCGTTGGGTATTTCGAATCCGGCATAGTCAATCCTGATATCCTTCCTGTAAGCCTCTGGCTTAAACAACATTGTCGCAACCCTTATTTCTCCAGCCTTCCTGACCCTCAGGCCTCCTACGACCAGTTCCAGTGTATTGCCCGTATCAACTATATCCTCGACTACAACAACGCTCTTGCCCTGCACATCCTCGTTCCAGCCTATCAGATCCCTTATCGACCCCGATGAACTGGTTCCCTCATAAGAAGCAAGCTTCAGAAAAGATATCCTGGCTTTCAGCGTGATGTGCCTGAAGAGATCGGCAGCAAAAAGAAATGAGCCGTTGAGGATTCCAATAAAGACCACCTCGTCATTGTCGGCCAGATCGCTGTTCAGACGGGCTGCAATTGTCTTCACTGCCTCCTCTATCTGTTTCTCATCGATATACTTCCTGAACCTTCTGCCGTTAAGCATTACTTCATCCATAGTTCCTCCGGGGTAGTTTAAACCATGCAAAAATATGAAATAAATGGCTATTTTTGCCCTTATCGAAACAATTAAACAAGTCATATACAAATGGAACCAAAGGTCAGCATTATTATGGGCAGCACCTCCGACTACAAGATAATGGAGGCGGCAGCAAAAACTCTCAATGATTTCAAAATTCCTTTCGAGATAAATGCACTCTCGGCACACCGTACTCCTGACAAGGCTGAGGAGTTTGCAAAAAACGCCGCCGGCAGGGGAATAAAGGTAATAATAGCAGCAGCAGGCATGGCCGCTCACCTGCCTGGTGTGATAGCTGCTTTCACCACACTGCCCGTAATCGGTGTACCCATAAACGCATCGCTTGACGGGCTCGACTCAATACTGTCGATATTGCAGATGCCTCCCGGAATTCCGGTAGCAACGGTAGCCGTCAATGGAGCACAGAACGCTGCAATACTTGCAGCTCAGATAGTGGCTGCTGCTGACCCGGAAGTAGCCGCCACTGTGAAGCAGTTCAAAGAGGACCTTAAAAACAAGATCATTAAGGCCAATGAGGAACTGAAACAGGTTAAGTTCGACTATAAAACGAATTAGAACGGTCAACGGTTAACGGTTAACGGTATTTTCTTGTTTTTTCGGGCATAGTTTCCTAACTTACGGGAAATATGTTTCGCAATGAAGTGTGCTTTAAGTTCAGTAATAGGACTGGTTGTCCTGTTACTGCTGTCTGGTTATAAGCTCTCCGCGCAGGAGGGTGTATTTTCCGGACTAAACCTGTCTCCGCCGCCGCTCTATCCTTCGGTAACCGGAAGAGATTTCCGCAACTGTTTTGTGAACCAGGCTGCTCTGGCATTTATAAGTGACCACACAGCCGGAATTGAGTATTATTCGAGGTTCGCAATGCCTGAACTGTCGATAAGGTCTCTCTTCTACACGGCTCCTTTTAGCAGGGGGGCATTCGGTTTTCGCTACTCAGGCTATGGATTCTCACAGCTTATGTATCACCATTTTTCAGTTTCAGGTGGCATCTCCCTGTCAGGCAGCCTTGCGCTGGGGGCAGAGGCTTCCCTTAATGCAGCAGCATCGCCGGCTGAAGATGCTCTCAGGCTTATGGCATCGGGGCAGATAGGACTGATATACACTATCAGTGAAAAAACAAGTTTAGGCATACATCTGGCTGATCCTGTCCCTTACAGGTTGAGAGAGTATCCCTCCCCTTCCGCCATCAGAGTCGGCATCGAAGCATCGGTAAACGACAGGTCAAAGGTGTCTGCTATGATTGCAAAGAGCAGCAAGACACCTGTTTCAGCAGCAGCAGGCCTTAGTTATGAGATTACTCCGTCTGCCACTTTGAAGGCCGGGTTCGAAACCGGCACCGGTTCACTTGGTTTCACAGCAGCATTCAGGTTTGCCGGCTTTAACTGCTCCCTCGCATTTATAACACACGACCGGCTGGGCATCTCTCCGGTGGCAGCAATACATAAAACCTTCAGGAGATGAAGCATGCTTGTCAGGCATTTTATTATGCAAGTGTAAATAAAAAAAGATGAAAATAGCCCGGCTGAAATATCGAATAGTTATTGTATCCGGCAACCTGCAATGCACTATTGCTTAACAGACCAGGATAATGAACACGCTAAGAGTCATATCAATAATACTTGGGCTTACAATTTGCCATTGGAGCAGCGCACAGGAGCAGAAGCTGATGTCGGTAATAGGCAGACTGGCAAATGAACTTGCTGAAGAGTCAACAGACACAAATGCAGAGCTGCTGACCGAAATGCTTTTTGACCTTGCTGCGGAACCGGTATTTATTAACCGCGGTGACCAGACAGATATTTCGAGATTATTCTTCCTGACAACCCATCAGATCGAAACAATTGTATCATACATAAGGCGTACTGGTCCGGTTGTTTCATTACTTGAACTGGCATCTCTGCCAGGTTTCAACCGCCAGACAGCAGAGATGATGATGCCTTTCATATCTCTTGATATAACTCCGGCCTCAGCATACGAGGAGTCCTCTCCGAGGCTATGGAACAGGGTGGTTGCTACCGCCGGAATAAGGTATATTGACGGCTCTCCCGGTACTGATGTCAACCCGTTCAGGAACAGCACCAGATACCGTATGAATTCAGGCAACCTGTCTGCAAGCCTGACAGCAGCCTCAGACGCAGGTGAGCAGCCTCTCTGGAGCGGCCGGCCCGATTTTATTACCGGTGGTATCGCAATAACCAACAGCAACATCACAGGTAACAATGGCGTAATAAGCTTCATCGCTGGTGATTACACAGCCCGCTTTGGAATGGGCCTGGTTGTTAACAGTGGCTACAGACCCTTTCTGACTCTTACGGGCACTTCTTTCATGGGTCACCGTGATGGTTTCATAATCAGTTCCTCAATAAACGAAAACAACTACCTGCGGGGTGCGGCAGTGACTGCCAGTAGACAAAACCTGAAAATGTCTCTCTTCATTTCGTCGCGTTACCGCGATGCAAGGCTGCTGAAAGACGCCTCCGGCGTTGAATATGCAGATATTCTGTCGACACCACCTGTGCATGGGTCATTGTCGGGCTTATCTGCCGCCGGAGTGCTGCGCGAAACATCAGCAGGAATAAGTGTTGGCCTGGGGAAAGGAGATATAAGATGGACACTCACTGCATGCCATACGAATTTTTCGAGGGAGGTAAGGGAAGGTGTATCGGGTCGAGGTGAGATGTATGGCTTCATCGGAACCGGCAACTTTAATGCCGGGGCATCATACCGTTTTTCACGAGGAAGGATGACAGGAGCAGGAGAGCTGGCATTCTCGGGAGACGGAATACCGGCTACAGCCCATACTGTGAACATAAGGTTTGATGACCGGCTGACAGGCAGCCTGATATACAGATACTACAGTAAGGGATACTACGGACATCTTGCAGGTGGACCTGGCCGAAACACACGTACCTGCAACGAAGAAGGTCTGATGGCACGGGTTATGTACGAGGCTGCCAGGGGTCTGTTCCTTCATGCCGGTGCCGATGTTTACCGTCATCCATGGCTAAAATCCTCTGTATCTGCCCCGTCACACGGTTTTCGTGCTGAGGTGAAAGCAATATACGAAATACGCAGCGGGTTTACTGCCGAATTAAGGATATATGGAGGGGAAACCTGGAAAAACAGTTCAATGACGGCAAGGATTACAGGACCAGCCAGCGGAGGGGTACCCCCGCTTACTGAAGTCAGGCAGACAACCATGAGAATGACTGTCACAGGCTCTCCTGCACTCGCTATAAGTTTCAGGGCACATGCCCTGTACAAAAGGGCAGGTGATGACAAAAGCGGAAGTATGCTGGCATGCGACGCAGTGATAGCTCCTTCAGGTTTTCCTCTTTCAGTATGGATAAGGCAGGCCATGTTCACAACCGGCGATTTTGATTCAGGCCTGTATCTTTATGAGAATGACATGTTATACGGCTTCAGCATACCTGTTCATCACGGCGAGGGAAGCAGAACGGCATTAATTGTAAACGCGGTTATAGGAGAGAAAGCTGATCTCAGAATAAAATACGGGTTAATGAGGAAATACCCAAAGGAGAGCAACCCGGCAACGGAAGAGATAAAAGTGCAGATCAGCCTGAGATTCTAATCCTCTGAGGGGCGGATGTCACGAATGTTCAGCTGCAGTGACCTGAAGCCCCTGAACTCATTCATTTCGATTGTATAGCAGATATCAAAGGGCCTGTTTGACCTTATATAATCCCAACGGTGTGCCTGTCCGAAAGCAATTGCAGGAAATACAGTAATACCCGACGATTCATGGCATATTTCAAGCTTCAGGTGCTCGCCGTTCTGGCCAACCATTTTTCCGTTTCCGGTATCATAAACGTTACGTGAAACAAATACAGGTGCCGTATTTTCGGGTCCATAAGGCTGGAACTGGTTCAGACGGCTGAAGAATTCGCCGTTGATCTCTCCCGGCGACAATTCGCAATCGACAAATATACGTGGGACAAGCTGATCTTCTGATATTGTATCAGTCACAAATTTTTCAAAACGTCTTGTGAATTCCGGTACATTCTCCTTCTTCATTGTCAGTCCGGCGGCAAACATATGGCCTCCGAAGCTTTCCAGCAGGTCAGAGCAGGCCTCAATAGACTGATAGAGATCATAGCCGGGCACCGACCGTGCCGACCCTGTGGCAAAGCCATTTGACTCGGTAAGAATAACCGTAGGCCTGTAATACGTCTCAATAAGCCTTGAAGCAACTATACCAATAACGCCCTTATGCCAGCTTGGGTTATAAAGCACCGTTGTCCGGGAGTTTGACCCTATCTGATCGTCGGAGATCATTCTCATTGCCTCGGTGGTGATATTCCTGTCGACATTGCGACGTTCGTTGTTGCAGTCGTTTATCATCTTGCTGATTCCCGAAGCCAGCTTGCTGTCACTGGAGACCAGCAGCTCAACTGCCTTTCGGCCTGACTCCATTCTGCCGGCAGCGTTAATACGCGGACCGATCTTAAATACTACATCTTCAATCGACACTGTACGTGTTATTTCAGCCTCGCGTATGATCTCCTTAAGGCCTGTTCCCGGTGACTCATTTAATCTCCTGAGGCCATAGTAGGCAAGTATTCTGTTCTCGCCGGTAATAGGAACTATGTCGGAGGCTATGCTGACTGCAACAAGATCGAGATATTCATAGGCTTCATCAGCATTGAGCCCATGAATCCTGCAGTAACCCTGTATCAGTTTGAAACCCACACCACAACCTGAGAGCTCCTTGTATGGGTAGCTGCATCCGGGCTGTTTGGGGTCGAGTACTGCCGTAGCATCGGGAATAGTATCGCCGGGAAGATGATGGTCACAGATGATTATGTCGAGCCCTTTTGAGCGGGCATACTTAACCTTTTCAACAGCCTTGATACCGCAATCAAGAGCAATGACAAGCCTGCACCCTGTTGAGGCTGCGTAGTCCATCCCCATTGTTGAGATACCATACCCCTCGCTGTAGCGGTCGGGGATATAGTAATCGATATTGGAGTGAATCTTGCGCAGAAACGAATACATCACCGCTACGGAAGTGGTTCCGTCAACGTCATAGTCGCCGTACACCAGTATCCTTTCGTTTTTGGATATAGCTGAAGAGATGCGGTCAACGGCCCTGTTCATATCCTTCATCATGAAGGGGTCGTAAAGATCGTTGAGTGATGGTTCGAAGAATGATTTAGCCTCGGCAGGTGTATGAATACCGCGCTGAACCATAAGGTTCGCGAGCGACTCGGGCACTACCAATGCTGCTGACAGTTGTTTCACAACAACCTGATCGCCTCTTTCCTTTATAACCCAGCGTTTCTCCATTATATATTAAATAAATTCCATTTCAAATTGTTCAGCCAGTTTGCCGCGAAGAATCTTCTTTACCTCTTCCATATTGATTTCGCGACCCAGCTCCCTGGCCAGTGATGTGACCCCCTTGTCAGTATAGCCGCAGGGATTGATGTAGCCAAAGTACTCAAGGCTGGTATTGACGTTGAATGCAAAGCCGTGCATTGTCACCGCCCTGCTGACACGCACTCCGATGGCGCATATCTTTCTTGTGGAACCGGCTTTTGCGGTATCAAGCCATACCCCTGTAGCGCCGGCCATGCGTTCCCCCGAAATGCCGTAGAGAGCTATTGTCTGTATTACTGCCTCCTCGAGACGGTGGATATATTCTCTAAGCCCGATGCCAATTACTTCAAGGTCGATTATCGGATATCCGACAATCTGGCCAGGGCCGTGATATGTTATGTCGCCTCCGCGATCGATATGATAAAATGAGGCGTGCCTGGCCTGCAGTTGTATGTAGTTGAGAAGAAGATTGTTGTCTGAGCCGCTTTTCCCCAGGGTAAAGACATGGGGGTGCTCAACAAAAATGAGCCTGGGCACGGCGTTGCTGCCTGCAACAGGGCTGCCCGAGCGGAGCCTCAGCTTGGTCTCGATCATCGACTCCAGGAGTTGCTCCTGGTAGTCCCACACTTCTTTGTAATCTCTTAATCCAAGGTCTTCAAATCTTACATGATAGCTCACTTTACCAGTTTCACTTTTTTATATTGACAAAACTATTACTTACGTGTTTTTCAGCGTGATACGACGAGCGCACCAACGGACTGCTCTCGACGAAGCTGAAGCCCTTTTCAAGACCTTTAAGCCTGTACTCCTCAAACCTGGCGGGAGTAATGTAGCTTACAACCTCCATATGCCTGAAAGATGGCTGCAGGTACTGGCCTATTGTGAAGACACTGCAACCTGCCTGAAGCAGATCATCCATAGTCTCATATACCTCTTCGTCAGTTTCTCCCAGACCGACCATAATGCCAGATTTAGCCGTCATCCCGTTACCTGCTATATATTCAATAACGCTCAGACTGGTTTCATATTTTGCCCTTGATCTGATTAGCGGGGTGAGGCGTCTTACTGTCTCGAGATTATGGGATATGACATCAGGGCCGGCATCGATCACCTTGACGATATTATCGGGGTTGCCGTCAAAATCGGGTATCAGTGCCTCGATAGTGATTCCCTGATTCATGCTTTTTATCTCACTGATGGTTTCAGCCCAGAAGGCAGCTCCGCCATCTGGCAGGTCGTCCCTGTCGACAGAGGTTATAACACAATGCTTAAGTTTTAGTGTCTTTACCGCTTCGGCCAGCCGCTTAGGCTCATTCTTATCTGGTGGCAGGGGCTTTCCTGTCGCTGTTCCGCAAAAACGGCATGATCTGGTGCAGATATCTCCGAGAATCATGAAAGTTGCGGTTCCGGCATTCCAGCACTCCCCTATATTAGGGCAGTTACCGCTGGTACAAATAGTATGCAGGTGGTTACTCTGAACCAGCCTCTTAACCCTTGCATACTCTTCACCACTGGCCCTCTGCATCTTCAACCATTCCGGTAATCGTCTCTCTTTCTGCATATTAAGCTAATGTGGATTCCCTGCAACAAATCAGGCAAAGTTAATGAAAAAAGGGGAGATAAATAAATTGGGAGGCATAGAGTTTATAAAGTATTGCGGTATGAGGTATGAGGTGTGCGGGGTGGGGTATGGGGTATGGGGTATGGGGTATGGGGTATGCGGCATTGGGTACTTCGCTCAGCCCGGATACCGTTAACCGTTCTCCGTTCTCCGTACACCGTATTAATTTCTATCTTTGCTGAAATTTTCAATATCACCGTAACCAATGTTAAGTGAACAGGAACAGATAAGACGCGAATCGCTAAAAGAGATACGCAAGCTGGGTATTGATCCTTACCCGGCAGCAGAATACCTGGTAAATGCCAACGCTGCTGATATTCTCAGCAACTTCTCTGAAGAGAAGGGTAACTATCAGGATGTTACCCTTGCCGGTCGCATTATGAGCCGCAGGATAATGGGTAATGCCTCTTTTGCTGAATTACAGGATCAGACAGGAAGGATACAGGTATATATCAGGCGTGATGATATCTGTCAGGGTGAAGACAAAACACTTTACAACACTCTTTTTAAGCGGCTTCTCGACATCGGGGACATAATAGGGATTAAAGGGCACGTCTTTAAAACGCAGATGGGAGAAACTACAGTTCATGTCAGGGAGTTCACCCTTCTGTCAAAATCACTGAGACCTCTTCCGATAATAAAGGAGAAAGACGGTAAGATGTACGATGAGGTGACCGACCCTGAACTTCGTTACAGGCAGAGATATGTTGATCTGATAATAAATCCACGCGTACGGGAAACTTTCCGCAGCAGAACACGGATTATTCAAAGCATGCGTGAGTTGTTCAATTCATATGGTTACCTGGAGGTTGAGACTCCGATTTTGCAGCCTATCCCGGGCGGGGCGGCGGCAAGACCTTTTATCACTCACCATAATGCCCTGGACATGCCCCTCTATCTGAGGATAGCCAATGAACTATACCTTAAAAGACTTATTGTGGGAGGCTACGATGGTGTTTATGAATTCGCAAAGGACTTCCGCAACGAGGGCATGGACCGCACTCATAATCCAGAGTTCACTGTAATGGAGATATATGTAGCATATAAAGATTACAACTGGATGATGAACTTCACTGAGGAGATTGTAGAGAAAGTTGCTGTCGATCTGCACGGCAAGCCGGAGATTGAATTCCAGGGTAAGAAAATAGACTTCAGGAGGCCTTTCCGAAGAGTATCAATGACCGATGCGATAAAGGAGCATACAGGCATTGACATAACAGGAATGAATGAAAAGGAGCTGGTTGATGCATGCCGGAGCCTGGGTCTTGAGCCCGATAAAACCATGGGTAAAGGTAAGCTGGTAGATCTTATTTTTGGAGAGAGATGCGAGCATCACTATGTACAGCCAACATTTATCGTCGACTATCCTCACGAGATGTCACCCCTGACCAAAAAGCACAGGTCACTGCCAGGACTGACGGAAAGATTTGAACTCTTCATCAACGGGAAAGAGATTGCCAATGCTTACAGCGAGTTGAATGACCCCATTGATCAGCTTGAAAGGTTTCAGGAACAACTGAAGCTTTCTGAAAAGGGTGATGACGAAGCGATGTTCATTGACATGGACTTTGTGAGGGCACTTGAATATGGGATGCCGCCGACATCAGGAATGGGAATGGGTATCGACAGGCTAACCATGCTTATGACCGACCAGCCATCAATACAGGATGTGCTCTTCTTCCCCCAGATGAAGCCTGAGACTAGGCGCAGGGCACAGGGCGAAGAGGTCAAAGAGGCGTTCACGGCATTTGGAATACCCGTGGAGTGGGCAGAACCGCTGATTTCACTGGGCTATGATACGGTGGAAAAGCTTAAAGAGGTAGAAAAACCCGGCAGGCTTGCAAACGAGTTGAACGGCTACAACAAGAAGAATAAGCTCGGCCTTCAGGGCGTAAGTCCTGAGACAGTTGAATTATGGCTCAAAAATTGTACCTTGTGACAGTGAACCAACACCTGAGGGAAGATGAAAAGATATACTCCTATAATACTGACAATACTTGTTGTGCTGTCAGGTTGCGGTACCGCACGAATGAGTTTCAATGTGCTCACACCTGCTCCGATATCAATACCACCCGATATTCAAACCATAGCGATCATAGACCGCTCATTACCTGAAGATACCGACCTCAACAAGCTTGAGTCCATACTTACACTGGAAGGCCCACAGCTTTCCAGGGCTGCCAGGCAGAACGTCATGGAAGGTCTTAAGAGAAGCCTTTCAAGTTCAACCCGCTACAATGTTATTGTTACCAATGAGATGTTTATCGGCTCATCGCGAGGTTCTGTTTTACCAGAGCCCCTGCCCTGGAACCTTGTCGATGAAATG
>Ga0334892_1000437_pt1 | contig 52300 bp, 43 predicted proteins | sample GraSluR3_MG_4_FD_207213 | JGI IMG/M metagenome (GOLD analysis project Ga0334892, IMG submission 207213) | Sludge microbial communities from methane-producing bioreactor in Wageningen University, Netherlands - Granular Sludge_15_04-R3 | ecosystem: Engineered > Bioreactor > Anaerobic >...
CACTATCAGGGTATTACCCCATTGTAGACTATTCTCGACTGCTGCCTCCCGTAGGAGTCTGGGCCGTATCTCAATCCCAGTGTGGGCGACCACCCGTTAAGGCCGCCTACCTATCATCGCCTTGGTAGGCTCTTACCCCACCAACTAACTAATAGGACGCAGGCTCATCTAAAAGCGGTAGCTTAAATCAGAGGCCACCTTTAACCTTAATGTATCAACATAAAGGCCATATGCGGTATTAATCCCGGTTTCCCGGGGCTATCCCCCACTTGAAGATAGATTACCTACGCGTTACTCACCCGTTCGCCACTCTACTCGGAAAACCGAAGTCCCCCTTTCGCGTTCGACTTGCATGCCTAATCCACGCCGCCAGCGTTCGTCCTGAGCCAGGATCAAACTCTCCATTATATCTTTTAAAAATATTCTCCTTGCTCACTCTCCACGAATATGTGCCTCTAAAAGATCTACCTGAAAACCACAGGTTCGGTCATATTTTTCAGTTAGGATTAACTGTCAATAGATTTCGGAAAAAAAATTATATACAGCTCTTCCTGGATAGCCTCATCTTGTTCTGGTTAACAGACTTAACCCCACTAAACAGATTGCTTTCTTTTTTACGAAATCGATATCTAGAGGTTTAAAATCGGTAATCTGTATTCAAGATCAATACTGAAGACCAGGGATTTAAGATGAAGGTGATAACAGAGAGATTATTGACGAAACAAAAGCACAAAATACTTGACGATAACTGGCAAAGAGAAAAGGTTACAAAAAAAATATGGAGTAGATATGTTAAGTAATACGAAAGGTATCAGTGTATATACGATCATAACGATTGTCGGTGTTTTGATACTGGCTTTCATCCTTTTATTGCCTCAGGTACTCGATATTCAGCGTAGAGAGAAGACAGAGGAGTGTATCAAGAACATGACTGAGATAGAGACAGCTATCCGACGATACATGACTGAACGGGAAGAGAATTTTATTGGTGATACAACGGATTTACACAGAACCGGGTATTTACGTAGACCTCTCTATGTTTGTCCAGAAGGGACACCTGAATCACAATACTATACAGAGGGTAATTTTGAGACAGGTGAGATTATTGTTATCTGTCCGTTAGTCGATGAGTATCCCGATCATGTATTACCTTCAGCTGTAGATGACTGATTAACCTCATAGACTGTTTATAGATCAGAACAGGAAAAAATATATCTTTCGAATCACTGGCATAAAAATTAACAATTAATGACGAAAGTACGAGCTATATATAGATTAGATGACTTATTAGAGCATATATATAAGAGGCATTCCGGTAATATCAAGTATGATCTGGATAGGATTCATAAAGTTCTTGAAGTGATGGGCCATCCGGAACGTAATCTTCGTGGAATTCATACCGCCGGGACGAACGGTAAAGGATCCACATCTGCCATATTTGAAGCAATAAGCTTGAAGCATAAATGGACGACCGGCCTTAATACTTCTCCGCACCTCATAGATTACCGCGAGAGATTTCGTATCAACGGAAAAAACATAACAACACGAGAACTGCTGGGAGTCTACAGGATTTGGTCTGACCTTTTTGAGGAGACGGAATCCTCATTCTTTGAGATAACCACTGCAATCGCCTTCTACTATTTCCAGAAGCTCGGCTTACATACCAGTATATTCGAAGTGGGGCTGGGCGGACGACTTGATGCAACCAATCCCTTTAATGCAACGGTAAGCATCATAACCAGTATAGCGATAGATCATCCCAAGACTCTGGGAGACAGCTTAGAAAAGATAGCTTTTGAGAAAGCTGGTATAATCAAAGAGAGAGTACCGCTCATCCTTGGTAACTTGCCTGACCCAGCGAGTAAGGTCATTCTGGAGGTAGCCGACAAGAAAAGAGCGCCTGTAATAGCCTGTGGCAAAGACTTTTTTGCCGACAATATTCAGATAAACAATGAGGGAACTCGCTTTGATCTTATAATTATAAACAAGGGTAATAAGCTATCAATACCCGAAAAGTTAACAGGTCTTCAGACCAATCTAATTGGCAGGCATCAGGCTCATAATGCTGCACTAGCCCTCATTGCCTATACGGTTTACTGTGAGAAGTTAGGTGAGAAGCCAGATTGGGATCTGGCCCGTGCAGGGCTCAAGCGGGTCAAATGGCAGGGAAGAATGCAGATTATCGATCAGAAGCCACTAACCATCCTGGACTGCGCTCATAACGAGGAGGGTATTTCTAAACTGGTAGAGAATCTGCAGCAACTTTTTCCGGATAAGAGCTTCCGGATAGTAACGGCAATCTTACGGGATAAACACATTGAGCCAATGATCACCATGCTCAGTTCGATTGCCAGTAAACTCTATATCTCTAAAAACCATTCAGAGAGAGCTGCAGATATTGATGAGCAGATAGAGGTTGCCAGGAAATGCGCTATCCCCTATTCTAAAGAACCCGACATCATTTCTGCACTGGAACAGGCCCGAAAAGAGTCGAACGTGAATGAGATCGTAATTGTAACCGGTTCGATATACACTGTTTCCGAAATCATCATGCAACTTGAAAGATAGAAAAAGGAAAAGAAAATATCCTGATCCGGGCTTTAAAGAGGTTCAGCTATATAACTTTTATCCAGGTAAGCAGGGTTAAAAAACTCAATTTCCCTTTTTGTTTGACAAAATTATAGCTGCTCTGTTTCTTGTGTGTGATGAATACAAATAATGCATAAATTGGTGGCATTAGTGATAATAAAGAAAAATATAACAAAAGAAGAAGTAGCATTATTATTTGAAGGAAGGGGTAAGGTTCCTACCTCTTGCCCTTGCTGGATCAAGATAAACCTTTCATCAATCAGAACAGAGAATGTTTCAGTATGATATTTACTACTATCAGACGGCGGTTATCTTCACTATCAACTTTTCTGATTCTCTTTATCCTGGCGATTGTTTTGATGACTGCCTGTATGAGCCAGATAACTGATCAGAAGGAACAGGATGAGGCAGAATCAGATTATTTTATTTATATTAACGGCTCATTAAAGCAGGGAGAGACCTTAGCAGAAGCTCTCCAGAGCAGAGGTGTCGGTTATTCGGTATTTACACCGTTTCTTAACGAATTGAATCAGATCTACAATTTGCGTCGCTGCCAGCCTGCAGACAGTTTTTCTGTTAAGCTTGATACTCTCAATGCAATTCACCAGCTCTCCTATTACCCCGTACGGGAAAAAATCATTTCCTACTCAATCTTCACTGATTCGCTGGGCACGTATTATGCGAGAACTGACAGCCTGAGAACCGAGAAAGTTCTCCGCAAAGTCGATACTGAGATCCAGGGGTCATTATACGCTTCTTTGAGAGCTCTGGGCGAAGGACCACATCTGATTGTCAGATTTGCCGAGATATTTCAATGGGATTTTGATTTCTTCCTCGATACTCGTGAGGGGGATCGTATAAGTATGGTCTTCGAACAGCACATGCTCAATGGAGAGTTTGTTCAATACGGGGATATTCTTGTTGCCGAATACAATGGAAGAAACTATCAAAATAGAGCTTACCACTATACACTTTCTGACGGAATTTCTCACTACTATAATAAAGAGGGGAAATCATACAGAAAAGCCTTTCTGAGATCCCCCTTGAATTACACCCGCATATCTTCCAGATTTTCTACAGGGCGATATCATCCGATACTCAAGATAGTAAGGCCTCATAATGGGGTAGATTATGCCGCACCTACCGGCACTCCCGTTGTAGCTGCTTCAGACGGTGTCGTAACTCATGCTGCCTGGAAAGGTGGCCATCCAACTGTTAATGGGATGTCTGGCGGTTATGGCAGAACAGTTATGATTCGTCACAGCAATGGTTACGAGACTCTATATGGACATTTAAGCCGCTACGGGAATGGTATCAGAAAGGGAGTCCGGGTGAAGCAGAATCAGGTTATAGGTTATGTCGGTCAGACAGGGCTGGCAACCGGTCCGCATTTACACTATACAGTATATCTGAATGGCACTGCAATAGATCCGTTGAAAATGAATAATGAACCAGGCCCTCCTGTCCCACAGGAACAGATGGAGAGATTCAGACTGATTACAGAGATTCTCGATGATTATATGGGTTATCCCGAAACTCATTTTTTGAACTATGTATATTCAGACATCGATGAACAGAATAAAAAATAGATAAAGCTCAGCAGGTGTTGAACAGAACGAGGAAGTATCCTAACGTTTGGTTCGAACACTTCAAAAGGAGTATGATTATGAGTAGTCTAGTGAAAAGAAAATTATGCCTTCCACTGGCATTGATTTTCTGTTGTTTATTGACTCTTCCTAATCTTTCTGCACTGGCAGAAAGAGATATAACGGAAGAAGAGGAGATGGAATACGTCGTCCGTGATCTTACGGTTGAGGATATCCCGAACGATGACGGAAGTGGATTGATGATCAGCTGGATACCGCTGGATATTGACAAACGAGTAATCGAATATCGTATCTATCGTGGTGCCAGTCCTGACACTCTTTTCTTTGTTGGAAATATCTCCGTTAATCCGGAAACTGGTTTCCCAGGAGAACGGGCTTACTTCTATGATGCCGACTATACAATGTTCGTAAGCATCACTTCTCCTGGCCGATTGCGTCAGGAAGTTCAACAACCTGATGACAGCCCCCTCTACAGAGAAATACCCAGAGATATGAGTATTACTGGCCCGAAACTCAAGCATTACGATATCCTGTCAGTAATACCGAAAAAGCAGTACTATTATCATGCCGATAAGATTACTCTGGAAGAAGAGGATGAAGAAGGTGAGATCACGAAAGAACACTATGCAGGACTTCATCTCAGGCAGTTTCAGTACCTTCTGAAGAAATTGCTTCCGGACAAACCCTATTATTACACTGTTGTAGCTGTTGACGAGCAGAGAAGATTCTACCCTTACGCTCCGATAGCAGAAGGTATTCCACGAAGAAATTCACCAGAACCGACACGTGATTTCTTTGCCGTCTGCGTCGAGGATATTGAGAGATTACAGTTCGAATGGTCTTTACCGCTTACACCCGACATAATCAGATACCATAATGTATATCTTGTCCATGAGAATGATCTTGAAACCTTTGAGAATTACCGGAACGAGCAGAAACAGTTAGAGGAGAACAGGTTAGCAAGGATAGAAGATCCTGATGTCGAGGTGTTGGAGCAGACAGTTACTAATCCAGGGACTCTGATATTTAGAAGACAGACCGCATATCCTTATACCTCGATGAATACTGGTTATGTCGATGTAGTAGACGGGATGATCACTCTGGAAGATCATCAAATTAATGTGCCGTTCAATATCGAGGATATAGAACAGTATCACGCCGTCTTCTCACTTCTTGACTGGTACAACGAGGAAACATTTTCCCAGGTTGTAAGCTTTAATATGTTGTCCTCGGAAGAGCTACCTTCACCTCCGACATTCATTGTAACTGACAAACCGGATGACCAAGGTGATTACAATCTCGTTTACTGGGGTAAGCCTGTAGTTTTCTTAACCAATTCATCTGTTAACAATCCGGAGAGAACGAAACTGACAGTCAACTATGAATATGAGACGAATATCAATTATCCGATTCGTAACATCTATTTTGAATTGTATGACGATGAAGGTAATCATATAACTACAGTAAATGAATTCTATCAGAATCTGGTAATCGATGTAACACTACCAGAGAAGTATTCAACCGAATCACCCGAATACGATGAAAACCGCAAAATAACCTTCAAGATGTATTTCCGGATTCGTGGTGCTGAACTTCCTGATGATCATGTCTTTACCCAAGATATGGTTTTCGACCTCGATTATCTGACCTATCGCCCGCGAACGCTATATCTTGGTGACGAACGGGTTCAGAACTATAGTTATCAGGTCTACAAGAAACCCTATTCCGGAGAGAATTTCCGCCAGGCAGCAAGAGCTGCCGGTGTTATCAGAGAGATCGATGACAACATACGGTATGAAACATCTATCTTCAAAGGGACTCCACTCTATTATCCCGAGAAGAATCTTCTCCTTGTTGACACACGATTCAATGCCTTTTATGACAGAGAAGAGAAGCGAACTGTTTATACAAACATCTTTCTTTCGGTCGTTGAAGATAATATAGAACAATACAATGCTGAGATCGAGAAATACACGGAATTGAGAGACGAAGCTGAGACAGAAGAAGAGGTCGCCGAATATCAGATGTATATTGATCATTATGAAGGTTTACTGGCTGCCAATGAATACGAGTTCATGCAGCAGGCTAATTCCAAACAAAATGACAGGGCGAGGGTAAAGTTCATCGCCGAGCGGCGTGAAAAAGAGTTGAGGACATTTCAGTATAAATTAGTAAAGACTGATGGACGTGCCGGCTTCATTGAGACTAACGTCTATGAGGATGATGAAGGCAATACTTACTTCTATCCCGAACCGAACTGGTTTAATAATGAGAGATTACCGACCCTGATCGCGACCCTGATCTTCGGTTTCCTGGTCTTCTATATGGTAAGAAAAGCCAAGAAGGGACATGAGATGTATATCAGGCCGATATCCGGTATACAGGAAATCGATAATGCTATCGGTCGTGCTACTGAGATGGGCCGACCAATACTATACCAGCCCGGATTATCCGGTATCAACGATGTTGCAACTCTAGCAGGACTCAATATCCTCGGCAGGGTGGCCACCAAAGCGGCCGAATATGATACGAGGATCCTCGTTCCGGTTCGTGACTATATCGTCTTGCCTATTGCCCAGGAGATAGTTAAAGAGGCTCACTATGAAGCGGGCAGACCTGATACTTATGATAAAGGTAGTGTCTTCTTTATCACAACTGATCAGTTCGCTTTTGTCGCCGGTGTAAACGGTGTTATGGTTCGTGAAAAGTGTGCAACCTGTTTCTATATGGGTATGTTCTTTGCTGAAGCGCTGATCATGACCGAGACAGGTAACTCCATAGGTGCTGTTCAGATTGCTGGTTCCGATGCCGTAACTCAGATCCCCTTCTTCATTACAACCTGTGACTATACGCTGATTGGTGAAGAGTTATACGGTGCTTCGGCTTATCTATCACATGAACCGTTGATGATGGGTACCCTGAAAGCAGTTGACGTTACCAAATTTCTCATATTGGTGGCTATAGTTACTGGTACCATTCTCTCAACTGCTCAACTCACATTCTTTATAAATATATTTCCCGATAAATAGGAGGAAAGGAAATGAAAAGACAGATACCATTAATACTGATAATGACTCTCTGCTTCCTCTTCGTGTTTCATGCCTTTATACCACATAAATATTCTCAGGATTTCTATCAGTGGTGGCTCAGCTGGGTCAGAGCAATGACTCCTTTTGCTGTCGTTCTGGGTGTGATGAGTCTCTCGATGATTCACTGGACTAAGATCTCGAGACGTCTCCCCAACTGGCAGTACAGTGCAGTAACTCTGATTGCATTAGCGTTCACCACATTAGCTGGCTTCCTGTGGGGAACACAGCCCGGTACTCCATACATGTGGATTTTCACAAATATGCAGATGCCGATGGCTTCGACGATGTTCTCGTTATTAGCCTTCTACATTGCATCTGCTGCATACAAGGCATTCAGGGCACGTTCACTGGAAGCAACAGTTCTGCTACTTGCAGCAATAATCGTCATGCTGGCTCAGGTTCCGATTGGGATGGCCATAAGCCGCTGGATACCACAGATTTCCGATTGGATTCTCAATGTTCCCAATATGGCAGCTAAACGCGGTATAGCACTTGGTGTCGGACTCGGCATGACTGCTACTTCATTAAAAATAATGCTCGGTATCGAGAGAACCTATCTCGGTAGTGGTGATTAAAATCAGGGGGAGAAAATAATGAATTTCTTTGAAAGAATACAAGCACTGGACAGACGATGGATTTATCTACTTGTAGCTCTGGCTATAACGGTTCCCCTGGTACTGGTTTTCGATTCCAAGACATATACAACGGAACCGACAGAGAACATCTATCAATTAATAGACTCCTTTTCCGGGAGAGATGACAGGGCGATAATGATCAATTTCATGCACGATGCCTCCACAATGCCGGAACTCTTCCCGATGGAGGTTGCAATTCTCAGACACGCTTTTCTACGCGATGTGAAGGTATTTACAATCTGTTTCACTCCAACTGCAGCACCTCTTGTTGATTACGCGATCAATACAGTAAAAGAGGAGTTTCCCGATATACAGTCAGGGGTAGATTACATCAACATAGGCTACAAGCCGGCAGCTCTATATCTTCCTATAGTCCTTGGTATGGGTGATGATATAGCAGAAGCAGTCGAGACAGATGCTGAAGGACGTCAGATAGCCAATCTGCCTATGATGGAGAACATCCAGAACTACAATGAGATGAATCTGGTTATTGAAACTTCAGGTTCATCCTTTGGAGCAATGTGGTATATCTATGCCCGACCACGATTTGGTGTCAATGTTGCCGCCGGCATTACCGCCGTTATGGCTGCTGATGCTTATCCCTTCCTTCAGACCGGACAGTTGATTGGGATCCTTGCCGGCTTGAAGGGAGCAGCAGAATATGAGAAGATGGTTGATCTTTTCGCTGCTCAGGACAGGCCATTCAGCAGAGAGAGAGCAAGAGAGGAGCATGTTTCCATAACCGATGATGCTGTTCTCTACAAATTCAGGGTAGCCCGTATCGGTATGAACGCTCAGACGGTAGCACATATCCTGATTATTGTGTTTATCATCATCGGTAACGTCGGATACTTCTTTGAAAAACAACGCGAGAAAAAGGTATAAGAGGAGGAATAATGTTTGAAACAATAAGTAATTGGATCGCTGCACTGCTGACCCTGTTTATTTTCTCCTTTCTCTATAAGGACAATCCCTTTTATCGTTTTGCCGAACATCTGCTCGTTGGTGTATCCATGGGTTATTTCATACCCCTGGTGTATAACAATGCCTTCATGCCCTTCCTCTATACACCGATATTCTTACAGCATAAGTTTATACTGATCATACCTGCTATCATAGGTACATTCTACATATTCCGCTTCAACCGGAAATTGAGCTGGTTATCACGATATCCGATTGTGTTTGGTATGGGTATTATCGGTATGGGCGTCCCCATGTCAATGCATGCTTCTGTTCTGGTACAGATGCGAAGCGCTATGCTTCCAATCATTGATATCAATATCTTTCTGATATTTATCGGAACCGTTACAATCCTTCTCTACTTCTTTTTCTCCAAATCACACGAAGGGTTATACGGTAAGTTTACCAGAATCGGTGTCTGGTTCATGATGATCGGTTTCGGTGCCTCGTTCGGTTATACCGTGATGGCAAGGCTCTCATTATTGATCGGTAGAATACAGTTCCTGGTAGGAGATGTTCTAAAGATAATCCAATAGACTGAAACAATCCTGCATCCATCTTTTTTACTCGATGATGTGCACGAACTAAAGAGTGAGATGGATGCAGGATATATTTTTTACTGCACGATTAGCTGAATTGAGGGATCTAACTCGATAGTGCAGGTGATAGCAACCGGTTTTTAATAGTATTCTCGAGGTCTTTATGGAAGGACGTGGTTCTCTATTGATATGGAGATTGACGATAATTACTGCCATATCCCTTTTTTTATTCAGCTACTTATTATTCTCCACCAATCTGTCAGCTACTCAGGCTACCCATCAGGTCCAGGAATTGAGAGTAGTAGATTTACCGAACGATGACGGTACAGGGCTTCTCCTATCCTGGACTCCTTTACCAGTAGAGAGTAGGATCATCGAATACCGTATATATCGTGGTGTAAGCCCTGACAGTCTCTTTCTGATAGGAACGATCGAAGTTGATCCTACTCTAGGTGTTACCTCTCCCAGAATGTATTTCTATGATCGGGATTATACCGAATTCGTCAGTATCTATTCCCCGAGCCGTCTCAGAAAGGAGGTCCAGCAACCATCAGAAAGCCCTCTTTATCGTCATATGCCAAAAGATCTGAGTGTCTATGGCCAGTATCTGAGCCATTATTCCGTTCTGGGTATAATAGAGAAAGATGATTTTTATTATCGTTCTCGGCCGATAGAGATAACCGAGACAACAGACGAGCGTGAAGAAACTACAGTTTACGCAGGCCTGCCGCTGCGTAGTTTCGACGGACTTTATTCGATGCTGATACCGGAGAAGCCATACTATTATGCGGTCCTGGCAGTTGATAATCAGAGACGATTCTATCCTCACAGTGAGATCGTCGAAGGTATCGCTTTAGATAATCCTCCTGAAGATCCGACAGAATTTTCAGCAGTTCTGTTTACCGATACTGGCAGACTGCAATTCGAGTGGTTCAATCCCTATTTCGAAGATGATCTCTATGAGCGGAATGTCTATCTGCTTACCGAAGATCAGGTAGCAGATATGGAAGTTTATATTGACCAGGAGAGGAAGAGGACAGCACTTGATCTGCAACAGCGAATGAATCCGCAAAACGAGGTTATCGAGATAACCTTAGATTATACAAATCCTGCTTTCCATATTTTGGCCGAACCGACTGCTTTCCCATACCCCTCGACAATAACTGGTTTCATTGATACAATTGATGGAAAGCTTAGTATCATCGGGACCGACAATCAATACGAGCTCGACCTTTCTGAACCGGAGAAATACCGTTTTGTCCTATCTTTCAGAGATTATGCGGGTTATGAGAGTTTTTCCGAAATTATAACACCCCGAATCAAGACCTCGGTCGATAAACCGGTATTACCAGAATACAGAATAACGGACAAACCGGATGACAAGGGCGACTATAATCAACTTCTCTTCGGTAAGCCCCTCGTCTTCATGACTCAGGGTTCCTTTCTCAACCGAGATAGAACTAAGATCGCCCTGAATTACGATTATACCGAGAACAGAAATAACCGCCTCAAAACAATAGTATTCAGATTCTACGATGCAGATGGAAACATGCTGACAGAGGTTGAGGAATTTCTCCCGGATAAGATCATCCGCCTTTCAATACCTTCCTTTGACACCCTGAGCCGAGGTATAGAAATCGAGATAATGCCCGAGATCAGCAGTGATACAGAAGAAGCTGATTATATCCTGACCCAGACGATGTATTACAATGACGAATTCGGGTTCATTGAGTATAGTGATCTGATCGTCATAGAAGATGAGATACTCGGAACAGATGAGAGTGAGACAGTCGCAGATTACAGTTATTATCTCTATAAGAGAGCCATTTCAGATGAGAATTTTCGCCTGGCCCGCAATATCAGCCCTTTTGCCAGATACCTGGACGACAGTATTCCGTATGAAACCTCTATCTTCAAACTCGTTAACCGTTTTGATTTAGATAATAATCTCCTGCTGGTTGATAGCAGTATCGGAATAACTTATGACAGGGAAAGAGAACTCGCTATCGAAACCAGTATCTTCGCTTCTGAGATTGATGCCATCATTGATGATTACCAGCAGAAGATAGCAGAAACAGAAGCTGCTATAAATGAAACTCCAGACCTGCTGGAACTGCAGGATCTGAGCTGGGAACTGGAATACTATCAGAACAGGTTATGGATGGAGACAGAGCATCCTGTACTGGTCGAGGCAAACATGATCCAGGACAATCGTCGCAGAATGAAGTTTCTTGCCGATATAAGAGAGCGGCACCGAAGAAGTTTCGAATATATCTTCATCAAATCTGACCGTCAGGGACTCTTTTATCAGGATGATGTCTATGAAGATAACGATACGAGATATTTCTACCCTGTCCCTAACTGGTTTGACAGCAGCCAGTTAGCCTCTCTCATTGCCTCTCTGATCTTTGGGTTTCTCGTCTTTTTCTTTATTCAAAAAGCAAAGAAAGGTCAGGAGATGTATATCCGCCCGATTGCCGGTTTGGAAGAGATCGATAATGCCATAGGGCGCGCAACAGAAATGGGTAAGCCTATCCTCTTCGTACCGGGTATAGGCTACATAGAGGAGATAGCTACCCTTGCCGGACTGTCCATACTGAGCAATGTTGCGAAAAAAGCTGCCGAATACGACACAAGAGTGATGGTTCCTGTCGCTGACTATATTGTTCTCCCTATCGCGATGGAGACGGTAAAAGAGGCTCATATTGCAGCCGGCCGTCCTGATACTTTTAATAGAGACGATATCTTCTACATCTCGGGAGATCAGTTTGCTTTCGTAGCAGGGGTAAACGGGATAATGGTCAGGCAAAAGACAGTAGCGAATTTCTTTCTTGGTGTTTTCTTTGCTGAAGCACTCATAATGACGGAGACCGGGAACGCTCAGGGTGCCATTCAGATCGCCGGGTCAGATTCCATAACTCAGATTCCCTTCTTTATAACAACCTGCGACTATACCCTGATCGGGGAGGAGTTATACGGAGCTTCCGCATATCTTGCCAGAGAGCCGTTGATGCTGGGAACATTGAAGGCACAGGACTATTTTAAATTTTTGATACTAACCTTCGTCATCGTCGGAGCAGTCCTGTCAACACTGAGAATAACCTTTCTTATTAACGCCTTTCCTTCACAATAGTGGTAATGAATTTAACGAAAGATAAACAATCAATCTCGAAAACCAGTCATCTGGAGTCGCTGAACTCAATTGATATTGTATTATGCTTCTTCGCTTGATCAAAAAACCTTCCTACAAAAAGATCCCTTCGATATTTTATGTCGATCGACAGACCGCTTTGGTCCGGCGAGAGAAGATCCCTGCCGAACAGTGGTTAAAATGGCTGTATCACGACCCGTTTGGTAACTTAGCCTTGGAGGCGGTAATTAAACGTAATGCCTTTACCCGCATTTACGGCAGGTCTATGAAAAGTCCCCGGTCCACTTTGAAGATCAAATCTTTCGTCAATATGTTCGGAATCGATAATAGTGAATTTGAAAAGGATCTGAATGATTATACCTCTTTCAATGATTTCTTTATCAGAAAGATCAAGAAGATACACCGCCCGATAAATCCCGGTCCAACAACAATAATCTCTCCTGTAGACGGAAAGGTCCTGGCTTTTGCAGATATCCATAAAGAGACCCACTTCATCGTCAAGGGGCACGACTTTTCACTCCCCGAGTTTCTCAACAATAGCAGGCTGGCAGAAGAATACTATAACGGGAGTATGATGATCTTCAGATTGACTCCAGCTGATTACCACCGCTTTCATTTCCCGTTTGATTGCATCCCGGGCAAATCGCATAGAATAAGGGGAAAATACTACTCAGTCTCACCTATATCGCTCAGGAAGAAGATCAAGACCTATTACCAGAACAAGAGGGAATACACACTTCTCGAGTCTGAAATCTTCGGCAATGTCATCATGGCCGAAATTGGTGCTACTCTTGTCGGTTCGATCAAGCAGACCTTTACCCCCGGCAGATGCTATAGAAAAGGAGAGGAAAAGGGATACTTCGAGTTTGGTGGCTCGGCAGTCGTTCTACTCTTCAAAAAAAACGTTATCAAGATCGACCCTGATCTGCTTCATAACACACTACTCTCTTACGAGACTCGTGTTCTGATGGGTGAGCGTGTTGCAGTTCAATCTAACTGATCACCTCTTCCCGATATATATAAAGAAAGAGCCTGAATCATACAGTTCAGGCTCTTAAGAATACTTCGTTATTATACTACTTAAGGAGTATCATCTTTCCGGTTGCCTGGTAATCACCAGAATGCATCCGATAGAAATAAATTCCACTCCCAATATTTCTGTTCCGATCGTCATCTCCTTTCCAGATAACCGAATGATTACCCGCTGAATACTGTTCATCAACCAGTCTCTTAACTCTTCTGCCTCTGATATCAAAAATATCTATTTTAACATTGCCGGCTGTTGCCAGACTGAAGGCGATCTCTGTTTCGGGATTAAACGGATTAGGATAATTACCTTTTAATTCGGTAATTTCAGGAAGTGCAAGATCATCATCAATATCGCTGTATGAGGTAGCTACCACCTCGTTCGATGGTTCTGATTCACCTGCAGTATAAACAGCGGTTACATAATAGATATAATTCCCGTATGAGACCAGAGGATCAATATAATTGGTCTCCTCAAGAAGCCCATCATTGATCATATCTCCATTTCGATAGACATTGAATCCGAGCAGTTCTCTTCCATTCCTGCTGTTCCTTTCCCCTTCGTAATCAGGATATTCCCATTCCAGATAGACATCTGCACTGTTTACTATCTCACAGGTCAGGTTAGAGGGTGGCAGCAATTCGAGCATTATATTGATCGTATTGCCGGGATCTGATTCGCCTCCGGGATAGATGGCTGTAACGTAATAGTGATAGGTTGACCCCATTGAGACATCCAGGTCGATAAACTCAGTATCGACTATTAACTCACTGTTGAGTAGAGTCTGGTCACGATAGACATTATAACCCAGAGGATCGCTCTCCGGAGATGCTGACCAGTAAAGATGAACCTTCTGATATCCTGTAGTGGCATAAAGATCGCCAGGTATCTCCAGTTCCACAGATTCTCCTGTTATCTCAATATCATCAACGCACCAGTAGTAGGCATCCGCACCCGTATAATTCCATTTGAATTTCACTTCAGGAAACCCTGCAACTTCAGGAATAACCTGAGAAAAATATTCCGGATTCGCAGTATCTGTATTCCATACCTGAATATCCTGCCAGGTCTCTCCATCGTCTATACTGTAAGAAAATGTTGCCTCTGACCTGTTCTCGATCTGTCGGAAATAATGGGTAAAAGAAACTGTGATATCTATCATTCCCCGCAGATTGAGACGGGGTGTTATCAGGTCAGTATCCTGAATACCGTCAGGCCCAAAAGCGTTACTGTTGACAAAGGCATAGCGCCCTGTCGTGCCTTCCAGGCCTTCATCTATATTGCCGAATTGCCACATCTGGCCACTCTCTGCAATGTCCACTCTCTGCCAGAACATCGGTGTAGAATTGGAATTATTGAAATTCTGGCTCAGAGGTAGAGACATATATTCGAAATCGGTCACCGCATAGGTGATTATTCCCTCGGAATATTCCAGCTCTTCATTGTAAGATATCGCCTTGTAGTAATAAGCCTTGCCCTGTTCCAGGTTCTCATGGATAAATGATGTATCACCACCACCATATACTACTGTCCCACCTATCGGAAGATTCTCTCCAACCCAGTAATTGCGTCCGTTGACCGGAGTCCCGAAGGTTCCGTCAGTTACAGCAAGTATGAGAACATTGTCCTCATCTTCGTTCTTTTCCCATGTAACCTCTATACAGTCACTTCCGAGTGAGAAAGCAGTAATATTCATCGGATCTTCCACTATAGGCAACAGCTCATCAACACCCATCAATGCTGCATAGGCATTGAGACGCCCTGTTCCGAGCATACCCGGATAGCCCTGATTAACACTATAATGATCATCGGTTGTCTCACGCAGTATAGAGGCAATATCACTATTTGTTAGAATAAAATCGTTGCGATAAGCGTAAGAAACCAGTAGGGCAGCAACCCCGGAGGCATGGGGACAGGCCATGGAAGTCCCCTGAAAGTATCCATAACTGTTACCTGTCTTAGTACTGAGTACTCCACGGGCAGTTACAGTATTGGTCTCTCCACCCGGAGCAGAAATATCAACCCAGGTATCATAGGTAGAATACCAGGATTTCTGGTCCTGATTGTTGGTGGCAGCAACAGAGAAAGCACCAGAATAACAACCTGGATAACGCTGACCGCTGGCACCACTGTTACCGGCCGCAAAAATGGTTATACCGCCGTCAAGAGCCTCTCCCCCACCATTGGCGTTGAAGTAATCTATGGCATCAAGAACATTCTGATCATAGTAATTATTTGATGTGTAACCCCAGCTGTTCTGGGAAATAGCTGCACCATTATCGGCTGCATAGAGGGGTGCCTGATGAAATCCACCACTAGAACTACCACTAAAAACCTGACAGGACATCAGTCTGATTCCATCGCCGGAACCGGAACCACCGGCAACCCCGGCTACACCGATATCGTTATTGGTAACAGCTGCTACAGTCCCGGCTACATGAGTGCCATGATCTGCCGGTATAATGTTGGGTGAATTGGTTACGAAATTGTAACCGATTTCCTCCCACATATTGTCTGCCAGATCGGGATGGGTGTGCTGAATACCGGAATCAATAATAGCAACAAGAACGTCTGAATGACCCATTTCAATATCCCAGGCCTCCAACAGGCTGATATCACATCCCGGAGTTCCACCTAACTGGCCGGTATTGTGATAATGCCATTGATCATCTAACTGAGGATCATCTGGCGTCCAGCGATTAGTCACTGTTTCATCAGATTGAACCTCCTGCATAGAATCGAAAAGAACCTTTCTGTATTCCGGTTCAGCCCATTCAATTACTTCTTTCAAATCACGAAAGGCCATGATAATATCTCTGATGTCCTCTCTGGAATCATAGTGGAATTCATACCAGAGATGAAATCCCCAGAGTCGATGACGCCATTCGTAGCCGTTTTTTAACGCCGGACTATCGAAAAGTTTGTGGGCCTCATATATACCGAAAGAGTTGTTTAACTCATCCAGCTCAGCAATACCACTGACTATTATTCCATTGTCGTCCCTGACTATATTATTAGTATCAAGATAATCAGTATATTCAGGTTGGAATTTTATCTTGAACCAGCCATCTTCTATAGCCTCATCAGGAACTTCGTAAATATCGATAAAGGGACGTTCTCCGAATCTTACCTCCGGATTGGCCCCCCTGAGCATCATTACAGAACCAATCAAGAGCACTATAAAAGCTAATATCTTTACTATCTTCATTTTACTAATCCTTATCCGTTTATTTTTTTTATAATGATTGCCAAAAAAACAGTGTCAAGGATAATCTTTTGATCACCTCTAAACCCACTATTGTAGGGAGTAGCAGAAGATTCTGCAAAGAACAAAACAAGAATTCTCTCACTCGAACAACTATAAGATAGACAAGAAGACCGGCAGGATTTCCTGTCCGGTCTTATAGTATATAATAGCATCTATGCTTATTTCATCAGGATCATCTTACGAAGATCCTGATATCCTCCCGCCTGCATGCGGTAGAAGTATATGCCACTTCCCGCCTCGCGGCCACTTCCATTCTGACCGTTCCAGTAAATCGAGTGGTAACCTGCTTCCATCTGGTTGTCGAGCAGGGTGATGACCTTTCTACCTCTGATATCAAAGATATCTATCTTCACCTGTTCTCTTACTGTAAGGCTGAAATCTATTCTTGTCTCCGGATTGAACGGGTTAGGATAGTTACCCCTGAGTTCGGTAAAGAGAGGAATATCGTTGTTATCATCTACATTGCTGTAAGAGGTTACAACGATTTCGTTAGAGGATGGTGAGAGCCCTACATTGTAGGCCGCCTTAACCCAGTAAATATAATTTCCGAGAGGAATTTCCGGATCGATGTATATATTATCCTCTATCGGTTCATCATTTAACCTGGTCCCATTGCGATAAACTATATAACCGTTTAACTGCCTGGTATTCTCTCCTGCTTCAGGATATGGTGCTTCCCAGGAAAGTGCGACATCCGCAGCGTTAAGAAATTCATAAGTAAGATTCGTTGGTGGCTTGAGTTCCAGAAGAGCAACGGCAGAATCTGTCGGCTCTGATTCTCCGGCCAGATAGAGGGCAGTTACTTCATAAGTATAGGTGAATCCCATCGTAACGTCTGTATCAGAATAAGATTCCAGACTGACCGGCTCATTGTTTATCTTAAGGTTATTACGATAGATATTATATCCGAGCAGATTGTCCGTATCGACACCCGACCACGCGAGCTCTACTACCTGATAGCCTGCTGAAGCAGTAAGATTATCAGGTGCCGGCAATTCTACTTCTTCGCCACTGATCTCAATATTATCAACACACCAGTGATAAGCACCGGCACCAGTATAATTCCATTTGAATCTCACTTCGGTTTGCCCGCCTACTTCGGGAATAATTTGCTGAAAATGGGCCGGATTGGTCGTGCCCAGCAACCAGTTCTGAACCGTATGCCAGGTCTCTCCATCGTCAATACTATAAGCGAATATTGCTTCTGATGCCTGAGGATACTGTCTGAAATAGTGGATAAAAGAGACTTCAACATTCTGAAATCCTCTCAGGTTTAATCTCGGAGTAATAAGATCACTATCCTGATTACCGCCACTGCCATGAATAAAGCTGTTGATATAGGCATAGTTGCCACTGGTCCCAACCAATCCATCACTGATGACCCCAATTTCCCAGATCTCTCCTGTTCCGGCATTATCGGTTATCTCCCAGAACATTGGGGTAGAATTTGAATCGTCGAAATCCTCCTCGAACGGCAATTTCATATATTGCAGGTCTGTGCCTGCCATCGTAGTAATACCGCTCGAATACTCTAAATCAGGTGTATATGAGAGGGCTTTGTAGTAATAAACCGTTCCCTGCTCCAGCCCTCCGTGAGTGAAAGAAGTCCCGGAACCACCATAGATGATCGTTCCACCACCGGAGACCTCCTGGCCTGTCAGGTAATACTCTCCCTCATTAAGTGTGCCAAACAATCCATCATCAGAAACGAGCAGGAGGACATTATCATCATCATCGTTTCTCTCCCAGGAGAGCTCTATCTGATCGTATCCAGAAGAGCTTGCAGTGAAGTTCTCCGGATTATCGATACTCGGAATCAACTCATCAAGGGCAAGTAGTGCTGCATGGGCGTTGAGACGACCCGTCCCGAGCATTCCCAGATAACCGGGATTGAGATGATATATCGGATCAGTAGTACTGCTCAGGATATCGGCAAGTTCTGTATTTGTAAGGACATAACCGTTGCGATGGGCATATGAGACGATAAGAGCAGCAACACCTGAAGCATGAGGTGCTGCCATTGAAGTCCCCTGTGCATAACCGTAAGTACTATTCATTCTGGTACTGAGTATGCCACGTGCTGTTACCTGATTCGTCTCTCCTCCGGGTGCTGAGATATTCACCCAGGTATCATATGTGGAATACCAGGCTTTAATGTCCTGATTATTGGTTCCGGCTACAGAGAAGCAGCTTGGAGCACATTTTGGGTACCAGGCGCCGGTTGTATTATTGTTACCGGCACTGAATATCGTGATACCGCCATCCATGATATCACCCCCACCGTTGGCATTAAAGTAGTCTATCGCATCCATTACCGCCTGGTCATAGTAACCTTCGGTTGTATAGCCCCAGCTGTTTTGTGATATTACGGCTCCATTGTCAGCCCCGAAAATCATTGCAGGTGCAAAACCACCACTACTCGTAGCTGTAAATACCTGACAGGAGATCAACCTGATCCCGTCACCAAAACCACTACCACCAGCTATTCCGGCAACTCCAATACTATTGTTTGTCACCACCCCTACAGTTCCGGCGACATGAGTACCATGATTATGTTGTGTGACGTTATTGCTGTTATCAACGAAATTGTAACCGATATCGGGCCACATATTGGCCGCTATATCGGGGTGATTATACTGTATACCTCCATCAATAATAGCTACAAGAACATCAGAGTGCCCCTTTTCGATCTCCCAGGCATCGAAGAGGCTAATATCAGCACCGGGTGTACCACCTAACTGACCGGTATTATTATAATGCCATTGATCGGTAATCTGAGGGTCGTTCGGAGTCCAGCGATTCAATTCTCCCCAGTCGAATTCTCCAAAATCGGGTTCGACATCAAGCTCTTTCCGGTATTCCGGTTCTGCCCAGGCAACTATATCGTTCAGTTCCCGATAAGCCATAACTATATCTCTGATATCTTCTTCCGAATCGAAGTGTAGTTCATACCAGAGATGTAATCCCCAGAGTCGATGCCGCCATTCGTAACCATTCTTCAGAGCTGGAATATCGAACAGACCACGAATTTCATAAACCCGAAATGAACGGTTGAGTGCATCAATAGCGGGAATTCCGGTTACTACAATACCATCCCCGTCTCTCACTACTACCATATTATCCAGATAGCCCGTCATCTCCTTACGGTACTTTATCCTGATCCAACCCTCTTCCATTGCCTCATCCGGAGCCTGGTATATATCGATATAGGGATGCTCAGTAAACTCAACCTCGGGGATCTTACCCTCGATTATGGTTGTGAAACATAATATCGTGACCAGCACACTGAGTATTGTTATTCTTCGCATATCAAATCCTTTTTATATTTTTGGTAATTAAACACCAGTCAATATATTGCTGTCAAGACAAATATTGCCCATTCTTCGACTACAAACTACAGAAAATCGAACTCAACATAAACCTGCAAGCCATCCAGATATTTCTACTACTCTCTGTGATACATATAACAATAGAGGACAATCAATGGGGAAGCTACGAGCCGGATAGGGCCGACTCGTAGCTTCCCCATTGATATTTTTAGGATAGAGAGAGGTGCTATGATATCGGCAGAATTAATCTGTTTATCAGAGTAAAGATGATTCAAATGAATAATCTGCATAAGAGAATTTTACATAACCTTAGTCATAGAAAGTTAGTCAGGGGCAAATACGCCCGTAGCCCTTATTAAAGGGGTTTAACTGTATTGAACCTCCCCTGGAAGCCGATTAATAAAGAATGCAAAAGCCTTTAAAGAACAAAAATAGCTTGACATCTAGAGTCTCATTTCGTTCAAGTTGATTTAAATTACTAAATAAAGTACCAAGAATGACACTTGCGAAGATGTAGAATTAGTTCACTTTTAAAAAGTGAGTTTGAAGTGCGGAATTTCGTATACTGATATTTTGCAACGGTGTAAGTCATAATAACAGAATCAGATGAGTTATTTGGCGAGGTATTATTGACCGATAATTTTATGCTTGAACTTCTCTTAATACAAGGGAAATTGATTAAGAGCTGCTATCATACTGGTGGCAATTTAATTTCGAAACTAAAAATTTCTAATCAATGGACTTATGTGTCCATTAATCCAGTTCGCATCTGAAACGATATCTCTATTTGATATCACAGTATTCAAGAAATAACCAAAAATTATTCTTAAGCAAGGAGAAGGTTTATGAAGAAGAGTTTATTGCTGACATTATTCCTGATCGTTACCTTTGCCCTATCAACTAATATCTGGGCATTGCCTAATGAGAATTCGACGACTACATCGAGTAGCAACAGGAATATCTTTGAAGAAGATTTTACAGGAGTGGCAGTTGGTGCAATACCGGCTGGCTGGAACAAATCACCGAATACAACAAATTGGGGAGCAGTTGCCTCTGCAAATGCAGGTGGACAGAGTCCTGAGATGAGATTCAACTGGTCTCCCTCCGGAGTTGATGTATTCAGACTCTCAACTCCGCTGATTGATGCTGCTGCTTATGACAACATTCTGCTTACTTTCAAGCATAATGTAAATCACTTTGGAGACAATTATACACTTCGTGTCCAGACCTCAACAGACGGCACAACCTGGACAGATAGATGGACAATAGTCAATCCGCCCGCTTCAATTCCGGCCGAGACAGTTGATGTCTCACTTAATGCAGTTGGGGGAGAATCTTTCTATCTGGCCTGGGTATTTGATGGTGATTCCTATAACATCAATTACTGGTATGTTGATGATATCGTAGTTATAGAGGCCAATCCGGGAACGATAGAGGGAGTAGTCACACTTGATGGTGGTGCCGGTGATGTTACAGATGTCACAGTTACTGCTGGTGGTGAGACAGTCAACCCTGCAACTGACGGGAGTTATGAGATCTCTCTTCTGTCAGGTTTTTATAACGTAACCGCTTCTCTTCCGGGCTACGAGATACATACTTTAGAGAATGTAGAAGTTACAGCTGGCCAGGCCAATACAGGTAACGATTTCACCCTGGGCAATATCGAGATCGATGTTTCACCCGCTTCTCTGACAGCCGACATGCTGCCCGGCGATCCACCATTAACCGTACCACTGACTATCAGTAGTGATGGTAATGGAGCACTTGATTTCAGTATCTCTATAGACTGGATCTGGGACAGGGGTAATATTCCGGAATCGATCCAGACTCCAGTAACCCGTTCTCTCAATCCTGAACATAGTGACAGAGCACCGGCTACCCTTTCTACAGTTCAAACGTATGATGAACACTCAAGGGAGCTCTTTGACCTGTTGTATCATTTCCCCTGTCACGATGCCGGTGGAGAATATCAGGCGGTAACCGATGGGAATTATATATATACAGCCAGATGGAATGAAGCAACGATCTTCAGATATGAACTCGATGGAACCTTTGTCGAACAGTTCACAATTCCCGGCTTTAGTGGTAGTCTGCGTGATATGACTTATGATGGAGAATACTTCTACGGTTCCCCAAACACTACAGTCATCTATATCCTCGACCTGGCTAATGAAGCACTTATTGGACAGATCAATACATCTGTTGCTACCATCCGCTCAATCGCCTACGATGCAGATAACGACGCCTTCTGGGTAGGTTCTGGCTGGAGCCCGGCCCAGTTGCAACTCGTTGACCGTCAGGGTACTACTATTCAATCTTTGCCAACTACTGTAAGCAGTATATCCGGATTGGCCTGGGAGAACGTTTCTGATGGCGGCCCCTATCTCTGGGCTTTCACTCAACCTGCTTCCAACAATATCCTGAATCAGATCGATATGACAACCGGTAGCTCAGTTCAGACTTTCGATATAGCAACTCTCGGTATTCTGGCACCAGATTCCATCTCTGGTGGGTTGCATATAACCGATCAGCTCGTTGATGGTATGTGGACTTTCCTGGGTAACTGTCAGAATGATGTAATTTTTGTTCTGGAGCTGGGTGATTCTTTCCCACCCTGGGTATCAGTAGATCCGAATTCCGGAACAATACCAGGTAACGATGATATGATAATTGACGTTACCTTTGATCCTGCCGACTGGGATCCGGGAATATACAATGCTAATCTGGTGATCAATAATAACTCACTTGATAGCCCGGTAATAGTACCTGTAAGCATGTATCTCGATGCAACACAGCTCTATCCACCTCAAAACCTGGAGGCAGTAGCTGGAGACGGAATCGTCGAATTGACCTGGGAAGAACCGAACATACCACCCGATGTAAGACTGGAACTGGAAGGTTACAATGTCTATCGTGATGGTGATATGATCAATGCTGCACTGGTAACCGAACTGGAATATACAGATACAGACGTAGAGAATGGCATAACCTATTCTTACTATGTAACTGCTGTATATGACGAAGGTGAGTCAAACCCATCCAATGTAGTGGAAGCTACACCTGAAGGGTCAGCTCTCAACCCACCGCAGAATCTTACTTACGAAGTAATCGATGAGATAAATGTTCATCTCATGTGGGAAGCACCGGAAGGTGAAACACTGGATGAATTCCGTTATGATGATGGTGTTCAGGATGGCCAGCTTGGCTTCCAGGGCGGGACTAATAACGGCGTTATGGGTTCTGTTCACAGAAACGATGCTGAAGTTCATGAAGTCCACTGGTTCACCACGAACGAAGGTGGCCCTCACGCAACGGTCAATCTCTTCATCTTTGGCCTGAACGCTCAGGGCCTGCCGAACGGTAGTGACGTTCTGTTCCAACAAATGAGTATTCCCAATGTCGATATGCAGTGGAACGAATTCGTCTTACCTGATCCTGTCAGCGCCCCGAACGGTTTCATGCTCGCTATGAGCTATACCGGATTTCTTGGCCTGGGAACAGACGACGGTATAGGGGCACCCTGGGAATTCCAACCGAATACACACTACTTCTCAGCTGATTATACCGGAAATCAGTGGTCAACTGTCGAGAGTGCCGGCTTTGAAGCAAACTTCATGCTTAGAGCTTATGGCCACGATTTTGGCGAATTGAGAAGTGCTCCGCTTGCAGCAATGCCTGTTACACAGAGCGATATTCTGTTGACCAATACTTCGGGTCGCTCAACAGGTACTTCTCTACTTACTACCCCTGTGACAACAGAGAGGACTGCTGGAAGGGCTCTACTCGGTTACAATGTCTATCGTGATGGAGTTATCATCAATCCAACTCTGGTTACTGAGACTGAGTATCTCGATGAGAATCTTGACACCGGTCAGTACATTTATTACGTAACGGCAGTCTATGATGAAGGTGAATCAGATCCTACTGACGAGGTCACCGTTGATATCGTCAACAATGTAGGTGAAGAACCTGTTACTCCATTCGTTACCAAACTGCACAGTAACTATCCTAACCCCTTCAACCCTGAAACGACAATTGGTTTCAGCGTGGAGAATCAGTCTCTTGTTACCGTTGAAATCTACAACATCATCGGTCAGAGAGTCAGAGTTCTCGTTAACGAAGTGATGGAAGCGGGAGAACATAGTGCCGTCTGGAATGGTAGAGACAGAAACAATCGTGAAGTATCATCAGGCATTTACTTCTATCGTATGCAGAGTGGTGAATACACCGATACGAAGAAGATGATCCTTATGAAATAAAGCAATATAATCAACTAAAAGAGCCCGGATCCTTTAGAGGTTCCGGGCTTTTTTTTTCTGGATCAAGATCCCCTGAACCGGACAGGCCTGAATCCAGCATATAACTCCAGCATTATATAATTCGGGAACAGTTATATCCTTGACAGAGTATCGGCTCTATCGAAGTTATTCAACAGAATGAGAAGTCCAATGAATGAAAAGAATCGAGAAATCTTCAGAAGTTTTATGCAGAAACTCAATCTTGATGAGGAAGCTATCCTGGCAAAATTCGACCTTTATCACTCACTTCTCATAGAAGCCAACAAAAGAGTGAATCTGATCTCTCGACAGACATCTCCCGATGATATCTGGACTCGACATTTTTGCGATTCATTGTTACCAGTCTCTCTGGGATACGATTTCAGTGGCAAGATCACTCTTGATCTGGGAACGGGTGGAGGATTACCGGGAATATGCCTGGCTATTTTGTACCGACAGGGGAAGTTCGTTTTACTCGATTCACGCGAGAAAAAAATACTTGAGTTGAAAAGTTTAATCAAAAAACTTGACTTGAAAAACTGTTATCCTATTCATAATAGGTTGGAAGAAATTAAGTGGGGTTTACCTGTTAAGGGACTGCCGAATATTGACGGTATCGATATCATTGTCTGCCGTTCGGTCAAGATAACCGGAAAACTCCTCAAGAGGATGAGAAGAATCATAAAAAAAGGCGGATATATTCTGCTATATAAAGGGAAAGAGGTGGATGAATCCTGGTTACTGAAAGAGGCTCGAGCTATACATTACTCGAAGGAGATTTGGGGTAACCGGACAATTCTACAGATTGACAGAGTATGAAAAAGATCATTGCAATAGTTAACCAGAAAGGTGGAGTCGGTAAGACTACAACGGCTGTAAATCTCGCTGCTGCTCTTGGGCTTTATGAAAGGAGAACACTTTTGGTGGACATTGATCCACAGGGTAATACGAGTAGCGGACTGGGAATAGATAAGGACAATCTAAAAGCACATGTCTATGATATTTTGATAGATAAAGCAGAGACTTCTTCTGCGATCCATAAAACGTCGATCGAATATCTTGATATCATCCCCAGTAATATCGATCTTACCGGTGCCGAGATCGAACTGGTCAAGGAATTTGCCCGGGAAAATAAGCTGAAAGAAGCTCTGGCCTCTATTCAGGACGATTATGAGTATATATTGATTGATTGCCCCCCTTCACTCGGCCTGCTAACTATCAATGCCCTTACTGCCAGTACCGATGTCATTATCCCGATCCAGTGTGAATACTATGCCCTTGAAGGGGTTAGTCAATTATTGAATACAATCAGATTGATCAGAAGAAATCTCAACCCTGATCTAAACATTCTCGGTGTTGTAATGACGATGTATGACAAACGCCTAAATCTCTCTTACCAGGTAGCAAAGGAGGTAAAGAGGTATTTTCAGGAGAAGATATTCGAAACAATAATCTATAGAAACGTCAAATTAGGAGAAGCTCCGAGCTTTGGTAAACCGATATTTCATTACGATATCAGTTCCATCGGAGCAAAAAACTATTTACAATTAGCAACGGAACTGTTAGCAAGATGAGTACAAAAAGATTAGGCCGTGGTTTAGACGCATTGATACCTTCCGGTTCGGAATCGACAGACAGAACAACCGGTATTACTACAGTAAGGATCGACAAGATCCATCCCAATCCTTATCAGCCTAGATTAACATTAGATCCTGAAAAGCTGCAGGAACTGGCGCATTCGATCGCTGAGAGCGGTATGATCCAGCCGATAATTGTCACCAAAAAAGAGAACTCCGAATACGAACTGATTGCCGGTGAAAGAAGATTAGAAGCAGCCAAGCTGGCCAATTTTATCGAAGTGCCGGTTATTATTCGTTGTGTCTCTCCACGAGAACAACTCCAGTTTGCTCTGATAGAGAATGTTCAACGAGAGAATCTCAATCCAATGGAAGAAGCCCTGGCCTATCAGCAGCTCCAGGATCAGTTCAATCTGACTCATAACGACATTGCCAAATATGTCGGGAAAGAGCGGAGTACTGTTACAAATTCTATCCGCCTTCTGAAGCTGCAACCTGCTATCCAGAAGATGATCTCTGAGGAGAGACTGTCTCAGGGGCATGCCAGAGTACTCTTGCAACTGCCACCCGACAAACAGGTCGAATTTGCAGGGGAAATTCTGAGAAGACAGCTCTCTGTCAGACAGACCGAGCAGCGGGCTCGCATTTATCAGACTGAAGATAAGAAAGAGAAAAGAAGTATCGAGCCGGAGAAAAAGGAATATCTGGCAGAGATGAGTGAGGCACTGACGAGATATTATGCTTCACACGTACATATCACTGCTAAATCACGAGGTGGAATGGTAACATTTACCTATAAAAACGATGACGAATTACAGAGACTCCTCTCCCGGCTGCTTAAGCAGAGTTAACTCTTAACAGGTATGTTCAAGACTGCACTGATAATCATCTCTTTTTTGCTGTTAATAGCTGCTATACTGCTTCTGATGATTAACAACAACCGTTCTGTCATCATCGAACAACAACGGGAGGAGATTGAAGCACTGACCAATTACGTTCAATCTTTACGTAACAGGCTTGATAACTATGAGCAAGCCAAAAGCGAAACAACAGAGAGTTCCAGAGATACGCGGATCAGAGATCTGCTCGATGATTATCTCCGGACAAATAATAATCAGAATCATCTGATCGATACGACAATAACGACCGATGAACTGAGAGAAGAGTTAGAGGAATTTCGCTGGAAACAGCAGTTCATACCCGACCAGATGCCAATTATCGATAAATCAGTCATCAGCCAGTCTTACTCTGAAAATCATAAAGGGGTTGATATGGCTGCTTCTCTCGGAACCGAAGTTTTTGCAGCTGGTAGCGGAGTCATCCGGGCTGTATATGAAGACAGATATTTTGGAAATGTAGTTGTTATAGATCATCTTAACAGCTACCAGACATTTTATGCTCATTTGGCCAGGATATTTTATAAACCGGGCTATTTCGTGCAGAAGGGAGAAGCTATAGGGCTGGTAGGCAATACCGGCTACAGTACCCATCCACATCTTCACTTTGAAGTAATGTATCAGGACGAGAATATTAACCCGATAGAGATAATCAACAAATAACAATATGACAGAGGAGAGACATATGCTCAAGAATCGTAAAATTGAGCTTTCAACAATAATAGGAAAAGGTAGTACAATCAAGGGTAATCTTCAGATCAAGGGTGGTATTAGAATTGATGGAGTCATTGAAGGAACCCTGCAAACTGACGGATTCGTCGTCATCGGAACTTCAGGCAAAGCTAAGGCCGATATACGTGCAAAAGAATGTCTTATCTCGGGTGTCTTAGAAGGTAACATCAACGTATCGGAGACTCTGGAACTCGATAAAACCGCCTGGGTAACAGGGGATATAGTAGCCAGAGTACTGACAGTGAATGCCGGGGCAATAATTGTTGGTAATTGCCAGATGGGTGATAAGAACCCGCAGACGAAGGCTAACGTAATAAAGGATGTCTCAGCCAAATCGGATGAAGAAGTTACTCCAAAAGCTTCGAATTAAGGATCGTGAAACTTTAGAAGGGCTCACGCTGATAAGTCAGTTAGGCTTGAATATAGTTGTCTCATTACTGATCTTTTTTCTGATCTTCCTGTGGCTGGACCGTAAGCTTCAGACCAATAATATACTCCTCTTCGCAGGCATTATACTCGGTATTGCCTGCGGGATCTACCTTAACTATAAACATTTGAAGCGTTTCTATGACAAAAAACCCTGATCTGACAGATAATTACGTTAAACAGATACTGACTATTGTTTTCTTGACAATTATCGCTGCTGTTTTGTTTTTGCCAACGAGATTCGATCAGGCAACAGGCTGGATTACAGGTTCAGTGGGAAGCGGGCTGAATTTTTACTGGCTATACAGGAAGATGAAAGCAAGCTACTTTGTCAGTGACAAGGAAGCTGTCCTTCATTCCTATAAAGGCTTCTATCTGCGCTACCTTTTCCTGATTATTTATTCCATACTGGTGGTGATCTTGCTAAAACCGGATATTATTATGTTCGGCGCTGGATTGATAAGTGTCCAGATAGTAATCTATCTCCACTATTTTTACAGTCTCGTGAGAGATAAAGCGAATAGAGGGAACGGGACAGAATCTGATGAAAATAAAAGTTGAAGATAAAGGAACTCTGAAATGACGAAGAAAAAGATGTTGAGATTGTTTTTCATTTTCTTTATTATTCAGGCGATATTATCAATTGGAATTGACTATAGACTCAATATAGGCATCCATCCCGAGAGCGGTAGATTCTCGATATGGAATACAGCACACCCGATGACTATTCAGGACAGAATTATTGAAGAGTTCCAGCCTGATCAATATGTCAAAGAGCAAGGGATCACACCGAAGATCTATGGAAGTGAAAAGCTATATCAATTTTTCGAAAACATATTTGGAAACCAGGCTATCAATACCTTCTCTCTCCTCCGAATGTTGTTGATCCTGAATATCACCCTGCTTGTTCTTGCCCTACTCCTGAATAAAAAACTTACTCTCATCCCGAAAAAGGGGCAGGTACTATTCGAGATGATTCACTCCTTTTTCTATGAATTGACATCTGAAACTCTTGGTAAAAAGTTTGCCAACTTCACACCATACGTATTAACAATATTCATCTTTATCTGGTCGTGTAATATCATTGGGGTTATCCCCATTCCCGGTTTCATGGAGCCGACCAGAAATCTCAATGTCCCACTCGGGATGGGTTTGATGGCAGTTTCGATCGTCCATTATATGGCAATAAAGAACAAAGGGATAGGCCCCTATCTTAAAGGGTTTACCGAACCATTCTTCCCTATGGCACCTATCAATATAGTCGGTGAATTTTCCAAAGCCATATCGATATCCTTTCGTCTCTTCGGAAATATTCTGGGTGGGGCTATAATCCTGATCGTGATCTCATCACTGGTCAGATTCATTCTGCTCCCTGTGGGTTTGAGCCTTTTCTTCGGCATCTTTATCGGAACCATTCAGGCATTCGTTTTTACTATGCTGGCAATAAGTTATATAGCAGTCGAACTGTATGAATAACAGATATAGATTGAGTTTGAGGGAAATCAAATATGTTGGAAAATATTGAAATAGTTCACATTGCAGCGTATCTGGGAGCTGCTATCAGCGTCTCACTCGCTTCGGTCAGTGCCGGATACGGAGAAGGATACACTGCAGGACTGGCCAATAGTGCCTTGATGAGACAACCGAAATCCAGTGATCAGCTATCCCGGTCTATGCTGGTAAGTCAGGCAGTAACCGAAACTGGAGCTATATTTTCGCTCGTTATTTCTCTCCTGCTCCTGTTCGGTGGAGTTGACAGAGGTAGTCTCGGAATCGTCAGAGCTTCTTCTCTCCTGGCTGCAGGAATAGCTATGGGGCTCGGGAGTGTAGGGCCGGGTTTCGGATCGGGATATACAGGTGGTTATGCCTGTATGGCTTTAAGCCGAATGCCAAAGCGACATAATGAAATCACCGGTAATATGCTCATCGGGCAGGCTCTCGCTCAGGCAAGTTCAATTTTTGCTCTCGTTGTCGCACTCTTGCTGATCTATGCTATCCCGGCTTTCGACAATCTCACTCTTATCCAGCAGATAATCAGGGCTGTAGCATATCTCGGTGCCGGGTTATGTATAGGATTCGGGACTCTGGGACCCGGTACTGCAATCGGTTATGTAGCAGGGAGAGCCAGTGATATGATCGGCCGGTATCCGAGACAGAGAACCCTGACGATGCGTACTATGTTCGTAGGTGCTGCCGTATCAGAATCTACTGCAATATATTCTTTAGTTATCGCATTCTTGTTAATGTATGCACTATAATATAATCAAATGAGTTGAACAGAAGTTCACAATTGGAGGTATAAATGGAAGGAATCGAATTGATTGCTAAAGCAGCAGCGTTCCTGGGCGCTGGAATATGTATGGGTATCGGTGCTCTGGGACCTGGAATAGGACAGGGATATGTTGCCGGTAAGGCTTGTGAAGGTATTGCCCGTTCTCCCGAGAATTCAGCCCTTCTGACTAGAACGATGCTCGTGGGTCAGGCTGTATCTGAGTCAACAGGTATTTACTCGCTGGTTATTGCACTCTTGTTGATATTCTCAACTTAAGTCACACTGTTGTATAGTACTGGTGGCCGGAACTCTGACAGGAAGACCTGCAACGTGTAGAGTACAATGTATCTTGATGTAACAACATTCAAAAGGAGAAGAATGGTAGATGATAAGTATTGATTATTCGCTGATCATTGTGATCTTGAATTTCATACTCTTAATGATTATCTTGAACAAGCTGCTCTATAAGCCGGTTAAGCAGTTTCTCACAGAAAGAGAGAATAGTATTGCTGCCGATCTGGATGAAGCTGCCAAATCGAAAAGAGAGGCTGAAGAGCTGCTGAACCAACAGCAAGAGGATTTCAAGCAATCTGCACTGGAGATCAGAAGACTCAAAGAGCAGGCCAAGAAAGATGCGGAAACGAAAGGTGACGAGATAATCAAAGAGGCCAGAAACCGCGAGAGAATGATACTGGCTGATACGGAGAAGCTACTGGCCAATGAGAAACAAAAAGCTGTGCATGCTATTGAGGGAGAGCTGGGAGAAATGATAGCTAATCTAACCTCGACCATTATAGGTAAGCATATTGATGAGACCCTGGATGCCGATATGATAGAACGCCTTCTGAATGAGGAGGAGAACAAAGAGTGAAATACAGATTGTTAGCCAGAAGATACGCTCAAGCTTTTCTTGATAACACAACCGAGAAAGATCATGATTCATTGCTGAAAGATATCACAACAATGAGAACTGTCATCAGAGAAAATCCTGAGCTGATTAAGATTCTGCAGTCTATTATCACTCCCAGGAAGTTGAGGCTGGAATTGCTCGAAGCTATTATCAGTACAGAAGATACCCCCAGTATCATTCTCAACTTGCCAAAACAATGGCGGGGATTGTTTAATCTTCTGGTTATTAAACACCGAATGCCGATAGCTTCTGAGATTATTGATGAGATTGAAAAATTATTACTGCAGCAAAAAAATAAAGCAAAGATCAGAATCGTTTTTGCCAGAGAATTGAGTAACGATATTAAAGAAAAAATCATTAACTATGCCGGAAAGAAGACCGGCAAAGAATTGATAGCAGAAACTGAGATCGATCCCGATATAGTTGGTGGTTTCATTGCCTCTGTAAATTCGATTATTTTTGATGGTTCTGTCAGGCATAACCTCGATAGATTCAAGAAGATCAGACAGTAGCTGTCAGATGCAATTATAAAATTATATGTAATTCTCAAAAAAAGAAGAGGAAGGATATGAAGATACAACCTGATGAGATAAGCTCGATATTAAAACAGAAGATAGATGAGTTCAAGTTTGATATCGATGTGGACGAAACCGGGCAGGTAATAGAAGTTGGAGATGGTATCGCCCTTATCTACGGTTTGGATAAGGTTATGGCCGGTGAGATGTTGCTCTTTCCCGGAGATGTTTATGGTATGGCTCTCAACCTGCAGGAAGAGTATGTTGGCTGTATTCTCTTTGAAGAATCTCGAAAGATCAAAGAGGGTGATATCGTAAAGCGAACAAATAAAATATTAAGCGTGCCTGTTGGTGATGGTGTGCTCGGCAGAGTTGTCAATCCGTTAGGACTCCCCATCGATGGTAAGGGAGAGATAAAGGGAGATAAAGATACTGAAATAGAGCGAAAAGCACTCGGAGTAATTCAAAGACAGCCAGTGAAAGAACCACTGCAGACCGGCTTGAAGGCTATAGATTCAATGGTCCCGATCGGAAGAGGACAGAGGGAGTTGATTATTGGAGATCGCCAGACTGGAAAGACCGCCATAGCAATCGATACAATAATCAATCAGAAAGATACCGATGTTATATGTATCTATGTCGCTATCGGCCAGAAGAAATCGTCTGTCGCAACGATAGTCAAGATACTGCAGAACAATGGGGCTATGGATTATACCATTGTAGTCTCTGCCACTGCTTCAGAACCTCCTGCCCTGCAATATATCGCACCGTATACAGGATGTGCTATTGGCGAATATTTCCGTGATAATGGAAAGCACGCCCTGATTATCTATGACGACCTTTCTAAACACGCCGTCTCATACCGTGAGTTATCACTCCTTCTCAGACGCCCACCCGGAAGAGAGGCATATCCCGGTGATGTGTTCTACCTTCATTCGAGACTGCTGGAAAGAGCATCTAAACTCAGTGATGATCTGGGAGGAGGTTCACTCACAGCTCTGCCGATCATTGAGACTAAAGCAGACGATATATCGGCCTATATTCCAACCAATGTCATCTCTATCACCGACGGTCAGATATACTTGAGCAGTAGATTATTCTATTCCGGGATCAGGCCTGCCATCAATCCTGGCCTTTCAGTTTCTCGTGTGGGTGGCAGTGCTCAGATCAAGTCGATGAAAAATGTTGTAGGGCAATTGAGACTCGATCTGGCACAGTATGCCGAATTAGAGGCATTTGCCAAGTTCGGCTCTGACCTTGACAAGGCTACCCAGGCTCAATTACAGAGAGGTGAAAGACTGCTGGAGATTTTGAAGCAGAATCAGTATGAACCACTCCCCATAGCCAAACAGATCTTCATTATTTTTATGGCCAATAACGGCTATCTGGATGATATCGAACTGAGCAGGGTAAAAGAGGTGGAAAAAGAGTTATTCCATACACTAGATACAGACCATGGTGAACTGATGGAGAAACTGGCCAGAGAAGCTCTAACCGATGAACTGAAGGGAAAGATGCACGACATTTGTAAGAAAGTAAAGGAAAAGATCTAAATTTCCTGAGCAAACCTGTTTTAACACGGGAGATAAATAGTGGCTAATATCAGAGATATAAAAAATCGTATCGTATCGATCAGAAATACCAGACAGATTACCAATGCTATGAAGATGGTTGCTGCTTCGAAACTGCGTAAATCTCAGGAGAAAATTATCAAAGCCCGTCCTTATGCAGATTATATCGATATGATGATCAGAACGATCAAATACAAGAATCCGGGTACACAAAATCCATTCCTCGTCAGCAGAGAAAATCTCCGACGAAAGAAAGCCAACGGGGAAGAAGCGGAAGTATCAGGGAAAACAGCACTGCTCGTCTTTACCGCAGATAGAGGACTATGTGGCTCTTTCAACTCCAGTATAATCAGGACTGCAATCAAATATCTGCAGCAGCATCCTGAAACCGATATAATTTGTGTTGGTAGAAAGGGATTCGATCAATTAAAGAGACGAACAGACAGAATAATCGAAAAGTTTTTCAACTATTACAATACGATTGATTTTAAAATCACAAAGGATATCAGCCGCCTGGTTCTTGACCTCTACCTCAATCAGGGATACGACAAAATTGATGTAGTTTATAATGAATTCAAATCTGCCATACAGCAAAACATCATTACCCGCCAACTCCTTCCGATAGTACCAATGGAATCTGATATAGTCACGGAAACTGATTATCTCTATGAACCAGATGAAGACAGTATTATCGATGAATTAGGAGAGAAATATATCGATGTCGATATCTGGAGAATGATGTTGGAATCATCAGCTGCAGAGCAAGGTGCAAGAATGACAGCTATGGATAACGCCACAGAGAATGCCTCTGAACTTATAGAAGAACTGTCTCTGCTCCAGAACAGGGCAAGACAATCAACCATTACAACCGAGATAATTGAGATCGCTTCAGGTGCTGAAGCAATAAAAGAATAAGGGGATAAGATGACCGAAGGTAAAATAATACAGATTATCGGACCAGTAGTAGATGTTGAATTCCCTGACGGGAAATTACCGGCAATCTACAACGCCTTAAAGATCAAGAGAGAAGAACAAAACGACCTGGTACTGGAAGTCCAACTCCACCTCGGAGAAAAGAAGATCAGGGCAATAGCAATGGATTCTACAGATGGCCTGGTCAGAGGTGATACGGTCCACGATACCGGTGAACCGATTACAATACCCGTAGGAGAAGAGGTATTGGGTCGTATCATCAATGTAACAGGTGACCCGATAGATGAACAGGGCCCAATCGAAGCGAAAGAACGTTTCCCGATACACCGGCAGGCACCACTCTTCGAAGACCTCTCTACAGAAGAAGAGATCCTGGAAACAGGAATCAAGGTTATCGACCTGATAGAACCCTATCTGAAGGGTGGGAAAACCGGACTCTTCGGTGGTGCTGGGGTAGGGAAAACTGTCCTTATTCAAGAACTTATTCGTAACGTTGCAACTGAACATGGTGGTTATTCCGTCTTCTCAGGTGTAGGTGAAAGAACAAGAGAGGGTAACGATCTCTGGCTGGAGATGAAAGCATCGGGAGTAATCAAAAATACTGCACTTATCTTCGGACAGATGAACGAACCACCAGGAGCAAGATTACGTGTTGGCCTGACAGGCCTTACCGTAGCTGAATATTTCCGTGATGTTTCCCGAAAAGACGTTCTGCTCTTTATTGATAATATCTTCCGATTCACACAGGCGGGTTCTGAAGTGTCGGCCCTGCTCGGAAGAATGCCCTCTGCTGTCGGATACCAGCCTACACTTGCAACAGAGATGGGGGCTTTACAGGAAAGAATTACCTCTACCAACTATGGCTCCATTACCTCCGTTCAGGCTATCTATGTCCCGGCAGATGACTTCACTGATCCAGCTCCGGCTACTACTTTCAGCCATCTCGACGCTTCTACATTCCTTTCCCGTAGAATTGTTGAGCTGGGTATCTATCCTGCTGTCGATCCTCTTCAATCTACCAGTAGAATTCTTGACCCGAAAGTCGTTGGCGAAGAACATTATAATGTAACTCGCGAAACTCAGAGAGTGATTCAGAAATATAAAGATCTGCAGGATATTATCTCCATTCTCGGTATGGACGAACTCTCGGAAGAAGACAGGCTTGTAGTTAGCAGAGCACGTAAACTGGAACGCTTCTTCTCTCAACCCTTCTTCGTAGCTGAGGAGTTTACTAATGTACCCGGACAGTATGTCTCTCTTAAGGATACAATAACCGGCTTCAAGGCTATCCTGGAAGGCGAGTGTGATGACTGGCCCGAACAGGCGTTCCTCTATGTTGGCACTATTGAACAGGCAGAAGAGAAGGCGAGGAAAATTCAGAAATGAGTTTGAAGCTGAAGGTCATTCAACCTACTAGAACAGTAATCGATACTGAGTGTGAACATGTCATCATACCAGGTATTGACGGTGATTTCGGCGTATCTGAGGATCATACACCCTTCATTACCAAAATCCGGGTCGGTAACCTGATAGTCTATCATAATAACACAAAAGGGGTCGAACGATTCGCTATCCATGATGGATTTGTTACTGTCGAGAATAATGTTATACGTATTGTCTGTGAAGTAATAGAGAGAAGTGATGAGATTGATTTTAAACGGGCAGAACAGGCAAAAAAACGTGCTGAAGAGAGAATGGCTTCCAGTGATACGGATATCGATTACAGGCGTGCTGAATCGTCATTAAAAAGGGCATTATCGCGTATTCAAGCACTTTCGGATCATTAATGCTTGTTTCCCCTTGAAACGAGAAAGAAAAAATTGAATATACTGTTACTCTGATTCGACTATACCTTCTCCGAATAGCCTTTTTGTATCTTCTATACCGAGATTAAGATTGACATTATACTTTCGTGTCCCATCTCTATCCTTACCACTTACCCTGACTACTGCCGTGTCGTTGTTCTTCATCGCCTGTAATACATCTGAGACCATTTCAATACTGATATTCTTAAAGATATTAGCCATAATTTACCTCATAGCTCATACTTAGCGGGAAAATAATACCGGATAAATCTCTTCAAGACGGTCGATGAATACGATATTCTTTTCCCCTTTCCTGTATTTACTCTTTGAAGGGATAACTATCTTCTCATATCCCAGTTTCAATGCTTCTGTTATCCGTTTATCTATCTGTGCAACCGATCTGATCTCTCCATTCAATCCCAGCTCACCAATCAGAACAGTTTTGGGAGGTAGTTCTCTATCCTCGAAACTCGATAAAATTGCAGCTATAAAGGGTAGGTCGAGTGCAGTGTCGTTTAACTTCAAGCCACCAGCAAGTTTGACGAATATATCCTTCTCCCGGACCTTAAGGACTAACTTCTTCTCGATAATAGCGAGCAGTAACGAGAGTTTACGGTGATCAATACCGAGAGCTATACGTTGCGCATTACCGTATATAGCGGGAGTAACGAGGGCCTGGACCTCTATGAGAAAACTACGGGTACCCTCAATCACACAACCTATAGAAGAGCCAGCTGACAGTATATCATTCTGAACAAAAAGGCGTGACGGATTTGAGATCTCGGATAAGCCATCTTCCCGCATTTCAAAGACCCCAATCTCGTTCGTTGAGCCATATCGGTTTTTAGTAGCTTTCAAAATCTTAAGCTGGTCGCTGCTATCCCCCTCAAAGTACAAAACAGTATCTACAAGATGTTCTATTATCTTCGGTCCTGCTACTATGCCCTCTTTGGTAATATGACCGATCAAAAAGATCGGGATACTCTTTTGTTTAGCATAATGAGTAAAGAGCATAGAAACTTCTCTGACCTGAGAAAGACTGCCTGGAATTCCTGATTGTTCCAGAGAACCGATAGACTGAATCGAATCAATGACTATCATCTCCGGAGACTCTTTTTTTATAACATCGAGAACCTGTTCTGATACATTGGAACAGTAGAGACGAAGCCGATCACTAAATACACCTAACCTGTCAGCACGATATTTAATCTGCTCTCTGCTCTCTTCTCCCGAAACGTAAAGAACGCTCTTTCCCTTCTCTGCAACCATTTGAGCGATCTGCAGCATCAGAGTAGATTTACCTATACCGGGCTCTCCGCCAATAAAGCAGACCATGCCGGGTATGATTCCACCCCCGAGAACACAGTCGAACTCTGCTATTCCGGTCAATAAACGCTCGTCGCGTCCGGTACTGATTTCTGTTATCGAGTCACTCCCTTTGTTTTCAGTCGTCAGAAGTTTCTTATTCTTACCCCTGACTCTTCCTGTCAGACCCTCAGCCTCTCTGAAGCTGTCCCAGGCAGAACATTCAGGACACTTTCCACTCCACTTGGAAGTTTCGTAGCCACATTCTTTACAGAAATAGACAGTCATAATCATACCTTATAAAGTCTTAAGAGTAGGAACCTCTGAAAGAGATACATGGGTGCCATAAAGGGAGCAAATACCAGCAAGGCTGACACGAAAACAAATATCAGGAGTACCAGATTACTAAAAAGCTTCTCAAATACCAGTTCCCTTCCGGAGAATAAAGCCAGGCTAATGGAATACTGTGTCTCAAGCATCACAGAAACCGGCAACAACAGATGCCTGAGAACAATCTGAAACAAGCCAATCGATAGTAGAATCAGGATCAGTTTTATTATATAGAAAGCTATCAGGGATACAGGTCTATTATTGAATACTATCATACTCCTCACAAAAGCATATTTGAAGGTGTGCCCCTGTGTCATACGGGGTAGAACGAAATCTGTTAGCCACATAGTAACAATAAAAGAGAACAATAGCGATAATCCGATAGCTCGGTAGAACAGTGTTTCTATACCAGTAACAAAGGTCATAGCAAAACCTGAAAAGGCAATCTGCAGGAATATTGAGAGCATAAATATTGCTATGACAATAAAAAAGATAGAGATAACGATCAGTAGATTGGGCACAAAGAAATTCAGACCGGTTGTATAGATTCGCGATAGGCTTATCTTCTGTCTGTGTAATAGATTAGTCAAACCAATCTCGGTTATTGTGTGAATTAACCAGTGGACAAGAATGAAGGTCAGAACGATAAATATATAGATGGGAATGGAGCGGATATGAAACTCGAGAGTATTATAGATTAGTTCGGTAACTGAACCCGTGTCAATGAAGGCAAGAATAAGATTAGGGGAAAAAATGATCTGTAACCCGTTCCAGCCGAGGAAGACACAGGACAAAATTAACGGTATCCAGTATTTGACAGGCAAACGATTGAGATAGTGATATCCATCGAGAAAGGCGAGTATCAGAGCTTTCAAATAGTATCGCACCTTCTGTAATATCCTTTCTCTTCGTATTTTTTTGTCATCTCTTTTCTATCCTCTCTATCAGCTTGTCAGCGACCTGCCTATCTTTTTCTATAGCTCTCTGTAATGAGTTCTTATCGGAAAACTTTTCTTCGTCTCGCAGACGGGTGATGAAAGAGATTGAGATCTTCCTGTTATATAAGTCCCCCTCAAAACCGATGAGATGGGTTTCGACAGTCCTCTCATCCAGATGTTTTAATGTTGGGCAGTATCCTATGTTGGTCAAACAAAAATGTTCCTGCTCAGCAAAACAGGCTTTTCCGAAATAGACACCATTAGCTGGCAGAAGCTTAAATGAATCAATAGGGATTACATTCAGGGTAGGGAATCCAAGCTCTCTTCCAATACCTGAACCGGTACCAACAGTTCCGATAAGATCGTAATATCTTCCCAGAAACTTCTCTGCTTCTGTTACTTCACCTGCCCTTATCATATTCCTGATCAGGCTACTGCTGACGATCTTTCCCTTGATCCTGACCGGTTTGATCAAAGAAGAACGATATCCGTAGAAATTTTCATTGTCCTTGAGAAAATGATAGTCACCCTCTCTTCTATAACCGAAATGGCAATCATAGCCAAAGACGATCTCTTTCGCTTTTACCTTCTCTATGAGTATCCTGCGAAGAAACTCTTCAGCTCTCATCTCTACCATCTCTTCATCAAACTGCAGATACAATATATGATCTATTCCCAGCTCTTTGATGAGTTCTGTCTTCCGCTCCCGTTCAGTCAGCAGATATGTTCTCAGTTCTTTATTCAGAGTCTCTTTGGGATGATGGTAATATGTGATGACAACAGATTCGCCAGACATCTTCTTAGCCCGGGAAATTACTCTTTCAAGAAGATACTGATGCCCGGTATGAACACCATCGAATGTTCCCATAGTCACTACCGGATAGCAGAGTTCTGTCAGATCTGAAGGGAGTGCAGATCTAATCATATGAGAACCCTTCTGGGATAGAGAATCTTATCTTTAAAAACTCCCCAGCCAAGTAGCTGCTTCTGGCCTGAAAAATCATTATCCCAGCTAAAGACCAATACATTGTCTCCCGGGGGAAGAGCTGAAGTCATTATTCTGTTACCGTGCTGAAAAGAGAGAGCCTCTTCACGAGTGAGAAAGATTCTCGGAATGTCGGAGAGGATATCCTCTACAGGGAGAATATTATCGAGCCAATTATCCTGGTCGATCTTCTCCGGCCGAACAGCAGCAGTAACTCTGCTTTCACCGATTGCCAGTCTGCGTAATTTTTTCGTAAATGCAACAGTTCCAAGTTTTTCGGCAAAGGTCTCACTCAGCGTCCTGATATAGGTCCCTTTACTCACTTTCGTCCTGTATCTGATCTCTTTATCATTTGCCTCAAGTATCTCAAAAGAATGAATCTTGATCTCCCTCTTTTTCAATTCGGCACTCTCTCCGGCTCTGGCCAGTTTATAGGCCGGTTTCCCCGACACTTTCACTGCTGAATAGAGAGGTGGAATCTGTTCCCGGATATCGAGCATCTCTCTGGCAGTCAGCTCAAGCAGGTCTTTGGAGAGTGGCTTCATCATCCGGCTCTCGACCACTTCTCCTGTATTATCCCCGGTATCTGTCCTTGTGCCCAGTTCAATCTCAACGAGATACTCCTTATCTTTACCGATCAGGAGAGGAGTGAGACGGGTAGCTTTGTCTAACGCAACAATGACCAATCCGGTTGCAAACGGATCTAATGTACCCATATGTCCGAACTTCTTTAATCTGCTCTTCTTGCGAAGATCTCTGATCAGGTCGAATGTCGTCCAGGTTTCAGGTTTATCGAGTAATAAGAAACCACAATTCACAGGTCATTCCGCAGGTATTAGGTGACATACATTTTGAAAGGTTAACCTCTCAGCTCTCTAAACTGATTTCGAATATCCTCAAGAATAACCGTTTCGATATATTCCAGTTTCCCGCAGATTTCACAGCCAGCAGCTACGCGATGGCCTCCACCACCATATTTGACAGCTATCTTGTTGACATCCAGATTCTCAGATCTCAAACTCAAGCGATATCTATCTCTCTCTAATTCCCTGAAATAAACCACTACCTCGACACCAACAGGCTTTTTCACCCAATTTGTTATCTTACTGGTAGCATCGATATTGAGATTATTATCAGAAAGCATTTTCTGTGTCGAGTGAAAGAAGAGCACCCTGCCGTCAGCTACTGTCCTGATAGTAGAGAGTGCCTGTCCAATGAACCTGTAGTAAGAAACCGAGCGCTTGTATAAAAACTTAGCGGTAACTTCGTAAGGGAGTATTCCCATGCGGGCCAGTTCGGCAGCTAGACTGAAGACTTCCGCGTCAGTATTCTTATTGGTGTAATTGTTGGTATCGTTGATAACAGAGACATAAATTGCGGTTACACAATATCGTCTCTTATCCTCCGGTAATTGTAATATTTCCTTTTGTAATGTTCTGAAGATGATGGCTCCTGCAGAAACCGTGTGAGGCTTGTTATAGAGTAAATCAACATCTCTGATGCCATTCTTCTTATTCTCTGAACGAATTTCACTGTTCTCCAGATGATGATCTATAGCAATAATCAATTCAGCTTTATCGAGTAGGGATCCGCAACTCCCCAGCCTGTTTCTGCTCTGGCTGTCGACAAGCAGGATAAGAGGATAAGAGAGGATATCCTTAATCAGGATCGTTCTTTTCTCTGCTTCGAGAAAACCTAAACTCTCAATGGGTGGTTCTTCCAGTACTATATCGGCCTGTTTCCCCATTGCTTCAATGATCTCCTTCAGAGCGAGACAGGTACTGAGTCCGTCACCATCAGGGTTCTCATGGGTCAGAAGCCCGATCTTATCGTATTTTTCGATTGAAGATAGAACAACCTCTCTTAAATCACTGATACTATCTATTCTAATCATCGTTACATATGATTCGCTTATTCCGTCTTCTCATCTTCGGATATCTTTTTCAGGAGAGATTCCAGGTTGCTGGCTTTCTTTCCCGTATCATCATAGATGAATCTGATTTCCGGTATCCTTCGTAACAGATGTGCTTCTGCTATCTCTTTTTTAAAAAAACCAGATGCTTTGGTCAATAACTGGGTGCAGAGGCCACTGTCTATTTCATCATCCATACTCGAGAAATAGATCTTGGCTAGCTGCAGGTCAGAGGTTAACTCAACATCTGTAATAGTAATCCATTGCAATCTCGGATCATTGATCTTATTGACCAGAGCGTTATTGAGAATACGCAACAGTTCTTTCTGCAATCGTTCTATACGAAAACTCATGATAAATTATTTCACCTTACTCTTTTTTTCTGATTTGGATGCCTGTCCACTATCCTTTTGTGCTGAGGTTTTCTTTACCTCTTCCTGCTGGTAGGCTTCAATCACATCACCCTCTTTAATATCATTGAAATTCTGGATTCCGATACCACATTCACTACCAGCGCGAACTTCTTCAACATCATTGGCAAAGTGTTTCAATGAGGCAACCTTTCCCTCATAGATCAAACCGTTATCACGATAGAGTCTGAGAATACTGTCATGCCTGACAACACCCTTATCGACTGCACAGCCGGCAATATTTCCAACCCCTTTGATTCGGAAGACCTCTTTAACGTTTGCCGAGCCAATAAACTTCTCTTCGTATTCTGGTTCAGTCATCCCTTCCAGTGCCAGCTGTATATCATTGATACCATCATAGATAATCTGATAGGTTCTGATCTCGATATTGAGATCTTCGGCAAGTTTCCTGGCTTTATTCTCAGTACGAACCTGGAACCCGATAATAATAGCTTCAGAAGCTGCAGCCAGATTGATATCGGCTTCCACTATACTACCGACACCTTTATGGATGATATTTACCAGTACTTCATCGGTAGAGAGTTTCTGGAGTGAATCACAGAACGCTTCCAGAGAGCCATCTGTATCAGCTTTTACAATAAGCCTCAAATCATTCATCTCTTTAAGCTTTATCTTATCATAGAGGTTATCGAGGTTTGTTCTACCTATATATTTCTCACGATCATGGCGGATCTGTTCTCTCTCCACACTGATCTGTCGGGCAGTCTTTTCATTCTTAACCTTGTTAATCATATCTCCCGCTTTGGGAACGGTATTGAGTCCGAAGATCAGCGCTACATCGGAAGGACCGATCTCCTTTATCTCCTGGCCTCGTTCGTTCTCCATCTTACGGATCCTGCCATAGGTAGCACCACAGACGACAGTGTCACCTTTTTTGAGCTTTCCTTCTTTCAGAAGGATAGTTACCAGTGAGCCTATACGGCTGTCTTTCTCGGATTCTATTACAATACCACTGCCGGGAATATCATGCTTCGCCTTCAACTCCTTCATCTCTGCGGTTAAAGTTATAGCTTCCAGTAATTCATCTATTCCCTCTCCACTTATGGCAGAACAGGTAGTCCAGAGCGTGTGGCCACCATAATTTTCCAGAAATACTTTCTGCTTCGATAACTCGGTAATAGTCTTATCAACATTGGCTGTTTTCAGATCGACCTTGTTTATTGCGACTACAATCTCTACACCGGAAGCCCTGGCATGGTCAATAGCTTCTACTGTCTGTGGTTTGACTCCGTCATTGGCTGCTACAACAATAACCGCAATATCAGTTATATGTGCACCTCTTGCCCGCATTGCGGTAAAGGCTTCATGGCCAGGGGTATCGATAAAGGTAATCTTCTGATCCTTGTATTCAACCTGATAAGCACCAATATGTTGAGTAATACCACCAGCTTCACCGGCGATAACATTTGTCGAACGGATATAGTCGAGTATAGAAGTTTTCCCATGATCAACATGACCCATAATGGTAACTATAGGTGCTCTTGGTAGTTCCTCGACATCTTTATGTTTTTCCGTTGCCTCTTCAATGATATCACTTCCATATTCTTCGGCGAAAGAGACATTGAAATCGAATTCGTCACAAATCATCTCCAGAGATTCCTTATCGAGCCTCTGGTTGATTGTTACGATCTTACCCATCATAAAGAATTTGGTAATGATCTCCGTAGCTGGGATGTCCATTAATTTGGCTAATTCACTAACAGAAGTATATTCACTGATGACCAGTTCCTGATCTTCCGCTGGCCTTTGATTACTCTCTTTATCCTCTTTTTTGTATCTCTTTCTCTTCTTCTTTTTAGCCATTGTCTGCTTGATAGAACGGCTGATCTCGGCCTCTTCCAATTCTGTTGGTTCAAGCTTGGCTTTACCCTTACCCTTTTTACTATATTTCAGTTTAGCCTGAAGATGTTTAGACTTCTCTTCTAGATCTTTCTTATCGCTTTTTTTGGTCTTTGTAACCTTCTTCTTGTCGAGTTCTTCAATAGGTGGCGTTGGTATATCAGGCAGTTTTTTCTCACCTATTACAGGTTTTGGCCTTACTGTCGTTTTTCGGGTTTTAGGTTTGGCCTCTTTTTCCGTTCTGGAAACCTTTGGTTTAGCCGCCTGAGTCTCTGTTGTCTTTTCAGATTTCTTTGCTGCTGGTTCTTCCTCTTTCTGTTTGGATATTGGTTTCTCTATAAATACTGGAGCTTTCTTCCTGGCCTCTTCCAATCTCTTCTCGGCTTCCTGCTCTTCCTTGCGCTTCTGCTCAGCTTCCTGCTCCAGCTTCTTCTGTTTCTTCTTTATATCATGATAGCGACGCCTATCCTGCTCGATCTTCTTAATATTATCACTCTCTGTCTGAAAAATATCCCTGATCTTATCGGCAACTTCGTCTTCCAATTGTGTCATATGGGACTTTACATTGACGTTAAGATGCTTAAGATGTGTCTTAAGCGCTGAGGTTGAAATCTTCAATTCCTTAGCTAATTCGTGTACTCTAATACCCAATATTCCTCCAATAAGTAGCTCAGGTCATCACTTTTTCTAACCCGGCAGCAAAATCACTATCCTCTATGGATAGCAGACCGGTATCATTACGCTTAAACAACTGTCCGAACTGTTTTTTTGTGCCGTATGAAAAAGCTTTTATTCTGTTCGTGGATATGATATGCTCAATCTTCCGCCTGGAATGATCACTGAGATCATCAGCCATAATTACCAGTCTTGCCCTTTTACTGACACAGGACTTGTAACAGCCGGACATACCGGTCTTCACTTTCCCGGCCTTATAGGCGAGACCTAACAGGCCAGAAATGGCCTGCCAGTTGTTGAGCTTCATATCTTCTTTCTTCATATCTCTCTTTTCTATTATGATACTCTCAGTATCTAATTACCTCTGCGAGATTTCTTCTTCAACCACTTGTCAAGAAGGAGAATACAGCCGTTATCATCACAGGTGTAATAGCCCCTCATATTGAGTCGCTGCCTGTAATCAATAATTATATCACCCTCGTTTAAAACAAATCTCATCATCTTGTCTTTCTCATTCTTCTTTCTGCAGATCACGCAAGATCTCTGCGGGATATGTCCCGCTTTAGAAGAGCGATTGGGCATCAGAAATACTCAGCCGATTCTTTAATTTTCTGGGCAGTTTTCTCGCCGATGTTTTCCATTACACATAACTCCTCAACAGTAGCCTTGAATATATCCTGTACAGATGTATATCCGTGCTTTTTCAGAGTTTCGGCAATCTTGGGAGTTACACCGTCGAGTTCGGAAATATGGCTTGTTATTCTCCTCTCTTCGGCTATCTTCTCCTCGAACTCTTCCTCAGTGAATATATCGAGGCTGTACTCAGTTAACTTCGCCGCCAGTCTAACATTCTTGCCCTGTTTCCCTATTGCCAGATTTTTATTCCTGTCCGAAACGACTATCCGTCCGAATTTACCTCTGTCAGAGAGGTAGACTTTGTCCACAAGATCATTACCGATAGCATTAGCTATCAACTGCTCAGGTGAGTCGTCCCAGGAGATAACATCAATAATCTCTCCGTGCAATTCCTTTCTTATCATATCGATACGCGTACTGTTCTTACCGAAGCAAGCTCCGACAGGATCGACATTCTTTTTTATTGCTGAGACAGCAACTTTTGTTCGAACTCCCGGTTCTCTGACGATCTTTTTGACGATTACATCACCATCAGATATTTCAGGGATTTCCAGTTCAAAGAGACGCTGGACGAATTCGGGCCGGTTACGGGAGAGAATGACCATAACCTCTTTGCTCTTCTTCCGGATATTAACGACATAAGATCTTACAATATCCCCAACACGGTAGTATTCACTCTCTACCTGCTCTTCTACTGGTAACAGAGCATCGGTATAACCGATATCCACTTTATATCCGTTATAATCTGCCGAACGGATTTTCCCGGAGACAATCTGCCCCTTCTGCTTCTCATAATCGAAGATTATCCTGTCCTCTTCTATCTTGCGAATCCTCTCCTGTATAGTCTTTCGTGCTATATTGATTATCTTTGGTTCGAAGTCAGTTATCGGCACATCCACTGCAATATAATCACCTAACTGAACCTTCTTATCTATCTTCTGTGCTTCCGTAAGAGAGATCTCGCCAAGATGCAAATCCTCTTCAACAACTAATTTTTTCATTCTAGCGAACAATTTGTCATTCTCGAAGTCTGCAATTATCTCCAGCTCATTCTCTGGAAGTAACTTTTTGGATATTGCCGTATATAAGCTATTCTTGATCTCTTCTTCGATCTTAGCCCGGTCAATCTGCTTGGTTGTTGCTAATTCCATTATTACCGATGTAATATTGGCTGCCATGTCTTTTACTCCTTATCTTAAAGCAGTTTACCTCTGCTGCTGTTGTTTACCTTTAAACTCGAAGACTGTTCTTGCCTTCTTGATACTCTTAAAAGGAATCAGTAAACTCTCAACCTCTTCCTGTCTGGCTCTTTTTAGTTCCAGTGTTATCCCTTCTGCGGTTACGTCGTTTAACAGACCTTTCACGGTCACATTCTTGTCATCCTGTCGGTAGGTCACTTTAACCTGCTCTCCCAGAGCCTGTCTGTATTGACTTTCTCGCTTTAGTGCGCGTTCCAGACCCGGCGAAGAGACTTCCAGGAAATATTGATTAGCAATGAGATCGATAACATCCAGATCATTACTCAATTGCCTGCTTACTCTGGAACAATCGGACAGGGTTACCCCCTCTTTACGGGTTATAAAAACTCGCAGTACTTTGCCTTTATTTGTGTTCTTCATCTCAATATCATAGAGATCGACACCAGCTTCCTGTGTTACACGCTCTGCAAGTTCTTTGATTCTGTCCAATACCATAATACTTCCTATAATATTAAACCACTGATATCAGTGGTTTAACAACAATATTACTTGAGGAACACCCAAACCTTGCGATGGAAATTCTTCAAGTCGTTCATTTCTATTTTGCAGGTTATTTTTGTCAAGCTATTATCTGATTTCTTTACCCACTCTGAGATAGCAATCGTAAACAGCATTAACTCCGCATTGGAAAAACATTTAAGAGAAAAGGCTTGACTTTTCGCCCTATTCTTAAGGATTTGGCTTAGCAAGTCAAAAATATAAAGTAAAGAGGAGAATAGCTATGAAGAAAAAAGTTATAATTATGGGTGCTGCAGGACGTGATTTTCATAATTTCAATGTCTATTTCAGAGATAATGATAATTACGATGTTGTCGCTTTCACAGCAACGCAGATTCCAGATATCGATGACAAGTTATATCCGCCGAGCTTAGCGGGAAAATTGTATCCGGAAGGGATACCGATCCATTCGGAGGAGAACCTGAAAGACTTGATCATTAAACACAATATAGATCTTGTGGTCTTTTGCTATAGTGACGTACCGCATGAGTATGTTATGCACAAGGCTTCTTTAGTCAACGCTATCGGAGCAGATTTCATACTGCTTGGAGCTCGAGACACTTCAATCAAGACAGACAAGCCCTTGATCTCTATCTGTGCTGTAAGAACAGGTTGTGGCAAGAGCCAGACAACCAGAGCCGTTATCAAGGCCTTGCAGGCTAAAGGGAAAAAAGTAGTTTCAATTCGTCATCCTATGCCCTATGGTGATCTGGAAGCTCAGAAAGTTCAGCGTTTCGCAGAACTGGATGATCTCAAGAAACACAACTGCACGATCGAAGAAATGGAAGAATATGAACCGCATATAGCAATGAACAGTGTCATCTATGCCGGAGTAGACTACGAAGCGATCCTGAGAGAGGCAGAGAAGGAAGCAGATGTTATCATCTGGGACGGTGGTAACAACGATATCTCCTTCTACACATCTGACAAACACTTACACATCGTAGTCGTTGACCCTCATCGTCCAGGTCATGAGCTGGCCTATTATCCCGGTGAGACCAATCTCTATATGGCCGATGTTGTGGTAATCAACAAGATCGATACAAGTGATTTCGATGCTATCCTGGAAGTTCGTGAAAACATACAGTCAGTCAATCCGAACGCTGTCGTGATTGATGGTGCTTCACCATTAACAGTCGACAAACCAGAAATGATCAATGGTAAAAGAGTACTGGTAGTAGAGGATGGCCCAACTCTCACTCACGGTGAGATGGAATACGGTGCCGGTGTTGTTGCTGCACAGAAATTCGGAGCAGGTGAATTGGTCGATCCGCGTGAATACGCAGTAGGCACAATTGCCGATACTTACAGAAAGTACCCCGATATCGGTGTTCTACTTCCAGCAATGGGCTATGGAGAAAAGCAAATGAAGGATCTTCAGGAAACGATCAACGCTACCGATTGTGACGTAGTAGTATTTGCTACTCCGATCGACCTGACCAGAATAATCGATATTAACAAGCCTGTAATCAGAGTCGAATATGACCTGCAGGAGATTGGACGTCCAAATCTTGCAGATGTCCTGAAGGATTTCTAAGAAATAGACTGAATCAAATAATATCAAGTATCAAAAGGAGGCTGACATCGCTCAGTCTCCTTTGATTTTCTGACATTGTTCTATGCAGAGTAACCACTGATTTTTTCCGTTGAAGATACGATAAAGGAGTAGAAGATGAAGAAGAAAGCCGTATTAGCCCTGGGTGGCAATGCTATACTGAAAGCTGGTCAGAAGGGTACCGTTGAAGAGCAGAAGAAAAATACCCATGAGAGTATGCAGGGAATAGTCAAACTTATCAGAGAGGGTTACCATCTGGTGATTACACACGGTAACGGGCCTCAGGTTGGCAATATGCTCATCCAGCAGCAGGCCGGAATAGAAATGAACGTTGCCCCGCTTCCACTGATGTTCCTTAATGCAGCAACCGAAGGTACTATGGGCTATATGATAGAAGAATGTCTGGAGAATGGACTGGCCGAAGAGAATCTTGATGTTCAGGTTTTGACTGTCATTACCAGGGTTCAGGTAGATAAGAATGATCCCAATTTTCAAAATCCTTCCAAACCGGTAGGTCCCTTTTATAATCAGGAAACAGCTGAACAATTGAAGAAAGAATACGGCTGGCATATCGTTGAAGATGCCGGCAGAGGTTATAGACAGGTAGTCCCCTCACCAATTCCTGTAGATATCCCCCTTGCCTCTACGATCAAAGAGCTTGTTGAAGAAGGTGTAATAGTAATCGCCTGCGGTGGTGGCGGAATACCCTTTATCAAGAACGAAAAGGGAAATCTGGAGGGTATAGATGCCGTAATAGACAAAGATTTTGCTTCAGCTCTGCTTGCTGAAGAGATAGAGGCCGACCTGCTGGTGATCCTTACAGGAGTGGATAAGGTAGCCATTAACTTCGGTAAGCCTGATCAGAAAGAACTCGATACCCTAACTGTCGCTGAAGCTGAGAAATACCTCGCCGAGGGACAATTTCCGGCTGGAAGCATGGGCCCGAAGATCAGGGCTGCAGTCAACTTCCTCAAAAAGGGAGGCAAAGAAGTGGTAATAACCTCAGTTGAGCGTGTCGTTGATGCCCTGCACGGTAAAACAGGCACCCTTCTCAAAGCTTGATACTGTGTGATTCCCTTGCTGTAAAGAAATATACCCTCTTCACAAACATTACAGTAATCTATTATTGTAGCATATTATACGACTATCTTGAAGGATTAGATTTCCCCTGGCAAAAATGCAATTATCAGACAGCAATTACCCTTGACAGATAAGTTTCTAACCACGAAGCTGCTTCATAGACAAACTTCTTCTGGAGGGTTAGATGAAGATAGCATTGTTACTATTCCTTTTGCTGATAATGGTCTCAGGTATACTTACAGCCCAGGAGCTTCTTCCAATTAGACCACATAATCAATGGGCTTCCTTTATGGGTTCTCTTAAATCCTGCTCCGATTATCTCGGGTTTGGATATTCCAGTGCCTGGATTAATGGAGTTACTGGCCATGCTTTCCTGCTCAATATGCATCCTGTTGTATGCCCGAGCGGGCCTGTTGCTTTCGAGCACGATTTTATCCTGGCAAATGCCGAATCTCTGGGATTGAGTTTTACCAGTATCAAAGCCCATAAAACCAATCCCGAATTTAAAGAACTACAGAAGGAAGCTTTCGATGCTACCCAAAAAGCTCTGGCAGATAACAAACCGGTATTTGGCTGGGAATTAAATATCCCCGAATATTACCTGATTATTGGGACAGACGATAATGGATACCTCTATTATGATTTCGACGGAAGTGTCGGACACAAACCGTGGGATGAGTTAGGAGAATCAGATATCGGGCTGCTGACAATCTATATTGTATCTTCCCTGGAGAGAGAACCAGACAGAAGAGAGCAAGTTCATACTGCTCTCGATTTCTTTAATGATTATCATACCAATCCCGAACAATATGCATATGAGGGATATACTCAGGGTAGCAGAGGTTATGATGTCTGGATTGAAGCTCTAAGTGAGGATAAGGCAGATCCATGGGGGTTAGCTTATAATACTCAGGTCTGGAGAGCAGAAAGGATCAATGGCCTGAACTTCCTTGAAGAGATCAAATCAGTATTAGGAGATAAAGATAATTATGAAGATCTGGATATCGCCATTAACGAATACAGGATGGTTGTTAATAAACTGAGTGAGATATCCGGATTCTATCCCTTCCCTCCCCAAAAAGATAAGATCTCTGAAGCAGATGTCAATCAGACTGTGCCGCTCCTTAGAGCAGCGAGAGATTCAGAGATAAGGGGAATCGAGGCTGTGACACGTTTCAGATCACATTTTAACCGAGTAAAATAGCTGTATTATTTCGGGGTTTTTGCAAGATTACTGGCCAAAGTACTGGCTGCTATTCGGCTGCAACATTCATATAAGCGTGATAACCTGTTTGCTGATGTTACATCAGTATTTCACGTCCCGGTGCTGTATGTTATCATACATTGTGCGCAGTATTTCCCGCGATGCTTCATGCCCCATGTCAGACGCTCTGCTGAAATAATAAACCGCCCTGGAATAATTGCTCTCTTCCGAATATATCCTTTTGCTGATCCGGTTCGGCTTTCCCCCGATCAGTGAACGATCAGCCCCCTCCTGATTATGTAAAATACCATATACCAGGCCGATTCTGTAAAAGATATCTGCTTTCTCCGGCTCCTGTTCCGCTGCTAATAGATAGCTATCCAGAGCACCGTAATAATCACCTTCATTACGCAACATATCCCCCATTTCCAGATATCTTTCACTCCCATCTATTACCTCTCCCCCTCGAGTGCATCCTGCGATAGAGAGAATCATCAGCACTGCCAGGAAAATATCTGTCCTAAACAAATTCATGCGAGTTACTCCTCGTGTATCTTCTATTTTACCTCTCTTGTCTAACTCTCTAATGAGTGTTTAATTACAGTTTGTAGCAAAAATCACCCTGTCAAGGGATAAACAGTGACCCTCAATATCCTGCAGACATTATATCACTGAAAATATCTCTAGAGTTGAACACTCAGAAAGAGATTGACAGCCTGCAAGTCGGAAGAAAAACTAACAGAAAGGGATAACACAGGCATATAACAACTTATGATTTTCGGGTAGATTAGAAGCAATTCCGGTGATTTTCTGTTATAAGATAAAAAGCGAGGTTCATTAGATGATTAAGATAATACTGTTACTGACTGTTCTGATATTATTCACTGCCTGCAGTGAAGATTCCACAATTGATCCCGGAGTCCAGTATCACGATACAATAATGCCTCTGGCTGTTGATAATTATTGGGTATTTGCCGATTCGACCTTTAATCCTCCACACGAACCGGTAGTCGATACGACCAAGATCGGGATTACCGGTTTTAGAGAGATAACCTACGAAGGGGAGAAACATATTGTCTATTTCTGGAACTGGTTCAGAATGCCGGAGAATACTCCTCAGACCCTCAAGAACTGGATGAGGAATGAAGAGGAGGGGTTGATTTATTACGGTCAGCAAATAGGGTGCTGGACATCTGATGTCAACAGGATACTCTTTCTCAAGTATCCGGCAGAGGTAGGAGATGAATGGGCATATACCGATGCCTTTACCATCAGATGTGTCTCCACATCATCTAATTTCAGTACCCCGCTCGGTGATTTCGATTGTATTGTCTATCGGGTAATACCGAACGAGAGTAACCGGGATGAATCATCCATTCTGCTCACCGGATCCAATACTTCCGTTCCTCAACGGGACGAAGAGGTCAGGCATCTCTACTTTGCTCCGGAATTTGGCTATATTGGTGAGACAACAACAGTAAACGGCGAATTAAAAGCGACTAAAACTCTGGTAGATTACAATGTGAAGATACCGGAGGAGAGGTT
>Ga0334892_1000444_pt1 | contig 51998 bp, 37 predicted proteins | sample GraSluR3_MG_4_FD_207213 | JGI IMG/M metagenome (GOLD analysis project Ga0334892, IMG submission 207213) | Sludge microbial communities from methane-producing bioreactor in Wageningen University, Netherlands - Granular Sludge_15_04-R3 | ecosystem: Engineered > Bioreactor > Anaerobic >...
ATCCAGAATAGGATCATTGGAAAGTAGCTTTGCCTTACTTATGATTTTCATGCAAATTAAACTTTCTCTCAGCTCTTTAAGAACAATGTTCAGTTTATGAACAAAATCCTTTCTGGATTCAGCACTCTGAGATTCACCATAGTTTAATGCAGGTGATGAAGACGCCCTCATAAGTTGACTTCCAAGATATCTTCCAATATCATTGGATGGAAGAGTATTGCCAATATTGATCCCTAACACAGCAAAATCTATCAACCTTTCTTCAAGTTGTAATCTGTTCATGGCACAAGTATTTATTTCACAGCGAATAACTGCAATAAATATACAACTAAAATTAAATCTGAACTCAGATATCGCAAATCAAATCGCAAATCAGATATCTGAAATCAGATATCTGAAATCATCTGCCTACGGCTATTAACCTATCCACCGTTCTGAAGAATATCATGCCATTGGTTATGGCAGGAACCGTCATCGAAACCCCTCCGAGTTCGCTTGATGCCATGAGTTCCGGCTCGCGGCCTGCCTTCACCACGTAAACGGTTCCCATATCGTCAACAGCCCATATGTTGCCGTCACTGGCAACCGGCGATGCCGTAAAGCTGCGGGTGTCTCCCAGCTTGATGCGTCCGGCTTCCTCTCCTGTCAAAGCATCAAAAACATTCATTACCCCATTCCAGCCTAGATTGTATAGCAATCCGTCATATAGCAAAAGCGTCTGCATGTATGATCCCCCTCTCAGAATTGCCCACTTGACAAATTCATTTGAGGTCTCTCCGGTCTCCAGTGTTATGTCACCCTGCGCCGCCTTGCTAACAGCATATATTGGAGACACCCTGCCATGAGCACTGTTAAAGTAGATCAGTTCATCACCCAGCACTGGTGTCGGTATAGGCAAGTCGCCGCCACCCGACATCCTCCATATCTCTTCTCCTGTTTTAAAATCATAGGCCGCCCTGAGTTTGTAGCCATTGAGTACCACAATGTCTCTTCCGCCATGGTTGTAGATATTCGGGGTCGACCATCCGGGCCACTCATCCCTTTCGGTACGCCACAACTCCCTTCCGGTTTTGACGTCAAAAGAAGCCACAAAGGAACCGTTCATAACATCTACCTGTATAATCACAGATCCATTATGAATAATGGGAGAACTGGCAAACTCCCACTCTGCACTTGTCGCAGAGAAAAATACCGACTCAAGCCTTCCGAAATCCTTCTTCCATAGCAGCTCACCATCAACATCATAGCAGTATAGGCCCTCCGACCCGAAAAATGCCACCACATGCTTTCCATCAGTTGCGGCACTGCTGCTGGCATGCGATGATTTTGCATGCCGCTTCATTGCCGGAACCCCGGTATGAGCCAGCCTCTCCCAGATAATGCGACCGCTGTTTTTATCAATGCAATAAACCATCCATTCATGAACCGATTCATCATCAACTGATGATATATCTCCGAATATCCCGGGCTTGAGTCCGGTATCGTCAGCCTGGCTTATGGCCGTCGTTATGAAGAGTCTGTCGCCCCATATAACCGGACTCGAAAGGCCCAGAGCAGGTAGTTCGATGTTCCACTTAACATTTTCTCCTGAGGAAATGTCAAAGTTTAGTGGAAGATTGGCGCCGTCGAGTACACCAGACGCTGATTGTCCTCTGTACATCGGCCAGTTCGTGCTATTGCTGTCCTGCTGACATGAAGCGGCAACCACTGCTGTTGCCAGAATAAAGAAAGATAGAAGTTTGCGCATGATTGTAAGTCTTTATCAGCCCTCAAGATAGGAAAAAAGTCGATCTTACACCTGTTTTCATTGCCATTACAACAATGTAACAGCCGGCATTTTTACAATAAAAAAATCAAAAAACCCGGATGATAGAGGATTCATCCGGGTAATGGCCTGGCGGCCGACTTGTTCAAACCTGTTTAGTTTGAGGAGCTATTTCTGATATTATCGCAACAAAAAAGGCAATATCACGATCATCTTTTAATTCACAATTTGTCGTTGCCAAGGTCCGTTTTCATAAAAAAGGTTAAATTGCAAGGGTTTAAAAAATACGAAGCAAGCCAGTAATAAAGGCAGTCTGATTATGGGCTGTCTGATAATGACAAAGACCCCCGGCTTTGGATAAAAAAGAGCTGATAGAGAGATTAAGGAGAAATGATCAGAGTGCTTTTAAAGAGCTATTCCGGCTGTATTTTTTTGACCTGAGAGAGTATGCCGGGTTTTATACTGCTGACACTCAGGCTGCCGAGGATCTTGTCCAAGATGTGTTTTTCAGGATTTGGGAGAGACGGGGGGAACTTACCATCCATACTTCCATTAAGTCCTATCTCGTCAGGGCTGTCCACAACAGTTCAATTCAATACCTGCGACATAGGAGTGTGGTGCATCAGCATAATAAAATGATTAAGGATAGACTTGAAGAATCCATGATCATTAATAAACTCTGTTTTGAAGAAGGCATATGCAAACTGTTTGAGAATGAGATCAAAGAAATTGTTGACAGTAGTCTTCCCAGATTACCTGAAAGGACACGGAATATTTATTTAATGAGCCGTAAAAAAAATATGAAGAATGAAGAGATTGCAAAAGAACTTAATGTCACGGTAAAGACAATTGAGTATCATATGACGAAGGCTCTCTCTCTTCTTCGGGAAGAGCTTAGAGAGTACTTATAGGTAACTCTTCCTGAACAAAAAGAACGCTCCTTCAATTTTTCTTCCCTCAACATTAGGGATAACCGGCAGTTATACGTCATTACTTTGATAACTTCTCATATGAAAGAAAAAGAAAACATTGATACGATAATATACAACTATCTATCTGGAAGTGCCGACGATAAAGAGACTGATCATCTTTTAGAATGGTTAGAAGAGAAACGTCAGAACCGCTTACATTACTTTGCACTGAAAAGAATATGGCTTGAGGATCGTGACCACCCGGACAAGGATAAGATCATTGACGAATCCTGGGACAGGTTTGTACTTAGAACATCCCTGGCATCAGCGGAAATAGACAGGAAAAGTAATAAGAGACTTTTAAGCTTTACAAAAATAACTGTTGCAGCAACAGTGTTATTCCTGGCCGGGCTATCTGCATTACTTTGTCTCAGAATCATTAACTATGAGAAACTGGATACCACTGTTCATCAGGTCTCGGTACCGAAGGGATCCAGAACCAACGTTACTTTACCAGACGGGTCGCAGGTATGGGTAAATGCCGGCAGTACTATGACCTATTGTTCAGATTTCGCAAAGGGGAACCGGGCAGTAACTATCGCAGGTGAAGCCTACTTCAAGGTTGTACCAATGAATAACTCCATCTTCACTGTCAACACCAGAGACATTATCATAAAAGTTCACGGTACAGAGTTTAATGTTAAATCATACCCTGAAGAGGCAACAAGTGAGGCAACTCTTATTAGCGGCAAGGTTGAAATACTTCTGGTTGATGATAACGGACTTCAATCAAAACCTGTAAGACTATCACTCAATCAGAAACTAACATATTCGAGGGAGAACCAGGGCATGGAGATCATTTCTCTAAGCGAGCAGATTTTCGAAAAAACTAAGGTAGACTCCACCTTTGAGAGACTGTCAGCAAAACCGAATATTGTCATTTCCCGTATTGTCAATAGTGAAACCCTGACTTCCTGGAAGGATGGCAGACTGACGTTTTCCGGAGAAACCCTTGAGGATCTGGCTCCAAAGCTTGAAAGGTTCTACAATATTGAAATTACCTTCCAGGACAAATCTGTCAAGTCAATAAGATTTACCGGAACTCTTGAAAATGTGACAGTAGAAGAGGCCTTGAAAGCGATTGCGAGTGCATCGGGAATAAACTACCAGATAAACAAAAATCAGGTAATGATATATAAATAAATTATACAACAATAACGGATGTCTAACCAATAAAACAATTGCCTATGATAAATCAAAAGCCGGAAAATGCTGCAACATCTTCCGGCAAAAATTGCTTAACTGAAACCCCCTGTTTAACAGTGGATTCTTCGTTTAACAAAAAACTGATCAAAGTTATGAAAAACAAACCTAAACCAGACATTCTCCTTATCCGAAATGTCAAAAAGATTTTCCTGGCCATGAAATTTACCGTCCTACTGTTTCTGGTCTCCGTGTTCACTGCTTATGCGACAGATATGTTTTCGCAGAACGCATTGATATCTTTGGAGATGAGAAACGTTAAAGTAAGGGAAGTTGTCAATGAGATCGAGAAGATCGGAGGAATAAACTTTCTCTATAACGATGACCTTCCGGGGCTCGACAAGTATATCAGCCTGTCTTTTGTTGACAAGCCAATAAAGGATGTGCTGCATAACGCCCTGAACCAGGCTGATATGTCCTTTCTGGAGATAAAAGATAATTTCGTTGTACTGCTTGATAAAGAAGATATCACCAGACAGCAGCAGATAACAATTACAGGCCGCGTTACCGATGACCATACCGGTGAGAGTCTTCCGGGTGTCACTATAGTCATTCAGGGAACAACATCTGGTGTAACAACCGATACTGAAGGTAACTACACAATAAACGTCCCCAACAGACAGGTTATATTGAAATTCTCATTCGTGGGGTACAAGGAAAAACTTGTACCAGTGGGGCAAAATACGGTAATTGATGTTACCTTGGCTGTTGAGATGAAAGCTCTCGACGAGGTAGTGGTAACCGGCTACACAACACAACGAAGAAGAGATATTACCGGGTCAATTTCATCTGTGCGGGCAACCGATCTTGAAGGCATGCCGGTACTTTCGCTTCAGAGGGCTATGCAGGGACGCGCCGCAGGTGTCCAGATAACTGCATCAGATGGTGTTCCGGGTGGAAGCGTCTCGGTAATCGTAAGGGGAATAGGCTCATTTGCAAGTAACACACCACTATACATTGTTGATGGTGTGGAGGTTCACTCAGGCAGCATCGGTGGCAGGACTCCTTCAGAAAGTGTTCTTTCTGCAATCGATTTCAATGATATCGAATCCATGGACATTCTCAAGGATGCTTCCGCTTCCGCTATCTATGGAGCCAGAGGTGCTGCAGGTGTCATTCTTATTACCACGAAAAGAGGAAAGGCTTCTGATAAAACAGACTTTTCCTTTGAACTCTCCAGAGGCATCACCTCACCTGTCCGCAAAGCGGATGTAATGACAGGGCCCCAATGGGCACAGTGGGATGCCGAACGATTTGCAAACCGCTATGGTTTGACTGCATCTCAATATCTTAACCGTATACAGTTGGGCGTGACCAGGGGGTGGTACCAACTTGGAACTGACGGGCAGCCTGATTACAGTACCTCTCCAAATTACAACTGGCAGGATGAGGCTTTCAGACAGGGCAATATCGTAGAGGCCCGTGTTACAGCCAGGGGTGGCAGTGAATCAACAAGGTTCTATACTGCCATATCACACAACAGTACGGAAGGCCATGTGATTAAATATGACTTTTCAAGGACAAGTTTCAGGCTCAACCTCGATCATGATGCTTCAAACAAGCTCAAATTCGACACTCAGATAAATGCCAATCTGACAAAACAAAATACGACCAGGCTGGAAGGTGCTTGGTCAAGCCCGGTCCGTGCCGGTGCAGGTATACCACCGGTTGAACCTATTTATGATGATGAAGGCAACTTCTTCGGAGCACCCCGAAGCGTCTTTGGTGCTTATCCTTCTCATTTCCTCAACAGTGCTTTTTACGACTTCAATACAGCAATGAACGTGAAGGGTATCATTAATACGGGAGCAACATATAATATTACAAAAGACCTGGCCTTCAGATCAGCTTTTGGTGTTGACTACAACCACAGTGACGAGGAACAGTGGTACGACCCGAGAGCCAGCGATGGACTCGCTGCCAATGGTGCACTCAGAAATTACGAAACATCTATTTACTCTGTACAGACAACACAAACACTGAACTACAATCACCTCTTCCCCGGCAATCATAGCATTAGCGGAGTAATCGGATGGGAAACCTATGAAAGGATATACAGGAGAACAGCTGTAACTGGTGAAAACTTCCCCAATCCTAACATTAATGTTATTAATGCGGCAGCCCTGGCTACATATTGGGGGGGTAATGAAACAGCAAGAGCTAGTATGGGAGCTTTTGGTCGCCTTCACTATACGTATGATGACAGGTACATCCTTACTCTTACTTCAAGGTATGATGGCAGTTCACGATTCGGGGCCGAGACAAAATGGGGATTATTTCCAGCCATAGCAGCCGGGTGGAGAATGTCATCAGAGTCATTCATGTCATCAATCGATAAACTGGACAATCTGATGCTTAAACTAAGCTACGGAACTTCAGGTACTGATGCATCAGGAACATATGCTGCACTGGGACTCTGGAGCGGCGGAACCCAATATATGGGTGACGTGGGCCTTTATCCTACTCAACTTCCAAACGAGAGCCTTACCTGGGAAGAAAGCACTACATTGAACCTGGCTGTAAGTGCAGCAATGTTCAGGGGCAAACTGAGTGTTGACTTCGATATTTTCAGACGTTGGTCTGAGCAACTCTTGCTTAGCAGGCCATTACCACCATCCACCGGATGGACGAGCATTACAGAAAATATTGGAAGGACCCTTAATGAGGGATTTGAATTAACGGTTAACACAACAAACTTTCAAAGAGGAAGTTTTACCTGGAGAACGAACCTTAACTTCACCTTTGTCAGAAATGAAATACTTGAGTTATTGCCAGGACAGGATTTCTTCAGCGACCGCAGAGCTGTAGGACAGTCAATAGATGACTACTATATTAACATCTGGGCAGGTGTAAATCCTGCCGACGGCAGACCTATGTATTATGATAAGGACTGGAATATTACTTATCAGCCTACAGCTGATGACAGACACTGGGTCGGGCCGATACAACCAAGAAGGTTCGGAGGCTTAACAAACGAATTCAGCTATGGTGGGTTAAGAGCATCGTTCTTCTTCCAATATTCAGGCGGAAGCTACAGGTACCTTTCCGATGCAAGATATTGGTTCTTAGGCACAGGCGATAGAAACCAATACTCGAAGGTTTATACAAACAGATGGCTTACCCCCGGACAGATCACTGATGTTCCGAAGCCCGTTTACGGTAATAGATATGAGGGAAGTGTCAGGGGGCCTAATGTCATGTCTTCTCATATGCTCGAAAGGGTTGATTATATCAGGTTAAAGGATGTTAGCATCCAATACACTATACCCAAAAGGTACACAGAGCGTTACGGTGTAACAGGATTTACTCTGTTCGCCAGAGGTACAAACCTGGTTACATGGACAGATTACTCAGGAACTGATCCTGAGTTTACCGGTTCTGATTTTGGCACTTATCCACAAGGTAAATCCTTTACAGTAGGCCTGAAAACAAATTTCTAACACCCTAAAAAAGAATTGTTATGCAAAAACATAATTATATACTGTCGATTCTTTTCATGGTAAGTATATTGCTCTGTACATCATGCGAAGATTTCCTTGAAAGATTCCCTAGGGATGCGATGGCATCTGAAACAGCTCTCTCTGACATTGAAGGTATAGAGGCTACCCTGGCAGGCCTGTATAACCGCATGCAGGCAGGAACATATAACCATCGCGAAATGAACCTTGCCGGAGAATTGCTGGCCGACCAGATGGATATTGCACAAACAAATGCCGGCCGTATGGTTAATCACCCCACCAATATGGAGGGGGCAGGATTCGGTGTCTGGACACGTTTGTATAATGACATTAACAGGCTCAACTCTATTCTCTACTACATAGAAAATGTAGATGCCACCGAGGCAAGAATAAACAAGGCCAAAGGTGAATCACATGCCATGAGAGCGTACCTCTATTTTGACCTGCTCAGAATATATGCACGTCCATACATGTACCAACAACCACTTGTTGAAGGTCAACCTCTCGGAGTTATAATCAAAACAACACCCTTCCTGGGAGTTGATGAAACTACCTTCCCTGAACGAGGAACAATCCAGCAGGGTTATCAGCTTGTACTCGATGATCTGACAACAGCAGAGGGCCTTCTGGGACAGGACAAATACCCCTACAGGTTTACCAAAATAGCCGTTAAGGCAATGCTTGCACGCGTAAACCTTTACATGGGTAACTGGGGGCAGGCTCTAAGTTATGCCAACGATGTAATTAGTGAAGCTCCCAACGGTCTGGTAAATGCAACTGATAAGGACTCATATCTTGCAGTATTTGCCAATGCTCCGGGCGCAGAATCAATTTTCGAACTTGGTTTCACAGAAGCTGACAGACCCTCTATGAATGAAAGCGTTGCCGGTATGGCTTCTTACTTCCCTGAAACAGGAGAAGGTTATGGTGATGTAATCCTTAGACAAGATCTTTTAAATCTACTCGATGCATACGGACTTGAAGGCCATCCTGCAGGTCAGATGTACTATCAGAAAATCAAAGGCGGACAACTTTGCAGTTATCAGGATAAATACTCAAGTTACCGTGGTGAACGTTACTGGGACGATATCAAGGTGATCAGAATGGCGGAGATGTACTTCATTGCAGCTGAAGCATCAGCTGAACTCGATGAACTTGACGATGCAAAGTATTATCTGCAAGAGCTCCGTAACAACCGTAATATAGGACATCTAACAATTGATGCAGCTACCAAAGAAGCGTTTATCGATCTGCTGCTTACAGAGAAAAGAGTAGAGTTCTTCAGTGAAATGTCGCACCGTTGGTTCGACCTCAGACGCAGAGGAATGGGTATACGTAAAGGAATTGACGGCGTTGATGCCGGAACCCCTCTTGATTTCGAAAATTACCGGGTCGTGGAAAGGATCCCTGAAAGCGAGATCTCTTCAAATCCAAACTGCAAGCAGAATCCCGGTTATTAATAATTTGTTAAAACATGATAATTATGAAAAAGTTAATAATCTTGACTACCATCGTGGGATTGGCCATGCTGAACCAGTCATGTTTTGAAAACCTGAATGATATGAGATATGACGGTCCTCCTGTCGTTGAATTCTCAAATCTGTCAGGAAGCCCTTCGGTAAATTATTCATGGTCTAGTACCGGTAGTTTTTGGAACACAACTATAAATGGTGCTCATGCAGATACCGCTCTACAGGTTTCCCTTGTTGGCGCTCATCAAAAACAAAACATGGAAATAGGATACTATGTGGCTGATAAGGTTTACAGAGATATCAACTCCAATAAGCTGGTGCTGGAACAACCTGGTCATGACCAATGGGTCCTACTCGAAACTACTGCAGTGGCTGATGTTGATTATACTCTTCTCGATAATGGTATAACAACTATAACTGCTAACAGCAGCTTCGGCAAACTAAGATTCTCAACCTCTCCAACAGCCGACCATTATATGTATATTGTGCTAACAAAGAGAGATCTGGCGCCTAGTGAAAATTATAAAATTTTCAGGCTGAGAATCAGACCCTGACCGATTTCTGCCGGATGAATATTTTAACTCCGGCTATGACTATACTTAAGAGACTCCATCTGTATCTACCGATGGAGTCTCATTTCATTAACGTGTTATGATAAATCAAAAAACCCGGATGATAGAGGATTCATCCGGGTAAATGGCCTGGCGGCCCACATGTTCAAACCAAACTAAGGTTAGTTTAGACAGAAGAATTATCATTGTTATTGTCTGCAATAGCCAGAAAAAGAGATAAATACGTTTCCGGGTGTTGAAAAAATGTAATGATCGCTCTCTCAGATTAATGCAAACTCAACTACAAATATAGTTAAATGACTGAAACGACAAAATATTTTTTGACTTTTTTGACCGGATTTTCGAATTTTTTATCTGATTTATTTGCTGAGACAATATTTGTTCAGGATTATCAATGTGTTTTATAAAATAAATATCGTTAATCAGTGAAGAATAAAAATCCTGCAAATACTGCAATTTTTCAAAACTGATCAATAAATTTGTTGGTTCCATCCCTGCTGACCATGAAAAAGAATGCATTAATACTGTTGCTCCTGCCGGCAGTCTGCCTGTTGTCATTCATTAGCTCCAATAGAAACCTGCATATCGCCGGCGAGAGTTATCCGTTACAGGAAACTCCCACCTACGATTATATTATTGAAAATGGAAGGGTAATTGACGGAACCGGAAACCCATGGTTCAGAGCTGATATCGGGATAATCGGCGACAAGATACATACTATAGGAGCCCTTGGTTCCGCCAAAGCAAAACGCAGAGTCGACGCTTCAGGAATGTTTGTGACACCCGGATTCATAGATATTCATACTCATTCAAATACGGGTATTCTGAGTATGCCGCAGGCTGAAAATTCTTTACGGCAAGGTCTTACGACCATTGTGGCGGGCAATTGTGGCGGTGCGCCTCTGCCTGTGGGGGAGTTTCTCGACCGGGTAACGGAGAAGGGTGTCAGCATCAACTATGCAACTCTGACAGGACATAATACTATAAGGCGAGAGGTGATGGGTAGCGAAAACCGGCCTCCGACCGATGCCGAGCTTTCAGAAATGAAGCAACTGGTCGCACTGTCAATGCAGGAGGGTGCTTTCGGTTTATCAACAGGACTCTACTACACGCCGGGCAATTATGCTGAAACCACTGAGATTATTGAACTGGCAAGGGTTGCAGCTAAATATAATGGCCTTTATGTGAGCCACCTGCGCGATGAAAGTGATTACAATATTGGACTGTTAGAGGCTGTAAAGGAAGCTATACTTATAGGTGAAGAGGCAGGAATAAGGGTACAGATATCACATTTGAAATGCCTGGGGAAACCGGTCTGGAATAAATCGGAAGAGGTGCTGGGCATAATTGAAGAGGCCAGAGAAAGGGGTCTGGACATCAGATTCGACCAATACCCGTATACTGCTTCAAGCACCAACCTGTGGAGCGCCATATTTCCGGCTTGGGCAAGGGAGGGAGGCAATGCGGCTTCCTATGAGAGACTGGACAATCCCGATCTGAGCATTCGTTTGAGATCTGAAATGCGCGACAATATCGAGCGCAGGGGAGGAGCCAATACACTGTATGTAGTTCGGGAAAAGGCGTTCCTCTCTGACCTGGCTGAAAAGTGGAACTGTGATCCTGTTGAAGCAGCCATCAGAATCCAGAAAAACGGAAGTTCGAGTGTCATCTCATATAATATGACCGACCATGATCTTGAAACATTCCTTAAAAGTCCGTATGGAATGATAGGCTCTGATGGCAGCATAGGAAGGCAGGATAATTCAGGTCACCCTCGATCATTTGGCACCTTCCCAAGGGTACTGAGACTATACGCCAGAGAAAAGCAACTTCTTACCTGGGAAGAAGCTGTGAGAAAAATGACATCGGCACCGGCAGAGAGGCTTGGTCTCTGGGACAGAGGAATAATAAGGAACGGGGCTTTTGCCGATATTGTGATTTTTGATCCGCTTACCGTTTCCGATAAAGCGACGTATGAGAGTCCGACAGAATATCCTGAAGGGATTTTCTATGTAATGGTTAATGGCAAAATGGTAATTGACAATCAGATTCACACAGGCTTAACACCGGGGAAGGTACTGACTAACAGCTGGTAAAATTATCATTGGAACCGTTTGCCTGAGACTGGCACCTGTAACGCACAATAAGATGACTTCTGCCATCTGCCATCTGCAGCGATAATCAGCTTCGGCACCTGCCCGGCACTGCAGCGCACTGCATCAAAAAGATACCTCTTTTTAATTTTGATTAATTACTTTTGTGACATACAACATTTTTGAAATGGAACATACACTACAGCTGTACAACAGCATGAGCCGCAGCAAGGAGCAGTTTACACCTCTTAACCCTCCATTCACCGGCATGTACGTCTGCGGCCCCACCGTTTACAGCGACGCCCACCTCGGCCACGCCCGTCCCGCAATCACCTTCGACATACTGTACCGCTGGCTGATGCACCTCGGCTACCGCGTCCGCTACATCCGCAACATAACCGACGTCGGCCACCTCGAAAACGAAGAGACCGACAGCGGCGAGGACAAGATAGTACGCAAGGCACGCCAGGAACAGATCGAACCTATGGAGGTGGTACAGAAATACATGAACACCTTCCACCGCAACATGGCACAGCTTAACACCCTTCCTCCTTCGGTGGAACCAAGGGCTACAGGCCATATTATCGAGCAGCAGGAGCTGATCAGAAAACTGATTCAGAAAGGTTACGCCTACGAGGTGAATGGCTCCGTTTACTTCGACGTGCTGAAATACAACGAAAAATACAAATATGGCAAGCTCTCAGGCCGCGTGCTGGAAGAACTGATGTCAGTCAGTCGTGACGACCTTGAGGGCAGCGCCGATAAGCACAGTCCGTACGACTTTGCACTATGGAAAAAGGCCTCTCCCGATCACCTCATGAACTGGCCCTCCGAGTGGTCGACGGGTTACCCAGGTTGGCATCTCGAGTGTTCCGCCATGAGCATCAAATACCTGGGCGAGGAGTTTGACATCCACGGCGGGGGCATGGACCTTAAATTTCCGCATCATGACTGTGAGATTGCCCAGTCGGCTGCCGCATTAGGACATGAATCGGTACGGTACTGGGTACATAACAACATGATAACCATCAACGGGCAGAAGATGGCACGTTCACTGGGTAACTTCATTACCCTTGATCAGCTGTTTTCGGGAGACCACCCGCTGCTGTCACAGCCCTTCAGTCCGATGACAATACGCTTCTTCATCCTGCAGGCCCACTACCGCAGCACCCTCGATTTCTCTGACGAAGCGCTGCAGGCAGCATCGACAGGACTCAAGAAACTGTTCGCCGCTTACGAAAGGGCAGCAACACTGAAACCATCAGCCGAATCTACCATCGAGGTGGAATCGCTGCGCAAGAAGTGCTACGACGCCATGAACGACGACCTGAGCACACCGCTAGTGATAGCCGCCCTCTTCGACGCAGCCCGAATTGTAAATCTCATTTCCGGTGGAAAAGAGACCCTGAATAGCTGCGACCTGGAAATTCTCGTATCGCTTTTCAACACCTTCCTCGTGGAAATCTTAGGCCTGGTTCCTGAAGAAAAAACAGAAAAAGAGGATTCTATAGAGGCAGGCCTTGTAGATATGATACTGAAAATGAGACAGGAAGCCCGTGAGCAGAAAGACTGGGCAAGGTCTGACGCCATTCGCGACGGGCTTGCAGATCTGGGCATTGTAATCAAGGACCGCAAGGACGGGACGGATTGGGAGAGGGATTAGTTTTGATTAAAAATAACTATAAATCGGTTGAAGTGCGGATCGGTGATCTGATGCTGGGTGGAGATAACCCGGTTCGGCTGCAGTCAATGACCAACACCGATACCAACGATACTGCAGCATCGGTGGCGCAGTGCATACGAATTATTGAGGCAGGTGCCGATATGGTTCGCCTGACAGCCCAGGGGGTGCGGGAAGCCGAGAGCCTGGCTGTGATAAAGCGCGAGCTGCGCAGGGCCGGATTCAGCACTCCTCTGATTGCTGATATACATTTCAATCCCGCCGCAGCAGAGACAGCCGCACGAATTGTCGAGAAAGTACGTATCAACCCTGGTAACTACGCCGATAAAAGAGCCTCTTTCGTTAAAGCAGAATTCACCGATGCAGAGTATGCCGCTGAACTGGAGCGTATACATGAGCGCCTGCGGCCACTGCTGACAATATGCCACGAGTACGGTACAGCCATACGCATAGGTGTTAACCACGGCAGCCTCAGCGACCGTATTATGACCCGCCACGGCAACACTCCGCTGGGTATGGCCGTCTCTGCAATCGAGTTCATTCGTATATGCGCCGCTGAAGGTTTTAACAACCTGGTGCTGTCGATGAAGTCGTCCAATATTCTGGTGATGACTGAGTCTGTGCGGCTGCTGGTACAGATGATGAAACAGGAAGGATTTGCCTGTCCGTTGCACCTTGGAGTAACCGAGGCGGGTGAGGGTGAGGATGGCCGTATACGCTCGGCACTGGGTATCGGAGCGTTGCTGACAGAGGGAATAGGCGACACTATACGGGTGTCGTTGTCTGAACCTCCTGAAAATGAAATACCTGTGGCACGGCTGATAGTTGAGAGCTCATTGCGTCATACGCTGCGCTCTCCGGGAAGAGGACCGGCCCCGGGTAATGCCCATATCAAAATCCATTCAGGAGAACCGACCCTTTTCCTTAAATATGAGATTGCCGATGCCCATGAACTGGCCGTGATCTCCTCTGTCGATGCCGCTCCGGCACTGCTGCCCCGCAAGGCTACAGCCCTGAAGATTGACACCGGCTCTCTGCTTCCCTCTGCCATGATTAGTTCTGTCGAAGACGGTATTCTGCAGGCAGCACGTATTAAAATTACCCGCAATGACTATATCTCATGTCCTACATGCGGCCGCACCAAGTTCGATCTTCCAGCTGCTGTAGCAGCTGTCAAGAAGGCCACGGCTCATCTGTCAGGACTAAAAATTGCTGTCATGGGATGCGTGGTGAACGGTCCCGGTGAAATGGCCGACGCTGATTATGGCTACGTAGGAGCCGCTGAGGGTAAGGTGCATATTTACCGCGGAACCGAAGCTGTTTACCGAAACGTGCCGGTAGGTGAAGCTATAGGCAGACTCCTCGAACTGATTGAGAGTGATCAGGCCAGACGGTAATCGAGCCGTTTCTTCTCAAGATCGGCCTTTACTACCTCAACCACTACCCTGTCTCCTAACGTATATTCTTTACCGGAGTGCCTTCCGCGTACACAGTAGTTTTCCTCATCATACTCGTAATAATCATCGCCAAGTTCGCGGATATGTATCATCCCCTCGCACTGGTTTTCGATAATTTCAACATAGACACCCCAGTCGGTAACCCCCGAGATAACTCCTTCGAAGGCCTGTCCTACCTTGTCACTCATAAACTCTACCTGCTTGTACTTTATGGAAGCACGCTCTGCATCAGTGGCCAGGCGTTCCATCTTTGACGAATGGACACAGTACTTCTCGAACAACTCCTTGTTCTCAGAACCCTTGCCGTCAAGGTAAGCTGTCAGAAGCCTGTGTACCATCATATCGGGAAACCGCCTTATGGGAGACGTAAAGTGTGTGTAATGCTTGAAGCCTAATCCGTAATGACCAATGTTGTCGGTAGAGTATATCGCCTTAGCCATTGAGCGAAGGGCCAGGGTCTCAATTATATTCTGCTCCTTCTTGCCCGCAACGGCGCGCAGCAGCTTATTCATCGCCTTGGGCAATGTTGTAATGTCGCTGGTCTCGAGATCATAGCCGAATCTTTTGATGAAATGGCTGAAGCTGCTTACCTTTTCAGGATCGGGATCGTCATGGATACGATAAACAAAAGTCCTGCCCCTGTACTGTTTTGCTATGAATTCAGCCACTTTGCGGTTGGCAAGCAGCATGAACTCCTCTATAAGCTGGTTGGCTGTTCCCATGTCGCGGAACTTTATGCCCAGTGGCTTTCCCTTTTCGTCAAGTTCAAAAGCCACCTCTATGCGCTCAAATGAAAAAGCACCGGCTTTCATTCGTCTGTCACGCAATTTTACTGCCATCTGATGCAGGGGCAGTATCTGCTCCTTCATGTCTCCCTCCTGGGTGTCAATCACGACCTGGGCCTCGGCATATGAAAAGCGACGATCAGAGTTTATTATGGTACGGCCGAACCATTCCGAAAGGACCTCAGCCTTGTCGTCCATCTCAAATACCGCCGAATAGGTAAGCTTGTCCTCCCGAGGGTTGAGAGAGCAGGCTTCATTGCTCAGTTTCTCCGGTAACATAGGGACTACCCTGTCGACCAGGTATATTGATGTTGCGCGTTGTGTTGCCTCATCATCGAGGATGGTTCCAGACTTAACGTAGTGAGTCACATCGGCTATATGTACTCCCACCTCCCAGTTGCCGTTTTTCATTTTCCTTAGTGACAGGGCGTCGTCAAAGTCCTTCGCATCTGCCGGGTCAATGGTAAAGGTGGGGACTTTGCGGAAGTCACGCCTTTTTGCTATCTCTTCCTTTGTTATAGCCACCGGTATGCCTTCGGCCGCCTGCTCCACCTCTTCGGGGAACTCCATAGGCAGTCCGAATTCCGCCATTATGGCGTTTATCTCGGTTTCATTTTCTCCGGGGTAGCCGAGGACTTTAATAACTTCTGCGACCGGATTGCGTGAGCGTGGATCGTGACTCACTATCCTTGCCAGTGCCTTCTGCCCCTGCTTTGCGCCGTTAAGACTCTGTAAAGGTATGAACAGATCAAACGGCATGTTTTTATTGTCGGGTATAAGGAAGGCAAATGATGGCATTACCTCTATGGTTCCCACAAATGAATCGCGTGCACGTTCAATTATTTCGACGACCTCACCCTGAGGCCGTGATCCCTTACGTGTCACCAGCAGCCGAACCCTGACAGTATCGCCGTGGAGGGCCGTTTTGAGGCTTCTGGCTGATATGAAGATATCATCATCACGCTCATCGGTTAACAGGAAGGCGTACCCCTGTCTGGTCATATCTATCGTGCCGGTAATGGTTCCGGGGCTGCCGCCTCCGGGTTTTATTATGAACGACCCGCGGCGGGACTCTCTGAGAAGGCCTTTGCCCGTCAGACGTGTAAGGGCATTACGCACCTGCATGCGACGCGAGTTTTTGTCTATACCAAGAGCATGAGCTATCTGCTTGTAGTTCATCTCATGATTCGGATTCTTGCTCAAAAGATCGAGAATCTCACTCTCAAGACGGTCGGTACCGCCTTTTCTCTTCTTACTCTTATTGTTTGTCATGCAGCAAAGTACGTCATAATTAATCGAATCACAAAAAAGGAGGTGGGGATGAAGGCACCCCTACTATCGCACCCCTATATTTGTGCCATTTGGCAATATCAGCGGGGTGCAACAAAAATAGAATAACGGATCCACCCCCCTTCTTGTGGCGGCGGTTATTAAAGATGGTATTGTCGTCTTGTATTTTGCGCCTGACGGCGCCGCGAGGGCATGAGCAACGGAAGGGGGAGCAATTTTACCGATGATAATTCAGCGAGACACAAAAAACCACCGGCGGCCTCGACAATTGCAGGGGGCGATTAGCACTTACACTGCTCCCCCTTCCGGCTCAAAAAACTAAAAACAACCTGTATCTTCAATAAGTCAATGAAACTATATCAACCCGCAAAACTCATAATGTGCAAACATGACACGAAATATTAAATTTTCGTTCTATAAAATTAAACAATTCAATGGATTAACACCTAAAAATCATTTTCAAAAGGTAAAAACTTTCTTGCAAAAGGTAAAAAAATGCATGTTTTTGCGATTTTTTTGGCATTTTTTTCCAGAAAACACATTGATCTTTCCATATTGATAATAAAACCTGGTCTTGACCACCTATTCTTTCTGTTATCTTTTAGCCTCCGTTATGATTCTCTCTATGATCTGAATAAACAAATTAAATAACTGTACAAGTATCTAATAAGTATAATTTCAGGTCAGTATACCAATTGCGGAAAGTATTCCAGCTACCGCTAAACGAAAAGGCATCATCACAAAAGGCAGACCGAGCACCCATGCTGCTATGCCCAGGAAGAAACCTATCTGTGTCCATCGGCCTGCCTCCCTTGAAGCCTGAGTAGCGCCGTCATAGTCTCCCTTGCCATATTTGGAATCGACCCGTGAAGCATAAACGACCCCAACTATTCCAAAAGGCAGGCAACAAAAGAGAGTTACCAGTATTGATTCAACAAGCCATGATTTTGGCATTGCTGGTTTTGATCCGGCAAATGTTGAATGGCCCTGACTACCTGCCCCGGATTTGAAATCGGGAGGAATCATGCTGAACATCTCCTCCAGCTCAGGCAATTCCCCTGCAGGCTTCCAGTCCGGCATGGGATGGCACCACACCAGCGTTTCACGTTTAAGGTTTCTTTTCTTGAGTTCATCAAGTGAAAGCGGCCCGATTTTCTGGGCTTTGTCAATGTAAAAGTATTTCTGCATCGGTCTATTTTTTTCAGCTTTTCTCTTAACAGAATATCAATATTATTATTTCATACTTTGTTCAGATGCATTTTATTAACTGACTAACTCACAATAGGTTTCTTATTATCCAGAATAATATTATGGCTGCCAGTGCTGCTATTGCTGCCTTTGATCCGTAGTATTTTGATCTGATTCTCTGAGCCTTGACAGACCTGGTTCCAAAAAAATCAATTGCGAAACCAGTCACAACGTATGGAATCGACACTACCATAAGGAAGTTTTCTTTCATCGCTGCCCAGGGATTGAGATGCAGCAACTGGTGGATTGCCCGCTGTGACCCACAGCCCGGACACTCAAGTCCTGTCAGCATCATAAACGGGCATTTGGGAAAAGCCAGGCCGTTGGCAGGATCAAATATGTAATAAATCCCTGCCAGAATAAGCAATGCCAGGAGAAGCAACATTAGCCTGGTTCTCCTAGAAAACCGATGCGAATATACCAGCAGTGACACCAATTAGTGTAAGAAATAGTACTATTATATAGAAAATGATTGCCAGCCAGAATCCTATTTTTGTCCATCTGCCAGCCTCTCTTGAGGCCTGTTCAGCACCGGCATAATCACCCTGATAGAACTTTGAGTCAACCCGGGAAGCAAATACCAGTCCGGCTATTCCGAAAGGAAGGCAGCAGAACAACATTACCAGAATGGATTCAACCAGCCAGGTTTTTGGCATTACAGGAGTTGGACCAGCAGGTTGTTGCCTGCCTTTGCTCTCAGCTCCCGGTTTCACATCAGGGGGTATCATACTGAAGAGTTCATCAAGTTCAGGCAGTTCCCCCGCCGGCTTCCAGTCAGGCATTGGATGGCACCACACCAGGGTGCTTCGCTTAAGGTTTTTCTTCTTGAGCTCCTCAAGTGTGAATGGCCCCTGTTTAATACTTCCTTCGAGGTAAAAGTATTGTTTCATAAAGCACTATGGATTAAATTTATAAATCTCATGATAAGTGATCCCGTTGATGCCATCCTTGCCAGATTCAAGGTTATATATTTTGAATAAGCCATGCAATTTTCTAGATTTTGAACTGGGAGCTGTCCTGCATGACAAGTTCCCAGTTCAAAAACCATATGTCGCAATTTACCAGCCAGTTGCCTATATAATCTTACGCATTATTAACAGTATTATTATTACTATTGTCATAAACAATACTGCAAAATTAAATGTCCTGAATGCCCTGCGATCAAGTTTGCCTGCTTTAACTTTTGGATGGACTACAAACATTATAAAACCTGCGGCTACTACTCCAAAGAAGTATGCAGGGATTATTGAATATGGAAATCCAGGTTCATTATTAATGAAGTAGTATACCATAAGAAGAATTGCTAAAAATCCATTAGGAACAATAAATAGCAGATTCTTTGTTTTTTCATTTAATTCTTTCATTCTTGGATATCTTTACATGGTATAACTTGTTGATATAGAAAAGGCATTTATCTTAGAGATGTTTTAATCATATGAAACTCTCAAGTTTTCATTAAACCACTAATTAACAAGCTATTGTACTTATTGCTGCACCAACAACTAAACCAACAGCTACTGTAATTCCACCTGAAGCAATAGCTGATGCTCCAAAAACCGCCGCTGCAATACCCCCGGCCCAAGCACCATAGATAGAGCCTATACCACCAGATGTTAAATTACATAAAAACTTGCCATCCTTTTTTGAGTCACCAAAAGATTCTATGGCAGTATGATCTATTAGCATCTCGAAATCCTTAGCTGCATTACATGCCCCTTTTATAAGCTCAACCATAACGAGTAATTCAATCTGCTCACTAATTGGCAGATTTGTGATAGATTCTTCAATTGATTCAATATTAGTATGGAAATTCTCAAATGAGCTTACTCTTGCAATATTTAGAATATCATCGATAACCTCTCTTTGCCTCTGATTAAAACCTATGTAGAAAATATCAGATAGGTCATCCTTTGCAGAGCTTGCTTCAATTACAGAATTAAAGTATCGTCTTCCACTTTTGTAATAATTATTGACTGTAAGCCATTCATGAATTCCATCTTCGACAATTGATATCTGATCATCAGTATCAATTACCGTTAAATCAACTTCACTTAGTTTTATTAAGCTATATGACATCATGCTGCTAAATTCCGTACCTGCTTTCTTTGCTAGTAGGGTCAATTCATAGTGCTGCTTTTCGTCTTGGACTTTGTTGCAACAAACCAACATCATTAGGATAAATACAACAATGTATTTACTGACTTGTCTAATATAAAGTTTCATAATCATAGCGAGACATATTTATTTATTAATAGGTTAAGTGTATTATTAATAATAGATTAGGTTTTTTATTTCGCTCCCGGAGGGGAGCTAGGTGAATGGACCGGGTGCGGGGTAAAACATGTCATTCACCTTATCCTTTAGCAACATACAATATCGTTTGTCAACAGTCTTCATATGTCATAATCCGTTCATCATCGGTAATAACAACATCTTGAAGTTAAAACTCCATACCCAATCTGTCGAACTTTTGTGCAATGCGCGAGACGAAAATCTCTTTCCGCTGTATAAAAATAAGAAATGATCTGGATTAACAATCAATTTTCATTTTCAAAAGGTAAAAACTTTCTTGCAAAAGGTAAAAAAATGCATCTTTTATCACCTAAAACACCAATATTACATTTAAATGATAAAAAAGGCCGCGTTTTGTGGCACCCCGATAAAAAAGAAGGGGGCCATCGATGCTATGCATATTGCACCCCGCTGGGGTGCGATTGTTTTATTTCTTTTTGCGCATCAACCCGGTTAAAACCCAGAAAAGAAGTGTTGAAATAAAAGACGATACTGCTGCGGTTAAAAACAGTCTCAATGAGAATCCCTCACCATAAATAATCATGTGGGTCACCAACATAACCATTAAGAATATCAGGAAGAAGATAATGTAGTTTTTCATAGTAACCTGTATATTTTAGTTGTACATCCATTTAATAACACCATGTTTATCCGAAAACCCGAATCTCCATTGACAAATGTAATGGCTCTAAGTCGGATCATGAAACAAGTATTTTTCATTGTAATCCACCCCATATTGATTCAGTAGTTCAAGATACTCATTTCTGAATGATTCTCTGGTGTGGTGATCTTCCTAATTCCTGATATAAGTTATAACTTCATCTATCCGGCTTCTGCTACAAGAAAATGCACCAAACCCTGCCTGCCATTCAAATTTACCAATAGAATAACGGTTTTTGTTAATCCATGCCGATGAGCTTTTCTTGACATTCATCATCAGATCAGAGGGTGATTGTCGTGGATTCATGCTTGCCAGAATGTGAATATGGTCAGGCATACCATTTATTATATATGCCTTGTGGCCCTGTTCATTTATAATGCCTGAAATGTATTTGTATAATTCATTCCTCCATCTTTTACCTATGAGGGAATACCTGCCATATACCGCAAATACAAAATGTATATACAACTGCGTGTAAGTGTTAGCCATAATGAATATTTTAAAATGCAAGGGACAAATGCATTACAATATATGAATTCCCGCGACAATATCCAATATCCAAAAATGCCGGCGAAGCAACAAAAGAGGGGGGCGCACCGTCGGCGCTATGAATATTGTACCCCGCTGGGGTGCGATTGTATGGGGTGCGATTGTATGGGGTGGGATTATATCCTGACGTTGAAATTGTAACCTAACGGGGTTATCCAGAATTTTATAATATACGTTAATGCCGGGGCCGCGACAAGGTAGGGGGGTGCCGTCGATGCTATGAATATTGCTCCCCGCTGGAGGTGCGATTGTACGGGGTGCTATTAATAACCCTAGCCTTTTACCTGAAGCGAGTACATCTCGTAATAGAGGCCCTTAAGGTTCATCAGGGTTTCGTGATTACCGCTCTCAACGACAATACCCTTGTCCAGCACGATGATCCTGTCTGCAACAGTTATGTTAGGAAAACGATGACTTATTAGCAGACAGGTACTCCTGCCCCTGATGCCCGAAAAATTTCTGTATATCTCATTCTCGGTAATAGAGTCAAGAGCACTCACAGGCTCGTCGAGAATCAGAAACGGAGCCTGCCTGAAAACAGCCCTCGCCAGTGCTATCTTCTGCCACTCACCCCAACTCAGCTCACGGCTGTCATCAAATAAACGCCCTATAACCGTATCATAACCTTTCGGCAGCGACGACAGCAATCCGTGTACCCCGGCCTTGCGTGCCGACTCCACAACACGCGCATCAGCACCACGTTCATCAACCTGACCAATCCGGATATTCTCCCCGGCAGCCATATTATATAGCATAAAATCCTGGAACACAACAGAAAACAGCTTGCGATAAGCCACCGGATCCATATGCCTGATATCATGCCCGTCCAGAAAAACAGATCCCTTATCAGGATCATACAACCGGCATAAAAGTTTTACCAGGGTGCTTTTTCCGGAACCGTTTGGTCCCACCAGGGCGACAGTCTCCCCCTTGCCAATGTCAAATGATATATCAGTGAGAGCGTTCCTGTCACTTCCCGGATATGCAAAGGACAGGTCCCTGATTCTTATTCCTTCGCGAGGCTTCGGGGTAAGTACAACCGGAGGAACAGGCTTGACACGCTCCTCCAGCGATAAGAATTTGAAGAGATCGCTGATGAACAGATTATCCTCATACAATCCTGCCACAGCAGTGAGTATATCCCTCACATATACCAGAACCTGCCTGAAGGCTACAAGGTACATAGCCATATCGCCGGCAGTGATGCGTGCTGAAGTCACCTCACGGGTAAGGTAATAGAGGGCTGCAAACACCGTCGCCGCCTTGAATAGTCCCGATACAATCTCCAGTATCGCTCTCTTCCGTAATATCGCATTCTCCTCACCTTTCCGGCTCCTGTAACTCTTGTTGAACAAATCCCTGAAATAACCACCCAGTCCGAACAGCCTCACCTCCCTCGATGGCCTGTCGCCGGTCAGCAGCCAGCTATAGTACTGTGACTTGCGAGCCTCAGGGGTCTGATCACGGCGGGTGCGGTAAATGATGCCGGCATATTTTATCTTAAGCCACACCCCCGGAAAATTAATTACCAGCACCAGCAGTATAAGAAGAGGATGCAGTCTGGCCAACAGGGCCGTCATCAGTATCAGCGCCACACTGCCCCGCAGCAGCGATACCAGGTTGGCAATTATGGTGTTGGGTCTGTACGGCGCTTCGCGTGATGCCCTGGCCAGGTAATCATAGTAATCGGGATTCTCGAAGTGCATCAGGTCGAGTTCCATCGACTTGCGATGCAGCATGTCATGTACGTCGGTTTCGAAATAGAAGGCATGCCTGCTGCGGACATAAACGCTCAGCTCACCGGCTACCTCATCGGCAAAGAAGACGGCCACCAGGGCCAGAACTGGCCATAAAATATCGACGGCAATGCCAACCGACCCCGAGGCACCAGCCGAGCCCGCAACTCCGGCAGACAAAGAGGCATCTCCTCCTGAGATATAAATAGCGATAATATCTCCCAGAATCTTCACCAGCCACACCAGCGCCAGTGGCAGGAAACTGCGCAAGAGCGAAAGCAACACCCCGGCCGTAGCCCAGAAAGGGGAACTGGCCCAGACCATCTTAATGGAGCTGCGTAAATAAGTCAACCGTCGCATGGAATTGTAAATATAATAATTAATGGCGTAGAAGGCCTTTTATGCCCATTACACCCTTTACCATCAATCTGTTCCACCTGTAGAAAACATTGGTCAATGGCCGCAACTTCCGCACCTCGCCGTTGCCCCTGGTCACCGCCACCACCCTGCCGGCCACAGCCTCTGCAGGTACCGGCTCATCAGCCCTCAGCACACTGTCGCCACGGGTAAAGACCCAGCGCCGGCCACCACGTTCAAAATATCCGATAAACCTGTGCACCACCATATCATCGTCTCTGTTCAGCGCTATCACCTCTCCCGGTTTTATCAGGTCCCCGGTTCCCCCGACAGGCACAATATCAATAATGTCACCCGGACGGATGGCAGGGTACATGCTGGTGCCGCTGGCGATGATTCGTACGGTGAAGCCTTCGTTGAGGAATTCGCTAATCAGGCGGTGGAGGCCGGGTTTCAGGATGGCGGTGTCACGACTCATGTGTCAGCGCGTATTCGACGGCCGAAGAGTCGGGCACGAACCAGTAGCCGCAGACGGGTGTCGTCTGGATGAGCAGGTACAGTGAGCCGGTGAGCTGACCGATAATTTCGGTGCTCCAGTTGTGTTGTATGCAGTTCGACATGACGCGCGAGAGGGCGTTGGCACCGCGCATGGGAATTATCTCGTTGTGCATGCCGTGGGCAATAAGGAAAATGCGGCTCAGCGGTGCGCTGCGAGGTTCGTCGTCATTGTACACAGGCGTATTGTGCAGTTCGAAGCCTTCATGCACACGCCTGATTATGATGCGGTCGTCGTGTATCACACGGGCGCCCTCCTTCTCCCAGATACGGGCCATAGTGGTTTTGCCGGAACCGGAAATCCCTGTGAAAAGATAGCCTTTCCCCTTATGCTCTACCGCCGATCCGTGGATGAAAATGTCACCGTTCATCACGGTCAGGTAGTAGAGTATCAGACCGTCAAGGGGATATTCAAACGGGTCAAACGGGCCTTTAGCTCCTTCAACGTACAGATCCCACTCGGGAATCTCGAGAGAGTAGCGGAGTGATCCGCGCAGATCAGGACTGTTAAGCGGGAAGACCGTACTAAGCATAAGGCCCGACTTATGCTTGTAAACGCTCCAGAAATTTTCGAGGCGGCGTATCGGAACCCTGGCTCCCAGATCCTCCATAAGCGGGGCATGAAAGACACGCTTCATATTCTCAGGAGCAGGGAAAACACCCGTATGTACCCTGACAAACAGATCATAGCTGCCGTCACTCTTAACGACATTGCGTTGAAAGCGGGGACCCGGAGCGAGGTCAGGGCCGCCGATCATAGAGCCGAACCGTATCCGGTAGCCGGCAACATTCAGGGTATACTCTTTCATCGCTTCGTTATGAGGTACTTTTCAAGATCTTCGATACAGGCGACAACATCACGGCGTGTCGTCTCTATATCCTCACCATACTCATCGGCCAGTGCTGTCGCTATCTCTTCAACAGTGGCGGAACCGTCAATCCTGTCCCACACAAAGGCGGCCGTTTCATTGAGGGTGTACATGCTGGTCATGTCTGCAATATTGTCTGTAACCGGAACCAGAACATATTCATCTCCCGTGCGGCGGGCGATTATTCCCGGAGATCTTTGCGGTATGTGGTTCAGGTTAAGCATCGTATTGCTGGCAAAGGGATTACAAAGATAGTAAAACTGAAGAAACCAACAAGTGGATGTAAGATTTACGATTTACGATTTGTGATTGCGATTTGCGATTTGCGATTGACGATTTATGAGTTGGGGTGTGGCATGTGAGGTATCGGCTTTCTATCGCAGCCCCACAGGGGTCGCATAGTTATATCCAGGGCAGCTACATCCTAACGATCTGCAATATTCAGCAGCTCTTCAACATACTCAGCAATAGCAAGACATGCCGTCAGTCCGGGTGACTCAATGCCAACAAGGTTTATCAGTCCCGGTAAACCGGCATCGGTCTCATCCTTAATGACAAAATCGTGAAATGGCTCTCCCGGCTTCTGAAGCTTTGGCCTCACCCCGGCCTGATCGGGATGCAGATCGTCGGGCTCAATGAATGGAAGAAACTTTCTGGCAGACTCGTAAAAGGCATCACGGTGGCCCGCATCGACAGAATAATCAAGTACGCCATCCTCAAGGTATATTGCATTCGGACCGAGCTTAGCCCCGCCGTCAAGATCAATGGTAACGTGCACCCCGAGGCTTGTAACATATTTATCAGGAACCGGATAAATCAGTCCGTTTACAAGCCTGTTCTTGCCATTGCCTATCCTGAAATACTCGCCCTTGAGAAAGTGCAGCTTATACCCCGGTCTTGTCGGCCCGGTCGGCCCGGTCTGCCTGGCTATTCCCGTCGTCCCGGCCATCCCGGTCATCCCTGCCATACCTCCATCCGGAGCCTTCCCGGCCATTGCAGCATCTGCATTATTTCCAGCATCCGCAGCCATCGCAGCCACCCTGTCAGAATAGAGTCCTGCCGCATTGATTACTATCCTGCTGGTAAAGCTGAAGGCCTCATCATCTGCCGTCTTCGTATCCAGTTCGTAAGCACCATCTTTATCTCCACCGACAATCCTTCGCATTGCCGTCAGCTCGTTGCCATAAGCAAAAGTCACACCGCAGGTGACAGCCTCTGTCTCCAGGCTCTTCATCAACCCATGACTATCGACAATCCCCGATGAAGGAAAATGTATCGCTCGCCGTACACTTATATTGGGTTCCATCCTGGCTATCTCATCAGCCTCAATGATTCTGCCATCATCCACCCCGTTGCTCTTAGCATTTTCAAGTATCGCCGCCAGGTCATCCTCTTCCTCCCTCGTTGTTGCGACAACCAGCTTCCCGCACCTGTTAAACCGCACCTCATGTTGTTTGCAATACTCATACAACATCTCACGGCCCTTAACACATAGTATTGCTTTGAGGGAACCGGGGGGATAATATATGCCTGAGTGTATCACCTCGCTGTTGCGTGATGAGGTCTCCTGTCCGAACCTGTTATGCTTCTCGAGCACCACTATACTTTCACCCCGTCGTGAAAGACGTGCGGCTATGGCCAGACCAACCACCCCGGCACCTACAATCGTTATGTCAAAATCTGTGTTCATAGATATCCCTGCCGGCGCTATTTTACAACTCTGTGTATCCTTAACGGCTGTCCGGCCTTTGACTCGGTAACCTCGTAGTTGACAAAGCCGTTTTCTGACTCAGGTTCAAGAAGGACTACCGCATATCTGGAATTCTCCTGGGCCAGATCGATGTAGTAATCACCCTTGCCAAAACGTTTACGGCTTCTTACAAGATCGGTCTTTACAGTTACCCTGGTAATCCCCTCCCAGACTGTTCTGGCATTTGTCTGCTCAACTATCATATAACTCTCTGCCAGATACCTCTTGCTTCGCTTAAGTGGCACCACCTCCAGACCCAGAATCCTAAGTATGGAAAGTTCCCTTTCAGTGGCAGCCTCAATGATATAGCCTTTCGGACGGCTTCTTACGAGTACGGGTGTCAGGACAGATTCATCCCTGGTCTTTAAACGTTTAACAATGTGCTCTGCCGTCTCAAGGTCAATGAAGGTTACATCGTAGTACTCTTCAGCCGGTTCTGCCACAACCACTATATCATCTGAACCATTTATCGCCTCCATCTTTGCCGTCTCCACGATCTCCCTTATCTCTTCCTCATGCCTTACACTGCTTTCAAGCATCGACAGCGCCGTGAGGAAAACTCCATGAGCCCTGCGTGCCAGCGAAGTACGGCCCAGCCCGATGCCCCTTGTTTCGACAAAAAATGAAACTGCATTCGACAGGGCATACGATGTTGCACTGGAATGGGGACTGTTAGCTCCCGAGCTCAGTACCATCTCTCCGTCAACCATGCTTGAGGTGAAATAGAAGAAATGTGTGTACCCGTATTCATCAAGAACCTTCTCTGCCTCCTTCTGAAGGATATAATATGAAGCCCTTCGTTGTCCCTCTGTCAGAATCAGCGATCCCGGCGCGACAAATTTTACATCATATGAGATTGTGGCCCCCTTGTTGCCAAATACGGAATAATCCCTCCTTGCAGGGGTGTATTCGTGAAAATCGGCAGCCACATCAGGATTCCACTCCATAAAAGCCCTCTTGATAATCACGCTCACAGGATCGGCAAACTTTGTCTGATCGCGGTTAAGATCAAGTCCACGGGCTGAAGCGCGGGTGTTGGCGACATAACCGTCAATGTTGGCTATTGGAAGTATGGCAATTGACAGATGATCAAGCAACATTGAGGTCTCCTTATCGTTAAGAAGCTGCATGGCCAGATGCAGCAGTCCCTCTACTCCAGAAGGCTCATTGCCGTGCAACACCCCCTGCATCCATATCCTCAGCTTCGGATCCTGACCCGGACGCTGGAGATAGATGACTGGTATGTCAAGACCCCTCTCACTCTGACCGATTATCCTTACCTCAGCCCCCGGCTTACCTGATATATTGCGCGATATCCAAGTCATAACCTCGTCATAGGTGGCAAGCCTGTCTTCATCAATCGAAAGACTAGGCGTGGCGAAACTTACCGGGGGATCACTGAAATACTTTTCTGTGATAACGCTGCTCTGCTGACCCGCTGCAACGAAGCAGTAAAGAACCGCTGACAGGATAATTAAAAATCTATTCCTCATGTCGATAAGTTTATATTTTCCTCCCCGGAACCCGGGCTACACCCTATGAAAAAACCATCAAGCCCGGAATATAGGTTACCGGTATACGGCGCTATAAATGGCAAAAAAGGTTTCCGGTGGCAATAATGGTTAAATCAGCCACGAATATAAGAAATGCAGAGGAATATATGACAAAATCCTCACTGCTGCGATTGCAGATAAAAATAATGGAAATCAAAGAAATTAGCGGCCGGCGACAAAGGTGGGGGGGCGCTGACGTTGCTATGAATATTGATCCCCTCCGGGGATCGGCAAAAGATAGTACCGCAAAGGTGGGGACCGGCAAAGAATCGTGGCGCAAAATGGGAGGGAGTCACGACAATAAAGTAACAACCCCCCAGATTACCGGTATCGCTATAAGGTTGAGATATATGCCGGTGCGGACCATGGTCTTCATTGTCACCTCATTTGTGCTGAAAGCCAGCGCATTGGGAGGGGTAGCTACCGGCAGCATAAACGCACAGTTGGCGGAAATGCCAATGCCCATTACCATGGGAAGAGTGAAAGCTTCATTGTGCTGCAACGCCACAGCCATAATTATTGGTACCAGTATGGCTGCCGCACCGGTGTTACTCGATATCTCTGTAAGGAACACCATAAATGTAACAGCAATCAAAACCAGTATCCAGCCGCTGTCACCACCATAGCCCTCCAGAATGGCTTCAGCTATCATACCCGATGTTCCCGTAACTGATAAAACGCCGCTAAGACACAAACCACCCCCGAAGAGGAGCAGTACACCCCAGTTTATCTCCTTCTCAAGGCGTCCCCAACTTGTTAGTCCAAGTACAGGAGCCATAACCGTCGCAGCGATCGCCACCAGGGAGTCGAAGTTGTCCACCCCAAGTGCCCTGCTAATCGGTTGGGATAGTATCCAAAGTGTGACAACAAACAGGAAGAAGATAAGAACAGCTGTCTTGCCCCTGCTCCATTCTGAAGCATGAGCATTATCCTCGCAATTGAGCCTGAAGTCAGGCTCCGGCCTCAAGGCCATCTTTAGCACCAGCATCAACAAAGGAAACAATATAATTGTCACCGGCAAACCGAAACCAATCCATGTGGCAAAATCTATATCCAGCGCAGCTGCAGCAATAAGGTTTGGCGGACTGCCAATTACAGTTGCAATACCTCCGATATTTGCGGAATAGGCTGTACCCAGAACCGCAAGAGTCCTAGCCCTGGGATACTCACGACTAATCAGCGACATACCTATGGGAAGCATCATGGCTGTTGTAGCCGTATTGCTCATCCACATCGACAGGAACGACACCGACCCGAACATGGTTACCAGAGAAAGCCAGCGGTTACCACGGGCAAGCCTGACAACCTTTCCGGCAAGCCACTTATCGATACCATGCTCACCCAAAACCGCTGCCAGGGTAAATCCACCAATAAAGACATAGATAATGGGATTGGCAAAGTGAGACAACGCCTCCCCTGTATCGAAAATTCCGGTAAGAGATGCCAGCACCGGCACCAGCAATGCCGTAACAGGCAGGGGTGCAGCTTCGGTAATCCAGAGTCCGGCAATCAGAATAAGTATTGCTATTCCTGCTTTCTGGGTAAATCCTTCACCGATCAGGCCTCCCATTATGGTGCTGACAATGACGAATCCGATTATGATTGTCCACCTGTATCCTTTCAAAAGGTTATCGTTTTATTTCCTTCCGCCATACAAATGATCGGCAGCGGCCGGCGACATTAGGGTGTGATCATGACCAACATCCTGCACATGCTGAACCTGCCATCGGAACAGATACCCGCTGCTGACTGCCCACTGCTGATTTGTGTTGAAAAAGTTATTCCCTCTTTCAAACCTGTCCAGGCCCTGTGCATCAGCTTCGGGAGTGGTCCTAAGCGAACTGGTACGCAGAGTGTCTGCAGTACCCAGAAGTATCGTCAGCTTCTTTCCGTAAAAACGTGACCTGAAATTGCTTATATCACCGCAATAGTTATTCACCCCGTACGGAAAGTCATTCTCCAAAGTGGGGAATGTATACCATCCCGAATTGGCAGCTACCGCTTTATCAACATACGGACTGCTATAAAACATCAGAAACCGGTGAACGAACTGGGCGCCGGCAGAGTGCCCGAAAATGTTGTAGTTGTCAAATTCCAGTTCAAGCTCTTCAAGAACAAACTCAAAAATTTTGTCAATCAGGTAAAAGGTTGTCTTTTCGGGCGGATTTAAACTTCCGCCACTGTCAATTATGTTGCCCTCATTGTACTTGCGGGTGTCAAAATAATCGCTGCGAAACTCAGGAGCTATAGTTACAATTCCGTACTGCCTTGCCTTTGCGGCCCACGGACCAAGGTATTCATAGGCATTTCGGTCCATCCCATGCAGCACAACCTGGAAATCCATCACGGCAGGATCACCCGGCGGCACATAATACCAGACATCTATCAACTCATTGTCGAAATTTGCACCGGCGTTGAAAACCAGTTTTCCGCTCTTGCCCTGAGGCTGATCGTCATCTCCCGACTCACACGAAGTCACCGTGACGGTCAGCATTGCCAGCAGAAGGGTCAATATCTTTTTCATATCGTCGACTAAAGTATTCATTTATGATCACTTTGCAGTCATCAAATAACTCTTTTCCCACGAGTTATAACACCGTTTACCTGTAATTGTTCATCAAGTAACACAAAATCAGCGTCATAACCCGGCTCTATACGGCCCTTGTTACGTATTTTCAAATTCTTTGCCACATTTACCGTCAGTAGCCTGAGGGCATCCTCCAGCGGCAGTATCCCTTTTTCAACCAGCATTACCATCTCCTTGTGGTTTAGGTCAAGCGGAGCCGGTTTATAGGTCACCTCACCGGTAACGGGGTCGACCCTTTTTACCCCACCCCGGCCATCAGTTGAAAAAGTAAGGTTCCCGAGAGGCGCTCCTTTCTCGAGCGCAACGGCAACAGCCTCATGTGGACGAATGTATGTGGTTCCCCCGGTGGAAATATCAACCATGCCGCCCATTTTCGCAAATTCAATGCAGTCGAAAAACAACTCCTGCGTACGTGAGCAGTGCGTTGGCGAGATGTAGGAAATCAGCGTCGGAAACTCTCTTGCTATCGACATAAGGTCGTCGATGCGGCTCTCAAGCGCCCCGAGGTGTATGTGCAAAATGCCTCCCTTGCCCGAACTGAAACCGCCCAGCCGCACCTTGTTGATGAGCCTGAGAATCTCATGGCGCGTGGGAAAGGAACTGCGGTCATCGCTGATAGCCAGCTTGCAGCCTATAACCTTGTCTATGAAAATCATATCGTCAGCCACAGAGCCACACAGTGTTTTCTCGGGCAGACCGTAATAGCTTGTCAGAATATACGATGAAACCCCGGTCTCCTCCAGTGCTTTTGCCTTGGCATAGAGGGTAGTAAGTTCCTTCACAAAGCCGTCGGTTCCAAGCAAACCCATTACCGTTGTGGTTCCGACAGAAAGAAGATCACCGGCGAACAGCTCGGGTATGAACGATGCAAACCCGAACTGCCCTCCGCCGCCGGTAATATGAACGTGCTGGTCGATGAAGCCGGGACAGACATGCAGCCCCGCAGCGTCAATCACCTCAGGCTTCAGCTCGGTTACCTGCAGTGAGTCCGCGATGGCAATTATGCGCCCTCCGGCAATCAGAATATCCTTTTTTCCAAGCTTTTCGGGAGCGTAAACCATACCCGACTTCAACAACATAACCATAAGCATCTATTTTAAAACAGAAAATGAAATATTTGAAGGAACACGAGGCCACCTGCAAGCGGAAGCAGGTTCCTCTTCGCAACATCAACAGGCGAAACACCGGCAACGCCGGCTATGGCCACAATGACACCGGCTATCGGTGAGGTCGCCCTGCCCATGCTGGCTGCAAGCTGCATAGGAAGTATCATCTCCCACGATTTGAGTCCCAGCTTAACAGCCACATCGGGAATAAGGGGACCGAAAGAGAAAAACGCTGCATTACCGCTTCCGGTAAGCATCGCTGCAAGAAATATCAGTATCGACATCACAATGGTGATCATCACTCCCGACAACCCGATGTGTGTCGATCCCGAAACCAGCGAATCAATGAAACCCAGGCTGTTTAGACCCTTTGCGAATATTTCGGCAGCCACTATCAGGGTTATCACTGTAGTAAATACCGAGCCCATACCCTTCCAGAAACCCTCAAGCAGACCCATAACCTTTTTGAAATTCCTCTTATAGATCGCTATAAGCAGAACCGACACAACGAGAGAAAACAGCATAGCCGCTGTCGTGCTTAGGTGGATGTCGAACAAGCCGACATACTGCGAAAAAACCACCAGAAGCACAAGCGGGAGCATAGGCAGAACAGAGAAGAGAAGAGGCACGTCGGGCGTGCCATTTGTTGCCGCCGGCTGTGCAAATATCTCTTTGCCCGCCTCAATGTCCTTCCTGTCAAAATACCTGTTGCTGAAAAAGTATAAAACCATTACCACAGCGGTGGTTGGGATCACTACCGGCAACTGGCTGGTAATGAAATACTCTACGTTGGTTGTGCCGATCAGACCGGCAGCCATGGCCGTATTGGCCGAACTCGGACCCTGGTCAAAAATAGTGGCGGCGGCTATGACTGAAAGCGCCGTCAGCCTGCTGACACCCAGGTTGACAAGCACCGGGTAGAACGATGCTACCAGAAGCAGGCCCAGCCCCGCAGCCGAAGGTACCGTCATAAAAAGCACCTGTCCTATGGGAATCGTAATCACCGCTGCCAGCATCGGATACTTCCTGAAACTTGAGAGCGGTTTCATTGCCAGGTAAACCAGGGCATCGGTGGCCTTTATCGAGTTCATAAAAGCTACATAACCGCCTATTGTCATAATCATAACCCCGATACGCGAAAGATTCGTAATGAATCCTTCATCAATTATCTGAACCATGTCAAAAATGATGGTTCCTGAGGGCTTTGCGACCACCACGTCACCTAATCCAATGGCCGCCGCAATGCCCATCATTAAAAGGCCGGAGGTAATAAGCACCCCCTGCGGATTGTAATTCCGGTACAGAAGCCGGGCAGTGAAGATGATCCCGATAATGCAAATCGCAAATCCAGTTATCGCCATCATCTGCTAGTATCCCGGATTTTGTTCTATTAACCTGCCTGAGTTTGAATCAATAAAAGTTTTAGGTATCGGAAACAGCACAGGTGTTACATCGTCATGCATGCCCCGTACTTCACGGCCCGAAACCTCATTGTGGAGTCTTGTACGGGTCTTGAAAAAATTGGAAGCAAGTCTTTCGTCACCGCCATCCTCCTGGCTCAGCCTGATAAGCGTATGCCTCCTGTGTTCCTCGGTGATAAGCTCACGGGTGCGCTCGTCAAGTATCATGTCAATACTCATCTCACCGCCGTCAATAAGCTCGACACCGGCACGCTCCCTTATCTTGTTGACCCACAACTCACCGCCCTGACCCAGTTTGTAAAGTGCCTCGGCATAAAGCAGGTAAGTTTCGGCCAGCCTCAGGTATACCATATCATTGTACTGCTGGTCAATAGATGCCTGCTCGAAGAAGGGATGGGTATAATCCCATTTCCTTGTCGATGGCAGATTGTACTGCTTGATGGTGGGGTCGGTGTCATCACTCATCTTGGCACTTTGATTAAGATTAATCATGCTGGACCCTCCCGAAGTCTGCACCTCATATACCTCATTGGCAGGATTCAGGAAATACAGATGCCAGACCATCGAATGCTCGTCATACCTTATGTCATCATCCTCCTGATCCTTGAAAGTATATAGGGCATGTGTCCCGAGGGAAATGGCACAGCGGCCGGCTCCCTTACCACCGTTAAGCGACCAGAAAAGCTGAAGGGTCTGCCCCGGATACTGAGGGTGTGAAAGGCTTCTGATTGTAGAAAGATCGGAGTAATAGTTCTTCCACATGTTCCTCATGAATACATTCGGTCCAACCCCATAGGCAGCATTTTCGGGTTCGGTGTTAAGGAATGCCCAGAGTACCTCCTGGTTGCCCTGGCTGTACAGCGGAGACCGGAAGACATCAATAAACGGGTTACCGGGATTGGAAGCATTTGCTCCGAAGCGTGTGGTCATAAGTGTGTAATCAGCGCCCTCTACAAGAGGCTGAAGGATATTCTTCGCATCAAGGTCGCGTGACATGGCCAGGTATAACTCGCCCAGGTAATGCCTGGCAATAGCCTGTGAAGGCACAGTATTGTTAGCAGTACGCATGGGAAGCTTTTCAACGGCATAAAGCAGATCCTGCTCCATAGCCTCACGTATAACCAATACGGGTGTTCTTTCCCAGTCAGTACGGTAGTTGCTGCCTGTAACCTCCTCAAGACTAAGCGGAACCGCACCAAATGAATAGGTCAGGTGCCTGTATGCCCATGCCCGTATTAGCCTTGCATTGGCAACTGTCCTCTCCTTATTTGCCTGATCGGCGGCTGTAGAGCCTCCCTGCCAGTCAATGTCAGGATTCTCGGCCCTGGTAATAATCATGTTGGCCGTGTTCACCACCTTGTAAAGCCACTCAAACATTGCCAGAAAGGCTTCGAAATCTGCCATATAGGTAATATTCTTCGGAAAACTCAGGTGGGCAAACTGGCTATGCCTGTTGTTCCCCCATGAATTGTCGGCTCCAACAGAGAAAAGTGTATGCTTGGCAAAAGGAAGGCTGCGGAATGATGTTCCGCCATAGTTTCTGTCAACCCTGTCATACTCATCCCTGACAAGAGCAAACAATCCGTTCTGCATATTCTGAAATCCGGTATAGTTTACAAGCAGGTTATCTGCAAAAATGTCATCAGTAGGCATCTCCTTCAGAAAATCATCCGAACATGAAAGGAAAGCGAAGACTGAGATAATCGTTAATGTATATAGTATCTTTTTCATCTCTCTTTGTTTTTACGATTTCTAAAAGCTTGTCCTGACCCCGAAAACAAACTGGCGGGTTTGCGGTATAGCCCTTTGCCTTGTGCCTGAAGTAACAAACTCCGGGTCAAGACCCGTCCAGTTTGTAAACGTCAGAAGGTTCTTGACATTTACATACATATCAAACCTGTCGAGCCCGAAACGATTTATAAAATCTTTCGGCACTCTGTATGAAAGGTTGATATCCTGCACCCTCAGAAAATCAGTTCTCTGATAGAAATCCATTCTGGCCGGATTGACCGAGCCGTCGGGAACGTTAGCCGGATAGGTATTGATAGGATTATCGGCTGACCAGAAATCCTTGTCAAACTGGTTTCTCCTGAATGATAGAGAGTGTGTCGCCAACATCCAGTTCGACCTTGTCTCGCCAACCTTGCCTGTAAGGAAAACTGACATTGTCAGGTTTCCAAAGGTGAAGGTGTTGTTCATCCCCGCTGTGAAGGCAGGTATCTGAGATCCTATTATTTCCTTATCATCCTCAGGTGTTATAGAACCATCTGTATTGAGATCCTTGTATCTGATATATCCGGGCTGTGAGTTAAAAGGCGCATCGGGCGGCACTTCACCCTGCTGGTATATTCCATCAAAAACATAGTCGTAGTTAACGTTAACCGGGTACCCTATAAACCATAGTGAAGCTATATCGTCAATCGGTTTTCCGTCTTCACCATAAAGGCCAACATCAACAAGTGTGTTATTGTAACTTACTATGTTGAAATCGGTTGACCACCTGAATTTTGAGCCTGTTATATTGTTTGAGGAGATCTGGAACTCAATTCCGTTACCTTTGGTCTCACCTATGTTCTCAAGAATAGTACTTGTACCATTGATGGAAGGAATGGTTCTGCTCAGCAAAAGGTCAAATGTCCTTGATGTGTAATACTCTACCGAGCCTCTTATCCTGTTCCTCAAAAACCCGAAATCAAGACCGATATTTGTCGATGTGGTCGTCTCCCATCCAAGAGCAGGAGAACCGAGCTGAGAAGGGTAGAAGCCAAAAGCAGGAGTATGATCATCTGTCAGGTAATCAATATTCCTCAACACGGGTAAAGTGGAATAAGGGGTTATCGCCTCATTTCCGTTCTTGCCCCACGAGAGTCTCAGTTTGAGATTGTTGATCAACTGGTCCAGTCCGGCATTCGCGAAAAAGGACTCATTCATTATGTTCCAGCCAACAGCCAGTGATGGGAAAATTCCATACTTCGTGTCATCACCAAAAGCAGAAAAACCGTCTCTCCTTACCGTGGCTGTAAGCAGGTATCTCGAATCATAACCATAATTTATCCTTCCCATCTGTGAGACATGCGATGACTGGCGCTGCGAGGCTGTTGCCTGAAGCAGACTACCCTTATTGGGCTGGTAAAAGGTCATTACATCGTTCGGGAAGTCACTGGCGGTTATCGAACTGCTCTCCGACCTTGTCCTCTGGGCTGAGTAGAGTCCTGTCAGGAAGATATTATGAGGCCCGAAGGTTTTATTATAGGAGAGTATGTTCTCAACTATCCAGTCAATGTCAAACCTGTTGTTAATATCGAGTATGCCATTGGCCTGGGCTCCTTCATAGGTGTTCCTTCCCTGGTAATTCTGAAACTGGTAGGTGTCATATGTGTAACCTGTATTCAACTTGAATGACAACCCCTCTATGGGGAAGTTTACAATAAGATAGTTGTTGGTTATCAGCGAGTTCTTGTAGTCGTTGTTAATCTCGTTCAGCGAGCTGAGCGGATTCCTTGCATAGTTGTTGTCCTCCCATGTCTGAAGCCGTATCTCACCTGTCTCTGTATAGGCCTTGCCAAGCGGATTCAGCTGGTAGGCATCGCTGAAGTCCGCCTCTTTACCGCTACGATCGAAATAACCATATGAAGTGTTCGTTCCGAATACCAGGTATTTACCTGCATCCTGCTCAAAATTGATTCTGAGTGATGTCCTGGTGAAATTATCGTTTAACGCTATCCCCTGGTTTCCGGCATAACTGCCAGAAATAAAATACCTCGAATTGTTGCCTGCCCCTCTTATTGAAAGATTGTGCTGGTGGTTAAGGCCGTTTCTCAGGGCAACTTTTACCCAGTCTGTCCATTCACCTGCATCATAGCTTTCCTGCTCGGTCAGCGAAAAGCCTATCCCAGCTTCAGCCTTTCTGGCATAGAAGGTTGGGCCATCCATCATCTTTGGAATATTGATAGCCTTGTAAGAAGTAACGCTGGCGTCATATGAAACGGTGATCTTCTCACCGGCCCTAGCCATTCTTGTCTGTATCAGTATAACCCCGTTAGCGCCTCTGGCACCATAAATTGCGGACGAGGAAGCATCTTTAAGTATTTCTATTGACTCTATGTCATTCGGATTGATCTCTGCCCAGTTGCCACTATAGGGTATTCCGTCGAGAATTACCAGGGGAAAGTTTGAAGCTGTAATTGAGTTGCTCCCTCTGATCCTGGTTACTGTGCTGGAACCCTCGGCATCCGATCCGATAACACTTACAGACAGACCTGCAATAGCCCCCTGAAGCGACTTGATCAGGTTGGGTTCTGCCCTCTCCTCTAGGGTTTTCGAATTTATTGACGCTACAGCTCCCGTAACGTCGCTCCTCTTCTGTACTCCGTATCCGACAACAACCACCTCATCAAGAATGGTTTCGTCAGGATAAAGGGTAATGAGTATCTCGCCCGGACCTGTAACCGTATGCTCAACGGTCTTGTAGCCCAGGAATGAGAAGGATAGTATCTCCCCCTGTGCAGCATCTATTCTGAATGCTCCGGTAGCATCGGTAGAGGTACCCCTCAGGGTTCCCTTTACCTGAACAGCGACACCATAGAAAGCTGTGTTACTCTCGCCGTCCATAACTTTTCCCGTAACCTGTCCGTTCACAATTGTGAAGGAGATAATCAGGAAAAACAGTACGATGGTTCTTTTCATCATCATTTGGTTTAAGGTTTAATTATTATGTTCATGGTTTGATTGCTCTCTCCGGCTACATTTATTTAATAACCCTGTGTATTTTCAGCTCCTGACCGGGGCTGGTCTCCGTTACCCTGAACGACACAAATCCGTTTGCCGACTCGGGTTCCAGCAGGCTGACAGCATAATTTGCATTCCTCTGGGCAAGGTCAAGGTACCAGGCGCCTTGCGGAAACCTTCTTTTGTGCTCCGCAATATCTGTTTTGGCTTTTGCCCGCCTTATTCCCTCCCAAACCGACGTCTCTTCCTCCAGGTCTGTTACAATATAACTTTCTACCCTGTACCTCTTGCGTGGATTAACCTGTTCTATCTTCAACCCGAGTAGGGTAAGTATTTCAACTTCACGCTCGGCACCTGCTTCAATTATATATCCTGCCGGCCGGCTGCGAACCAGTACCGGACTCAGGTCTAGAGCGTCCCTGGCCTTTATTCTTTTAACAATAATATCTGTTGTTTGCAGGTCGATGAACCGAACATCATAATACTTCTCTGCAGGTTCATTCAGCACTGCAACGTCGTTTTTGCGATTTATGGTCTCTTTCCTGGCTCTGTCAAGAATTCCCCGTATTTCTTCTCTGTGAGCAAGAGCACTCTTAAGACATGACTCAGCAACAATATATACCGAATGTGTGCGGCGTGCCAGTGAAGTTCGCCCCAAACCTATGCCCCTGGTCTCAACCAGCATCGAAATAGCATTTGAAAGCGCATAAGAGGTGGAACTCGACTGAGGACTCTGAGCCCCCTTGTTAAGAACCATTTCATCACCGCTTACATCGGCCGTGAAATAAAAGTTATGGGTATGGCCATGCTCCTCAAGGGCCTTTTCTGCCTCTGCCTGGAATATTTCAACGCTCGCCCTGCGAAGTCCCTCAGGTACGTTAAGAAATCCCGACGGCAGAAACTTTACATCATAAGAGATAGAGGCCCCCTTCGCGCCAATACCTGCATACTCCTTTCTTGTGGGCTGATACTCATGTATATCATAAGCGATGTCAGGCGCCCATTCTATAAATGCCTTCCTTAATATTTTGCTGACAGGATCAGCATACTTCGTCTGATCGCGATTCAGATCAAACCCGCCGGCAGACCTCCGTTCCATTGCCACGTAGCCGTCCATATTTGCTATGGGAAGTATTGCAACTGAGAGATGATCAAGCATGGCAGAGGTTGCCGGGTCGTTAAGGAGCTGGGTTGCAAGGTAGAGCAAACCCTCGGCTCCTGCAGGCTCATTACCGTGCAGGAGGCCCTGGAACCATATCTTTAACTTCGGGCCAGGACCCGGTCGATGAAGGTAAATCACAGGTATCGCAAGTCCATTCGCACTCTCTCCTATGATTTTAACTTCAGCGCCGGGTCTTCCCTCAACATTGCGTGATATCCAGTCCATCACCTCCGTATGGGAGGCAAATCGATCCTCATCGATTGAAAGGGTTGGTGTATTGAACCTGATGTCAGGATCGCCAAAATACCTCTCCGTAATGGCAATGCTCTGCTGCCCGTAACTAACACTGGAAAAAACAAAAAACGATACCAGAAGTAACTTCCTCATATGCTGGTCTGATTAATTAGTTATAATTATCTGCTCCTACCTGACTACCACTTTAGAGGTATAGGTTAAACCTGCCCCGTGAACCTTTACGTAAAACAACCCGCTGCTAAGACTGCTTAAGTCAATTACATCTTCTCCTGTTTTCAATTCAAGAACTTTAATACCTGCCATATTGTATATTTCCACATTCTTCTCAACACCGCTCAGACCCGGAAGATTGATTATTCCATCAGTTGCCGGATTAGGATAAACCAACATCTGGGGTGTTTCAGAAACCTTCCTGTCTGAAGTGGTACCGGTAGCGACACTCCATTCCCTGGCAACTCTTATTCCATCGACGGTAATGCGCTGATCTGCATGGAACTGACGAAGAGCTACACCGGTAGGTGCAATATCAGTCTGTGTACCAGTAGCATATACAGGACCGAGCGTCGGATTCTGAGGTTCGGTTACATAATCTGTCCCTGCAGGAAATACGTAGAGACTAACATGATCATTGTTGGTTCCGTCAATGATGGTATACTTAAGTACAAAAAGGTAGGTTTCATTGAAATTCAGGTCTGTAGCCATCTTAACCTGGGCAGCATTGCCATTGAATGATAAACCGACATTCATCTTGCCTGTCTGGGTTCCGGGCGCAATAAATACCCTACCACGATGAGCTGTATTATTCTCGGGATCATAGAAATGGAAGAAATAAGGTCTTGGTGCATCACCGTCTGCACCAGGTTCAATGCTCGCTGAGGCACTCACAAGAAAGGACCCGTAAACCGGACCTTCGCTGGTCTGGACATCAAATCTTTTATTAAGATCTTCTCCGTCATTGTCTAATCCTGCAGCCAGCCCAACACCAGATCCGATATATCCGGTAAAAGTCAATCCGTATGAAGTCACCAAAATAGGGTTTGTCCCTCCTGAAGAATGAGCAAGCCATCCCTGTGTTGTAAGCAGAGTACCCTGAGGATACTCGAAGTTTTCTACCAGAAGGGGCGTTTGTCCTGAGGCAGTTCCCCCAAAAAGCAGAATCGTCATCAAAATATATATTGTTCTTTTCATAATTATTACCTGTTCGTTTGTATTATTATGTTTAAAAGCCTGGCAGGTTTATTTAAAACCCATTTTGTTAAAATGCTGTTGAGTAGATGTTTTCCATAGGCTATCATTCTTTTCATTAGTATTATTCTATAAAAAGACATATGATGCTAATACCAAAAAGATCGCAATAATCAGAAATGGAACTATGTTCCTCCTGGCAACTTCAAAGGGAGACACCCCGGCTATTTCCGAAATAGCTATTATTATTGCAGAAATAGGTGAGGCAGCCCTTCCCAGTCCCGCTGCAAGCTGTACAGGTATCATAAGTTTTATGGAGGGAATGCCAAACTTCAATGCCATTTCAGGAACGTACTGTCCTATAGTGGTGAAACTTGCGACCCCGCTTCCTGTTACAAGTGATCCGGCAAACACAAGAAGGGTAAGCAGGAATATGACAAAAATGAAGTTCAAACCCAGAAACTGCATTATGCCGGCCATCATATCTATCAGTCCAAGACTTAACAGTCCCTGGGCAAATATCTCAGCACATACAATCAACACAATCACCGAAGCAAATATCCTGCCCATACCTGCCCAGAAAGGAGTTATGGTGGCAAACAGATCCCTGAGGGATCTCCTGCGGACAAATGCAGCCAGAACCGATATTATCATCGACAGTAGAATTATCGGAGTCAAATCAAGGTATATCCCCAGACCCAGAAGATTTACAGATTTTGAGAACAATATGGTGAAAACCAGAGGCAACGTTGGCAAAAACGCAAACCATAGCGGTGCGGCACTCCTGAGTTCCTCCATCTTCATAGCCCTGACCGGTCCCCGGCTGGTATTTCCGTCTTTTCTGTCATAGTACCTGTTGGAGAAATATAAAAGAATCATCATCATTACAGTTAAGGGTAGTGTTACCCTCAACTGCATGGTAAAATAGGCCATGCTGTCTAAGCCTATAGTTGTGTGGGCCAAAAGAGTGTTTGCCGAAGTTGGCCCCATGTCAAAGACTGTACAGGCTGCAATAACCGATACTGCAGTCAGACGGCTTACCCCAAGCCCTATTAAGACAGGATAAATGGTTGTAATAAGCAACAACCCGAGAGCAACGGCCGATGATGTGGTTATAAACAGAATCTGGCCTATCGGTATTATCATTATTGCTGCCAGGTACGGATTCTGCCTAAGTATCGACAATGGTTGCATTGACACATATATCAGTGCATCATTTGCCCTGATCTTCTTCATATATTCAACATACCCTCCAATAAGCATGATCTGGAGACCAGTGCTCCCAAACCTTGAAATGAATCTGTCAGTTATGTGCTTCAGAAAATCAAACAACAAAAAGCCACTCTTTTCACTCACCTCAACAGGATCTGCAAGACCAAGGAGATTCGCCAGAAAGTACATCACCATCCCAACCAGCAACAAGGTTACTGAGGCATTGAATCTCTTGGTTATCAGATAGAGAGTCAACGCAAGAAAATGAATGGCAAGAAATCCGCCCAGATATACCATAGAGCTGCCTCTAATTTTCACTAAAGGTAAACAGCCATTATAAACAGATTTATTAGTATCGGGATTAATATTTTATTAATATTGTATATTATTAATAATTTTATTAATAGTGAGCAAGGGATATCTGAGTAAGCGTGTTCTTCTGCTGGTCAGGCACTTAATCATGTCTGTAATGCTATTAATCTTGACAGGTACCGAGGGCAAAACAACCCCTCTACTCTCATCAGAACCTTACATAGTGACTCTTACCGAAACTGTTTCTGTATCATTTAATTTAACCATTCCTGACTCTTCTGCATCATTCAGCACCCTCCTTATGAGTATCAAAAGGGGGAAAACCAGTCTGCTCACCCTGATTTTCGATCACAGGCCGGGAGACCTTAATTCCTTGACATTTGTAGGTAACAACGCTGTCAATACTATCAAGTCAGATAAGATACTGAAGAGCCTCCCGACCACTGCGGTTACAGCCCTGTTAAGATCATCTGACGACAGCTTTATTCTTGACATGGCCGATACCGTGCTGGTTATTACCGGCTTTGATTTTATTATGGGTGGAAAGTATAAGATTACCATACTCCCTGAAATAACTTCCAATTATGATGCCTTGGGAAATCCTCAAATAGTTGCTGAAAATGTTGAAATCAGAGGAGATATAAGCGACAAGGTAAGCTATACGGAAATATTCCTGCTTCTGCTTCTGGTGTTGGCAGATATACTTCTTTTTATCTATTTACATTTTCGTAAAAAGGCTCGTAAAAGAAGAGAGAACCGTGAAAAGCCCGGACAGATAACCATAAGTAACGTGGAGCTGGCCAGGCAGGAAGTATTCCATACAAGTACGGTAAAACTTTTTGGCGGATTCAGCATCTACTCAGCCGACGGAGAAGAACTGTCAAAACTATTTTCACCATTACTTAAGGAGCTTTTTCTTCTCCTCCTTTGTAAACAATCGGATGCAGGCATCTCATCATCAAAGCTGAAAGAGATGCTTTGGTTTGACAAAAGTGATGAGAGTGCCCGCAATAACCGTTCTGTTTATATCACCAAACTTCGCCAGATACTAGACAGGGTAGGTCCCCACGAAATTTCCAGCGCATCAGGAAGCTGGAAAATAGATATGAAGGAGATAACCGTTGATTTCATCATCTTCAATGAAATTGTATGCAAAAGCACTATTACCGAAAATGATGTTGCCGATCTCATTTCAATTGTCAGGCCGGGAACACTGCTTCCCGAATGCGACTATCAATGGCTCGATGAAATAAAGGCCCGCACTGCTGATTGCGCCATTTCAATACTATCCAATTATGCCGAACACCTTGAAGTGAGGGAAAGACCTGAACTTGTCTCCTCCATTGCAGACACACTGTTTGTTCTCGATCCGGTAAGCGACATCGCGCTCTCATATAAATGCAAATACTTTAATCATACCGGTAAGGGCTACCTGGCAAAACAGCTCTACACAAACTTCCTAAAGGACTACAAGAACATTTACGGCGAGGACTACACCAAAACCTATTCCGACATTATCATTGAAAAACCTCTATAACCGAAGGTCCTGAATTAATTATTTTAAGTTTTTTGATCTTTTTTTTGAACATTATTAATTCTATGTTGTTCTACGTATTAAATCATTTATTTTTTCTAACTAAACTCAAAAAACTATGAAAAGGACTTCACTAATTCTGGCATTAATGATGCTGGTTGGAATTACCTATTCCCAGCAAGACACAAGAACGCCTGTAATAGGCGAGAAGGCTCCTTCTTTCAAGGTCCAGACTACGAACGGAACCATCAATTTCCCCAAGGATTTCGGTAGTAGCTGGAAAATCCTGTTCAGCCATCCGGCTGATTTTACCCCTGTTTGTTCATCTGAGATACTTGAACTTGCACATATGGAAGAGGAATTTAATAAGTTAGATGCAAAATTCCTTATAATGTCGGTTGACTCGATTGACAGCCACCGTGACTGGATAAGGGCAATGGAGCAGGTAGATTACCTGGGAAAAGGACCTGTTAAGATTAACCTGCCTATGGCAACTGACAGACATTATCGCATTTCACGTCAGTATGGTATGATCCATAATGCAAGCAGCGATAAGAGAACCGTGAGGGGCGTATTTATTATAGACCCTGACAATGTAATTCAGTCAATATCTTATTACCCCATGACTGTCGGAAGAAATATGGAAGAGATCAAAAGATCGCTGATAGCTCTTCAGACTGTTGCAGGCAGGCATATAAGCACACCTGCTGATTGGGAACCGGGGAATGACGTATTCATTCACTTCAAGCCTTCTCATGAGGAAAATAAGAATGCTGAGCAGGGTATATATGAACTGGCATGGTTCATGGTGTACCAGAACCTGAGAAATTTAAAATAATAATTTCAGGGCCGGGGGTTGTACCCCCTAAAAATAAAAACCGGCTGCATTGTGGCCGGTTTTTTTATTTTAAAAGGTACGGACTGCGCAGCGCGTCGTGTCAGTACATAAACCCAAACAGCCAGAGAGGTACTATATTCCTGTATCCTGTTACAGTATCATCGGCCGCGATAAATGCATGGCCCGAATGCTTTACCTGTTTTGTTGTTTTGTTTTTTCCTCCGATTTCAAACAGAATTTCATTGTTCACGAAAAAGTCACCTTCCTCTGGAATGGTAACATTATGGTTGGCTGTAAGCTGACTGGCAAAGAATGTTTCCCGCAAGGTTCCTTTTTCAGGAACCTTCCCGGGAGAAAGTGCATATAAAAGAGCTGTGTTGTCCAGGTATATTTTTTCAGGCTTTGTCAAATAGCCTGTGTGTGATGAATCCTGCCGAAGAAGCCTGAGTATGCCGGACCGCTCCAGAAGGCTTATCAACCTCAGAAGGACATCCCTTGAAACACCCGCTTTACGGCTTAATTCTGAAATGTTTGGTTTATATGGCACGCTTTCGGCAATAAATGCAAGTATCCTTTTCAGGCTGACAATGCTGGAATAGGTAATCTTCTCAACGGCAGGGATATCGGTTTCAAGGATAACGTGAACGGTACTGAGAAGCCTTTCCGGAAATTTTGCTTGTGATTCAATGAAAAAGGGATAGGTACCCCCTTGCAGGTATTTACTGAACATGGGTAAAGGCTGGAATTTTCTTGCCAGTTCTGAGGCAATTTCCTGATGGTTTTGTAAAATATCATTCAATTTATAAGTCGGAAAAACCAATCCTTCCGACAAAGCCAGGTATTCTCTGAACGACATTACCTGCAGGTTGTAAATGGCCGTCCTCCTGCTCAGGTCGGCTTCGGCTTTATGTATCTGCAAAGCAGATGACCCGGAGAACACAATATTGAGGTCCCTGAAGGTGTCATAGATGTTTTTGATTTCTATAGACCAGGAAGGATAGCGGTGTACCTCATCAAGAAAGAGGAAACGCCCGCCGTTATTGTAAAAATCTTCGGCTATGTCTACTAGATTAGTCTTCAGGAAATATATATTATCCAGTGAAAGGTATAATGCTGATTCACTAACGCCAAAGTTTTTTTTCAAGTGCTGCAGCATCAGCGTAGTCTTACCGGTGCCACGTGAACCAGTAATGCCGATCAACCTGTGGCTCCAGTCAATTTCCTTCATCATCGACCTTGAAAAATCAAGGCTGGTATCGGTGATCCGGGAATGGGAATATCGAATAAACTCAATCATAGATGTTGTTTTAACACAACAAATATAGGAATATTATGTTGTATATGCACAACATTTATGCTAATATTCATCTGTTCATCTTAAACTCTTTAGCAACCAAACAAAATCATACGGATTTTTTGTCGCAGCGCGTCGCAAGATTTTCAAGTTTTTTTACGGCGCAAAGGATTGGGGGATCTCCCGGTGCTATGAATATCGATCCCCGCCGGGGATCGAAAAAAGACTATCCTTATCCAAGCCCAGACTGTTATCTTTACCAAGGAGAAAATCATCTGAAACCTGACGAACAAGCAATGTAATAGCCTCAATATTAACTGGTTCAGTAATCCATCTGACATTTGAAAATAACTCTGTTGAAAAGTCATGTAATCTTTGAATTACATCTATCTCATTAATAACAGCCTTTTGCCTGGTGTGCGAGAATATCTCCCGCCAGTTAAATGAATAATTCAGGGCTAAATGAACAATGTCAAACACATCCTTCGGTTCATCACGGCCGCAAATCGCTGAAAGCTTGTTCGCCAATATATTCGAAGGGGTATCAATAAGCCCGTACCTGTACTTCAAAGGCTCTCCGCAACGATAATGAACATCATTTACCATTTCAACCTTAAGTGATATATCATCCATTACTACAAAGAACCTGGTAAAGTCCTCAGCAATAAGAGTCTGCTCTTTATCTATTCTAAATACTGTGTCGATCCTCTTATATAGATCTTTAACATGCCTGCCAAATTCCGGATCAGCATTTGTAAAAAAATCAAGATCATCACTTGACCTGTGATGCAGATAGAACCTTCCCAAGGCTGTACCTCCTGTAAGATAAAGCGGTAAATTCTGTTCCTTCCACCAGGAAAGAAAATTATCCTGCAACTGGTATAACTTTCTGTAATCGTTGCCTGATGAATTCATATTTCTTTCTTAAAGCGGGTGAGCGCATTTTTTTCAACAGATCGTCTGTAAGAAGATCTTTGATCTCCTCGGGTGAAAAAAGTTTTAAGACTGTGAACCATGGATAAGTCTCAAGTATCTTAAGAAACAACATACTCCTTGTATAGTGTCCTGCCTTCTCAGCCCGTCCTTTGAGTACAGCCTCAATATCTTTTTCCGAGATATTGTAATCCCAAACTATTCTTTTGAGTAAACTCTCTCTTTTCACCTTATTATGTTAAAACAACCTGAAAAACAAAGATATAAAAAATGCAATTATACTGACACATATTTTTGGCGGCGATAAAAGTAGTGGGGTTATGCCGGTCCTATGAATATCGATCCCCCCTGGGGATCATAAAAAAGACCGTAGGCATAGCGTCATAGTGACATAGTGACATAGCGGGGCATATGGTGGTGTCTTCATTTCTGTTGGAGAATTAATAGTATTCTCCGATTGGTAGAGCATGTTTCAGGAATATTCAATAATTTTACCATTGTGGGAATATGTAATATTATCAAAATAGCTGCAAAATGGGAGATTACAACAAACTCATCGTTTGGCAAAATGCCAAAAAAATCGCTGTGAATATTTACAAACTAACCGCTGAAAAGCCATTTAGTAAAGATTTTGGTTTCAGAGACCAGATTCAAAGAGCAGCAGTAAGTATTCCGGTTAATATAGCCGAGGGAGAACAACTTGGCTCTGACAAGCAATCTGTAAGGCATTTCTATATTGCCCGGGGTTCTTCGGCAGAACTGATGACACTCCTTTCCATAGGAGAAGAAATAGGATACATCTCGGCCGAATCAGCTCAATCACTTGTGAGCGATTGCCGATATCTGTCAATAGCCCTTACTAAACTCATTAAAACAAGACTTAAACCATCCTGCCTATAAACTATCTCTATGTCTAGGCCACTAAGCCACAAGGCCAATAAAAAAACCCTGCTCTTACAAGCAGGGCTTTTCTTCTATCTATGGTCTAACCCATAAAGGTCATTATGCCATTACGTCACTATGTCATTACGCCTTCCTAATGCAACACCGTCACATCCCCTGACATCCTGAACGGCTTACCGTTGGAATACTTGCCTTCCACAAGCCATACATAGACACCCTGTTTCACCAGCTTGCCCTTGTAGTAGCCATCCCATCCCTTCATGATGTCATCGCTCTGGAAGATCAGCACACCCCACCTGTTGAATATCTGCAGCTTGTACTTGTCAACCTGCTCTGTTACCGGCGGGAAGAAGAACTGGTCTATCGTTGACGGTGTCGGAATGGCATCGGGCTGCGGACCGGTCTTGTTCGGTATGAACGCCGTGGCAAACCTTATCACTCCGGCAGGCTCAACAAGTACACCCGGTGAGGCTGTATAACTGCCCACACACGCCTTCACTGCTCCCGACTGGGTTGTGTAGAACTTGTAAGCATGCAGGGTAACGTCGAAGAGACCCTTCACCAGGTACTTGTGGAACGGATCCTTCGCATGCGATGTGTCACCGTCACCAAAGTGCCAGATATAGCTTTCGGCATACTGGCTCAGGTTGAAGAATCTGACCCTCTCGTCGTTAACATATACCTTCTCAGGAGTAAACTGGAAGTAAGCCACAGGTGTCTGGTATACCTCTATTATCTGGTCGTATACTGACTGTCCGCCGGGGCCGTAAGCTATCAGCGTCACCCTGTACGTACCTGCTACCGTCCAGGTATAGGTAGGATTGGCTGCCGTAGAAGCCCCGCCATCACCGAAGTCCCACAAATACGTCGTGGCATACTGCGAGGTGTTGCTCAGTGTCACTGTCAACGGACCGCAATCAGATTCAATATAATCAAACGACGCTATCGGCGGTGTCGGAAGTATCTGTACAGGATGCGAGACACTGTCGATACAACGGTCGTTCGATACTATCAGCGTTACCATATAGTTGCCCGGAGCACCATAGGTATGCGAAGGTTCGTACGCCGTTGAGGTGTTGCCGTCACCAAACCTCCAGAGGTAACTCCATGTGCCTGAATTCGTCAGGTTGGTAAAGTTCACCAAAGCTGCAGGCCACGTCTGCAATGGAGGCGATGCCGTAAACTCAGCCTTCGGTGTCGGGTAAACAACTATATCATGGGTTGTCGTCGACTCACATCCGAACATTGATGTCGTCGTCAGCGAAATGGTATAGGGAACCGGATTCTCGGTAAGGTTGAGGAACAGGTGCTGGTCAAAATTCAGTCCGTACTTGTTTTCACCATCACCATATACCCACCAGTATTGCAGCGCACCCGGATCAGCAAGGAGAGTAACTGTCTCACCAGAACAGATAGTATCGGCACTAAGGGTGAACTCAGAATCCATCTGTGGGTAAACCGTAATCCCTATCCTCATCGAATCCTGGCAACCGCTGGCCGAGGTTATCCTCATCAGCACATCATAGTACTGCAGTGCGGTAGTTCCATTCACAAAGGTGTGGGTCGGATTATCAGATATCGAAGTATTACCATCACCAAAGTCCCAGAATATGGAAGTGTAACCCGTCGACATACTATTGTCGAAGGTCACTTCAAGGTCAGTACAACCTGATACCACACTCGGAACAAACATCGCAAACGGCTCTTCAACCCTTACGGTTAGTGTATCAGATCCCTGGCATCCGTTACTGTCGGTTACAGTGTAAGCCAGCACGTAATCTCCTCCCAACGTCGTGTAGAAGCTCGGATTCTGTACGGTAAACGAGCTTAGCGGACCTATATCGCCCATCCATCGGTGCTGGTTGTAAACGCCTGATCCACCGGTAGGATTACCGTTAAGGACCCTCGGAACACCGGCGCATACATTGACCGGATCAATAGCCGTGAAGTCAACAACCGGCAGCGGATTAACGGTTAGCGTAGCTGCACTGGTATATGTTGTAGTACAGAATGCCTTCAGCGCAAGCCTGTACTGATACCCATCATAGCCTGCCGGCACACCCACCAGCGCAAGTTGCTGTGAAGTGGTTCCGCTGTAAATCTCGTTGTCATAGATATCGTTCCAGACAACCCCGTCAGCCGATACCTGCCATCTTATCGAGTCAATCACTCCCGTGCCGTTAGCCACGAAGTAAACCGGACCGCCATCGGCACATACAGACCTGTTAAGAGGATTCAGTGACGGAACCGGAGGCAGTTGTACCCTCAGGAACGCGAAGTTCGAAAATACCGGAGCTCCGCAATCGCCGCTAATCTTAACCCTGAATATGTAGTTGTTGTATGCTCCGGGAACAGTCGCTATGCTCAGTGTCGAGGTAGCAGAGCCGGTGATATTGCCATCGTCAATAACAGGAACAAAATTGGCCGCTCCTATCTTCACCTGCCACTCATATACAAGTCCTGTGCCCGTGGCATCAACAGTAAACGATACCGGATCGTCCATACATATCGTTGAATCTTTCGGCTGTGCAAGTATCTCCGGCACCTGGTTGACCGTCAGCGTTACCTCGGCAGATGTCTCAGTAGCTCCGCAGCCGTAAACCTCAGCGTAGAAGGTGTAACCGTTCATCAGCCTTGTCGGTCCGAACAGCATCAGTGACGATGTCTGTGCTCCAAAGTAAACGCCGCCATCAGTAATGGCAACAGGACCGGTACCGTCATTTACAAACCACTGATAGGTAAGGTCATCGCCGGTGGCTATCACGCTGAAGGTCACTATGCCATACTCACATATGGTGGCATCTGATGGTTCATCGGTAATAACCGGAAGGTCACGCACATATACCGTAGCCGTTCCCATCAGGTTCGATGACGGATCAAGCACTTCGCAACCATAGACATCGGTTACCCTAAGTAGTTTATAGGTTGTCGTAGAAAGCGGATTGACAATAATGTCATCGTCGCTGTAGTAATCACTTACAATTCCGTGGTTCTCGATCTCAAGCTCAAACGGAGCCTGTCCGACAGGCAGGTTGACATTCAGTACAGCCGTCTCTCCCGGACATATGGTTGCAAGTCCGGAAAGAATAGCTATCGGCAGCGGATTGATTGATATGGTTATCACATTACTCTCGGCGGTGCAGGTAATACCGTTCTGCACACTTACAAGTACCCTCTTGTAATATGTCTCGGCCATAAGTGCGCCCGGAGTGTAAGTTGGTCCGGTCTCGCCAGGAATAGTATTGAATATCACGTTGTTATTGCTCCTCAGCCACTGGTATGTCACCACACCTGTACCGCTTCCGTCATCAGTGCTGGTAATAGGATCAGGTATTGTACCGTAGCATATTGTCTGATCGGAAGCTATAACACCCCCGTAAACCTCATTCACGGTAACCTGCACCACGTTGCTGATTGCTGAACATGTAACGCCGTCAAGCAGCGATGAGGTAACACGCCTGAACCAGGTATCCTCCGTCAGCGGCGGCGAAGCATAAACAATGGCATTGGCTCCGGAAATATCAGTAAAGTCCACACCATTGATGCTCGACTGCCACTGGTAGGTGATCGTGCCGTCACCCATGCCGTGAACCACACTCTGGAACGGTACCGGCGTCGAACCATTGCAAATGGTCTGGTCGGCTATAATGGTTCCGGGTGTTACATTGTTGACGGTAATCTTAACGGCATTGGTAAGCTTGCTGCACGGAACACCGTTGAAGGTCGATATAACCTCACGCATGTACCAGGTATCCTGCGTCAGTGAACCGGGTGCATAAGTCTCTGAATTCGCTCCGGCGATATTCAGGTAGTTGACACCGTCGGTACTGCTCTTCCACTGGTATGTGACCGTGCCGTCAGCAACAGGCGCCACGCTGGTAAGCGCCGGAGGCGTATCTCCCTCACATATGGTGATCTCACCTGCGATCGACCCTGCATCAAGATTGTTGACGGCTATCCATACCACATTGGTCTCAGCACTACAGGTGAACCCATTCACCATAGAAGTCACCTCGCGGTAGTACCACCTGTCGTCAGTCAGGGTACCCGGACTGAACGTCTCGCTTATTGCGCCTGGTATCTCGGCGAAGTTTACTCCGTCAGTACTTACAAACCATTTGTAGCTGAACGATCCGTCTCCCGTCGGTGTTACACTTGTAAGCGGAACCGGGGCCGTGTTCTCACAGATGGTCTGATCTGAGCCTATCGAC
>Ga0334892_1000450_pt1 | contig 51571 bp, 44 predicted proteins | sample GraSluR3_MG_4_FD_207213 | JGI IMG/M metagenome (GOLD analysis project Ga0334892, IMG submission 207213) | Sludge microbial communities from methane-producing bioreactor in Wageningen University, Netherlands - Granular Sludge_15_04-R3 | ecosystem: Engineered > Bioreactor > Anaerobic >...
TGTTCTTCCGATATCACCGGCTGTATTGGTCTCGCCTGTCCAGGTCGGATCTGACTCAAAAATAGTAACTGGTTCCCAGGTAGCATATCCTGAAGTATCACTAACCAGTACATACCCATCATCGGGTTCACCTCCTCTGATCCTGATCAGACCATCTATATCAAGCTTGGCTGTCGGAGTATCTGTCCCAATACCGACATTACCTTCGCTGATAATTGTCTTAGCTGCCCCGGATATCTGGAAGGTATTGGCCGGAACTTCGGGACCGGTAGAAAAAGAGCTTAAATTGACGGCAAAAGAGTAATTCCCTATTGCTCGGGACGATTTACCCATTGCTGTCGAATAATGTCCACTCGCCGTATTGGAAAAACCAATTGCTGTGGAACGAGATCCACTGGCTATTGGAAAATCTCCCAAAGCTACAGACATAGAGCCACTGGCTACCGGATAACATCCCAAAGCTATGGATACATCTCCACTTGCCTCAGGACTCTCTCCCAGAGCTACTGAACCATACCCGATGTTATCATCATCCAGGGTGTCCAACCAACCAGTGGAAAAATAACCAGCTCTCAAGGCATAACGACGGGGATAAAAGAACATTCTGCTCCCCTCCACTGCCGGGGACAAGAGAGGACCTTCGTCATACATACCTGTAACCAGAAGATTAGCATCATCTACATGGAGATGTTCCTCTGGACTTTCTGTTCCTATCCCTACCTTGCCGATTCTCCCAATATCTCCCGTTGTATCGGTATCTCCTGTCCAGGTGGGATCTGACTCTACGGAATGCAGAGCATAGGGTGAACTGGTTATCCTGATGCGGGGGGTCATTTCCATGTCGGTCCCGATACTTACCCCCAACCAGCGAGATTCAGCAGTAAAATATGATTCGGTCAGAGGAGTAGCCTCTCCCAGATTGATCTGAAATAATCCGTCGGATACGGAAACAGTCCGATCTTCAATCCATAGGGCCATTCCACCAGTGTCGTTATCATAGACTGAAAATCTCATTGTTAAATTGTCTGTGATCGAATTACCTGTAACATCGGTTAATCTCCCCTGGAAGGAGATCAGGTCGGGGATATTCCCCGTTCTACTTACTTCCCGGGCAGAGAACTGCCCGTATAACAAAATGCTGCTCATCATTAAAAACAGAATTGATAAATACTTTTTCATTTCCCCTCCTCTTATGATTGACGCACTCGTGGTATAGTTGTTTGATTGGTTGTTCTCTCTATTCGTTTCATAGAGATTTCTATATTGCACTTAATTATCGCGAGAATTAAAGATTTATCCGGAAGATCTTTTGATATAAACTCAGGCAGTATGAAATGTCTGGTTAATTGATTTGAGGCTAAGATGATCAGATCTGAAATGGCAGATACGATAAAATGAGCATACTTACAACAGAAGGATGAATCTTTATCCTTTAAAGATGAAAAAAGCGGGGAAAGAGAGTGGTCCCCGGACGTATAGACCTCGAGTTACAAAGTAAAACAAACCGATGAGTGATAGCAAAAAGATTATTATCGAGTCTTACGAGGAGCGGATACGAAAGATGTCTCTTTGATCCCAATTCTTTAACTGTACCATACAACCCCCAACTAAAATTTAACAATTCAAAGAACAAAAAACTGTGAAGAACTTAACTCACTGCCGAGCTTTGACTTCACATTAAACTTGTCTATTATAGTTAGATTTTGTCAATATATATTTTAGCCTTCTTCATATCTTTTCTGGTAGTGTATGGAAACATTTCTGGGTAATAATTGAAGATCTAATTTGAATCCGAAATTTAGCTCAGAAGTTTTGCAGAGTCAACTATCTCCCGGGTGAACCATAGGGGTGCCCGGGAGTCGGCACCAGCCGGCTCCCATCCTCTCCTATGGTAGATAAGGGGAGGAGTGTTCAGCGGAAAACCGGTCCCAGAAGTTGCTTGACAAAAATGGCTCTGGCAGATAAAAAGAGTGAAAATTATCAAGCCTGGAGTCGTGATGAATTACTCTGAGATCAGGGATGAAGCACGGAGCTATCTGGAGGGTTACTGGAAACAGCTAGCCCTCGTCTGGTTCTATTTCTTATTTGGTGCATGGCTTCTCTCATACGGGTTGAGTTTCTACTTTAGATATACTTTTCTGATCTATCTCGTTATTATCGGGCCGTTTGCCCTGGGTGTCAGTAATTTGTTTTTGAAGATATACCGGCGGGAAACGTTCGAAGTAAAAGAGTTGCTGGAGGTTTTACCCGAATTTTTCCGTGCTATGAAAGCGTTTCTGCTGATCGTCTTCTACGTTATCGCCTGGTCTATCCTCCTGATCGTACCGGGGATCGTCGAAGCTCTCAGCCTCTCAATGACCTTTTTCATCATGGCCGAGGAGCCGGAGATCACTCCTGAAGCAGCCGTGAAAAAAAGCAGAGAGCTGATGAAAGGGAACAAAAAAGATCTCTTTTACCTGACCCTCTCCTTCATCGGCTGGATTCTGCTCGCCTTTTTCATTTGCGGTCTTGGGTTTCTATTGCTCAATTCCTACGTGGGAATAGCTTACCTGCTCTTTTATAAGAGAATTGTTCGTGAAAAAGAGAGCTGGAAAAAGAAAAAATTGACGGGTAAGAGTATAGTAATCGAGGGGTGGTGAAGTGAGTTCCTGCCACTGGCTGTCACAGTGAGCTTTGTAAAGAACGATTGACAAAATATAAGTTATTCTTTATAGAAAGTAATCAGAGGAGGGTGCTTATGTGGAAATTCAGTAATAGAGTACCGGTAGGTAACCGGAGCGAGGGAGAGGAGAAGGGAGAACAGTTACTCCTCTGCAATGGTACGATACTTACTTTCGATGAAGACAACCCCTTTCTGGAGAGAGGTTCTATCCTCATAGAGGGTGATAAGATCAGCCGGATAGGTAAACCGGAGGATTTCAGGGATTATAAGGGTGAGAGTTTCGAGCTTTATGGCAAGGTCATTATGCCGGGGTTAATCAATGCCCATCACCATTTCTACAGCACTCTTGTCAGGGGATTGACCAAGAGTAAGCCGGCAGCAGATTTCAACGAGGTGTTACAGAATCTCTGGTGGCGTCTTGACAGCAAGCTTCAGAAGGATGATATATATTACAGTACGCTCTACTCGATATACGAAGCGATAAGGAAGGGGACGACAACGATAATCGATCATCATGCCAGTCCGGGAGCGGTAAGAGGTTCTCTGAACATCATCGCCCGGGCAGTTGAGGAATGCGGGATCAGAGCCTGTCTCTGTTATGAGGTTTCTGACCGGGATGGCAAGAAGGTTGCAGCGTCAGGTCTCGCAGAGAACGTGAACTGGTTACAGAGGGTCGAGCGAGAGAATAATCCCTATCTGAGAGGATTATTTGGTATGCACGCAGCCTTCACACTCGAGGATGAAACCCTGCAGGAGATAGCAGAAGCCGGCAGTGATACAGGTTGCGGTTATCATCTCCACGTCGCAGAAGCTGAATATGATGAGAACCATAGCATCCGGCATTATAACAAACGGGTAGTGGAGCGGCTGGCAGATTTCGGCCTGCTCAACGATAAAACAATAGCCGCTCACGGAGTATATCTCAACGAACGGGAGATGGAAATCCTTGCCGAGAAGGGTGTAGCGGTTATCCACAATCCACAATCCAACCTTAATAATGCTGTCGGGATCGCCAATATCTGCAGGATGGCAGAGAAGGGTATCATTGTTGGGCTGGGCACCGATGCGATGACCAATGATATGCTGGAAGAGGCGAGGGTAGCGCTCTGGGCACAGCACTGGCGACAGAAAGATCCGGCAGCCGGTTTTGGAGAGGTCATAAATGCCCTGACGGTCAATAATCCAGAGATAGCCAACCGTTACTGGGGTGGCATCCTCGGTAAGTTGAAGGAGGGATATGCAGCCGACATCATAGCCCTTGACTATTCTCCCCCGACACCACTCGGAACTGATAACTGGCCGGGTCATCTGATCTTCGGGATATCACAGGCTCAGGTCGATACGACTATCATCAATGGCCGGGTTCTGCTCTGGAATAAACAACTCTATCTCGATATAGATGAAGAATTGTTAGCTGCCAGGTCACGAGAGGTGGCAAAGAAGCTCTGGGACAGGTTCTGAACCGGGAACTGAGAGGTATTGTTAAGCTTGTTAGAGGAGATTATATGTATCAGAAAATAAGAGCGAAAGCGTTGGAATATGAGAACGAAACCGTCGGCTATCTGGCTGATATGATAAGTATTCCCGCCTATTCCACGAAGGAGCGGGAGATTATCAGCTACCTGAAACGGAAAATGGAACAGATAGGCTTCGATGAGGTAAAGATTGACGGGCTCGGTAACGTTATAGGACGGATCGGTAACGGGCCGCGGGTAATTGCCTATGATGCTCATATAGATACCGTCTATCCCGGTGAAAGGGTCCACTGGCTTACTGACCCGCTGGAGCCTGTAATCAAGGATGGTAAGATCTACGGCCGGGGAAGTGCCGACCAGGAGGGTGGTATGGCTTCGATGCTGACTGCGGGCCGGATCATCAAGGAGCTCGGTTTGGCTGGCGAATTCTCTATCTACTTAACCGGTACGGTGATGGAGGAGGATTGTGACGGCCTCTGCTGGCAGTATCTGATCAGAGAAGAGAAGCTGAAACCGGAAATGGTAGTCATCACCGAGCCGACCAATCTCAACATCTATCGTGGCCACCGTGGAAGGATGGAGATCCTGATCAAAGTGAAAGGTGTCTCCTGTCACGGTTCTGCTCCTGAGCGGGGTGATAATGCAATCTATAAGATAAGCCGGATAGCCCTGGAGATAGAGAAACTGCACGAGAGATTGAAAAGCGATCCCTTTCTGGGCAAGGGAAGCGTAACAGCTACACAGGTTTTTTTCGCCTCTCCCTCACAATGTGCTGTCCCCGATTCCGCCAGTCTTCAACTCGACAGACGGGTTACCTGGGGGGAGACGAAAGAGAGTGCTCTGGAAGAGATCAGAGACGCCTGCCGGCTGGCCGGTTATCCCGAAGCTTCTGTAGAAATGCTCATCTATGATGAACCGGCTTATACCGGGCTTGTCTATCCGACAGAAAAATATTATCCCGCCTGGAAGATAGCCGAAGATTCTGAATGGCTCAGAATGGCTATCGATGCCTATGAGAAAGCACTCGGCCGTGAGCCGTTCGTCGATAAATGGACATTCAGCACGAACGGGGTGGCTATTGCCGGTATGTTCGGTATTCCTTGCCTGGGCCTCGGCCCGGGTAACGAGATCTATGCCCATGCCCCTAACGAATTCTGCCCGCTCGAACATCTGACCGAAGCTGCAATCTTCTATGCAGCACTACTGCACAGGCTGAACAGCGATCAATAACTGCAACATTTTGCAGCAATTACCAGAGAGATGACGATGTATTTCACTGAATTCAAATGCACGGCCTGTGGAAGGACATACAGGAGGGATGAGGTAACCTATCTCTGCCCCATCTGCAGCAGAGAGGGGAAGCCGGGCTGGCCTCTGGCCGGAGTGCTGGAGACTCGCTACGATTACGATACTATCGGCCGGGAATGGAAAAAGAGGCCAGATATCGAGCTCTTCTCGCCGGTAGAAAAGAAATACTATCCGGAATTACCGGTCGGTAATACTCCATTCTACCGCTCGTTACGGTTGAAACACTACTTCGCTGGTGCTGCAATCTGGCTCAAGAACGACGGGCTCAACCCGAGCGGTTCTCTGAAAGACAGGGCTTCCCACTTATTAGTCGCAGAAGCCAGGAGAGCCGGATATGATAAAATAGTTACCGCCTCGACTGGAAATGCGGCCAGCGCTCTGGCTGCCATGGCTGCTGCTCAGGGGTTAAGAGCCGTGATTTTTGTTCCTGCCGCTGCACCTCCGGCCAAACTCAACCAGATCCGTATTCACGGTGTCGAACTGATAGAGGTCAAAGGTGATTATGACGAAGCTTTTGCCCGTTCCCTGCAATATACGAAAGAGAAGGGTGGATTGAACAGGAATACCGCCTATCATCCTTTTACCATAGAGGGCAAGAAAACTGCCGCACTGGAGATCTTTTGTCAGAACGAGTATCAGGTACCAGATTGGATTGTTGTCCCTGTTGGGGATGGTGTTATCCTTACAGGCATCCATAAAGGGTTCAGCGACCTGCAGCGGGCCGGGATAACCCGGAAGCTGCCACATCTGCTGGCAGTTCAGGCAGAGAGTTCCGCTGCTATTGCCAGCTACTGGGAGAGTGGTGCGTACGAAAATGCTGGAAAACCGGATACTATAGCCGATTCCATCTCGGTGAAAGCACCGAGTAACGCTCACTGGGCACGAAAGGTTCTTATAGAGAGTGACGGGGCAGCGGTCAAGGTTAGTGACAGGGAGATACTGGAAGGACAGGCGATACTTGCCCGTTTTACCGGTGTTTTTGCCGAACCGGCAGCTGCAGCAACCCTGGCCGGCCTGCAGAAGGGGTATGAAAACAACATCATTGGTAAAGATGAACAGGTGGTACTGCTCATAACCGGCCACGGACTGAAAGATGCAGGAACACGAAAATGATTCTCGAACAGGACAGGCAATAGAGGGAGCGAGATGGATTTTATACTCAAAGATGGAGATGTTCTGCTGGAGAATGGTTTCCAGAGGTGTGACCTTTTAATTAGAGAGGGTAAAATTCTGCAGATCGGTGAAAAGTTAACAGCCGGATATGTATCCGAGATCGACTGTCGAGGCTGTTATCTCCTCCCCGGTATCATAGACATGCACGTCCATACAGGAGAAGCGGTAAACAATATCTCTCTGGCCGAAGATGAGGAGCTAACCGTCAGAAGCTGTCTGCAGGGTGGAGTGACTACCATCGGTGCTTTCATCACCGAAACGGTTAAAGATAGGCTGCCCGAAGCTTATCAGACCAGAAATGAACGTTTCGAACCATATCCCATAAATGTTAACTGGCATCTGACACCTGTTATATCAAGTCCGGACAGCCTGGAAGAACTCTTCCGGCTCGGATGCAGTATGAAGCTATACACGACCTACAGATCGGCAGGTCTCTATTCCTCCTATGCTGAAATCGGTGAGATGCTCAATATCCTCTCTTCTATCTCCCGCTCCCTGAACAGGCCACATATCCCCCTACTCATACATTGTGAAGACGACAGAACGGTAGAGGAGAAAAGCGATAGCATTCCGTTCAAAACCCCCTTCGACCACGCTCGCAGAAGGCCGGAGACAGCAGAGATCAGAGCGGTGGAGAGAGTACTCGGCCTGGCTCTGGATAATAACTACCCGGTGCATATCGTGCACGTCTCATCACCCGAAACAGCGCTTCTGATCAGAGAAGCAAAGAAATCTCTGCCGGTAACCTGTGAGACGGCACCGCACTACCTGTTACTCAATGAGAAGAGACTACAGGAAAAGGATGGACACCGCTGGCTCTGCACACCACCCCTCCGCTCTGAAAGATCGCGGGGATTGATGCTGGAACTGGCTCAGGATGGAATCTTCGATACCTTTGCTACCGACCATTGCCCCTTCAGCAAAAGTGATAAGGACAGGTATGCTGAAGAACCGATAAAGATCCCGCTGGGGTTGGCAGGAACGGGTGCACTGCTTCCCATACTCTATGAGAAGCTGGTAGAGAGTGGCAAATTATCTTTCGAGAAGCTTCTGGAAAGAATAACGGTCAATCCGGCAAAGATAATGCAACTCTACCCGAAGAAGGGGGTCATCAGAACGGATTCTGATGCTGATCTTCTGGTACTGGAGACCGGAGAGAAGCCGTCTGAGAGCATAAAACCATCACTCGCGTCTGTTTATAACCAGTGGGCCGGGGAAAACAGCTCTCTCAATATCCGCGATATCTACCTGCAGGGCAAAAAACTGGCAAGAGAATCCTGGCCCGAAAAGGTATAAAACTCTATTTCAGTAGTAGTACGCGGGAGATTATTCTGGTTTTACCACTATCCAATCTGATAAAATAGACCCCGTTACCAGCCTCCCGGCCTGACCGGTCTTTACCGTCCCAGTGAATCGTGTGCTTACCCTCCTGTATCTCACCGCTGAACAGATCTTTGATCAACTGTCCCCTGATATTGTAAACTGCCAGTTCAGCACTGCCTCGTTTTTCCAGGCTGAAGTCTATCTGTAGAGATCCGTTTCTCTGGTCTCTGGTGGGATTGTAAGGGTTGGGGAAAATCCGTTCGAAACCTGTGACAGGGAGTATTATTTCCTCTCCGGCTGAGGTTTCCTGTTCCGTGGTAAAGCTGAATATCTGCGACCAGTCACCCATTCCGCCGATATTACTGGAAGCAACCCGCCAGTAGTAGGTCCTTTCGTATTCGAGTAACGGCATCTGATAAGCCGGTTCTTCCAGATTGAGCGGTGGGAAGAGATATTCTTCGAATTCTTGATCATACCCCACTTCAAGGGTATAGCTGTCCGTACCGTATGTTTCGTTCCAGGATAAGAGAGGCTCGAGTTCTACCTCGACCGCTCCATCTTCCGGATAGATCAGTAGTGGTGCAGCCGGTGGGATCGTTACGACAGCCGGTTCTGAAGGGTCAGAAACTCCCTCAGGATCTATATACTGAGCTTCCAGATAGTATTCATAGGTCCAACCCGGTTGAATATTACTGTCGAGATAGATATAGTCTGTAGTCTCCAGAAAATCGTAGAAATTGCCGTTCCGGTAGATGTAAAAGTATTGTGGAATCCTCTCTGGATCGACTTCCCAGCTCAAGACAACCCCTTCCGGGCTGTATATTGCCTCCAGGTTGAAAGGTGGGGGTGTGATATCGAACTGGTAATCGAGCAGAAGCTGGATGGCATTGTTGATATTGAGCCGTCCGCCGGAGACCGTCATACCCTCCAGGGAGGGGAGCACGTCAACACCTGCGAGGAGTAGATCCTTCATTATGAGAGCCAGTTCATCCGGCTGGTTCTCATACTGGTTGAGCAGTGCTTCCGGAGCAGCAGCATACATCAGGCCGATAGCTCCCGCCACGTGAGGTGAAGCCATAGAGGTTCCGGATGAATTGCTGTAATTGTTGTTCGGAGTGGTCGAGAGGATCTGTGTTCCGGGTGCTCCGAGATCGATGGTTGTCGGGCCATAAGCTGCACTGTTACTCTTCTGATCGTATCTCGTCGTATTGGTTACTCCCAGGAGATAAGGGCTGGGAAAGGAGGTGGGAACGTCTCCAACCTCATCGACATTGGCATTGATATTCATTGTCGCAGCTGCACTGATAATACCCTCTTCACCCATTGCATCATACATTGCACCCCAGAGAGGATAGTTCTCCGGTTGGCCGTAGTTGACACCGAAAGAGGAATTAGTAGACACTATATAAGCACCAAGATCTCCACCAGTCTCGTTATAGAGAGAACGCATCTCATGGACGTAACCATAGGCTGCAACAACTGTTGACTCATTGGATGATGAGCCGGCTATCGGCATTACCTTCACATTCCAGTTCACTCCACTAACACCGAGTCCATTGTTACCCATAGCTCCGATAATACCAGAGACGTGCGTTCCGTGAGTGGCTACCGGAATATTGCCTGTATTACTGTATGCATTCCAGCCGTGATAATCATCTATATAACCGTTACCGTCATCATCTGTCCCGTTACCAGGTATCTCATTGAGATTCTTCCAGAAATCGAGATCTACATGATCGAGACAAAAGCCGTCATCGATTACGGCAACAACGATCTCTCTACCATTTGCCGCCTCGCCACCGGTGGTAACATCCCAGGCCAGGGTAGCATCTATATCGGCTCCGGGGGTTCCCCCACTCTGGCCGGTATTGAGAAGTGACCACTGCTGGCTGAAGAGAGGATCGTCCGGAATGGTCTGCCGCAGCTCTACCTTATGATTGAATTGAGCTTCCTCTATCAATGGATGATGCTTCATCCTGGAGAGTTGCTCGGCTGTATCGGCCAACAGAGTGTCAAAAGAGACCAGATAGATTCGCAGGCGGCGAGACAATACCCGCTCTACCTGCAGGTTGTAACTGGCAAAATCGTGCTCAAGCCTATGTAGATTATCTTCCAATAAATCCTGTCGAAGATAGTTCCCCCTGACCTGTATGATAAGTTCGCCCGGAAGGAAACTGGAGGCAGCTGTCAATACCCCGCCGCTCAGCATCAATACCAGGACTATTATTATATATCTGTTCATTTCAGACCTCTTATCTGTTTCTTCATTACCAGACAATATATAATACAGCACAGGAAATCGTAAAGAAAATTTCTCGCCGGCAGCAAGCCGATAAGTTAATGAAAGAAAAGTGTTTAACATCTCATCTTTTACTTGACGGGAGAAATTCTTTCCTTTTCCCTTAATCAGGGAAGGTTTTGATATGAAGAAGCTGGAGAGAGGAAAAGAGGAGAGGAGAAAAGCCTGGCGTAACGATGCTTACGCCAAGGTTACGGGTAAAGCTAAATATACCGATGACCTGAAGATGGCCGGTATGCTACACGCTATTCCGGTCTATACAGATGTTCAGCACGCCCGGATACTGGAGATAGATACCTCCCGGGCCAGGAATCGGGCAGGAGTAGTGGCAGTCATAACGGCAGCCGATATACCCGGTGAACAGAAGTATGGCCAGATCATACGTGATTATCCCATTCTGGCAGGAGACAGGATCCGTTCTTACGGGGATGTCGTTGCTCTCGTAGTAGCGAGGTCAAGAGAAGAAGCAATCTCTGCTGGAAAACAGATCAGTATCAGAACGAAGAAACTACCCCCTGTCCTCGATCCCGAAACGGCTTTACAGCCTGATTCCCCATTGGTACATGAAGAGATGGAGAGCAACCTGGTCAATCATCACCGGATACGGAAAGGTGATCTCAAGAAGGGCGAACGGGACAGCGATCTGATCATAGAAGAATTTTTTGAGACAGGCAGGATAGAGCACTCCTATCTCGAACCGGAATCTTCTCTCTGCTGGCAGAGGCCTGACGGGGTAATGGAGGTTTACGGTTCCATGCAGCACCCTTTCAGTACCCGGCGTTTCGTAGCATCTACACTCGGTGTTCCCCTCTCCGGGGTGGAGGTCCGTTCAGTACCTATGGGTGGTGGTTTTGGCGGTAAAGACGATACAGCAGCAATCGTCTCAGCCCGCGCTGCCCTGGCAGCAAAGATAACCGGGAAACCGGTCAAGATCACCTATGACCGGGAATGGTCGTTTCGTGAGAGTTATAAAAGACACCCCTATAAGATGCAGTACAGGATGGGGTTGAAGAAGAGTGGTAAGATCAGTTTTGTGGAATGCCGTATCGTAGCAGACGGGGGAGCTTACTGTTCAGTCACACCCTGGGTTACCTGGCGCTCTACCGTACAATGCTGCGGACCTTACTCCGTTCCTCACGTTAAATGCGATACTTACGGGGTTTATACGAACAATGTCTTCACGGGAGCAATGCGGGGTTTCGGCTCTCCTCAGGTCTGCTTCTCTTCGGAACAGTTGATCGAGATAGCTGCTTCCAGTCTCGGAATCTCCGAGATAGAGATGCGAAGAATAAATATGTTGCAGCAGGATGCGGAAACGATCACCAGCCAGAAGCTCGATACTCATAAAGTGAGCCTGGAAGAGGTATTCGATGCCGTCCTGAACGAGATAGATTACAAGGCAAAGAGAAAGAAATGCAGTTTCGGTGACGGTAGAATGAAGGAGTGGTATGGTATCGGACTCGCCATCAGTTACCGTGGTATGAGCCTCGGGGCGGAAGGTGTGGATATGAACAGTGCCATCATCAATGTCCAGAATGATGGCTCGGTTCTGCTGGAAACTGCGATCCACGAAAACGGACAGGGTGCCGAGACTGCTATGATCAGGCTGCTGGCAGAAAAACTTGGAATAAAGCGGGAACGGATACGTTATCGCCAGCCCTCGACCTCCAATATTCCCGATGGTGGAACTACGGTAGCCTCTCGCGGCACTTTAATGGGTGGTGGTGCTGTCGTCATTGCAGCAGAGAAACTGAAGAATAAGATAATCACAACACTGGCTAAAGTAAACCAATGCTCCGAAAAAGAGATAGAATTTAACGGTGAGACGATCAGGGTCAAAGAAAAGAGTATCAGCTTCGATGAGGCAGTCAGGACAATGTTCGCCAATCAGGAATACCCTTACTGCTTCGGTGTTTTTCAGGGTCCCCCCGTCTCCTGGGATGAGAAGAGTGGCAGGGGAAATGCCTATTTCACCTGGGTTTACGGTTGCCAGGCGGTAGAGTTAAAAGTGATCCCCGCTACTGGGAAGATCGTTCTCCTCAATATGGTCGCTGCCCACGATGTGGGAAAGGCGGTCGATATTCACATGCTCATGGGACAGTATTACGGCGGTATGACGATGGGAACCGGTTACGCGCTCTTTGAAGACTGGCGGCCGGTAAAGGATAGCCCCTATCCCCTTAACTTTCAGCATTACAGGCTCCCGAGAAGTACTGATATGCCGGAGATGAAAGGTATAATCATTGAGAACAGGGACCCTCTGTCCCCGTCGGGTGCCAAGGGTATAGGCGAACCCACCAATGAACTTATGGCCCCCGCTATAGCCAATGCTCTCTATGCGGCCACAGGAAAGAGATTCAGGAAACTACCGCTGAAGCTGAACGGGAAGGAGAAAGATGACGTATAATCACACGACACTGAACGGAAAGAAGATCAGGCTGAAGAAGAGCGACCTGCAACTTCCTCTTTTAACCTGGTTGCGGGAAAAACAGAACCTTACTGGAGCTAAGAACGGCTGCGGAATAGGGGTCTGCGGTGCCTGCACGGTATTGCTCGATGGGAAGCCGGTTCGATCCTGTATTCTGAAAGTAGAAAGGATTATCGATAAAGAGGTCCTGACCATAGAGGGCCTATCAGGAGAAGAGGGAAAGCTGCACCCGCTTCAGCAGTCCTTCATTGATGCCGGCGCTATACAATGCGGTTTCTGCACACCGGGGATGGTGCTGACTGCCCATGCCCTCCTTCTGCAAAACCCGAAACCGACCAGAGAGGAGATCAGAAAAGGACTGGCAGGTAACCTGTGCCGTTGCACAGGATACCAGCAGATCATCGATGCAGTAGAGCTGGGAAGCAAACATTACCGCAAAAACAGAGGGAGAAAGTAGCCGACAAGATATCGATTATCTCGGCTTACTTCTCAAGGGTGGCCGGGATAAATTTGGCTTTAAGAAATTCGCATTAACTTATATATTAGAGTGTAAACGAGAGGAGAAAATGACAGTAAATGAGAAGATCGACTTGAGAAGCAGAGTGGCAGAACTGGGTAAAACCGGCTTTGAGCTTTATAATAGAGATTTTTTGCTCACCTGGCAGAAGAGCAGAGAGGACCTGACCGCTGTAATGCTCGTTGCTGAATTACTACAGGCGATCCAGCGGGAGAAGAGGCCTTTCAGATTGTTCGATTACGGCCTGGCCATTTCTATCTTTCGTGACCAATCTACCCGCACGAGATTTAGCTTCGCTTCTGCAGTCAATCTTCTCGGGCTCGGCCTGGCAGAACTCGATGAGACCAAATCACAGATAGCTCACGGTGAAACGGTAAGAGAGACAGCTAATATGATCTCTTTTCTGACTGAAGTGATTGGTATCAGGGATGACATGTACCTCGGCTACGGACATTCCTATATGCAGGAGGTTGCTGAAGCGGTAGAGGATGGATATCAAACCGGGATACTGGCCCAGAGGCCGGCAATAATCAACCTGCAGTGCGACCTGGACCATCCGACCCAGACTATCTCGGACCTGCTGAAGTTAAAAGATTATTTCGGCAGCCTCGATAATCTTGCTGGCAAGAAGATCGCCATGAGCTGGGCATATTCTCCAAGTTATGGCAAACCACTCTCCGTCCCGCAGGGGGTGATCAATCTGATGTCCCGCTTCGGTATGGAGGTCGTCCTGGCATATCCAGAAGGGTATGAACTTCTGCCTGATACTGTAGAATCTGCTGGTAAATTTGCCAGCGAGACAGGTGGCTCATTCCGCATAACTCATTCGATGCAGGATGCTTTCGAGAATGCTGACATCGTTTATCCGAAATCCTGGGCACCTATGTCGGTAATGAAAGAGAGGACAAAGCTGTTGAAACTGCAGGATCTTGACGGGCTGCGCGAGCTGGAAAAGAGCTGCCTGGCAGCCAATGCCGAACATATAGACTGGGAATGCACTGAAGATATGATGAAATTAACCAGAGATGGCAGAGCACTCTATGAACACTGCCTGCCGGCTGATATAAGCGGTGTGAGTTGTGAAAGAGGAGAGGTAGCAGCTTCTGTATTCGAGAAATACCGGTATCATACCTATCAGCAGGCCGGTTATAAGCCGTTCGTTATTGCAGCGATGATACTTTTGAACAGGATAGAGCACCCGGCAGATAAATTAAGAGAAATTATCGGATAAAAGGACCACGAATATATTCATAGAAAGATAGACAGAGTATTTATGACAGGAGAGGAATAGATGTCAAAAATAGTACCAGAAATGAATGAAGAGATAAGGAAAAAGACAGCACAACGGTGTAAGGAGAGGAATATAATCATCCCGACCTTTGCCGAGCTGAGAGAGCCGGAGACCATACCGGACGAGATACAACAAAAACTGGCCCCTGTCGGGCTCTGGGATGTTGATCCACTTAACCTTTTCCGGATCAACTGGAAGAATAACGTGCAAACAGGGCTCTTTGATGAGGTAAACTCGCTGGAGATCCCTTATGAATTAAGCGGGGTCAAAGCACGTATAATTGGGTTGGTCGGCAAATACTTTCCCACAGGTTCACACAAAGTCGGTGCTGCTTTCGGTTGCCTCGTACCACGACTCGTGGCTGGTGATTTCGATCCAACCTATCACAAGGCAGTATGGCCCTCGACAGGTAACTACTGTCGTGGGGGTGCATTCGATTGTGCCCTGCTTGCCTGCGATGCAATAGCTATCCTTCCAGAAGAGATGTCACAGGAAAGGTTTGAATGGTTACGTGATATTGGAGCTGAAGTTATCGCTACTCCCGGTTGTGAATCAAATGTAAAGGAAATATATGATAAATGCCACGAGTTGAGTCCCGACCCACAAAACAGAATATTCAATCAATTCTCCGAGTTCGGCAACTCCCTTTATCATTATCAGGTCACTGGACCAGCAGTAGAAGAGATTTACCGGAAATTTACTACTCAGAAAGCTTCCCTTGCTGCATTCGTCTCTGCTACTGGTTCCGCTGGAACGATAGCTGCTGCTGACTATCTCAAGAAAGAGCATCCCCTGATGAAGACAGTGGCTGTTGAAGCCTGGGAATGTCCAACTCTTCTTCTGAACGGTTTCGGTGGGCACAGGATCGAGGGTATAGGTGACAAACACGTTCCCTGGATACATAATATCAGAAGTACCGACGTTATCACGGCTGTGCGGGATGAAGACTGTATGCGGCTTTTAAGACTCTTCAATGAAGATGAAGGGAAACTCGCCATGCTGGAACAGGGAATAGATCAGCAGCTAATCGATAACCTTCCTTTACTCGGTATTTCCTCTATCTGTAACCTCCTGGCAGCTATCAAGGTTGCCAGATATTACGAATTAGGTGAGGAGGATGTAATCCTTACAATGTTTACCGATTCTGCCGAACTCTACAATTCACGCCTGAAGGAGATGGAGAGAGAACGGGGCGACTATAACAGATCACATGCGGCACTTGATATGGAATGCTGTCTGAAAAGACAGACTTACGATACCCTGCTGGAATTAAGATACTGGGAACGCAAGCGAATACACAATCTCAAGTATTATACCTGGATAGAACAGCAGGGGATGAATTCTGAAGAGCTCAATGCTCAATGGTCACCTGAATACTGGAGAAGTATCTTTGAGAACGAAGTAGAGAAGATAGATGAACTGATCAGAGAATTTAACGATCTGGTAAGATCAATACAATAAGTAACGGATAGAATTATGAGTAAGAAGTCTTGTGGAAAACAGGCATGCTGCGAAGTGAAAGAACCAATCTCCACAGATTTTGGACAGATATTTGCCATTATACCGGCTGCGGGTAAGGGAAGCAGGTTCGGTGAGCCGAAAGTAGATGCTGTCTACAACGATAAGACCTTTATCAAACATATTCTCGATACACTGAGCCACACTCCAGTCGGTGGGGTCAGAGTGATAAGAGATATTGAGACCACCGATATGCTGGAGTCTGTCAAACATGGGATTAACTGTGCCCGCAAAGATGGATGGCTGGCACTCGGCTGGTTGATCTGGCCGGTAGATCATCCACTCGTCAAAGCAGAAACGATACAACTCCTCATAGAATCTTTCTGGCAATATCCGGATAGGATAGTTAACCCGGTATATAATGAGAAAAAGGGCCATCCGATCATTATCCCCGATACACTGGATCTATCGGATAATCACACAGTACAGGGATTGAGATCTATTATTGCCCACGCCGATTTCGAACGATATGAGGTAATCGTCTCCGATCCTAATGTAATCAGGAATGTTAATTATTCTGAGGATTTATTGTAAAGTGTTTGACCATCAGGAATATTACAGACAACTTCAGGGCTTTCTGGAGAGCGGAAAATCTGTCTGGCAGGCCATAATAACTGATACTGACGGCTCCACCCCTGCACGGGCAGGTATGCATCTTGCCGTACCGGAGACCGGTAATCCCTTCGGGAATATCGGGGGTGGTAACCTGGAACACAGGGTTATAGATATGATCAGGTCCGAGCGGCCGGAGAGAGCTATCCTCTGGAAATTCGATCTCGACGAAGAGGGTATGCCTCTGGATGATGATACGATCGCTACCGCTATGATCTGTGGCGGCCGGGTTGAGATACTGATCGAACCGCTCTTCTCCTCCTCCAGACTCTTTATTATCGGCGGCGGGCACTGCGGGAAAGCACTCGCCCATCTGGCACATCTGGCCAGCTTCCAGGTTACTGTCATAGATAACAGGAAAGAGATTCTCAGAACAGAAGATTTCCCCGTTCCCTGTAAACTGATCTATAGCGACTATAACGATCTCGAAACAGTTATCGATTTCGATAGCCGTTCTTATATCGTTATTATGACCCACGGGCATGTGCATGACAAACAGGTGCTGGAATATTGCCTGAAACGTCGCTCCTTCTATCTGGGAATGATCGGGAGCAAAAAGAAGACAGCCGATACTTTTACCAGATTATTGCAACAGGGCTTCAGTGAAGAAGAACTGGCCAGGGTTCACTCCCCTGTTGGTCTGAGTATAGGCTCTCAGACCCCTTACGAGATAGCTGTCAGTATTACTGCCGAGATGATCAGGACCCGGAATCTGAAGAAATGATCAGACTCGGGCTTTGTTGTATTTTCCGGGACGAACCGATTAAATTCAGAACAACTACAGCCAGACGGCTCTCAACTCTTGGCAGAGAAGAACAGTTACAACTCCTCGGTGATATCTGTCTGCATAATGCCCTCTCACTGCAAGAGGGCCTTAACTATTGCCTCGATAACGGTATCGGTGATTTCAGGATCCAGAGCCAGGTCAATCCCTTACGCACTCATCCTGTTGCAGGTTACCGGTTACATGACCTCCCGCAACACAGAAAAATAATGAAAGTCTATCGCGAATGCCGACAGTTCAATGAAAAGCATAATATCAGAACATCCTTTCATCCGGATCAGTTCATAGTTCTCTCAACCCCTCATCCCGAAGTGCTGAAATCCTCTCTGGCCGAGCTTGATTATCAGGCTGAGATCGCGGAATATGTTGGGGCTGATGTTATCAATATTCACGCTGGTGGAGTCTATGGTGACAGGCCTGCAGCTCTCAGAAGATTAAAGAAACAACTCGATCTGCTTCCCGCCAGAGTCCGTTCCCGTATTACCCTGGAGAATGACGACCGGAACTACTCTGTATCAGATCTTTATCCCCTCTGCAAAGAACTCAATATTCCGCTCGTCTATGATGTCCATCATCATCGTTGCCTCTCTGATGAACTTACGATCACACAAGCAACGATACTTGCCCTCAAAACCTGGAACCGGGAACCACTCTTCCACATCTCGAGCCCGAAAGAGGGATGGGATAATCCTGGACAGCAGTATCATCATGATTATATCGATATCGTCGATTTCCCTGCAGTCTGGAAAGATCTCGATATCACAGTCGAGATAGAAGCTAAAGCAAAAGAGCAGGCAATTAAGAGGCTAAGAGAAGAGTTAGCAAGCCAGGGTGTAGTGATCTTGCTCCCCGGGAATTACTAAAACAAAACTCCCTTGCTCTAGTAGAGGGCAGTGTTCTCTAATCACTCGTTATCGAGTGAGGCTATAAGGTCTATGGCAGGTTTATAAGCTTTATCAGCAGCCCTCTTCCAGTAGTCTATAGCCTTATCGTACTCCTCAACTCCGTATAGGTTGCCGATCTTGAACAGGATCTCGGGGTCTTCATCCCTCTTCTTGTAGAGATAGAGCTCGTAATGCTCGATAGCTTTCTCCCTGTTACCACTCTTCTCGTAACTTGCTGCCATTTCTAGTATCAATTCCTCCTGAGACAGGCCGTTTCCCGATTTGGGTAACAAGCTGGAGAGCCGTTTTGTATCACTCTTTATTGCTCGCTTGAATATCATTGTATGGATCACAATATAGAAGAATATCAGAGTCAATACCACCACTATCAATGGTATAAGTAAAGCGAAATTCATCTCCTACCCCTTATCTGTTCAATTTAATTTTTGTAAAAAACATCAGGTATCTTCAGGCTGTCAAGTATATATTCCCTCTGGCAGTTTTCTAACAGAGTGTTAGACAGGATAGCAGAGAGAGCGAGAAAGCACCTGTTAGGCTTCTCAGGTCTCTCGAGAGAAAAGATTCTTTTTGCTTGATTGAGGTATGTCGTTAGTTTATTAAATATACAGAGAAATAAAAAAGGAGCTGAAGTTATGAAGAAAACAGGATTTCTATTACTACTACTTTTGATTCCCGTAATTCTCCTTCCCAAAACCGGAATAGGAATAATTGTTGGTGAACCTACAGGTATATCATTCAAGCAATGGACGAGTGAGCAGACTGCCTTTGATGCAGCATTAGCCTATTCCTTCTCCGATAAGGAGCATTTCTATTTTCACCTGAACTACCTTCACCATAATGAGGCACAATTCGATTCATTCACACTACCCTGGTATTGGGGTTTTGGAGCTAATATCCGCTATAGAGAAGATGCCAAAGATCAGGTAAAGCTGGCTGGCCGTTTACCGCTCGGGATCTATCATATGTTCAATAATTTCCCGGGAGAGATATTCCTCGAAGTTGCTCCCGGACTGGATGTAGTTCCGGATATAGGATTTAATCTCGGCGCTGCAATCGGGTTCAGATACTATTTTAACTAAAATACTGAACCGTTCTGCCAGGAATAATTAAAAAAGAGGGGTGGTGAGAGTAATACTATCGCCACCCTTTTACTCAATATCTCATAACCAGAGCTTGTGACTGTTATCCTTCAACCATTGCCTCTTAACCCGATAATCGGGTAAAATAGCTTCAACTGCCCGCCAGAATCTCGGAGAATGGTCCCTGATCTTCAGGTGAACGAGTTCGTGAATTATTACGTAATCTATCACCTCTAAAGGTGCCATTATCAGTCGCCAGCTGAAACAGATTACCCCCTTGCTGCTGCAGGATCCCCATCTCTTCTCTGCCCTGGTTATCTTGATATCGGTAACTTTGCAGTTGAGACGGGCAGCCATATCTTCAACCCTGGGAGAGATGACCTGATAACCCTCAAAGATATACCAGGAGCGGAGTACTTCTCTGATTCGCTTCCTGGCTGCCGTATTGACATAGAATCTCTCTCTCAACTTTATGATATCATCTCCTGTATCAACGTAAGATAGGGGATACTCCTGCCCGAGATAGAGTAGTTTCTCCCCTTCCTCATAGCTCTTCGTTAAAGGCCGCTTCTCCCTGGCCAGAACAAGCTTACCAGTAATCCATTGCTCCTTCTCGGTTAAGAATTCTTCGATCTTGCCGTCTGAAAGGTAGAGTGGTGCTCTGACTACAAGCTCGGCGTCAGCTGTGACGATCAGGGAGAGTGTTCTCCTTTTCGATCTGATAAGCTTATAGGTAATCTGGCCGCGCTCAGGCTTCTCTTTCATCTTCTCTACCTCGCTAAGAAATTTATCTCATTTGTCTGTGCAGCATATGCCAGTCAAGATAATATCACTGAAAAGTCATTGACCGGAAGCGGGAGATACAAATATTGTCTCTCCTTGAATTCTATCGTGGATGGTAAGATATGCATAACAGGAAGCAGAAAAGTATAACTTTGGAACATCTCAGAAAACTCTGTGAACCTTATCCTCACCGCTCTGTCGGCTCAGAGGGTAATATCAGGGCTACTGACTATTTTGCCCGTCAGTGCCGGAAGCTCGGCTATGATACAGTATTACAGAAATTCGACTGTATTGACTGGCAGAGTGGTGCTCTGCACCTCGTAAGTCCGGGTAGAGAATACAGAGCTCTCCCCTCTCCCTGGTCGCTCGGTTGCGATTGTCGGGGTGAACTGCTGGTGATCTCCTCACTCTCTGAATTGCGGAACAGTAAGATCAGAGATAAGATAATTCTGATCCGGGGTGAGATCGCCAGGGAACAGCTCATGCCAAAGAACTTCCCCTTTTTTAACCCGGACAGGGACAGAGAGATCATCAGCCTGCTGGAAAAGGGATGCCCTTTAGCTATCATAACAGCTACTACCAGAAATCCGGAACTTGCAGGTGCCTTATACCCCTTTCCCCTCTTCGAGGATGGTGATTTCAATATCCCGTCAGCTTATATGACGGATATCGAAGGGGAGAAACTCCGCAAGATGTCCGGCGAGACAGTCCATCTGAAATTCTCAGCGACACGTATCCCTGCCAGAGGGTGTAATATCCTGGCACACAGGGGTAACAGAGAGGGGAGGAGGATTGTTATCTCGGCTCATATTGATACCAGACCTGACACTCCCGGTGCTCTCGATAATGCTGCCGGGATTGTGATATTGCTTAAGATGATGGAACAGCTGAAGAATTACCAGGGTCCTCATTTTCTGGAGTTTCTCGCTATGAATGGAGAGGATTATTACGCCGCTTCGGGTGAGTTGGCTTATCTGCGTGAGAACGAGGGGAAGCTTGGCGAAATCCTCTGTAATATCAATATCGATGCAGCAGGATACAGAGGGGTCGCCACAGGATATGTCTCACTTGGTGACGAGAAGGATATTCTGCAGGATATGATGGCTCTTCTTCATACCAGTCCGATATTCAGAAAGATGCAACCCTGGTATCAGGGTGACCATATGATATTCGTGCAGAACGGTATTCCAGCCCTGGCAATAACCTCAGAAAACTTTGAATATCTCTCCCGGGAGATAACCCATACAGGAAAAGACAGGATCGAACTTCTCGATATCGATATTCTCGATAATACGGCGATTGTATTGGCTGAAGGGCTGAAACAACTCTCCTGATTCGATAAGAGGTGGCTAAGAATACAATTATAACCCCCGTAAGAATCTGTCGGTAATCTGCCTTACCCTGCTCAGTATGCTTTGTTTTTACGAATACTGGCTAATATCAATACTGTAAAGAATATTGCTGTCAGGTTCATCAAAGGTATGATAATCAGAGCCGGCCCAACATCTACCCCAACAACCATCTGCCCGATAACCTTCCCTGTCAGTGCTGTCATCAAGAAAGCCAGAAAGATCACGAAAACCGGAGCGAACAGGTAACCATAAGGGTGTTTTCTGATGAGAAGAATACCCGAAACAACGGCTACAGGCAGGAGAAGAGCAAGGTCGAACCCCTGTACTACAAGGGTCGTATAATGGGCAACTTCCCGGGGAACTATACTCCCGTCAAAAAGAGGGGGTAGTATTATGCTGAGCCAGAGCAAAGCTATCAGAAGAGCCTGAACGATGAGAAATCCACCAACCGGTTTTACAGGAGTTTTCTCTTTAAACAGGGTTGGTATCCTTTCCGGTTGAAAAGAGAATAACGTAATCGACAGGGCAAAAAAGCTGAGTGCTGTCAGGGCTGCATAGATGAGAAATAACTGATTATAAGTGCACATCATCGTATAAAAAAGATAGGTAACCAGGAAATATGCCAGAACACCACCCAGAAGATACCTGCCCCGATATGAACCCTTACCGGCCAGGAGTAAGCCGTAGATCAGGAAAGGGATGCCCAGTAACAGGGTCACAAAATCCTGAGCAATGCCCTGAACAGCTACCTCGGCCGTCATATGCTGATAGATACCTCGGCCGTAAATCTCTACAACATCTCCCCTTATTGATTCGTGCTCGAATGAACCCGGCCCTCTGTCAGAAAGAATACCAGACAGAGCTGCAAAGGCTGAGAGAACAGTGATAAAAAAGAGGAGAATCCTGACTGTCCTGATCCCTTTCATTGCTGTTACCTCCCAATCAGAAATCTATCCTCAAGCCGAGAACGGCATAGTTGATCAGAGCAAAAGTATAGACCTCATCTCCATCTGACCCCCCTTCGAGAAGCCTGTAGCCGGCAAAGATGGTAAAACGGTCGTCCAGAACATAGTTGATTGATGTCAATACATCAGCTGCTCTGCCGTAAGGGGACCATAACCCCTCTGCATCGACTATCAGACTGAACTCCGGTGAAAAGTCATAGGCGAGTTCCAGATTGAGTAGAGGAACAAAGCCGGTATTCGTCTTCTTCGCCCGCAATTCTGCCGATTCGAGGGATATTTCAGCATCACGTAGTTTCAGCGACGCCCCTATACCCTTGATCAGGAGATCCTGGTTACGAAAATAATAACGATACTGCAACCTGTAGGAATCAAACCGGTATACAGCAGAAATGTCCTCACCTGCTGCAAAGGTTTCTCCCTGAAAGAGTACATCCGAATCGAATCTCCCTTCGGGGGTTATCTTCAAGGGGGCAATGAGGAAAGATAATCTATGCTGCTCATTCAACCAGTAATGAAAATTGAACCTGGAGGCGAAGGCCGGATCTGATTTCAGATCCTCGCTCAATGAGAATTTGGTTGCTTCACCATCACCCGGGATACGGGCATCGTTATAGCCGGAAAAAGCAGCACCCGCTTCAACATCAAGGCGAAAGGCAGCAAAGGTGTAAGATAGTGTTAATAAGAGGACCATCAAGAGTGTTAATTTCTTCTGCATATAAACTCTCCAATCTTTGTTTTATTTTAAATATAAGCTCATTAAGGTGTTATCGGTCAAACTTTTTTCTCTCGAGCATATCTAATCTTCCGGTTAAGCTTAGGTTCCACGATAGAACCAAAAAGATGAAGTGATTGATGAATAATAAATTGAGCTTCTAACTTCTGTTGCAAGTATTTGTTATACAGTTATTGACAAATTATTATCATGACGTCTTGTTGCCATGAGGTTTGATCTGATGAAAATTGTTATCGTAGTACTACTATTGCTGATTTCTTGTCTTTCATACAGCAATCCGGCAGTAGATTTCTCAGTACACTCCTATTTGGGCGGCTATTTCTATCCAGACCGAGATGATAAGGAGTTCAGCTATTTCGATAAACAGGATATCCGTTTGGGAATAACAGGATTGAAAAAAGAACCAATTAACCTCGATATATACCTGAAGTATAGTGAACGATTGCAGGATGAGCGGATCGGGCTCCATTCACTGTTTCTGGTTTATCAAGAATCGCCCGGCTGGTCTCTAAGTTTTCAAATCGATAACATCGGTTACGGTGAACAAGAGGAGATATTCGAAAGAGATATTACCAGTCCAGACTATGATCTGTATCGGCTCGGTGACTTCCGCTTTACCGGGATCCGATACGACAACAAAATCTCATCACTCTTCAACAGTTCTTTCAGAATTGGAGGAAATGTTCACAATAGCTCTATTGGTTCAGCTACTCTCTCATTCATTAAGGAACCTGTTGATATCGGACTTTTCTATCTCTATCTCGGAAGAGATAGTAATTTCAACAAGACTATGCATTCAGGCGGAATAGAGTTCAAATTGCAGAGGAATATTCTGGAATTGAATCTCTACCAGACCTGGCAACACCTATCCTCAACCTTTACTACCTCTAACTATCTGGCCTATGGAGAGTTACTTTTCCACCTGAAAGAAAAATGGCAGATGGGAGGTAATGCTTTCTATGCTAAAAAATTGCGCGGTTACAACGACTGGCAGGAGTATTCCCTGGTGACAGCTTATAGATGGGATACACTCGAAAACACTGTTCAATATTTATTCTACAGGGTTGGAGATATGAAAGCCGATAAACTGGCCACCATCTTTTCATATTCACTTTCCGATAGCTTCTCGCTCGGTTTGAATTCGGCCATACACTTTCCAGAGACAGGGAAAAATTATTATACGCTGGGCCTGCAGGTTAAAATTTATGAAATTTTCCCACTCTAAACTAATTCTCGTCTGCCTGGCTCTTATTCTCTTAACTATCTCCTGCTCCTGGGAAGATAGTGAATGGGTTGAGAAGACCTTCATCGCCATAACCTTCGATGATCAGCATATCAGTATCTATGAGACAGCACTCCCACTGTTAAATAAATTCGGTATGCCGGGTATCAATGTTATCAATACCGGAAGGATCGGGCGGCCGGAGCTGCTCAACTGGGAACAGGTAGAAGAACTGGAGTTCCAGCACGGCTGGGAGACCGCCGGACACAGCCTGACACACCCCAATCTTCCCGACCTTACCTACGATGAGGTCTTCTATCAGATAGAACAGGACTGGCTAAATCTCAAAGAGAGAGGACTGAGCCACGAAACATTCGTCCTGCCTCGTGGGCATGCTACTGAACGTGATTATGAGATTATCTCGCAGTTCTATCGTAATATTAGAAACAGCAGAGATCTCCATATGTATTACCCGATAGACAGACTCAATATTGGCTACTTCGCTTATCTAACCAGCTACTCGGCAGACGATGCTATCAGACGAATCACTGAGGGGGTGATTAACAAAGAAGCTTTAGTCGTGATTGGCTTTCACCGCTTCGGTGACCCCTATCATACTCATAGCTGCAGTGCGGAAGATCTCTTCAAAATACTGCAGTTCATAGCCGATCAGAGGCTGGAAGTTATTACCCTCAAAGAGGCGGCTGAACTCTTGAATTGAAAGCGAGTAGTGAATAATCATAAAAGATTCTTCACCATTATTTTCCCGATTATTGTTAATAAAACAGAAGATAAAACGTTGAATAGTCTGAAAGATAAACAACCGGACTAAACCTGTTCGGGTAGTAGAAACTGGGGATTCAAACCAGGAAGACGAGTTTCTATTTACTTGACAGCATTGCATAAAGCAAAAAGATAGTTAGCTTGAACAAAATTTAAGGTTAAGATTAAAGATAATAAGGAGTTACGATGGCTGTACCAAAGAGGAAGACCTCCAGAGCTCGACGTAACAAGCGTCGAACTCACCAAAAGGCCGAGATGCCTGTATGGACTACCTGTCCACATTGTAATGAAGCGATGCGTCCTCACAATATCTGTGAGAGCTGCGGGCATTATAAAGGTAAGAGATATCTGAACGTTAAGGAATAATGCGAATCGCTTTAGATGCTTATGGCAGCGACTATGCTCCGATACCGGAAATCGAGGGGGCTGTCAAGGCTATTCACGAAAACCATTGTGATCTGATCTATCTCGTTGGTAAAAAAGAAGAGCTGGAAAAAGAGCTTGAGAAATACTTCTATGACCGGGAAAAGATCAAGGTTGTCGATGCCCGACAAATTATCCGTATGGACGATTCAGCAGCTCTATCCGTTAGATCCAAGACAGACTCGTCACTGGTCAGGGCTATTGAACTACATAAAGAGGGGAAGGCAGACGCTGTAGTCAGTGCTGGTAATACCGGTGCTGTAATGGCTGCTTCTCTCTTTAAGCTGGGGAGAATTAAGAATGTACACCGACCGGCGATTGCTCTTACACTACCCACTCAGACGAATTATGAGATACTCCTCGATGTAGGTGCTAATGTCGATTGTGAGCCTGAATATCTCCACCATTTTGCAATTCTTGGCAGCCTATACGCTCAGGAGATGCTCGCTGTAAGTGCTCCGCGCGTAGCCCTGCTCAATATAGGCGAGGAGAGTATCAAGGGGAGCAAGCTGATCAAGGCAGCTTACGGCTTGCTGAGCAGTGAGAAGCGGATCAATTTTATTGGCAACATAGAGGGTAAGGATCTCCTGAGGGGAATTACCGATGTGGTAGTCTGTGACGGTTTTGTGGGTAACATAATCCTTAAGACCGTAGAGGGAGCTATTGTATCGGTTTTCGATATCATGCGTGAGCAATTCAAAAAGGATTGGGTAGCCAAGATAGGGGCCTTATTGTCGTTCCCGGTTTACAGTTACCTGAAGAAAAAACTTGACCATACAGAATATGGAGGTGCTTTATTGGTAGGTTTGAACGGCTTGCCGGTAGTAGCGCACGGCAGATCGAACGGTAAAGCAATTATGAATGCTTTGAAGTTTGCCTGTAAGATATCAGAGTCGGGGTTTGTTAACAAAGTTCAACAGTACTTTGAAGAGGTATAATTATGATAGCAATATATGAAGCAAAGATTTCAGGAACAGGAAAGTATGTTCCGAAAAAGATATTGAATAACTACGATCTGGAAAAGATGTTTGATACTTCCGATGAATGGATTCGCACGAGAACCGGTATGTTCGAACGAAGAATTGCCGACAAGAGTGAAGCCGCTTCTGATCTGGCCTACGAGGCTGCTAAAAAAGCTTTAGATGCCGCTGGCCTGAAATCGCGTGACATTGATATGATCATCGTTGGAACTATCTCACCAGACCATCTGTTCCCCTCTACTGCCTGTATTTTACAGAAGAGACTTGGAGCAAAACACTGCACTGCTTTTGATATTTCTGCAGGATGTACCGGCTTTATTTATGCTGCCAGTATAGGTCATCAGTTTGTAGTAACCGGCAGGGCAAAGAATGTTCTTGTTGTCGGGGTGGAGATACTTTCACGTATTACCAACTGGAAAGACAGGAATACTGCAGTTCTTTTTGGAGACGGAGCGGGAGCGGCAGTTATATCCCGAACAGAAGCAACTAATATTTCGAGAATAATAGATTTTGACCTCTCTGCTGACGGGTCCTTTGGCGAACTTCTCAAGATCGAAGCTGGAGGATCAAGGACGCCAGCATCAGAAGAGACTGTCCGCGAGAATAAACATACCCTCTATATGGAGGGTAACAAGATTTTCAAATTAGCTGTCAAATCGATGTATGAGAGTTGTGATAAGCTTCTCCACCGTAACCATATCGATATCAAGTCAATCGATTGGTTGATTCCACATCAGGCAAATTACAGAATCATCGAAGCCTTAGGGAAAAAACTCAGTATCGATATTGAGAAGGTCATCGTCTCGATCGAGAAATACGGGAATACTTCTGCTTCAACCATACCTATCGCCCTTGATGATGCAGTCAGGGCCAATAAGATCAGACACGGTGATATGGTTCTCATCGTCGCTTTCGGTGCTGGATTGACCTGGGGTGGTATGCTGTTCAGATATTAACTTGCGGTAATCCCTTACCCATTACACCCAATTTTCTGCCGAAACCAATGATAAATGAAGATATTCAAGGAGGATAGAATTGACTGAAAAGAAGAGGAAGATCGCTTTCGTTTTTCCCGGACAGGGTGCTCAATACATCGGTATGGGCATGGATCTGATAGAAAACTCCCCTGATTTATTGACACCCCTGACCGATTTTGACAGCGAAAACAATCTCAATCTGACCGCTATCATCAAAGAGGGTCCGGAAGAAGCTCTTAAAGATACTAAATATACGCAACCGGCTATTCTGTTCCATAGCATAATTGCCATGCAGTCCCTGCAGAGGCTTATCTCTATAAAACCCGACCTGGTAGCTGGCCATTCTCTCGGAGAGATTACCTCTCTGGTCGCTAATGGTGTCCTGAACCTGAAAGATGCTCTCTATCTGGTCCATAAGCGTGGTGAGTTCATGATAAAAGCTAATGAGGGCACACCCTTTGCTATGGCTGCTATAATCGGGTTGCAGGCAGACGAGATCAAGGATATCTGTCAGAAGGCTTCCGAAGTGGGACTCGTTATCGTCGCAAATTATAACAGCCCGGAACAGACAGTAATTTCGGGAACCGAGGCGGGTGTAAACAGCGCCTGTGAATTAGCGAAAGAGAGAGGTGCAAAGCGGGCACTTCCACTACCGGTTGGAGGACCATTCCACTCACCACTCATAGCCAGAGCAGAACAATGGCTCAGCGAGGAGATGGATAAGATCGAGTTTCGTCCTTCTTCTATTCCGGTAATCTCTAATGTTGATGCACAACCTCACACCGATCCGGAAGAGATAAAGAACAATCTGGCCAGACAGGTTACCTCTTCTGTTTTATGGGTTGATTCCGTAAAGAGGATGATCGAAATGGGAATCGACCTCTTTCTGGAATTCGGGCCGAAGAAGGTATTGGCAGGGATGATTAAAAAGATTGACAGAAACATCGAAATTCTAAGCATAGATACCATTCAAGATTTAGAACTAGCTAAAGTAAAACTGGAGCAGTTATGAGGAGATTTGAGGATAAAATTGCCGTAGTAACCGGTAGTGCAGGTGGTATTGGTTTTGCCACTGCTTCCGCTTTTGCCCGGGAAGGTGCAGTAGCTGTAATAATCGACCTCTTTCAGGATGCAGTTGACGCAGCAGTCAACAAGATAGTAAATGAGGGTAACAAGGCAGTTGGTTTTGCTGCTAATGTAACAGATACTACGAGTGTCGAAACTGTCATTTCCGAGATCTTATCAGAGTATAAGCGAATCGACATACTGGTAAATAATGCCGGTATAACCCGTGATAACCTCATTATGAGGATGAGTGAATCGGACTGGGACGATGTCCTCAGTGTCAATCTGAAGGGAGCCTTTGTCTGTACCCAGAAAGCTTGCCGTTCTATGCTGAAACAGAGAGAGGGTGTAATCATCAATATAGCCTCTGTTATCGGGATATCCGGTAATGCAGGGCAGGCAAACTATGCAGCCTCCAAGGGTGGTGTTATAGCCCTTACAAAGTCGGCTGCCAAGGAATTTGCCTCTAGGAATATCAGGGTTAATGCCGTAGCTCCCGGTTTTATTCAGACTGAGATGACTTCTAAATTACCGGAAACGGTAGTAAATAACTATCTGGAATCCATCCCGCTCAAGAGGGGTGGTACTGCTGCCGATGTAGCCAATCTTTGCATATTCCTGGCATCTGAAGATGCCAGCTATATAACAGGCCAGACCATCAATATTGATGGTGGCTTAATTATGTAAACAAAAGACAGGAGGAATCAATGGACATATTGTCAAAAGTTAAGGAAATAATAGTTAATGAACTATCAGTTGATGAAGCTCAAATTACTACAGAAGCAAGATTCATAGAAGATCTGGGTGCTGATTCTCTCGACACTGTGGAATTGATCATGAAATTCGAAGAAGAATTCGAGATCGATATTCCGGAAGAAGATGCCGAGAAGATGAAGACCGTCGGCGATGCCGTCGAATATCTTAAATCCAAACTCAATTAATCTCTTAAGCCCTGCACCGTTATTACTAGACACTGCTAAAAATCTTTAAAACAGGTGCAGGGCTGGATTTTTTATCCCCTTAATAACTCTGCCTCCGGACTATTTATTGTCCAGTACAGCATGGCAGTTACTCCTGAATAAGAAATCGACAAAACCAATAACGAGGTAATCAATAATGAATAAGAAACGAGTTGTCATAACCGGTATGGGTGCTATCAATGCCCTGGCTGCTAATTTCCAGGATACCTGGGAGAGACTTCTCAGGGGAGATAGTGGCATTGAGCTTATTAGCAAAGTAGATACAACCGATTTGGCAAGTAAGATAGCTGCTGAGATAAAGGATTACGATCCTCGGAACTATTTCGAGCCCAAAACAGCCAAGAAACTTGATCTTTATACTCAATATGCTCTAATAGCCGGCAAAGAAGCAATGGAGCATTCTCAAATCCTGAAGAGTTCTTACGACCCCAACCGCTTCGGTGTTATCCTTGGTGCCGGTATTGGTGGTATTCTTACCTTTGAAGAGGAATCTTACAAAATGTTCAAAGCTGGACCGAGAAGAATCAGCCCCTTTTTCATCCCGAAAATGATCTCTAATATTGCCGCTGCACAGCTCTCTATCGATTACGGACTTAAAGGGGTCAATTATACCTGCGTATCGGCCTGCGCTTCGGCCAATCATGCCATGGGTGCAGCTTACAGAGCTATTCAGTATGGTGATGCTGACCTGATTATCACCGGTGGTAGTGAAGCGGCAGTTACCCCTCTCGCGATCGGAGGATTCTGTGCCATGCGGGCATTATCAACAAGAAATGACGAGCCACATAGGGCTTCACGTCCCTTTGATAAAGAACGTGACGGATTCATTATGGGTGAAGGAGCAGCTCTCCTGGTTATGGAGGATCTCGAACATGCCAGGAAACGTAATGCCGAGATCTTTGGCGAAGTTATAGGATTCGGGGCGAGTTCCGATGCTTACCATATAACCGCACCTGAAGAGAACGGTGCCGGTACAGCCCTGGCAATCAGGAATGCCCTGCACGATGCTTCTATTCGGCCGGAAGAGGTCGATTTTGTCAGTGCTCATGGTACTTCGACCCCGCTGAATGATAAGACCGAAACGGCAGCGATCAAGACAGTGTTTGGTGAGCATGCAAAAAAATTAAAGGTCAATTCGACAAAGTCGATGCTGGGACATACTCTCGGTGCTGCTGCCGGAGTTGAAGCCATCTCCTGTATTATGTCTTTGAGAACAGGCAAGATTCATCCGACTATCAACTATGAAAATCCCGATCCTGATTGTGATCTTGATTATGTACCGAACAAAGCAATCACACATCCAGTGAATATAGCAATCAGCAACTCTCTGGGTTTTGGTGGCCATAACAGTGTTCTCGTATTGAAAAAATTTACCGGCTAATACCATATCATAGGTTCGGAGAGTTGAAGAACTACTCTCCGAACCATTATTATATGCAATGTGAAAAATATCAAATCGCTTATCTCGAATCTATTCAGACCAGCCAGCAGAGACTATACTATCGAAAAGGGCAAGTCCCTCAAGGCAGATCTTAAAGGGCTGGAGCAGAAAATAAGTTATAGATTCCAGAATCCGCTCTTGCTGGAAGCTGCTTTAACACATAGTTCTACCAGTATGAAGAACCACAACGGCCAGCGTAGTCTCTTCGAATATGAGCGTATGGAGTTCTTTGGAGATGCAGTGCTCGGTCTCGTAACCGTCGAGTATCTCTTCAATAAATTCAGAAATAAATCAGAGGGTGACCTCTCCAAGTTAAAATCGAATATTGTGTCGGAGAACTATCTCTCTATCAGAGCCAGAAAGATAGATCTCGGTTCCTATATCCGCCTTGGTGATGATGAATTCAGGGCTAGAGGATATGAGAAGAAATCGATTCTTGCCAATATGATGGAATCTCTGATTTGTGCGATCTATCTGGATGGTGGTTTGAACGAAGCAGATAAATTCATACGAAGAATCATTCTCAGGAATTTCGAAAAGGAACTGCTCAGCGAAGTGCATATCAATTACAAGAGTATGCTACAGGAGTATTACCAATCCAAATATCAAAGATTACCCGACTATAAACTCGTCTCGGCTGAAGGCCCGGACCATAAGAAGATTTTCTCAGTAATCGTCTGTTTTGATAATGAGCAGATTGGGAGTGGTACCGGAACCACTAAGAAATCTGCTGAACAGAATGCCGCCCGTGAAGCCTGTGCAAAACTGGGTTTATGAGAATTTTCCCCGTTTTTATTCCCTTTGCAGGCTGTAATCTCCGCTGTATATACTGTCAGCAGAACCTTATTACCCGAACCGGTTCTCCAGAAGAACAAGAAGTCTATCGTGTAGATTTTGACTCAATCAGGAAAGGATTGAGAGAATTCTGTCAGAAACAGAGTGGTGAGAAGAAGCAAATCGCCTTCTTTGGCGGCTCTTTCACCCTCCTCCCTTTTGAGACACAGGAGCGTTATCTCCGTGAAATAGAAGAATTCCTGCCCTGTATCGATGGAATAAGGGTATCAACCCGTCCCGACGGTATCAACAGAAAACGGCTTGACTTTGCACTCAAACACCGTATCAATACAATCGAACTGGGAATTCAGAGCTTCAATACATCCGTTTTGAAAAAAACAGGGAGGCCATACGATTCCGAAACTGCCATGCAGGCTGCCCGATTAATCAAAGAGCGTGATATCTCTCTCGGAATACAGCTAATGCCTGGCTTACCGGGAGAGACAGAGGATTCTATCAGCGAAACTGTCGAGAAAACCATCCTGTTGCATCCCGATTCGGTCAGAATCTATCCTACATTAGTCTTGAAATTTACCGAATTGGAGAGAATGTATGAGAAGGGGCTCTATTGTCCGCTTACCCTTGAAGAGGGGATAAGGATCGCTGCTGATATGACGGTCAAATTGCGGGAACAGAATATAAAGGTAATCAAGACGGGCCTTCATTCCGACCTCTCAGCCGGCAAGCTGGAGGATGATACTCCACCTGTAGTTGCAGGACCCTATCATCCCGCCTTCGGAGAACTCGTCTCCCGGGAGATCCTCTTCCGTAATATTCTCAAGGCGTATATGCCCGGTAAGACCATTCTACTCTCGCAGCGAGCGATATCTCTTTTGAAGAGAGACAGAGGTGCTCTCATTGAGAAGCTCAAAAAAAACTTGCCAATAAAGTGTCTACCGTTAATTTTCTCTGATGAAAAAGAAAAGGAAAAGGTTCTAATGGTCGAGGAAGAACCTGAGTTTTTATGGTAAATTCTATGCTGGTTAAGAAGATAAGCGTCCTGTCACTACTCTTTTTATTGTTACTGGCTCTGGTTAGATGCGGTTTCCCGGAAAGCTTTCAGGGTATATCATGGAACAGCGAGTTCAATATCCCTCTGGTCAATCGCTTCTATCATATCTTCGAACTGGAAGAGGAGAGTTCTAACTTCTTCATCGAAGGTGATGATATATATATCATCTACGAAGATGAAGTTGAGAGTGAAGCCGCCTCATCAGAGATTAAACTCAATCCCGGTTCTTCAGAGATAACTCAAGTTGCAGGGTCAGAAGAGGGAACCTTGATAACGGTTTCTGTCGATGAGAGTGGGATCGATACCGAGGATATCGACCTGATATACGGTACTATAGAAGAGGGAATTATTAGTATTGAAATCATCGAACCAAGGCCGGAGTTAGAAGCTCTCAATATTACCTTCCTCAGTATTACTGATGATGAGGGAGAACCACTGCAGGTCGATATTGAAGATTTCAATACTTCTCATTATCATTATGATATTACCGGTTATTCGATCGGCGAAAAAGAGAGCGGTGAAATTATAGACGAACTGGAATTCTATGTAGAGACCGCCTCTCAGGAATTCTATTACGATCTGGTCTACCTCAGGATTTTCTTTGAAGAACCGCTCTATTTCCAATATTTTGAAGGGTATCTCATAGATAAAAAGGTCCATCTCAGTGAGCATGTTCTCAATAACGATATCAATAATCCTATCAACATATCCAACGCCTTCCAGTTCGAAGAGGGAACTCTGGAGATGACTTTCATCAATGAGCTTGGTTTCGATGCCCGGTTTATCGGCACCTTTACCGGTATTAATGAAAAGGATGATAAGACCTACTCCCTGGAAATCACCAGAGAGGATGAAGTGATTCTTAACAGAGCCAGCAATACAGGAGTACCGGAGACCACGACTGTTATTATCGATAGACCGGAAGTCCTAGATCTGATAAATATCTTTCCCGAAAAGATGCGTCTGGAGAATGCCTACATGATTATTGGTAACCTGGATCAGACTCCCGGATTCGCCTTTGCAGCCGACAAAAGTTCCGGCAGTTTCAAGATTACTGCCCCAGCTTTCTTCCGGGTCAATAATCAGACGATCATACCTGACGAGGTTTTCTCTCTGCAGATAACTGAAAACAATCGTGAATATCTCGATACTTATACAGAAACTATAGCACTCTATCTGACTATGGAGAACAGCCTTCCACTCGGCCTTTCGGTAGATATCTACTTTAGTGAATCACCCGATACGTTAGATATATACTATCCGGAAATCTCCCCCGCTATTCAGACGATCAAATTTGCCGATAATTATGTCTCTGCATCATTTACTGGCTCGGAACCTACTGTTACAAGTAATGAGTTTTTTCTCGATCGTGAGGACATCGAGTTATTTCTAAAAGAAACGGTCTATTACGCACTCAAGATCACTTTCGATGAGAGCACCGATTCTATCAGGATACTCCCGGAGCATTATATGCACATAATTGGCCGGCTCGAAGTCAATCTCAATATAGAAATTGAATAGATGACTGAAGTAATGTCTGTTAAACTGCTCTATCTCACACTTCTAATCCTGTTACTGACATCTTCGGCAGGACTCTTTGCCGGTTCGGCAGGCTCGATCTCTCTTGCAGGTAGCTACTCACTGAGGGCACATGGTGCAGAAGCGAATTACTGGAATCCGGCCAACCTCGCTTATCCAGTGTTTTATCGGGGAGAACTCTTTATTATTAATACAGGCCTTAATATCGATAATAATGCCCTATCAATCGGAAAATATAACGATATTAACGGAACCTATCTGACAGATTCTGATAAGCAAAACATAATTACTGGTTTGAAAAAGCACCTCATTCTCAATACCGACATCTCCCATACCCTGGCAGGAATACACCTGCCTGGTATTGCTCTCTCTGCGCGAGTTAATTTACACATAAGGGGTAAACTATCATCGGAATATGTTGAACTCCTCCTTCTCGGGAACGAATACGACCGCGTTTACAAATTCACGAAAGATAACAACCATCTGGAGGGGATTGGATATACGGACCTGACTGCCGGGATCAGCCCTTACACTCTATATCTGGGGGATTATACAATTCATACTGGCATAGCTTTCAGCCTGCTTTACGGTTACGGTGTCATAACGACCGAGAAATACAGTGGTACACTACTCATCAATAACGATGGGTTAAATCTCGAGCAGCAGGTAGTCCTTAAGTTTGGAGAAAACGGGTTCGGTATGAAGAGCCTGGTCGGTTTCCGGTCGGATATCAACGATAATCTCACTGTAGGATTGACCATAGACAATCTCGGCGGATTCATCCACTGGGTTGGAGAGATAGAACAAAGAACTTATACAGCCTCTGCCGACAGTCTCTATATTATTGATCTGGACAAAGATTTCTTCTTAAGCGATGAAACTGTCGAAGAGAGCGGTAGTTTCACAACTTCACTCCCGATCACAACCAGAATAGCGGCAATCTATCATCTCTATGATTTCAATCTTTCAGTTGATTGGAAACAGGGGTATGTTAATAGCGTTCTAACAGATAAAACACCGGAAATTTCTATGGGAGCAGAGTATTTCATCAGACCACATATTCCCTTAAGAATAGGTTTCAGCCCTGGTCTCGGTTCGGAACGTTACTCATTTTCCTACGGAGCGGGCTGGTCTGCAAGAAGCTATGATCTAGAAATCGGGCTGCAGACAATCGGCTCACCGATCCCGAGCAATTATCTGAAAGGTATAGGACTGGGCATTACCTCAAGGTGGAGATTCTAAAGATGCTCTTCCTTCTGCTAATACCTGCTCTGCTGCTGATATATTACTATTACCGAACTACGATACCGGAAATCTCCCAAAAGAGGAGAATTCTTCTCTTCGGGCTGCGGACTATCGCTGTTGTTATTCTATTACTTCTCCTGTTTAATCCCATTTTCAATATCAGCAGATCGGTCACTATCCGGCCGGTTATGGTATTTCTCACCGATAATTCATACAGTATGGACCTCCCGGCAGGCGAGGTCAGTAAACTGGATAAGATGGAGAGCTTTCGGGAAATCCTGGAAACTGAGATGAAACAGAAGAATTATGAAATAGCTCACTATGATTTTGCTGACGGTATCGAGGGGAGCAGGACCCGCACGGATCTGACCAGAACACTCCAGGAACTGGCCGAAAAGGAAAGCCTGCAAAATATCGAGAACATCGTTCTCCTTTCGGATGGTTGGTTTAATGATCAACAACTCGATATCGTCAACCGTCTGAATATCCCGATCTGGACTGTCATTACCGAATATGAGGTGGAAGACTTTGACCTCGGGATCAATACACTCTTTTATAATCCGACAGCCTATACCGAAGAGGAAAATTACATCATCGCCGATGTCTTTGCCGATGACTATGACGAAGAGGCCGAACTCTCACTTTATCTTGAGGACAGGCTGATTGATAAGAAAACAGTGAACTTCTCAGAAGAGAATATCCAGCAGATAACTTTCGAGCATATTTTCGCCGAATCCGGACTCTATCCTATCAGGGTTGAGATCGAAGCTCCGGATAGTGAAGAATTCAATCTCGGTAATAATACATTCCCGGGAGCGATTAGAGTTCTCGATAAACGTTCAGGAGTATATATTCTTACTGATGTACTGAACTGGGATGTAATGTTCCTGAACTCTGCTCTGAGAAGAGATGACCGCAAAGATGTCCGTGTCTTCCGGAGTCAAAATGGTGTTTTCTACTCCGGTAGGGATCGTCTCCCCTTCAGAGATCTCTTCCCAGACCATCTGCAGATGCTTGTCTTTATCAATCAGGGTAATCTCTCATTCACGACTGAACAGATCGAACTTCTGGAACATTTCATCAGTAACGGTGGAGGATTACTCTTTCTCGGCAAACCGTTAGCTGAACTGACCGATATTCTTGCTCTCAAACCCTCCGGGATCGAACGGACCTTTCGCAATACACTCTTCTTTACTCCGGAGAGTAGAAAATATCAGACCTTCAGTGACCTCGACCATAACAACATCCCAACTCTCGATCTGCTCTATGTCGAGCCCCTCCTCCATTCTGAGATCCTTGCCCGCTTCAATAACGAAGAGCAGAGTCCGGCTATCGTATTGAGCGAATATCAACAGGGAAGGGTTATCTGCTTTGCTCTCCTCAACCTCTGGCGCTGGCAGTTAAGGGGTGAAGGGGAACAGTATAACGAATTCATTACTAATCTCTCTTCCTGGCTCAGCAACCCGACAGAGAGCAGTTTTATTGCAATGACCGATAAAAACAGCTATTTTCTCGGCGAACCGGTCAATATCAGGCTGACTGCCTATGACGAAACCCTATCCATTCACCAAGGACTTAATCCGAAGATCACTCTTTTCGCTGAGGAGGATGAGATGATTCTTCAGGAATTCCTCGTTTTTGACTCTCGCTATTACAGTCTGGATATCAGGGAACTACAGGCAGGACATTACAGCTATGAGATCAGCGACGATATAACCGGAAACAAAACTGAAGGAGGCTTTATCATATCTGATATAGATGCAGAAAGGCGTAACCGGGGTTTCAACTACCCGCTCCTCAGTTTCATCTCCCGCCAGACAAACGGAACCGCAATTCAAGAACAGGACTTAAGTGAGATAAGTCTGGAAAGAGCCGTATCTACAATAGAGAGACAGATGCTGGAGATTCCACTATACCGTCACTGGTTAATCATTACCCTCTTCCTTCTGGCCTTCTGTGTAGAACTTTATCTCCGCAAGAAGTGGGGGCTCCTCTAAGAAGTTATAACACAGGGGGACAGCGTATCGCTGTTCCCCTGTGTTATATCTATTGAATCAATTCACTTACTTTGTTGATATTTCTCTTTCCGGTTCAATCCTTCAATAGTTTAGGTGCTCTAGGCGCCCTAATCCTGTGTGTAGTCGCCAGCCCGGAGCCCAACAACGGTCTGACGTAAAACTTGAAAGCGTCGGTTACATTGTTACTTTCAGAATTGATGAATTCATCGGGCATAAGCCTCGTCTTACCGGCAATATCTTTCAGCCCGACGAGTTTATAATCTACAGAATAATACCCTGTTCTAACGATGGCAATAGAGCCATCGAGATTATGCCAGATTGCATACTGTACGGCTTTCTCGCCCACTTCCCTCGCTTCGAACTGGTCGATATCGGAAACACAGCCGACAAAAGAACGTTGAAGATAACCGAGAGTGTCTGACCGCACCCGCTTGATCTTCAGATTTTCCCTTACATACCTGGCAAGCAGATCGCCGAGAGCGCCTGAACCTGAAAGCTGAACATTGCCATGCGCATCGTGTTCGATAATGGCAGCAAGTTTAGTAGCAATCGGAATACCGTCTTTATCCTGTATTCCCTCCGATACAGCAATAACACAACGCCCATACTTCTCATAGACGTTCTTTACATCCTGCAGAAATTTCTCTCTACTAAAAGCCCTTTCCGGGAAATAGATGAGATGTGGACCGTCATCAGCATATTTCTGAGCAATTGAGGAAGCAGCTACGAGGAAGCCCGCATGCCTTCCCATAACAACGCCGATATAAACTCCCGGAAGTGATCTGTTGTCGAGGTTAGTTCCCATAAAGGCCTGAGCCACAAAGCGAGCTGCCGATCCGTAACCTGGTGTATGATCGTTCAAAACAAGGTCGTTGTCAATAGTCTTCGGTATATGGATTGCCCGGAACTCATAATCGGATTTCTCGGCCTCTTCATTGATTATCGCCACAGCTTCTGAAGAATCGTTACCACCTATATAAAAAAAATACCGGGCATTATGGGCTTTCAGGACTTTGAATATCTCACGACAGTACTTCTCATCTGGCTTGTCCCGCGTAGATAAGAGGGCTGAAGAGGGTGTTGTTGCTACCTGCTCCAGATTGTGCTTCGTCTCCTGTGTTAGATCAAGAAAATCCTCATTGAGTATACCGGCCAGACCGTGTTGTGATCCATAAACACGACTTACCTGCTGGAACTTACGTGCTTCGAGTGCTACCCCAACGAGTGATTGATTGATCACAGCGGTTGGTCCACCACCCTGCGCTACAACAACTTTTCCTCTTAACTCCATTATCATACCTCCTGCTAAATTATCTTTATGTTATAAGATATCGTATGTCAGAAATCCCCTGATACTAATGGCATATTCATACCTCTGAATTTTTATGTCAACCGAAATCAGATAGCTGAGGGTTATATCATACTCTGGCGACAATACAGCTTTACCTGCTCAACCTGAAAGAGGATACAGCTTCGTTCATTACAGGAGTCCGGTGGATAATCTTATTATCTTGACAGCAGCGATAGAATAAAAAGAGTAGTTATAGAGCTTAATGGTGAGCAAAAGAGGGAATTCCGTTAAAAGCGGAAGCGGTCTCCGCCACTGTAAGCAGCATTATAGGTGCCAGGTCACTGTGACAGTGAGTCATGGGAAGGCCTGGTAGGAAACCAGCTGTGAGCCAGGAAACCTGCCATTGAGTCGTCTGCCCGGTTCTGCGGAAGAAGGAACCGACAGAAGATTCTATCCTTTTGCTACCCCATTATTGCTGATTATCGGAGGATAGAAGTATGAGAGTTCTTGTTTTATTACTCGGCCTGGTGCTTATCCTCTCCTGCAGTATAGAGCGGGAAGAGGATACATCTCCCCGATATGTCGTAACCTCCCCGGAAGTGGGTGAAATCATCTATGCACTACAGGGTAGTACCAATATCGTTGGTGTTACTGCCGAGGTGAATTATCCAGTCGAACTTGCATCTCTTCCAAAGGTCGGCGAATTCGGAGCAGTAAGCAGAGAGAAGATCATCGCCCTTCGTCCGTCAATCGTCTTTACGTCCGGACTCGAGCAGGAGATGCTCGCCCGTGATCTTAACAAGGTTGGGATAAAGACTGTAATGATCTATCCAAAATCGATCCCTGAACTCCTGGCCGGAATCAGAGAGATTGCCGGACACCTGGAAATGCAGGAAAAGGGTATAGTTTTAGCTGATTCTTTACAACTGCAGATAGAAGGGTTACGCTACTCCGGTCAGCAACGTCCACGAGTATATCTTGAGATCTACGGTAATCCGATCATGAGCATATCTCGCAACTCCTTTATCGGAGAGATAGTAGAGCTCGCCGGGGGTGATAATATCTTCGACAGCCTGCCTCGCGATTATAGCCGGGTAAGAGCTGAAGATATAATCGACAGGGACCCGGAGATCATTATCCTCACCTATCCGGGACTAACACCGGGAGAGGTCAAAACACGCAAGGGTTGGCAGAACATCACTGCCTGCCTTGACGACCGTATTTACGGGATAGAAGATATAGATCCCGATATTATCCTCCGGGCTGGACCACGAATAACAGAGGGGATATCTTTACTGAAAAGGATGTTTCACGAACTATGAAGAGCAAAACGGTTCTCCGCATATTCCTGTTTCTCGTCTTCGCGGCGGTGGTTATCTATCTCTATCTGAGTTATCGAACTCCGACCAGCTATATTGTAGCACAGGTGAGGTTCCCGCGACTGTTGCTGACCTTTATCTGTGGTTTCGTTCTCGGTGGTGTGGGGTCTGTGTATCAGATAATGCTCAACAACCCTTTAGCCGAACCTTACATACTCGGAGTCTCTTCTGGAGCTGCCCTTGGAGGAGTAACAGCTATTATCATCGGTTTATACCTGTTGATACCGGTCTTCGCCTTTACAGGAGCACTCCTTTTGATCCTTATAGTCTGGTATCTTGCCCAGGTCGGTGGCTTTTTCAGTTCCACGAAGCTGCTCCTCTCGGGGATTATTGCCGGTATGTTCTGTTCGGCCCTGATCTCGCTTCTCCTTTATCTTAACCAGGAGGAGATAGGAAGTATAATTGGAATTCTGATGGGTAATCTCGGCCATATCTTCAGTATGCGGGAATGGACGATATTCCGTGTAATATTAGGTATATCACTACTGCTGATGTTCTATCTCTATACTCTTTCCGATAAACTCAACATTCTGACGAGTGGTGATCTGATCGCTTCGAGTCTTGGCATCGAGGTCAGGCAACTGAGAAGAAAGGTCTTTATAGTCAGCTCTATTCTGGTCGGATTTACTGTTGCCTATGCCGGGATCATTGGATTCGTCGGCCTGCTTGTTCCCCATATCGTAAGAATGCTCTTCGGCAACGATCAGCGTAAGGTTTTTCTATTCAGTTCCTTCGCCGGGGCAGTATTCTTGATCTTCTGCGATTTTATCGCCATGCATCTGACGGCAATAGAAATACCTGTCGGAGTAATCACAGCCTTTATCGGTTGTCCATTCTTTATTTATTGTTTCGCCAGAAACAGATAGAAAACAGGAATAAATTCGAGATCTTTTACCGGCACATATTGTGATAGATTAATGGCAGCTACCCTTAACCAGCAAGGTAAAATGTCTGCAGAGATGGCACATCTATCTCTTAGAGGAGGGGTTCAGAAGTAGTAATCCAGGTCATATAGTGATCTTGATATCTTTGATTTCCGGATATTTTTCCAGATGCTCCCTGATCTCGTCGGCAATATTGTCGCGATATTCATCGAATTTTGGAACATCGAGGTCAATGATCGCCGTTCCCTCATCCCAGCCTACATACTTGACCATCTTCAATTCGATGAGGTTCTTTCCAACCTTCGGATAGAGTATCTTCTCCAGTTCGGCGAGGATCGTATCCTTAGAGAACTCCTCCTTCTCGGCTAGATTATGACTTAATTCATACTCCTTGATTGCAGCTCGCAGTGTATCTACTGCCAAAACCGAACAGTGCATCTTGATCGGTGGGAGGCCGTCCAGTTCAGAAGCAGCATCCTGCCAGGTGATCTTCTTCGCCTCTTCGATAGTCTTCCCTTTTGCCATCTCGGTTATGATAGAGCCGGTAGCAATATTGGAGGCACAACCGTAAGACTGGAATTTGATATCCTCTATAACGAGTGTTTCCGGATTGACCTTAAGATAAACTGTGACCTGGTCTCCACAGGCCGGGCTACCTTCAGTAGCTCTGGCATCCGGATTGTCGATCTTTCCCCTGTTACGGGGATTCATAAAATGATCCAGTACCTTTTCAGAATATTCCATTTATGTTCTCCCTCTTATTGTGTCTCGGTTTCAACTGCAAGCTAATCTCCGATACAGGTCAGCCTGTCAAGCTTCTTGTCACCCGAGACTTGTCTTACAACTAAAACCTAACTGTTCTCATTACCCGGGTACAGGGTACTACCCTCCCTTAATTTCTCAACGACTGTAACGAGCTGCTCAATCAGTGTATCGATATCCTCTTTCGTTGTATAACGGCTGAAGGTGAATTTCATCGAGCCGTGTGCCTCTTCATGAGTCCGCCCCATAGCCTTCAGAACATAGTTCGGCTTCAATCCCTGAGAAGCACAGGCACTGCCGGTTGCAACAGAGATATTATACATGTCAAGCATCATCATTATTGCTTCACCCTCGATATATTCAAAGGTTATGTTCATATTGTGTGGCGCACGTTTATCCCCAGTTGGCCCGTTAATTATTATATGCGGGATTCTCTGTTTTATGTTATCCAGAAAGTAATCGTTCAGTTCCCGTAGATGTCCTCTATATCCGTCAAAATCGTTAAAAACTAACTCGATTGCTTTGACCATACCGGCTGTATTGGCAACGCTTATCCCACCGGTCTGCAGGTCATCGAGTCTGCTGACACCATGAATGAGTGGATTGAGCTTTACACCCTTTCGAAGATAGAGAAATCCGGAACCCTGCGGTCCGTACAACTTATGCCCACTCACCGACATCATATCGATTCCGAGTTTATCGACATCGATCGGGATCTTGCCATAAGCTTCACAGGCATCGACATGGGTAAAGATTTTATGCCCCGAGTTCTGGAGAATATCCACGATCTCCTTCATTGGCTGGATAGTCCCTACCGTATGGTTTGCAAGTGTGACCAGGAAAAGAATCGTATCATCTGTTATTGAGTCCTGCAACTGGTCCAGATCGATAAAACCATCCCTGTTAACCTGCAGATAGGATACCTTGAACCCACTCTGTTCGAAAAAGGCCGCATTAGCCAGTATGTCGGGATAATCGACTATAGATGTGATGATATGGTTCCCCTTGTCAGCATTAGCCAGCAGAAATCCCTTGATTGCTATGTTATTCGCCAGTGTCCCACCTGAAGTAAAGTGGATCTCGGAAGCATCAGCTCCGATCGTTTTTGCAACCTCTTCCTTCCAGCTCTGTAGCTCTCGCTTGACTTTCGAACCGGTCTTGTTGAAATTTTCCGGAAAATAATAATCTTCCCGTAGATAGGGTAACATAGTCTCCACTACTTCGGGAGCAGGTTTAGTCGTCAGGCAGTTGTTGAAATAAATTCTCTCACCCTTCATCTTCTCTCCTTATTCGTGATTACGAATCTTGATAATTTTATGTCCGCCAGATGATTTTCCAGCTCTTTCTCGATCTCTAACCAGACAGATAGAAAGTCACAGGGGATACCTACGCAGTATTCCCGCATTCTTTCTCGACCCTGACAATTCAGGCTTACCGGTTCATCAGATATCGCTCTCATGATTTCCTGTAGAGATATCTCTTCCGGCGTCCTCTTTAGAATATAACCTCCGGAAGCACCCTTGACACTTTTGATTATGCCAGCACTCTTCAGGTTGTTAAAGATATGCTCCATATACTTGGCCGGTAAATTCTGCCGTGCAGATAGTTCTCTGATAGCAACAGGCCGATTCTCCTGCTGATGAGCTAATTCTACTAAACCCCTGATAGCATACTCTGTCTTCGTTGATAGCATCTCTGTTCTCCTACTCATAACATACTAAATCAGTAGGATATAGCAACTCTTTTTTTTCTGCACCATTAATCTATACACAGATTTTGTTACTCTGTCTCTCATTGCAGGTTACGCGTAATTGTCCTGCAGCTATGAAATTTTGAAAGAATCTCAGCAAAAATGAGATATAAACTACACAAAAAGAGGATAGGAAGTTAGATAAGAATGATTAATATAGAGAAGATTTCTACAGGCTATTATAACCAGAAGGTCATCGATGAATTGAGCCTGAGCTTCCGGACAGGAGAGTTCTGTTCAATTCTGGGACCGAACGGAGCGGGCAAGACGACCCTTTTGAAAGCGATGATCGGTTATCTTCCGCTTATTTCAGGCAAAATATATATAGGAAACCGGGATGTTTCTGATTGGTCACGTAAAGAGTTATCCCGTAAAATTTCAATCATACCTCAGGAGATCAACTATCAATTCGATTACACCGTGACGGAGCTGGTTTTGATGGGTCGTTATCCTTACATAAATTATTGGCAGACATACAATTCAGATGACCATCGTCAGGTTGAGAAGGTACTGGAGGAACTCCATCTCTATCCTCTGAGGCAGAAGCCCTATTCGCAACTCAGTGGTGGTGAGAAGCAGCGGGTTAATATAGCTCGGGCACTGGTACAGAACACCGATATCATCCTGCTGGATGAAGCGCTCGTCCATCTTGATATCAATCATCAGCTCGATATAATCACACTACTGGCAGATATCAACAGCAAGCATAACAAGTTGATCATAATGATATCGCACAATATCAATTTATCTGCTGATTACTGTGACCGGATAATAATATTGAAAGAGGGAAAGCTCTTTATTGAGGGCAGTCCGGTTGATGTATTGACCGAGGAGAATCTCAGACTGGTTTATGGCACTAACCTGCAAATCTTTACCAATCCATTTTCCGGGAAGCCGAACATCTTTTACAGTGGCAAAAAATCGTCTGCTAACGGAAGGTAATAGGAGAGATGAGTCTTCGTAGTGTTTTGGCTGAGCGAAGAGGGAGAATTTGTCTCCTCTTTCTCTTGCTTCCACTCTTGCTGGGAGGTGAAGATTCTTCTATCGGAGATCCGCTCCGGGGTTTGGTAATTTCCTCCGATAACCGGCCTCTCGATAGTGTTGTTATTGTAAGCGGTCAGACTGTTCTGGCGGTAACAGATCAGCAGGGAAGGTTTGTCATCGTTGCTCAGGATACTAATGTCGAACTGACTTTCTACCGTTATGGATATGAAATCATAACCCTTTCTGCAGGTGAATTGGAAGAAGGTTTTCCGATCGTTATGCAACGAGAAGCGATGGCATTAGAGGGTGTAACGGTACGTCAGAGACGAGTGTCAGTTAACGGCTCCCCGGAGATGAGAACAATAATACCGATAAGAGCCGAGATGAAGGGGAAGGAACTGAGCGATATACTTAAAGCATATCCGGAGATAAATTTCTCCGGTATCTCGCTCCCGGGAGAGAGGCAGACAATATCCCTTCTCGGACATCACGCCCGCCATACCCTCGTCCTGCTCGACGGAATACCTCTCAACAGCGCTGGTCAGCCCTATGATATCTCATCCATACCGACCGAGATCATCGAGAGTATTGAGATCATCAAGGGGGGAGCTGGTGCCTACAAGGGCTCGGGTGCTATCGGTGGCCTGATTAATATCAACACAAAAGAGCCGGTAAGCCGGCTTGAAGCCTCACTCAGCCAGAGTATCGGATCTTACGGGCTCTTGCGGACAGCGGGCAGTTTCTATATGAGAGGAAAACATATTGGATTTTCGCTCTTTCTCGACAGAACGCAGGCAAAGAACGATTTTGACTATTATTACCCCGAAGGGGACAGGAAAACGAGAGAGTATAACAACAAAGAAATGCAGAATGTTCATCTCAGGCTGAGCGGCCATCTTAAGAACGTCACACTCCTCTACAAACTGGAACTCTTCGATTTTGACCATAAACTCCCCGGTCCGGTAAATCTGGAGTCTCTTTACAGAGATGCGCGGCTTGAGGGGTCTAATCTCCGTAACTACCTCTCTGCAGCACTGCAAATACCCCGGATTAATCCCGAATTTATTGCCTACTATCATCGTAACCGGACGAAGTATGATAATACGAGAGCTCCGGTCCCCTTCTTCCATCTGAAGAGTGAAAATGAGAACGACAGACAGGGTTTGCAACTGAAATTATCTACTATCTGGGGTGATGACAGAGCATACTTCAAGAATATCGGAGGTGAGAGTAACCTTCAGCTTGAATACTCTCGCGAGGATTTTACCTACCTGGAAGAGAATAATCCCGATAACTCCATCCCCACAATAAAGCAGAACAACTATGCTGTTGCTGCCGGAACTGATATCCTGATCCCCCTGCGCAATATCGACTGGAGCCATAATCTGACTGGCAGGTGGGATCGCTACCACCGCGATAACGATGAAGATAAGAGCAGTTTCTCTTCCTATCGTTACGATTCTGCCTTTACAATAAACAACCCTATGCTTGCTTCAGGCAATCCATTCGATGAACTCCTCTTTTTCAGTATCGGCACCGGGCTGAGCAGGAACTACAACATCCCATCCTTCTATGACCTTTACTGGAAAGGTGATTCTCAGACGAGTGGTAATCCTGATCTTCAGATGGAGAAGTCACATAATTTTCTCCTCTTTGCCGAATTCAGCCTTTTCAATCTTACACCCCGCATAGAATATCACAAGAGCAGAATCAACAATCTGATCTACTGGTACAGGTCCAATACCGGCTGGAAACCGGGCAATATCGCCAGTGCTGAGATTAGTAATCTACAGGTAACTGCCAATTTCTTTCTGAACGACCTCCTCTCTCTCACTGCTTCCTGGCTAAAGACAGATGCTTACAATAAATCTCTCCAAAGTGACGGTTCTCCCGGTGACCTCTATAACAAAAAACTGATATATACACCGGATGAGAGCTTTACCGCAGAATTAACTTTGTGGTATGCCCCATTCTACTGGCGAGTTACTCACTCCCATACCGGAATTCAATGGTCAACACCGGACCAGCTGATTCCACCATTACAATCCTATCAACTGACCGATACAGAGCTCGGTGTGAATTTCAGATTTCTCGCTCTCGACTGGCAATGTGCTCTCACACTGAAGAATATCTTTGATAAACATTACGAGATATATGCATATACACCACAACCCGGATTCAACTGGGTCTTCAACCTGAAACTGAACCATTCCGGCAGTAGCAAGACTGACGGATCAAATCTATAGAGGAGTTAAGCAGTATGAAAACAGTATTCTTCGCAACATTACTCTTTACCGTTTTGACCTCCCTGATGCTCATTCCGGCACTCTCGGGAGAAGTCTTTGTACTCAATACGGTCAGTCAGACTATCTCACGTCTGGACCTTACCACAGGAACAGTAGATAATACTTTTGCCATAACGGGCCTCTATCCCAATATGATGGCTACTACAGGAGAGTATATCTACCTCACCAACTCGGCTGATGATAATTTACGTAAATACGATATCGAAACAGGTGCTCTCCTGGCTACCATTCCGCTTGAGCAATATTCGAACCCCTACGATATCGTCATTCACGAAAATCATGCCTACGTTACCGGGATGCTGACCGATAGTGTTTATAAAATCGACCTTGCTACCGACAGTGTTGTGGCCGAACTCGAAGTCGGGGTTGCACCACTCGGGATGGCTCTGCACGAAAATCTGCTATTCGTAGCAAATTCTGGTTATCAATATCCCACATATCTTCCGGGAGAGTTGACTCTGATCGATCTGGAAAGCTATCAGATTCAGGCTACTATCGATGTCCCGCTCAACCCGCAGAGAATGGTGATCGACACTTACGGGGCCCTGCATCTCGTCTGTACCGGAGATTATGCCAATGAGACAGGTAATATTGCTATCATTGATACCAGCACACTGGATATCGTTCAGACCATCTCACTCGAGATGTATCCCATAAACATTGTTATTACCCCTCTTGATAGGGTCTATGTTGCCGACGGATTTGGGAATGGGCTTTTCGCCTATGATCTGCCCGGGTACGATATTATTCACGATTGCGATAATCTCTTCTCGACCGGTGGTTCCGCCCTGGCAGTGTATGAAGAATTCCTGCTCGTTGCCGATGCCGGTGATTTTATCTCCAACTCAACGATCATGGTTTACGATTTCGATGAATCTTTACTGGAAACTTACCAGACAGCACTCGGAGCGATCGACTTTGCCTTTGCTCAGAATAACAGCTCTATCCCTGATGATAGTACCATACCCTCTCCAGTTATCCTCTCCTACCCCAACCCCTTTTCCCGGAGTGTTGAGATCTTAATCGAGAGCAATGATATCAGACAGGAGGAAATTACTGTGGAGATCTTCAATATCAGGGGAGAGAAAATCAGGGTTCTCAAGAGTGAAAAGACTAAAGTTCAATGGGATGGTTACGACCTGACAGGTAGAAGAAGCCCGTCAGGAGTCTATTTTTATAAAATCTTCGCCGGTACTGCTAATCCGGAAACTGGCAAAATCACCCTGATAAGATAAAACTCTTACCAGAAAACCCTGGTAAGGAATATAGTCGGCACCCTGCCGACTATATTCCTCACCATATATTGAAGAAAGATTTACACAATCCTTAAACCGTAGAAATTGAGAAACAACTACATTCTATAAACGATACGAGATCTGATCCTATTCGTCACCGAAGGAGATACCTATACCACGGGCTGTTCTGATCAGGTATGACTGCTTATCGACGTGGTTATACTTCTTAACAACCTGTTTGATGGGGACCGAGACGACATCGGGATGCTTGTAGGCAACCATTTCACCGTATTTTTGCTCCAGAACCATTTCGAAGGCTTTTACTCCGAACTGAGTCGCCAGGATGCGGTCATAGGCTATCGGAGTTCCGCCCCGCTGTAGATGCCCCAGAACAGTCTCTCTTATCTCACCTTCACAGCCGGCCTCTTTCAAATCCTCTTTCAATTGAAGAGCTACTCCGCCCAGTCGTGCCTTACCGGATTTCTCATCCTTGCCTTTGTCCTTATAGACCATTTCACCCCCACGGGGATGAGCACCTTCGGCTATTACTATGTTGGCAAAGCCCTTACCACCGGTAAACCTCATCCTCAGCCTGTTAAGGACTATATTGATATCGTAGGGGATCTCGGGGATAAGACAGACTTCTGCTCCCCCCGCCACTGCTGTATGCAGGGCGATCCAGCCGGCATAACGCCCCATAACCTCAAGAATCAGAATCCGATTATGGCTTGCAGCTGTCGTGACAAGCTTATCTACCGCCTCTGTTGCAGTCTGAACGGCAGTTTGAAAACCGAAGGTAAAATCTGTAAAACTGAGATCGTTATCTATCGTCTTGGGGACTCCAATGATATTCACCCCTTTTTCATACAGCTTCTGCGATATTCGCTGTGACCCGTCTCCACCGATATTGATTACTGCATCTATTCCCAGATGCTCCAGCTTGCGGATCAATTCATCGGAACGATCTACATGTTCCAGGGTACCGTCCTTCTTCTTGACCGGCCAGGCGAAAGGACCTCCCTTGTTAGTTGTTCCGATGATCGTACCACCACGAACATGAATCCCCGCTACTGCATTCTCATCGAGAATCATTATCTCTGTCGGTTCATGCATGACACCGTCAAAAGCCTGGTAGCTCCCGACTACTTCCCAGTTCCTCTCCCGCGAAGCTCTTTTTACTATTGCTCTCAATACAGCATTCAAACCGGGACAATCACCACCACCCGTCAAGACCAGAACCCTTTTCATCGTTCACCTCCGCTCTATTTATCTTATCAGGAGAGCATTACTATCCATCGAAGTCAACAGATTTTTTCTTATGTCTGTTGATCAGTATTCTGAATAGTATAATGGTGATAATCAATATCCAGAGATTCTTGATCTTCAACACTGTCAGAGCGACAGGAAACAGGATCCTCCGGCCTGTAATAAAACTCTATCTTTCCGGTCATTAATTGCTTGACTAATTGATCCTGGCTGTCATCTTGAATCGTGAATTCAGTAGATTGTATGTTGCTTTTTTTAATAGCCTGTGATATCGAGGATGTAATGTATGAATTGATGATCTTCTTCTATATGGTATCTTTCCTATATATCGCCATTGTTACGGCATCCTGGCGAGCCGGATGTGGTGAGACTCTGTTCTGGTTCCTGTTAAACGGAACCTTTATGCTCTTATGGGCCATAGGGACGATCACATATACACGGGAACTCCTTCTGATGATCGGGGTAATCAATGCAGGACGGGCAACAATGTTACTGATCATAGGCCGGGCTGCTCGTGAGAAAGAGAAGCAAGCTACTGATGAGAGTTATAATTCAGTAGAAACTGAAAGACCTGTTAAAACGTTTATAGAGCAAGAAGCGGAAGATGAGCCGGGTGAGAATGTCAGCCATGAACACAAGGCAGTCAAGATCGCTGCAAGATTTGCCTTTAAGTCGGGTTTTGCTGTTGAAGATTTTTCCGATAAGAAGATTGGTTATACCCTGCGGATTAGTAAACAGGATCTTGTCCATTATATACTGGTCAAGATCAAGATCGAGGCGGATGGAATTATCTACCTTACGGAGAACGAATATGAAAAAGCGAAAGAATATGGTAACAGTTATTATCTCTTTTCCCTGTTTGGAGGGGTAGATCCATGGGTAGAAGAGATCCACATCGTTAAAAATCCGGTTGACAGGCTCAAATGGAGTCACGATAGAACCATAAATCAGTTCGGTATAGATTGCGATGATATCAGGGCTGTTTCGAAAGAATTCTTCTGATCACATATATTTTAAAGGGAGCTATGCAAGAGATAATAGAAATTACAAGATCTGAAGCCGAAGATGAGCAAATGATCCGGTTACCGGATAGAGATGGTGTTATGGTGTTTCTCAAGAATCAGCAACCACTATACTACATCCGGACCAACAGTCTGCAACGCCTCTATTCCGAGCTAACCGAAGATGAACCATCGGATAATCCGCAGGTAAAAAAACTCGCTCCTATTCTGGAAGAGTACGATAGTATTCAGTCCTACCCTGCTCAAAATGATCTGACAGCCCTCCTGATCAAAAAGCAGCTCCTTAGCAGAAGCTTGCCGAAATATCAGAAACAGATCCGGTTATACGATCAATACCCCTACCTCGCTGTTAGTTTTAAAGAACCACCCTTCATCTCGGTGAAGGAGGATACAACAGAGGAATTCTTATATCTCGGCCCCCTCCCAGACAGATTCCTTCTGCTCGGAACGATCGAAACCTTCAACAGAATCATCGGATCTCCTGCCTGTAGTGGAAATACCTTTCCCTGTATACTGCTGCAAGAGAAGAGATGCCCCGGCTACTGCCTGGATGCCGCAAGATATGAAAACGAACTAAAAGATTTCATGCTGGATTATTTCCTGCAGATAAACGCAGAGCTGCTCGCTTCTCTCCGTGAGAAATCCATCGTACTGCAGGACAATCTAAAATTTGCTGAGGGAAATGTGATAGAGAGGGATATCGAACTTCTGGAAAGATATTACCAGTATCTCCCCTTCTTTCTGACAATAAAGGAGCTGACAGGCTCTTTGCAGTTTGATGACGCTCTGTTCACCGTCAAAAACGGACTGCTCGAGAGTGCTACCATCGATAAACAGACCGAGATCTTTACCGCTATAAACAATTATTTCACAGATTATGAGAAGAAAGAATTGCTCGCTGTTCCTCAGGAAAACTTCCGGGAAATGTGGACTATCTACAAAAATTTCTCTTCTCACCACCCTGAA
>Ga0334892_1000452_pt1 | contig 51380 bp, 43 predicted proteins | sample GraSluR3_MG_4_FD_207213 | JGI IMG/M metagenome (GOLD analysis project Ga0334892, IMG submission 207213) | Sludge microbial communities from methane-producing bioreactor in Wageningen University, Netherlands - Granular Sludge_15_04-R3 | ecosystem: Engineered > Bioreactor > Anaerobic >...
TATTTCACCATGGTGGAGATGATCAATATGCAGCCTGGGCTAATGCCCCTGAAACTTACATAATGATCTCGGGTGATTATGGTGAACATTGGTCTGAACCGATAGTCCTGAACTCCATAGAAACCCCCGAGTTACAGGGTATGATACCTGTGTACTGGTATCTGTCGGATCACCTGGAACATCTCTATGACGATTGGTATCGTATCCATATGTTCTTTTTAGATGATAACGATTACGGCTCTTCAATACAGACTAACGGTCCAAATACGGGTGGATCACTGATGTATACCTCAATGGACATCGATTTCTCAGACGTTCCTCTCAATGTTGACGACCAGATTACCGTTGTTCCCGATAGACTGTTGAAGCAGAACTATCCCAACCCCTTCAACCCATCTACAACTATAAGTTTCAATATTCCCTCTACAATGCCTGTCAAACTGGGGATATATAATCTGAAAGGGCAGCTGGTAAAAACTCTTGTTAATGGAGAGAGAGTGGAAGGGGAATACCATGTGATCTGGAATGGAGATGATGAAGATGGGCGGCCAGTCGGCAGTGGTGTCTATTTCTACAGACTGGATGCCGGTAATGAATCAGAAGTAAGAAAGATGTTACTGGTAAAATAGCCGGGAGCATCACTTTAGCTTAGAAACAGAATAGTGTGGAGGCAGAAACATTTCTGCCTCCATACTTTAAATCTGAAGTGAGGAGAATGAAATAAAAACGAGGTATTGAACCGTTGACGGGGGATTTATAAGCGTTATCGAGGCTTAGTAAACTTCGGGGTAAAAACATTGGCAACAGCTGCTACTTGATGAGGCTTATCCCATACTCTGAGGTGCTTATGAAGATAAAGCACCGGTAAGATAGACCCTCCTTTTCTTCAAGGAGTTCTGCCAGAGCAAGAAAAAAACCACATTTTTTGTTGACTAAATATTTCTACATTTATAGTTGAGACACTATGGAGCATATAATTAATTGTCATATAGTTAGGAGGAATGTTATGCTAAAGATCAGGAATAAAGTACTTGATAGCAACAGATGTAACAACAACTGCTCCGGTAATACCAAACAGAGTATCAGAATAGTGAACTGGTTAATTTTAACCGCTCTGATATTGATACCGCTGATATTACTGGTTACCGGTTGTGGCAAGAAGGGTTCATTGAATCCTCTAGAACCGCCTGAGGTCTTCATTACATCTTATGAGGGGGTAGAGGATTCAACCGCTATAGCAGATCCCTATTTTTTCCAGAAAAGGATCTACTGGCGTGGTGAATCGAGAGGTGGTACTGTTGAAGGTTATGCTTATCGAGTACTGAATCTGGATCGGGAACCTATCAATCTGCCGAAGAGATACATCGATGAGAATGGTTGGATCTATCACTATAAACCGGGTGCAGATCAATCAATACCACTATCAGATCCCGATGTAAGAACAATCTGGACCACAAAGGTCTATGATATAATTAATTTCCCTGCGACAGTCGAAGGAGATTCAGCAAATGTGACCAGCATTTTTGAGGTCAAGTGTAAAGACAACTACGAACAGGAAAGTCAGATCGCAGGCAGGTATTTCAATGTAACTTCGCATGTACCGGATTTAGATATTCTCTTTGCTGAGAGGTTCTATCCTCTGGCTGCTGCAGAAGATCCGGAAAATCCGATGTTCAAAACTATCGGACTGGGAATCGATGTTCAGTTCGACTTTTTCGAAAATACTCCATATACTACGGAAATACCCAACTATTTCATGTTCCGAATAGAAAAGAGAAACAGGATGACAGGAGAACTCCTCTCACAGAAGCCGGAAGATGGTGGCTGGTATGATACCAGCAGCCAGCGTAATGTAAGCCGAATCTGGCTCGCTATGGAGGGAGATGATCCGGCAGATTTTCCGGGCAGAGACGATGTCTGGTTTGTCCTTAATCCTGATGAATTCAGTCCTCCTGACGATCCTAACAGTCCAGTAACCGAGACCTTTCTTGAGGTCAGGTCGGTGAACATGGCTAATGTCCAGTCTCCTTCCAGGACAGCTAAATTCAGAGTTTACGAACATTTCAGACCAGAGGCGTTAGTTTACACCAGAAGAACCAATGTCCTGGGTACCAATCATTTTACTACTTTCCAGGATGCTTCCCTACAGAGGCCATTACCGGAGATAGAGACTCCGGAAGGAACCCATTACGGGACTCCCTTCTTTATAAATAATGATGGCGAATTTGCAGCTCTCGGGAGTGACGATATCAGGATCTTTCTGAGATGGGGCTGGGGTGGCCAGTATGATAATAATGATCCCGATCAGGGCTTCATCAACGAGGTGCATGATATCAATACTGGAGTAGACTATCTGGCAACAGTTAAGGCCTTTGACCTTCGTCTGGCCGGTGAACCGTATTATTATCCACCTCTATGGGATGATCCAGAATTCGAAACTAAGTATCTCTATGTCGATGATGATGGAACAGAATGGTTGAGAGTACCCAGATATCATGAAATAGATACGAGAGCAGTTCTGACAGATGTCGAGCCCGGTATAAACACTTTCGAGGTGAGAATACTCGATTCTCAGAACAGAACATCTGAACCGGAAGAGTTTACTTTTGTTATCAAAGAACGTGTCTCAAGTGAAGAGAAACAGGGAATACTCATAGTCGATAATGAAGATTTTGCAGCTATTGATTCCTATATAAACGATTTCTATGAATTCATAGTATCAGATTATTCCGGTCCTGTAGAGGTTCTTAACCGTCGATGGATCAAGGACAATCTCTGGGATAACAGATTACATCACGGAAGGAATGTCATCTCCCCGACCGATCTGGAATCATATCGCCTTATCATCTGGCACTGTGATAATCCGACTGATGTTGGAGCGAACAGTACGAACTTCCACGAAGATTTCGATACAATAAATCTCTATATGCGTGGTGGTGGCAACATACTTCTCAGTGCAGGAGCCAATCTGAAGAATATTCATCAGGAGGCCTTTAACCAGGCGTTTTATAACTTCCTCTTTGAAAGATTTTTCGGAATACAGGCATCAGAGTTAGATGCTATTCGCAGAGTCTCGGAAAACTATTTCACAAATTACTTCTTTGTCGGTGCTGACAGACATCCTGACTCTACTCTACCTTTACCTGACCTGGATCTGTATCCGGAAGTATATATATTCCCAGAGCAATTCGGTGCTCTTGGCCCCGTTGCTTATTTTGATATGGATCTCATCCCTGACCCCAATATCACACCGCTCTATGCGATGCGCACCAACGAAGCGGGAGAGGATTTTGCAGGTTTACCGGTAGCACTGAAGAGACAGACGGAAAACAACACAACCTATATGTTCGGTTTCCCACTCTCTTTTATGGTAGACGAACAAGTTAAAGCGATGATGAATGTAATTATTGATGATTTAGGGCTTTAATGTATCCTGAAATATCGATAACGATAAAAGAGGCACTTGTACAAGTGCCTCTTTTTTTACTGGAATAGATCTCCAGGACTGATATGTAGAATTGTTTTTATTTCGATCGATTCCAATGACCGGAGGTTATGCCGTTATAGGGCAGTCGAGGATAAAGCATAAATCGTTTAACAGAGGTTTAATATGGCAAAGTTGTATTTGATAGACGGCACAGCCCTGATATATCGTGCCTATTTTGCTTTTATAAGAAATCCCTTACGAAACAGTAGGGGTGAGAACACCAGTGCCATATTTGGTGTTATCAATAGCTTCTTGAAGTTATTAAACGATCAGAGACCGGAACGGATCATTATCTCCTTTGATCTGAAAGAGCCGACATTCAGGCATGAGATTTCCGATGCATACAAGGCTAACCGGCCTCCTGCTCCTGATGAGCTCATCTCTCAGATCGAACCGGTAAAGAATTTTTTCAAAACTCTGAAGATTCCGGAGATATCTATACCCGGTTATGAAGCAGATGATATTCTGGCCACCCTGGCTGCAAGGTATAAAGACGAGCAGGAAATAGTAATTGTAACCAGTGATAAGGATTTTGCCCAGCTGGTGGATGACAGGGTTACACTCTATGACCCTTTCAGCGAGAAAACTATCGACCCGGATAGAGTAAAGGATAAATATGGTGTCTCAGCTGAGCAGTTTGCAGATTATCTTGCTATAATGGGTGACAGTTCGGACAATATTCCCGGTATAAAAGGGGTGGGTGCCAAAGGAGCTGCAACCCTGTTAAACCAATTCACTGATCTCGATGATATCTATGCAAATCTGGATGATATAGCTTCCGAGTCATTACGGCGTAAAGTTGAAGAGGGCAGGGAGGATGCCTATCTCTCCAGAAAGCTGGCAAGAATCGATCAAGATGTACCGCTTGGCGAAAAGGGAAATATCGATCCAGATAGGCTGATCCCTGCAGCTGAATTCAATAACAGCAGATTCCAGGATGTACTACCCCTCTTGCAAAAGTTCGAGTTAAGCTCGATTATCGCAAAACTGGAACAGGCTAATCTTATCAAAGCAGAGAGAGATATCAACACTGAGACCCCTGTTCTGGAACAGAGACAGGAGGCCAGAGAGGTATCTGGCAGCCAGCGTAACGGGTCATATACCGAGGATGAAATACAACTCTCGTTCGATTTTTATAAGGAGATCAAGAATCCCGGAATCGAGATCGAAGTACTCGACCGGAAAGAGAAGCTCAATAAGCTCAATTCAGAGATCAGCGAAAATTCTGTAGTTGCCATAGCTGTAGAACCTTCGGGCAGAAGAGGAGTTTATTCCAGTACAGGGGAAGAGAGAGAACTGATAGGGATCTCTTTCGCAACGGAGAAGAAAAAGGGGTTTTATATCCCCCTTGCTCACAGTAACGGAGATAATGTCGACTATCATGATCTTAGGGCACTATTCGAGAATATAGGGCCCAGAACAACGATTGTTGGACATAACCTCAAGGAGGATTATCTGAATCTGCTCGAGCAGGGAATATCTTTGCGTGAACCTCTATTTGATACGATGATCGCTTCATATCTCTTCACTTCGCAGTTGCCAAGGCACAATTTAATCGAATGTGCCAGAAGAGAACTGCACTATGAACTCAGGCCGATAACCGATTTGATCGGGACTGGTAGAAAGCGGTCCAGCATTAAGAGTAACAGTCCAGCTGAAGCTGCTGAATACATTGCCGAAGATGCAGCTATAATACTCCATCTATACGAAAGATATAAAAAACGGCTCGTCTCAGTGAAGATGGAAGATCTCTTCTTTAATATCGAAATACCGCTTATGCTTATTCTGGCAGAGATGGAAAGGACTGGTGTCTATATAGACTGTGATATTCTCAAAGAGATCAACAGAATGATCTCAGGGGAGATAGAAAAGCTGACAGAAGCTATATACAAACAAGCTGGTAAGGAATTCAATATCAACTCGACACAACAGCTCAGCAAAATCCTCTTCGAGGAGATGAATATCCCACCGGTAAAAAAAACCAAGACAGGCTATTCAACCGATAACTCGGTCCTGGAAACACTCTCTGAAGATTTCGAGATCGCACGCCTGCTGATCGATTACCGACAACTGACCAAATTGAGATCCACCTATGTAGAATCTCTCCCGCAACTGATCGACAGCAGAACAGGGAGGATCCACTCATCTTTTAATCAGACAGTAACATCGACAGGCAGGCTCTCATCCTCCAATCCCAATCTGCAGAATATACCGATCAGAACCAGCGCTGGACGGGAGATCAGAAAGGCGTTCACGGTTGATGATGACGACTATCTGATCCTGGCGGCCGATTACTCTCAGATAGAACTCCGAATCCTCGGAATACTCTCTAAAGACAGGAATTTGATTACCGCCTTCAATCATCATCAGGATATACATGCCCAGACTGCCGGACTGATCCTGAATAAACCAATAACAACCATCACTCAGGACGAAAGGCGGATGGCCAAGGCGATCAATTTCGGTATTATATACGGGATGGGACCCAATAAACTCTCCAGAGAGACCAATATAAGCCTGGAGCAGGCAAAAGAGTTTATAAAAGCTTACTTTACAAAATTCTCCCGGGTTAAGGAATATATCGAGCAGCAGAAAACCAGAGCAAAGAACTACGGCTATGCTGAGACGATAATGGGCAGAAGGCTGATAATTCCAGACATTCACAATTCCAATCAGCGGTTAAGGGCCGAGGCAGAGAGAATTGCTGTCAATATGCCTATTCAGGGGAGTGCCGCCGATATAATGAAGATGGCCATGATCAGACTGGCAAAAGAGCTTGCTGCGATCAATCGAGATCAGGAGATACCATTCGTCAGAATGATCATACAGGTCCATGATGAGCTCGTCTTTGAAGTACATAAAGATAAACTGGATCAGGTCAAAGAGATCGTATCACGTGAAATGAAAAACGGCCTGCCAGAAAAATACAGAATCATTATTCCTCTCGCCGTTGATATGGGTAGCGGGAAGAACTGGTACGAGGCTCATTCATAAGCTCAATTTTAACCATCTCTTCCAACAATATGTAAAGCTATTACCTGCCTGAAAAGCAGGCCCAGTATCCTCTATAATCTCTTTGATCCAACTCGCAGGTTAATTTTTCTGGGAAGGCTGAGAGCAAAGATCATAGCCAGAAGAAAGGAAAAGAGTGAGAAGAGAATGGAGTAGCGATATACCCCCGAGATGTCTTTCAGCCATCCCCCCATAAGAGTACCGGTAAAGGGGCCTATCCCCATTACTATCAGAGTTGCCAAACCCCAGATCTTGCCGAGATTCTTCTCTCCGAAGACCGCACCTGCATATCCTACTACTCCACCCGGAATTATGGCCCAGTAAATAGCAAACAGGAGACAGGCGAAAAATATTAGTAACCTGAAATCACCGGCATATAGCTGGAGAATGCAGGCAATCAAACCGATAGCAGTACCGAATATCAGCATCGCTTTTCGTCCTTCAGACTCAGACCGGCTTTTTTTAACGACTTTGTCTGAGAGTATACCGAATAGAGGCATGCTGAAAATCCCGAGCAGACCAATAAGGGAATAGGTTCTTACCGCCTCGAGCCTGCTCCATAAGAGATCATCAGTCCAGTAACTCACTATCTGTGTCCAGATTAAAAACTCTGCCATCATACTGAAGAGAAAAGTAAGAATTACACCCCAGATTGCATAGTAACCGTAACTCTCCTGCAGTGTGAAGGTCCTCTCTTTCCCTCTTTTCTCTTTTTCTTCACTATAACCGGAAGGATGCAACCCGTAATGTTCTGGATTTCTCTTTGCCAGTAAAACTGCCAGGAGCATTGCAACCAACATCAGAAAGCCGAGAATCCGCATTGCCAGACGCCAGTCATCGGTTCCCGATTGTACCATTATATACTGGGTTAACTGGGTTAAAAAGAGTTGCGAAATCGGAGCACCGATGAATACCACCCCCCAGATCGTTCCATAGGTTTTACCCACAAACCATTTTCTTACCGAGACGGTAGAGGTAACCCAGAGCATACCGGTGGCAATACCTCCGAGCAGGCCGAAGGTGAAGAGATAGAGCTGAAAGTTGCTGATATAACTGGTCAGAAAGAACCCGAGAAAGGAAAAAATCGCAGCTACAATATAAGCCGGCCGGGTTCCCCACCTGTCGAGAAGAAGGCCACTGACGAAAGCTGTGAAAGCATAGAAGAGCATCATCAAGGAATAACCCAGGCTGACCTGTGCCTGGCTCCAGCCCTGTTGGATGCTCATTGGGTCCTTCAAGAGGGCAAATGTCGCCCGGTAACCAAAGAGGCAGAATACTGCCAGCCAGGAGGTTACTATAACGCTAATTCGATACCAATACTCTTTTTTAGTTCCCATCAAATACTCCCGATTTATGATGCTAACCTTTTCTTATCTCTTAAACTTTTTGGCAACCAATTTCCAGTAGTAACTTGCGGGTAATCCTATAGTCGGCAGGAATCCGACTATAGGGTTACATACTGGTTGAAGCCAGATACAGCGCCTGTAGATGAGGATCGGGGGATTAGAGTTAAGTAATGGCTGTATGGACGATTAACTATTGACATAGATACAGGGTTAACAGATTTATCATTAATAAGCGAACCATGTATTAATTGACTTGATATCCAACTTAGATTAATAGTAATAAAAGGCTATTGAGTTGAGTTATTGTTTATAGAGAATATCAAGCAAAAACCTTATTTTTCGAGGAGGATATGTACAGATTTAAGACAATTATATTAGGAACCGACAAGGAATCAATAACTTCAATCGGTGAGCATTTGAAAGAGACTTACCGGGACGATGTTTTTACGACCTACATTCGCCTGGAGTTTGAAGAATATCTGGGAAATAATAATCCTGACATATTACTGATCGATCTCTCAAATCAACTTAGTGATGCCGAAAAGAAGAACATCACAGAATCGGTGAAGATCGTCAGGGAGAAGTACCCTAGCTGTGTGATAATGGCGTATGGTGGTAAGAAGACGACAGTTAAGGAGAAGAGTTTTCAGGATGCTGTTGACTGTTTCTCAGGCAAAACGATCTCCAAAATAAGCAAAGATTATGAAGAGATGAGAAGCAAAGCCGTTGTTAAAGGGAATAATATGATTGCCGTGTTGACCGGTTTCTTTGCTCCCTATCTCATTGGTAAATATGATGAACCAGGTTTTGACAGGCTGCTGAATCAGACATTCAGCAGGGAAGAGAATCTGGAAGTACTGGATAGATTGAAGGAAAACTTTCAACTCTTTGCTTCTTTGTTGCAGGAGGATAATCGGAAGCTGCTGGAATCGGCACTGGAAGTATATGCCACCAGGGATCTTACCATAGATGAGATCGAAACCATCCAGAACACATTTTTCTTCCAATTCACTACCCTGACAGCTATGGAGAATTTCATCGATAGAAGAAAGTATTATGCAGAAGGAAAGGTCATTGAAGATGTCTGGGAATCTACTATCAAATTTGCCCGTGAGGTTGAGGACAGCATACTTTTCGGCTGCCATAAACTTGGCGATATTGTTCATCTGAAGATCTCCCTCCCATCCGAATACGACGTCAATACGATAACTACCAGGAGTAAGTTTTACAAAAAATTAGAGAGTGTAGAACCTTACGGTACCATAACGATCAGAAGTGGCGATCAGTCACTCTGTATCGGTTCCTGCGAGTCTTTCGAAGGTGCAGAACGGGTAGATGGTATTATCTTCGACATTCGTATCCAGGTGGTGGTACCACCCAGAGGAAGAAGGGGATTGAAGAGACGCTTATGATATTTGCTCGTTTCCCTGCAGGGAAGCAAGATTAACAGTAATAGATAAAGGGGAATCGATGGAGAAAGAGGTCGTTCTGATATTGGATCTCGGTTCACAATACACACAATTAATAGCTAAAACGACAAGAAGATTGGGAGTATATTCCGAGATACTTCCTTATAATGTTTCAATAGAGGAGATAAGGGAGTTCAACCCGGGTGCGCTGATACTTTCGGGTAGTCCATCCAGCGTTAATGGAACTGATGCACCTTTCCCCGACAGGGGTATTCTCGAGCTGGGGATACCGATTCTTGGTATCTGCTACGGGATGCAACTCCTTTCTTACTGGTTCGATGGTGTCGTCAGCAGGTCAACAAAAAAGGAATACGGTAAGTCACTGCTGCAGGCTGAGGTAGATAACCCTCTCTTCAAAGGGCTCAATGATGTGGAGACGGTATGGATGAGTCACGGAGATTCTCTATCCCGGATTCCCGAACACTTTGATGTCATTGCCCGAAGCGATAACTCTCCCTATGCTGCTATACATCATAAAGACCGGTCAGTATTCGGCCTGCAGTTCCATCCGGAAGTTACCCATACACCGAACGGTATGATGATTCTCGATAACTTTCTCCGAATTGCGGGATTCAGATGTGACTGGTCAGCCACCTCATTCGTTCAGAATAGCATAGATGAGTTACGCGAGAATATCAAAGGTGGTAAAGTTCTTCTTGCCCTGAGCGGAGGAGTTGATTCTTCTGTAACTGCCGCTCTGCTCGACAGGGCAATAGGAGACAAGCTTATAGCGGTCTTTGTCGATACAGGGTTACTCCGCAAGAATGAAGCAGAGGAAGTTCAGCGAGCGTTTCAGGATTACGGGAGTTTCGAACTGATAACGATAGATGCCAGAGAGGAATTTTTCCTTGCATTGAAAGGAGTATCCGATCCGGAAAAAAAGCGCAAAGCTATCGGCAAGACATTTATCGAAGTATTCGAACGTGAGGCCGAAAAGCACCAGGATGTCGATTATCTGGCACAGGGAACACTCTATCCTGATGTAATTGAAAGTGTCTCCTTTAAAGGGCCTTCGGCAACAATCAAATCACATCATAATGTTGGCGGACTTCCCGATAAGATGAAGTTGAAGATTATCGAACCCTTGAAAGAGCTGTTTAAAGACGAGGTCAGGGTTGTCGGTAAGGAGCTTGGCCTCCCTGATCATATTCTGCAACGTCACCCCTTCCCGGGACCGGGCCTGGCAGTAAGAATACCGGGAGAGGTAACACCAGAAAAGGTCTATATTCTCCAGGAGATCGACGCTATCTATATTGAGGAGTTACGGGAGAATAATCTCTATCACGAGATATGGCAGGCATTTGCTGTTCTTCTTCCGGTTCGTTCTGTCGGTGTTATGGGTGATGAACGGACCTATGATTATGTCTGCTCCTTAAGAGCTGTCTGTTCAGATGATGGAATGACAGCCGACTGGGCTGAATTACCTGCACCCTTCCTCAGGCGCGTTGCCAACCGCATAATCAATGAAGTTACCGGAGTAAACAGAGTTCTTTACGATATAAGTTCCAAACCACCAGCAACTATAGAGTGGGAATAGGATTTTTCGTATATGAGGAAAGGAAAAAGAGATCTTAATATGAGGAGATTGAAACAGAAAATGAGATGCAGTAGTTTGAATCTTATCCTCAAACTGAGATATGGCCTTCTGGCTAATTTAACGAGTAAGCCTCTATCAGCTAATCGAGGAGAACGGTAATGTTCAACAAATCAGTAATTGCAGTAATTTTCTTCTGGATCGCTTTAAATATGTCACTTTCAGGTCAGATCGTTGCCAGGGTCGGTAATAGTGAGATTACCACTGAACAGTTATCTCAGGAGATAGCATATATAACTGAGGACAGTCGTTATGAAACTCTCGGTTATCTTGAGCGGCGTGAGATCGCTCTCAATAATCTCATCAACCAGCAACTGATCTATCACTATGCTATGGAGAACAATATCGAAGTAACCGAAGATGAGGTGGATGAATATTTCATAACCCAGTTTGGAGATCTGCCCCGCTTTTCGACTGACGGTTATTTTGATATGCAGAAGTACAGGAATTTAAAGCAGACACCGGAAGTTCAGAGGATTCTCAATGAGTTACACAGAGAGTTGTTGATAATAAAGACAGAGACCATACTGAAAAACAGTTTTACCTATTCTGATAATGAACTCTACGACCGCTATGTTATGGATAATACCGATCTTGATATCTCTTATGCAGTAATCAATAGAGACGATGTCAATCTCCCTTTCTTTATCCATCCTCTGGAAGCTTATGAATATTACCGCATAAACAGAAGAAGGTACGAAGTTCCCGAATATTCTCTGGTGGAATTCTTTATCGTCCCTTATCAGAAATATTATGATATGCTTACTGTATCTGAAGAAGAGATCAATCAGTATTTTTTAGAAATCGATTATGTTCCTGACGCTCTACGCTTAGAGACAGAGGAGTTGATCAGAAAAGAGAAGGCTAACGCCTATACCCTGAATGAAGCAGAGAGATTAAGGAATAATCTGATAAATGGGCTGCATACCGATGTCAGTTTGATGGAAACAAAGGTCTATTCCACTGAATTTACCGAATTAAACAGAGAGTCGATATTCACTCACCAGCATCTTACCGGTGAAATAGAGAGTAGAGAACTTCGGGAATACTCCCAGCCAGTAGAGACAGAGATAGGTTATCTGGTATATAGAGTCACTTCCAGAGAGAGGGTAACTAATCCACTGACCTACCCCCTGGCCCGGAAGGTCTGGCAGGATTTTGTAAGAGATAAGGTTAGCCGCGAATATCAGGAGCAATATGAAGAGTATTACAGGACTAACTTGAACGACTTCATCGTTCCGGCAGTTCATATTACCAGGTTTACACTCAACCGTTCTGAGCTGGTTAAGGGGTTACGGATCAATGATCGCATGCTGAGAAACTTTTATGAGAATAACCGTCATCTCTTCAGTGAAGAGGAGCAAGGTCTACCTTTTTCAGTTCTGAGAGATAGAGTTGAAGATATCTATATTGAGAGTGAGATAGAAAAGCAGAGAGAATGGGCAGAAGAGAATATCTACCTTGTAGGTTATGATATGCTGCCATCTGAAAGCAGAGACCTTCCTAACGGAATCAACCTGAAGAATGAGGTGGTATTCCTTGAACTGGTACCCAACAGAGAAACTATCAGTGATCTGATAAAAGAGCAACTTCTGGCAGAAAAGAGTTACAAATCGGGCAGTCTGGAGACAGAACAGGAGATAGTATATTACAGGGTAAACTCCTATTTTCCGACCTATATGCCCCGCTATGATGATGTCGAAGAGTTACTGATCAGGGAACTGGGTATTGACAGGGAAGTAACAGAGATAGATTACAGGGAATATTATGAGCGTCATCGTAATCACTTCACAGCACCCGACAGTATCAGGGTGAGTGGTATCTTTGTTCCGATAGTTACTGACACTCTCACAGTCGATGATGAAGAGCTGTATAATTATTTCCAGGCTAACAGAGAGAGATTCTACTCAGAACCGAAGGTCATCTTTGAGTATATTTACATCAGAGATCAGGCAGTTCAGGAACGGGATCTTGTAGAGAAGATAAACAGCTGGCTCGATAACCAGATCTCCTTCTCGACGATTCAATTCTGTTTCGGGACTGAGCTTGATTACCCTCAGAACGAACCGGTACTACATAGCGAACTCTCTCCCCGCCTGTATAAGAGATTGCAGAGTCTATCTGCTGGACAGAGAGGTGAACCCGAATACTATGATGAAGGCTGGTTAATTGTGAGAAAGATAAAGGAAGTCGAACCGTATATGCTTTCTTACGACGAGATAAGAGAGGAACTCCAGAGAGAGATGCTCTGGCAGAAAGCAGATACCAAAGCCTATGAGCGAGCACGGCAATTTTTTGTCGAGGTGAATGATATTAGAGATTTGAATACATTTTCCGATTCACTTTTGGTCTTTACAACAGAAAAGAACCGGATAGATGGAGAATTCGGCCCGCTCGGTGATATAGAAGCTTATGCCCCCAGAATCTTGAATCTTAGAAAGAATGAGAAACTCAACACCCTCTACAGAAATGATGAGGGATACGGTATCGTCTTTCTAATGGAAAAGGATGTAAATCAAGTCTATCCTTTCGAAGAAGCTCTGCCTATGATTACCCGTTTAATCTCCGATGAACAGAGAGAGGTCAACGCCCAGAACTACATAAGACAGATAAGAGAACTGGTCATATCAGAAACAGATCCGGATTCACTGCTCGTCTTCTTCGGTGGCTGGAAGAGAGAGACTAATTTGACCCTTGATAGCTATATACCTCAGATCAGATATAGTAAACAGATCATAGAGGATGCAGTCAACAGAGAAGTCGGAGAGGTCAGTCATTTAATGAAGATCAGTGATGAAGAATATACATTCTACAGGTTAGATAGAAAACAGAGAGTTGGAAGGGATACTTTTCAGTTTGTTCGCGACGATTATCGCGAATATATCGCTGAACTGGAGTTCCAGGAATGGCTTTCTGAATACAAAGAACGAAAAGTGATAGAAAAATTTTAGCGTTTTACCTTGACATCTACCCCCGATTTTCGAGGTTGTGTTCAATGAAGAACAGGTTGGCGGGATAGCTCAGTAGGTAGAGCAGAGGCCTGAAAAGCCTTGTGTCCCCAGTTCGAGTCTGGGTCCTGCCACCATATTAATTATAAATGATATTGAGAGAAAAGAGAATAACTCGACAACAGATTCTACCGGAAGATGGCAATATTGTTTGTAAATTCCGGTCTATTCCCCCAGAAGAAATCCACTGCAGAGAAGCTATAATTTCAGTCATCAAAGGCACTTCAGGGCAAAGATTTGCAGCAGACAGGTTTGGTTGTCTTTATTCTATGGTAACATAATTTGAGAGGAGATAAGGTAAAAATGCCTAAAAAAATCGAAAAGAGTCGCGACGGAGTTATTATTCTGGAGGATGATTCTCCAGAAAAAATGGAAGTCGAAAATGTTGAGGTAGATGCTTCCGAAGATTTTAAGAAGACACCGGTTTATATCTACTACAACTGGTGTAAGAAATGCGGGATTTGTGTCACTTTCTGTCCTACAGGTACTCTGGGCAGAAAAGCTGATGGAACTCCCTATGTGAAACATCCTGAGAAATGCATACATTGTGAAACCTGTGACAGGCTCTGTCCGGATTTTGCTATTACCGGTTCCAAGAGATAAGGGGGTAGAAGTGGATAAAGACAAAGAGGTAGAAAAGGTTAAGAAGAAGACAACTCCGAAACCAGAGAAGAGAGAGCCTGTAAAAAACTGGGTTTTAATGCAGGGAAACGAAGCTGTTGCCAGAGCGGCAATAGAGGTTGGCCTGAATTTCTTTGCCGGATATCCGATTACACCCTCTACTGAGATTGCTGAAATTCTGGCCGAAGAACTCCCTCGTTGCGGAGGTGCCTATATACAGATGGAAGATGAAATTGCCAGTATTTGTGCAGTCATCGGTGCCTCTCTGGCCGGAGCCAAAGCTCTGACCGCTACGAGTGGTCCCGGTTTCTCTCTCATGCAGGAGGGGATCGGATATGCTAAAATGACGGAAACACCCTGTGTCGTCGTTAATGTCCAGAGATCCGGCCCCAGTACAGGGTTACCGACTAAACCTTCACAGGGCGATATGATGCAATCTCGCTGGGGCTCTCATGGAGATGCTCCCGCCATCGTGCTCTATCCCGATTCTGTTCGAGAGACCTATGAACTCACGATCAGGGCTTTTAATCTCTCGGAAAAGTACAGGACCTGTGTTGTGCTTCTTCTCGACGAAGTCCTCGGACATATGCGAGAAGCAGTATGCCTCCCTGACATTTCAAAGTTCAGGGTTGTTAACCGCCTGAAACCTACCGTACCACCGGAATGGTATAAACACTACGATGAGGATCAGAAATACCTTTCACCCTTAGCGAGCTACGGAGAAGGTTACCGGTTCCATGTAACCGGACTGGCACACGATGTTTACGGTTTCCCGACTAACAAACCAGTCGAAGTAGCGACGATGATGAAAAGGCTGAAGAAGAAGATTACTCAGAATATCCGGGATATTGTTCAGATAGAGACTTTTATGATGGAAGATGCGAAAGTAGCAGTCTTTGCAGTCGGCATACTAGCCCGTGCTGCTAAATCAGCGATCATCGCTCTCAGAGATGAGGGATTTAAGGTCGGCCTGCTACGTCCACTGACCATCTGGCCGTTTCCCGATGATGCGGTCCGTAAAATGCTGAAAAATGTCGATACGGTCATAGTCCCCGAATTGAATCAGGGACAGTTAGTTCACGAAGTTGAAAGACTGACCAAAGAAAAGGAAGATAGTGATATCAAGAAGATACAGAAAGCCAATGGGGAATTGATAACACCTGGTGAAATTTATAAGAAGATCAAGGAGGTGTTGTAATGAGTAATGTATCGCAGAAGATAGTTCATCAATATCTGAGGCATAACAAGAAATTTCCCCATGTCTGGTGTGCTGGTTGTAGCATTGGGATAGTCCTCGGGTCTATTATAAGAGGTATATCCGATCTACAGCTTGATAAAGATGATATTATGATGATCTCCGGTATCGGTTGTTCAAGCAGAATGCCTGTCTATGTTGATTTTAACTCGTTGCATACACTCCATGGCCGTCCAATAGCTTTTGCTACAGGGATTAAATTGTTCAAACCACATATGAAGGTGATTGTAATAACAGGTGATGGAGATGCAACCGCTATTGGCGGGAATCACTTTATCCATGGCTGCCGAAGGAATATCGATATCACTGTCGTTGTTATCAATAACCATATCTATGGTATGACCGGTGGACAGTATTCTCCCACAACACCATCCGGTGACCTGGCAACGACCTGTCCTTACGGGAATATCGATTCACCTTTCGATATCTGTGACCTGGCTATTGGTGCAGGCGCTACATTTGTAGCCCGTTCTACAGCCTTTCATTCACTCGAGATTCAGAATCTCTTCAAAGAGGCTATTATGCATAACGGTTTCTCTGTTCTCGAGGTATTCTCTGCCTGCCCAGTGATCTATGGGAGACTCAATAAGAAGGGTAGCCCTTCCAGAATGATGGAGCATATGCGTGATAATTCCATCAGTGTTAAGGCGATTGATAAGCTCCCACCCGAGAAGGTCGAGAATAAGATTATCAGAGGAATTCTGAAGCATGATACTAACAAACCGGAATACACCGCCCGTTATGCCCAGTTAGCTGAGAGTTTGAGAGATAAGGAGGCATAATATGAAGCTATCAGAACGAAAAAAAATAGAGATAAGATTAAGTGGCAGCGGAGGCCAGGGATTGATATTAGCTGGTATTGTTCTGGCCAATGCAGCAGTTAATGATAAGAGACGAGTAACCCAGACACAGAGCTACGGGCCGGAATCACGAGGTGGCGCAAGCCGGGCAGATGTTATTATCAGTAAAGGGGAGATCTACTATCCAGAAGCGACCAGATTCGATATCCTGCTCGCTCTAACCCAGGAAGCTTGTGATAAATTCCTCTTCGACCTCAAAGACAACGGGTTGCTGATTGTCGATAATTCCATTGTCAAGAACATTGCACTCGTTAGTTCAACTGTATATGAACTCCCATTCACTGAGATCGCACTCGATAAGCTTGGTTCCTCTCTGCCAACAAATATACTCTCACTCTCCTTTTTGGTGAAGATGTCCGGAATAGTAACCGACCTGGCACTGAAAAGAGCTATAGAGACAACTGTTAAGAAGTCTTTTGTCGATGTTAATCTCAAGGCGATGAAGCTCGGTTTCGATCTTGCCAGGAAATACAAATAGAAGGAGCAGGAGAATCATACGATGGTAAAAAAGTTAAGTCATATCGGCATAGCGGTCAAAGATCTCGACAAGGCAATAGATTTCTATCGTAAGCTCGGGCTGGAGGTAACGAGTACCGAGGTAGTTGAGTCACAGAAGGTTAAGGTTGCCTTCATTCCGATCGGTGATACGCGACTGGAATTACTGGCCGCAACTTCGGAAGATAGTCCGATTGCAAAATTCATCGAAAAGAGGGGAGAGGGTATCCAGCATCTTGCCTTTGATGTAGATGATGTCAAAGACAATATAAAAAAGGCTTCTGAAAACGGGATCGAACCGATCGATAAAGTACCCCGCCCTGGTGCCCATAATACTAAAATCGCCTTCTTACACCCTAAATATACAGGTGGTGTTCTGATCGAATTCTGCCAGGAAGGTAGTGAAGAGTAATAGAAGTATTATTCCATTATCCAGTAAATAAATTAACCAACAAATCTAACCAAAATTCGAGAGGAATTGATGTCTATCGAAGAAAAAGTCCAGAAACTAATACATAAAAGAGAAGTAGCTCGTCTCGGCGGCGGTGAGAAGCGTATCCAGGCACAGCACGAGAAGAACAAGATGACCGCCTATGAAAGGTTACAGATCCTGCTTGACCCTGATAGTTTTGAAGAGTATGATATGTTCGTCACTCATCAGTGCCATGATTTCGATATGCAGAAGAACATATATCCGGGGGATGGAGTGATAACAGGATGTGGCTCAATAGACGGAAGACAGGTTTTCGTTTTTGCCCAGGATTTTACCGTTTTTGGCGGATCTCTCTCTAAAGCTCATGCCGATAAGATCTGTAAGATTATGGATATGGCAATGAAGGTTGGTGCTCCTGTAATTGGTCTGAACGACTCTGGTGGAGCACGAGTACAGGAAGGTGTCGATGCTCTGGCAGGATATGCAGAGATATTCTGGCGAAATGTTATGGCGTCCGGTGTCATCCCACAGATCTCGGCTATTATGGGTCCCTGTGCCGGTGGAGCGGTTTACTCTCCGGCAATTATGGACTATATCATTATGAATAAAGAGAATAGCTATATGTTTGTCACCGGGCCAAAAGTGGTGAAGACAGTACTTAACGAAGATATCAGTACCGAGGACCTCGGTGGGGCTTATGTTCATTCGACCAAGAGTGGTGTGGCTCATTTCATGACCGAGAATGAGAAGGAAACACTCCTTATGATCAGGAAACTGATCAGTTTCCTCCCCTCTAATAACCTGCAGGATCCACCCAATATAGCCAATACTGATCCCATAGACCGGCTTGTAGAGGAATTAAATAGCATAGTTCCTGATAATCCGAACAAGTCATACGATATTCTCGATGTAATTTATTCGATTGTAGATAACGAGGATTTCCTCGAAGTAGCTAAATATTATGCCCAGAACGTTGTTGTAGGCTTTGCCAGAATGAACGGATATCCCGTCGGAATCGTTGCTAATCAACCAAAGGTTCTGGCTGGTTGCCTTGATATCAATGCTTCCACAAAGGCAGCACGTTTCGTCAGATTCTGTGACAGTTTCAATATTCCCCTCGTCGTACTGGAAGATGTCCCGGGGTTCTTACCCGGATACAATCAGGAAGCTAACGGAATTATCCGTAACGGTGCCAAGTTGATGTATGCCTTTGCCGAGGCGACAGTACCGAAGATTACGGTGATATTGAGAAAGGCTTACGGGGGAGCTTATTGCGTTATGAATAGCCGTCATATGAGGGCAGATGCCGTATATGCCTGGCCGACTGCAGAAATAGCTGTTATGGGTCCCAAAGGTGCTGTGGAGATTGTATTCCGCAAAGAGATGAAACATGCAGAGGATATAGACAAACTGGTTGCGGAAAAAGAACAGGAATATATCGACAAGTTCGCCAATCCCTATAAAGCAGCTCAGAAAGGATATATAGACGACATCATTTTACCAGCTATGACGAGGTTCAGAATAGTGCAGGCACTGGAAACTTTTGCTGCCAAAAAAGATACGATACCTCCCCGCAAGCACGGCAATATTCCACTTTAAAGGGTAAGATTCTAACGGAAGAGGAACTATCCAGAATGGAGAAGAGAAAAAACTACAGTAAACGTGTTCTGCTGATACTCTTGCTTATCACTGCTTCAGTTGTTACACTCTATGGTAGATACGATGACAGAACAGGTTATCGCTATACTCCCGAAACAACACTGGCAGAGGTAGCGAATCAGACAGGTATTCCTGTAATCAATCTAATCAATTACCTCGAATTACCGGTCGATACTGACAGAAATATGACTCTTGAGGAACTGGCTGTAACTGAAGATATGATCGAAGAGGCCCGTTCTCATTTCAGTGGTAAGATCTGGGGTTTTAGCTGGAACATCGTACTGGTAGGAATGCTGGTGATCTTCTCCAGTCTCTCTCTGACTGGATTGTTTATCGGTTTGTTGAGTAGAATAGTTAAGCTCTCAGAAAGAGAAACGAAGAGTCTTTCGGCAAAGAAGAAGAAATCTGCCGGGAGAGAGACGAAACGGGTGAAGATAAAGGATATTAAATCACGAGATACGGGATACAATGCAATAGTGGCAGCAATAACAGCCTTGCATTTCCATCTGCAGGAAGCTGAGGAACTCAGTAAGATGACTCTTGCCTGGAAGAGGGAACCGGTTAGCGTATGGAAGACTTCCGGTAAATTCGATATGCCGAATCGAGTGATCCGGGAAAAGAAAAAATAGTCTCCGGAGAGGTCAAGAGAAGGAGTATTTATGAAGAAATATAAAATGATGATTAACGGCGAGAAGTATGAGGCTAAGGTTCTCTCCTACAAGGGGAATGAAGCCAGGGTAAACGTAAATGGTATCGATTATATCATCGAGATAGAGCATGAAGCCGGTTATATGTCTCAACCAGTTATCCAGACGAGTAAATCCTATATCAACCCCGAAAAGATTAGTTCCTCCGTTAAACGATCCGGATCCGATCAACTGACAGCACCCATACCGGGCACAGTAATAAGTGTTCATAAGAAGGAGGGTGATTCCGTTGAAGCGGGTGAAGTTCTCATAACTCTGGAGGCAATGAAGATGGAATCGGAACTGGTAGCCCCTGTTTCGGGCAAGATAAAAGAGATAAAGGTTTCTAACGGAGATTCTGTTCTGGAAGGCGATCTACTCATAATAATAGCAGGTTCTGAAGTTAAAGAGAGAGTCAAGAAATCTTTCTCTCAGAATCAACAACAGGAGCAGAGACCTACACAGGCTACACCGCGAACGGTTGTAGATGGTAATGTAAGAGCTCCCATACCCGGCACGGTATTAGATATCAGAGTTAAAGAGGGTGATAAAGTATCTCCTGATGATGTTGTGATCATTCTGGAAGCAATGAAAATGGAGTCGGAGATTCATGCCGAAAATGGAGGAACTGTGAAAAAGATCCTCGTAAGTAAAGGTGACTCAGTAAATGAAGGTGACGTTCTTGTCAAAATAGGAGACTAAGAGATGACAGAGTTGTGGCAGTTCATACAGACTACCGGGTTTGCCCAAATTGAATGGACTTATCTCTTTATGATCGTTGCTGGTTTGATTCTGATGTTTATCGGAATCACCAAAAACTTCGAACCGCTCCTCCTGATTCCTATCGGCTTTGGAATGGTGCTGGGCAATATGCCCGGTGCTTCCGGAATAGATGTGCCTGGCTCAGTACTCAATATTCTCTATGGCGGAGTAAAATATGGTGTCTATCCACCACTTATCTTTCTCGGAATCGGTGCGATGACTGATTTCTCTACCCTGATAGCCAACCCGAAATTGATAGTACTCGGTGCTGCAGCACAATTCGGGATCTTTGCAACTTTCATCGGTTCATTGCTGCTTGGATTTACTGTTGCAGAGGCGGGCTCTATTGGAATTATCGGTGGTGCTGACGGCCCCACTTCTATATTTCTCTCTTCTCAACTTGCCCCTCATCTTGTCGGTCCTATCGCCATTTCAGCTTATTCCTATATGGCTCTGGTCCCAGTAATACAACCACCGATAATAAAACTTCTGACTTCGAGACAGGAGCGGATTATTCGTATGAAAGCTCCCAGACTGGTCAGCAAGCGAGAAAAGATACTCTTCCCCTTTGTCGGTTTTATCGTCACTGTTCTGATAGCTCCCCAGGCCTCTATACTACTCGGAATGCTCTTTCTCGGTAATATACTCAAAGAGAGTGGTGTTACAGAAAGGCTTGCTAAAACAGCAAAAAATGCCCTGATCGATATAGTCACTATCCTGCTGGGACTCTCTGTTGGTGCCGCTACTCAAGCGAACCTGTTTCTGAGAATCGAGTCCATTCAGATCTTCCTGCTCGGTGCTTTTGCCTTTGCTATGGCTACTGCTACAGGGGTGATCTTTGCTAAGATAGTAAATCTCTTCTTGAAAGAGAAGATCAATCCTATAATCGGTGCCTCTGGAGTATCAGCTGTTCCTAACAGCGCAAGAGTCGTCCATGCAGTCGGGCAGAGAGAGGATAAGAACAATTTCCTTATTATGCATGCAATGGCACCCAATGTTGCGGGAGTTATCGGCTCTGCAGTTGCGGCTGGTGTATTGCTCGCAATTCTCGGTAGTTAAGCTTTTGTGATTTTTATCTGATGCTCTGTTTGCGGTAACGTTCCTCGCCCGCTATATAGGTAGCCAGTATATCATCAGAAGAACTCAGATAGGTGAGATAAGAAAGAATCGCTTCTGCACTATCTTCAATCTCATCCGGTTTCCGCAGAAAAACAAGATCGGCTAATTTATCCACTTCTATGGACCCGAGTTCATCTTCCTTACCCAATACCTTTGCTGATCCTAATGTAGTGTAATATAGTGCATCTGCAGGGGTAACATAATAGGAATCCTGACGATAGATAAACATCTTCATTATGTCGGGCATATAGAGAGATGTACCAGCCCCTACATCAGACCCTAGTCCGAAAGTTATCCCATGCTTCAGTATCTTTTCAAGAGGATAAATCCCGCTGTGGAGGAAGAAATTAGAATCGGGACAGTGGGTTATCTTCGAACCGGTTCGGGCAAGGATATCCATCTCTTCATCAGAAAGATGAATAGCATGGCCCAGCAGTGTTTTCTCTCCCAATAAGCCATACTTCTGATAGACTTCTGTGTAATTATTGCTTGAAGGGAATAGTTCCTTTACCCAGTTAATCTCCTGCAAGTTTTCCGAGAGATGGGTCTGTATAAAAGCCTTATTTTCAGCTGCAAAATCTCCTATACCCTTCATCAGTTGAGCTGAACAAACAGGTGCAAATCGAGGAGTAAAGACGTATTCCAGAAGGGGGGTTGCCTTGTTCCATTTATTGTAAAGATGTATTGATTCTTCCAGGGACTGTTCTGTACTACGACAGAGAAATTCGGGACAGTTGCGGTCCATCAGTGTCTGTCCCATGATAGTGCGAAATCCCGCTTCTTTTGCTTTCTGGAAGGCTATGTCACAGGCATTGGGATCCGGTGTTACATAGATTACTGCTGTTGTTGTTCCTGAGGAGAGAAGAGAATGAAAGAACTTAGTAGCTAACTCTGCAGCATACTCCGGGTTCCTGGCCTTCTTCTCTTCTGCAAAGATAAACTCGTTCAACCAGTGTAACAATCCTTTCGCATGCCGGCCCCTGACGTTAATCTGGGAAAGGTGGACGTGCAGATCAATAAAACCGGGAAGACATACTGCATTACTATAATCGAGATAATCCTCTGAAGGACTTTCTGATGAGATACGGGCTATTCGATGATTCTCAACAGTCAGATAGCGGTCTGTTTGATAACTCAAAGAGCTCTTACTCTGGTGAGTCAGGATATTGGTTTTAATAATCATACTACTTTCTTCTCGGGTTGTCTGGTCATCCTAACCTTGAGGATTTTAGTACTGGATGCCTCCAAAACCTCCAGACGCCATCTACCGACATTAAGAACTGTCCCTTTGGTAGGGATTCGAAGAAGACGGTCAATAATCAAGCCGGCCATTGTTTCGTAATCCCCTTCAGGTAAATCCGTATCGTATTCATCATTAAGATGATCTATTTCTACATCACCTTTGACAATGAACTGGTTTTCGCCTAACTTCTCCACATCTTTCTCTTCCGCTTCCACGAAGTCATACTCGTCTTCTATCTCTCCAACTAACTCCTCGAGAATATCTTCAATGGTAACTATACCAGCTGTCCCACCAAAGCTGTCGACTACTATCGCCAGACTCTTACGCTGGAGTTGCATCTCTCTCAGAAGAGAGTTCAAATCCATTGTCTCGGGTACGAAGAAAGCCTCCCGTACGAAATCTCCTACCTTCAGATCAGTTGCATTATTCTGTTTGATAAGATCATAGAGAATAATTACTCCCACGATGTTATCAATATCGTTCTTATATACCGGATACCTCGTATAACCCTCCTGCTGGGTTATTTTTATTACCTCTGTGATAGGGGTCTCAAAATCGAGAGCAACCAGGTCGGTTCGTGGAGTCATAACATTTTTGGCATTCAACTCGTTGAAGTCCAGTACCTCTTCCAACATATCTCGCTGAGGTTGCTGCAGAGTACTTCCCAGCTCTGATTCAGATAGTATGATAGCGAGGTCCTCCCGTGTTAAAAATGAATAGCGGTTATCTCGTTCCAGGCCAAAGTATTTGGCCAGAAAACTGTAAATCAGGTTAATCAGGGAGATAAATGGCTTGAATATTACGTAAAAAAAGAATAATAAAGGGAAAAAGCGTGATACCAGATTATTGGCATTATCCCGGCTGAACGATTTGGGTATAATTTCGGCGAAGATGAGCATCAAGCCCGCTAATAAAAGGGTAGAAACTGATCTGCTCATCGGGAGTAATTTAGCAAAATAGACAGCAAAAACAGAGGAAACGCCCACTATCGCAATATTATTACCAATAAGAGTTACACCGAGATAGCGGTTAGGATCTTCTATAAAGGATAGCAATTTCCTCTTCATCGGATCGTCTTTGGCATCCTGTTCCAATGTGAGACGGTCAATCGATATCAGACCCGTCTCCATCCCTGAAAAGAACATAGAGAGGGCAAAAAATATCAGGATAATTATTAAAGCTATAACTTCCATTCTCCCTGCTATACTGCAGCAAGCACCCCTAATTTTCTTTAATTGTTATCTTCGTTATTCGCGCCTATAATTTCATTCTTATAGGCCAGCTTCAATGCTTCAACAAACTCATCTATATTACCTTTCAATATATCTTCCAGCCTGTAGGATGTCAAATTAATTCTATGATCGGTTACTCTGCTCTGAACGAAGTTATAGGTCCTGATTTTCCCGCTCCGATCACCTGTCCCGATTTGTGATTTACGGGTTGATGCCCTCTCTGTCTCCTGCTTTGATATTTCTATATCGAGCAGCTTTGCTCGCAGGACTTTCATTGCCTTCAGCTTGTTTTTTAGCTGTGATTTCTCATCCTGACAGGTAACGACCAGGCCGCTGGGAATATGGGTTATCCTGACCGCTGAATCGGTCGTATTGACACTCTGGCCACCATGACCAGAAGATCGATAGACATCTATGCGTAAATCTGCTTCATCTATTTCCAGATCTATGTCATCAGCTTCTGGCAGGACAGCTACCGTAATAGCCGAAGTATGTATTCTCCCACCCGCTTCGGTATCCGGAACACGCTGAACCCTGTGGACTCCACTCTCAAAACGGATATCCCCATAAACTCCATTCCCTTCGAGCGAGAAAATAATCTCTTTATAGCCTCCGAGAGCTGTTGGGTTGGAACTGAGAACTGTCAGTTTCCATCTCTTCTTTTCAGCATAATAGCTGTACATACGGAAAAGATCGGCTGCAAAGAGGGCGGCTTCATCACCACCCGTTCCGGCACGAATCTCAACGATAGCATTCTTCTCATCTAGCGGGTCTCTGGGTATGAGGAGTTCCATCAGATTATCGATCTTTCTGCTGATCAAGCTCTCCTCTTTGTCTATCTCATCCTCTATCAGTGCTAAGAACTCCGGATCATTTTCATGCTTTTTCATTTTCTTGTGCTCTTTCAGGCTGTTCTGCAAATCCTTGATTACCCTGTAGAGAGTGACGATCTCGTTTAAATCATTGAAACGGCGTGATAACTGGCGATATTTCCGCTGATCTCTCATTAGTGATACATCACTCACCTGATCTTTGAGATCTTCGTATTCTGCTGTTAATTCGGCTATTTTTTCTTCTGGTATTTTCATAATTACTTCTGGCTGGCAGTTTTTATCGTGTTATTTTCTTTCTCAATTACCGGATCTAACACTTCCAATTCACTCTTCTTGCCAGAGATTTCTCTGTAAGCAATTGAGCTGTTGTCAGGAGTTGATAACTCCAGAGCAGATTCCAGGGCTACAATTGCTACTTCTAATTGCTCTCTGTCAGGGTTCTGGGTAGTTATTCTCTGTAACATACGACCGGGTAGGGTAAGAAGGCGAATGACTGGATTATTTATCTTCTTACCCGATATCTTCAGTACTTCATAGGCGAGTCCGGAAATAAGAGGGACAAAGAGTAGATGATAGAAAATACGGACAAAGAGTGCCGGTTCTCCCAGCAGGGCTGTATAAATGGTGTCTAATATCGAGAAAACAAGAATTGAAACGAGTAGTACGAGGAACACGTAGCTTGTGCCACAACGGGGATGTATGGTAGTATATCTATCTACATTTTCAGCGTCCAGAGAGACCTGGTCTTCATAAGCGTGAACTGTTTTATGCTCTGCACCGTGGTATTGGAAAATCCTTCTGATATCCTTTAAAAGGCTAATCAGCTTAACATAGATGAGAAAGAAGAAGATTCTCACTAAACCGGTAAAAATATTAAAATAGAGCGATTCTCTGGAGAGGTTCAGCAGATATGCTATCTGATAGGGGAGATAAGTAAAGATCCCGAAGGCGAGAACGAAAGCGAAGGCAATAGCAAAGAACATTTCAAGATTCTCATTCTTCTTCTTACTCTTTTTCTTCTGCTCCGATTTTCCTGTCTTATCGTTACCGTCCTCTTCCTGCTTTTCTCTCTTTCGCTTCTCTGCTTCCAGCTTTTCGTCTAACTCAGCTCTTTCTGCTGAGAATTGGAGTGTCTTCAGTCCGATTATCAGAACTTCTATAAGAGAAACAAAACCACGGATAACCGGCCAGCCCAGGAAACGATTCCTTTTCGTTATACTGATAAACTTATCTTTTTTGACCTCAATCGAGTTGTCTTTTCGCCTTACAGCTGTAGAGAGATAGGTAGGGCCGCGCATAACCACACCCTCAATTACAGCCTGACCACCGATAGAGAGAGAACGGGGATTTTCCATATTTATCTGTCCTTCATTACATTAAAAAAGCACCAACCTATCGTTAAACAGGTGGTGCCTTTCAATGATTTGTTTTCTGTAAACTATTCGCTTTTTTCCTGCTTTTTCTTGTAGCGACGGTTGAACTTCTCTACTCTACCTGCAGTATCAAGGATCTTCTGCTTTCCTGTATAGAATGGGTGGCAGGCGGAACAGATATCTACAGACAGTTTATCTTTTGTAGATTTTGTTTCAAAACTGTTTCCACAAGCACAAGTGACAGTCACTTTATGATACTTCGGATGTATGTCTTTTTTCATAATTAACTCCTGTTTTCAGTCCATCTCATAATAATTATTACCACGAAAAAGAGCAAGCTGTATCTGTCAAGGATAAATAGAGATATTATATACAGAAGTACTTCACCCTAATTTTTCTCTGCCTGAGAATTACAAGCTGCAGATTATTTACCCCTGTTCTGATTCAGGTAACTTCAGACCCGAACTTTACTCGAAATTCCTTGTATATCAGAGTGAGGATGAAGATGATAAAAGAGAGGATGACAATGGTTCCGCCTGAGGGGAGATTAAGTTGGTAAGAGAGGAGAAATCCTCCTATCGCTCCAATTTCAGCAAAGAGAACTGAAAGAAGGATAGCGGAACGCATCTTTCTGGTCAGATTTAGTGCCGAGATGCCCGGGAGAATAAGCTGAGCAGTAATGAGGATAACACCGACAATTTTGACCGAAACTACGATATTGATAGCCAGTATAATAATAAAGAGATAGTAGGCCAGATCTACCGGAATACCGTATATTCTTGCCACAGAGTAGTTATAGGTCATATAGAATAATTCTTTGAAGAATAGCGAGATGAACAGGGCGTTAACTATCAGTAGTATACTGAGATAGGTTATATCTTTTGTCGTTATGAGGAGCACATTACCAAAGAGATAACTCGTAAGATCAAGTGTATACTCTCTGTTTATATTTAACAGAATAATCCCTATGGCCATAGACACCGAGAGGAAGATCGTAATAATATTCGATTCCTGATAGTGATAATATTTAGATACAATACCGATTAGTATTGCGACTATAACGACAAATCCGATGGTAGTGAGTGTGATTTCAGTCCCGATAAGCAGGGCAAGTGCTATTCCGGCAAAGGCGATATGTGAGAAGGCTTCACCGAGAAAGGAGATCTTTTTTAGTGTTAGAAAGACCGATAACTGTGAGGTGGCAGCAGCGGAGAGAAGAGCACCAATAAAGGCATGTAAGAGAAAACGATATTGAAAAATCTCCTGCAGTTCCATGATCTGTATACTCCCTTTCTAATCAGTATATCTTATCTACCAGTTTTACCGCTTCACCGTAAGTTCTTTTAATCACTTCTGCATTGAGAAGTTCGGTCTTATCGTGAAAGTGGAGCGTCCTGTTAAGGCAGATTAGAAAACTAGTATGTTGAGTCAATATATGCAGGTCGTGAGAAACTACAACGATAGTCTTTCCCTGACGGTTGAGTTCTTTAAGGAGCTGGAAAAACCCTTTAACAGCTTCAGTATCAAGGCTGGCCTCCGGCTCGTCAAGGAAAAGGAGATCACTTCCCGACATCAGGGCTCTGGCAAGGAGAACTCTCTGGAACTCGCCACCGGAAAGAGATCCGATGTATTGTTGTTCTTTATTGGCCATTCCGACCTGTTTCAGAAAGGTATAGGCCTGTTTTCTATCTCTGTCGGAGAAGGGATGGAAGAGCCCCTTTACTCCAGCATAACCCATCAGGGTGATATCAAGGGCAGTGGCAGGAAAATCGGCTTCCTGTTTTTCCGCCTGAGGGAGATACCCAATTCTATTCTGCTTTAACCATTCTCGGTTCGGTTTCCCTGAGATGAAAACTGTTCCTCTATAGTCTTCTATCATCCCGAGTATGATTCTCAGAAGAGTAGTTTTACCTGCACCGTTCGGACCGAGAATAGCAGCAAATTCACCTTCTTTGATGCTGAGATTGATATCCTGCAGTATTGGTTTCCGATTGATATTATAGTTAAGATCTCTTATCTCAATGACAGGCATAAGTTCTAATCCTGAAACTTACCTGGAATCTTCCGAGAACTCTCTGATAGCATCCCAGTAGTGAATAATCAAGTCGTCTATCGTATCAACTTGCCAATAGCTGCCAAGAGGATCTACAATAAGCAGCTTAATATCATGTTCACTGGCAATCAATTCTGCTGCTTTGGGGTTGAGTTGTGGTTCTATGAGAATTACTCTGACGTTGTTCTCCTGAATAATCCCTCCCAGCTCGATGAGTTCACGGGGTGTAGGTTCTTTTCCGGGAGATTGTACGACAGTGGCAACAGAGTTTATATTATAACGCTGGTTGAAATAGTGGAAAGCATCATGGAAGCTGATTATGCTGATCTTGTCCAGATCTTCTCTCTGCGCCGATATTTTTTCATTGAGTTCTGAAAATTTCCTCTGTAGAAGCTGATTTCTCTCCCAGTAATAATCTCTGTAATCCGGATCGATCTCCTGCAGTTTGAGTGATATCCCCTCTACTATCTTGCTCAATAAAACAGGGTCCAGCCAGATGTGGGGATTTATCCCGTGGTTATGTGTTTGATGGTTGCCCTGCTCATTCTCCTCTAACTCAGAGAGAAAATCAGCAGCCGAGATATGTCTGCCGGTAATAGAGTCCAGAAAGTTATCCAGATACATCTCCAATCCTAATCCATTGGAGATGACCAGATCTCCCCTTTCCAGCATCTGCATATCCCTGGGGTTTGGCGAATAGGTATGTGGCGAGGCATCTGGTGGGATAAAACTTGTTACCTCCCCTCTTTCGGATATCAGTTCTCTAACGAGTATCTCATAAGGGTAGATAGTAGTTACGATCCTTAGACCATTTTCTGAAGGCTCTTCTGAATCATGACCGGTAAAAGCCAGGATCAAAAGAACAACAATAACAACGATAATGAGAACTAACGGTAATTTTTTATTCATTTCTTAACCTCAGCCTGGATCATCACTGAATCTTTCATCTTCTTCGGGACAGATAATCCGCTGTTTGTTTCAGGAGACTCTTTGTATCTATTTTTCAACTCTTCTGTATGTAGGATAGGCCAGATTGATATCGTCGTATCTGGCAAACTCCCGCAGAATTTCCTCCCAGATTAATTCTGTTGTAGTTCGTCGTTTTCTGATTTCTGTCAGATATCTGATCGTTAGTAGTACACCACTATCTTCGACAGAGGTATATACCTTCGGAGTCAGTTTGTTATAAAAGATGAGGAACTTTTTGGCTGCCTGCTTTATCTGTTCTTCAGCTTCTGCAGTCAGTTCGAGAGCATTTTTATCGGCAGCATTTTTCAATATCTCCTTCGCTTTTGCCCAGTCACTCTCAAAAGTAATCAGAACAGGAATCTCATTCCAGATATATTTGAATCCGTAGTCATAGTTACACTGTGGTTGAGTGAAGATGAGATTATTGGGAATATGGATCATTCTTCCGGTACTCTGGTCTGCTTTGACCCAGTTACCGATCTCCAGAATAGTAAACTGAAATGGCCTTATATCGATCACATCTCCCGAATGATTGCCGATCTGAATACGATTCCCTACCAGAAAAGGTTTTCGCCACATAATAAACAACCAGCCGGCGAAATTGGAAATCACATCCTTAAGAGCAATGGCCAATCCGGCAGAGAGTAATCCCAAAAAAGTTGCCAGGGATTGAATTCCTTCGAACCAGATTCTCCCGACCAGGATAAAACCGAGAAAGACAGAGATATAAGATGTCGTTTTCTTCCACTTGTAGTTGCTCTTTACATCAGAGATTTTCTTCTCTAAAATACTGTGGACTATTTTGTTTATTAGCCAGAGAACGAGAATGATCAGTATCGAGAGTAATATATTTAATGATATATTTTCCTGTAACAAAGGGATTATCTTATCTACTTCATTCATTTACAACCCACTCAATATTTATTGAACTCTTGTAGCACGTACTATCTGATAGTCAACAATTTTGTTGCAAATAACCAAAGAGAAAGTAAAAAAGAAGAACCGTACAGATCAATTATCTGTACGGTTCTTCATTGGGGGCTTTTGGGGTGAAAGATCAACTATTCAGAATCGTCGATATCTCTGCGCATCATCCTTGACCTGGGTGCTTCACGCAATTCTTCTCGCTGTTCTGTTGTCAGTACTTGATGGATTTTTTCACGCAATTCGATATCTTTGCTTGCCAGTTCTCCCATTTTGTTATGGAGACGGTCATTCAAGGACCTAGCATTCCGGAAATCATAATCCCTGAGTGCTTTCTCTTTCTGCAGCCTGAGCTTGGTGATCTCGGCACGCAGGTCGATAACTTCCAGTCGGTGTTCATGCTGAAAAGTCCTGACCTGTTCCTTTTGTTGTTCACTAAGGTCTAATCTGCCCAGTATGCCCATGCTTTCATCTCTGCGCATTCTCTCCATATCCGGTTTTCGGGTATTGATATTCTCTCTTCTATCTCTGAGATGATTGACTCTGGGGGTGTTCAATTCCTGGGCGACAAGAGCTGTTGCCATTAGTACGATGAGTGTAATTATGAGTAATCTATTCATTGTTGATTACCTCCTTCTTCTTATTATATCTCTTCTATCCCTCGCAGCATGAGGGAGTTCTCTATAAAATCTTCTAGCCTGCTCGGCGGTCATATTACTTCTAATCTCTATCAGGTTCATACCGATTGCCTGTTCCATTTCAATCTGTTTCTTTAACAGATTATCGAGTTGTCTATACAGCTCATCTTCACTGATATCCGGTTGAGCAAGAGCGGACATAAATCTATTCTTGTGGGTGATGAATTCCATTCTCATCTCTCTTATCTCATGCTGCTTTTCCAGCAATGCTTCCCGGTTTATCTCTGTTCGAGCTACTACAGGAATAGGTTTTGGTCTCCAGATCATTGGATAGAGGATAAAACCGATGAGGATAAGATTGAACAGGAGAGAACAGATCAGTAAAACATTTTTCCAGTTGTTATTCATAACTGATCACCTCCCACATATCATAAAAACTGCTCTGAGCCAGTTGATAGTTTTCATAGAGAGAATTACCGTCTGGACTCTGAGCGAGGAAGGTTCTACCCAAAAGGAGAGCTGAAAAGAGAGTTAAAAGTATTGCTGCAGCCGTTGGTAATGCAGACAGTTTACCGGGAACAGCATAACCCTTCCTGATAACTTCCCGCTGTTCGGGTATGCTGTACAGCCTGTTTTTTAAGGATTGAGGTAACTCTTCCTTATGGTAGTCAAGCAGTAGAGTATCGATACTCTTTAAAGAATCATGCTCTCTTCGACATTCCTCACAACTGAGGATATGTCTGGCAACAGCTATTTGCTCTTCTACCGTCAGTTCATTATCAAGATAGGCACTGATCTTTGGCCTTATCTCTTTACATCTTCTCCTTTCTTCCATTTTACACCTCACTTAGTATGACAATTCAACTCTCAAAACCCTGCATTTTTTTTCGTAATTTTTTCTTTGCTCTCACTAGAAGTGAATCTACCGCTCTGGAAGTGTTTCCCATAATCTCTGCAATTTCATCATAGCTCTTGTTTTGAAAATATTTCAGCTCGATAACCATCATTTCTTTGGGTTTTAACTCTTGCAGTGCATTACGGATCTCCTCATTCTTCTCCTCTTCCTCTCCGGTAGATTCATCGTCAGAGGCCAGAGTTGAAATGTGGCTCTCAGACAATCCCACATGACGACCTCTTTTCTTCTGGAAATTTATTGCGTGATTGTGAGCAGAACGATAAAGATAAGAACTGTATTTGTCAGGATCCACTCTGTCGATTCGCTCATAGAAAGAGATGAATACATCATGAAGAATATCTTCTGCATCATCACGATTCGCCAGAAATCTGACCAGATAACCGTAAAGTTGTTGTCCATACTCATCTATTATCGCTTGAAATTCCTTTTTATCCATACTTATCCCCAGGAGATATTCAAGAGGATTCGGGATATTCTGCAAGTTTTATTTGACATTATCTCCATCTTAATTATAAGAGTTATTATTATAATAGGAGAGTAAATCATGACTAATCTTCAGATAATAAGTCAAATTGACTTCCTGTCAACACTCGATGAGAAAGCTATTCAGAAGATAGCTGACAAGTTTCAGGAGATCAGTTATCCGAAAGGGACAGTTCTCTTTAAAGAAGATGAACCGGGTGATTGTTTCTATATCCTCAAATCTGGTCGGGTGAAACTTACTAAAAAAATCAATTTAGAAGAAGGAACTTCAGGTGAGTTGATCTTCTTCCAACCCTATGAATATTTCGGCGAGTTAGCCCTTATTGATGACGAACCGAGATCAGGAACCGTTACAGTTACAGATGATGCTTCTCTCCTTAAAATCAACAAAGATGACTTCCTGACTATCTGTAAAGACTACCCGACAGTACTTTTCAGTATAGTAAGAACGATGTCCAGAAGACTGAGAGAAACTAACGAAAGGTATGTCAAAATACTTGATGCCCTGATCAATGAGAAAAAACTAGCTGCTATAGGCGCTGCAGCCAGCAAGATCGTTCACGATATTAAAACTCCTATTACCGTGATAGTTCTGACCGCTGAAGTCATAGAAAAGCTCGTAGAAAAAGCTACCCCTTTCACGCAAAAGATTATCAGACAGGTCAGGATTCTGGACGAGATGGTAAGAGAGATACTCGAATTTGCCAAAGGAGAGAAATCTAACCTCAAGATTTCAGAAGTTGATCTGCAGGACTTTATTGATGACCTCAGGGAAGAACTTTCACCACTTAGCGAGGTGCACAAAATCAAAATGAATATGGTAAACGTCGTAAAGGAAAAGGTCTTTTTCGACCCCCTGAAAATTCGCCATACCATCCTCAATATCTTTAAAAATGGTGTCGAAGCAATGGATAGAAGAGGTTCCAAGATCGACCTCAAAACCGAAATGATTGATGATAAATTACATATTATGATCGCTAATGATGGACCACCAATTCCTGAACAGATCATGGACCAGCTCTTCGAACCATTCGTTACCTACGGTAAGAACTCCGGAACAGGTTTGGGCCTTGCCATCTGCCACAAGACGGTAAAAGACCATAATGGTGAAATGATAGCCCAAAATCTCCCCGAAGGTGGAGTGAGATTTGATATCAATATCCCGATAAATAAACCGAAGGATAAATAACAAGAAGTAGAAGAATAACATCTGTTACCTCTCCAGCAGAGAGAGGCAATGAAATTAGCAGTCGATTAAAGCGACTGCTAATTTTTTTATTGACAATGAGCCTTTTCTCACTATATTACTATTGGATATGTATTAAGAGGAGGAGAAAGAATGAATCTCAACAAATTTACAATCAAATCACAGGAAGCGTTGGAAGCTTCCCGCAATATAGCTGAGGAGAATGGTCAGCAGGAGATATTATCACTCCATCTTTTATCCGGTTTATTAAACCAGGAGGATAGTTTTATTGTTCCTGTGTTGAAAAAGATAGATGTTGATGTCGAGAGATTTCGTAGTGAGATAGACCATGAGATTTCTTTATTACCGAGGATAGATGGAATCCAGCAGGTTTATCTATCTGGTGAGTTAAACGACGTTTTAAAGCAGGCCGAATCTGAGCAGAAGAGTTTCAAGGATGACTATATCAGTCTGGAGCATATTCTTTTGGGCATAATAGCGAAAGGTAAGAGTAGTTCGGCCCTGTTACGCAAGTTTCAGGTCAGCAGGGATAAAGTTTTGCTTGCACTCAAAGAGGTGAGGGGGACGCAGCGAGTTACTGACCAGAATCCGGAAGGGAAGTATCAGGCATTGCAGAAGTATGCCCGCAATCTAACCAGTTTAGCAGTTCAGGGCAAATTGGATCCGGTAATAGGGAGAGACGAGGAGATCAGGAGAACGATACAGATCCTGTCGCGTCGGCGCAAGAATAATCCTCTTTTGATAGGCGATCCCGGAGTGGGGAAGACAGCCATAGCCGAGGGATTGGCCAGGCGGATAGTCGATCAGGATGTCCCCGACAATTTGAAGGGGAAGGAATTGATAGAGCTCGATATGGCAGCACTCGTCGCGGGTGCCAAGTTCCGTGGGGAGTTTGAAGAGCGGTTGAAAGCTGTTTTGAAAGAGGTCGAAGCTGCTGGTGGCAAGATAATACTCTTTATTGATGAGATCCATACGGTAGTGGGAGCAGGTGCTGCAGAGGGTTCAGTTGATGCCTCCAATATGCTGAAACCAGCGCTTGCACGTGGGACTCTTCATTGTATCGGTGCCACGACCATGAACGAGTATCGCAAATATATCGAGAAGGATGCAGCTCTGGAGCGAAGATTTCAACCGATCCAGATATCCGAACCTTCGGTCGAGGAGACGATCTCCATTTTGAGGGGTATAAAGGAGAAGTATGAAGTTCATCACGGAGTTCAGATAACGGATGGAGCACTTGTAGCCTCAGCTGTACTCTCCAACCGTTATATAGCAGACAGGTTTCTGCCGGACAAGGCAATAGACCTGATTGACGAATCGTGTGCCAATCTCAAGATGGAGATAGATTCGATGCCGGTAGAGATAGATGAAATCAAGCGTAAGATACGACAATTAGAGATCGAGAAGCTCTCAATCCAGAAGGAGAAGGACTCTCTGTCGAAGGAGCGACTTGAGCGGCTGAAGCGAGAGATGGCTGAGCTTGCCGAAGAGGAGAAGCGTCTAACTCTACTCTGGAACAGAGAGAAGGAGATATTGAAGCAGATCAGTGCAATCTCCGGAGAGATAGACACTCTGAAGGCAGAGGCCGAGCAGGCAGAGAGAGAGGGTAATCTGGGCAGAGTAGCCGAATTGAAGTATGGTGGTTTAACGCAGAAGCAGAAGGAGCTCGACAGCTGGAAAGCGAAGATGAAAGAGATCCCCAGAGAAGAACAGCTCCTGAAAGAGCAGGTAGATGAAGAGATGATAGCCGAGATCGTTGCCAAATGGACCCATATTCCGGTTTCCAAACTCATGCAGAGTGAGATGCAGAAACTTATCAAAATGGAAGAGGTTCTCTCCAGGCGGGTAGTGGGCCAGAAAGAAGCAATAGAGGCGGTATCCAATGCTATTCGCAGATCACGTAGTGGCCTGGCAGACACAGAAAAACCTATCGGGTCATTTCTCTTTCTGGGTCCGACCGGTGTAGGAAAGACCGAGCTGGCTAAATCGCTGGCAGCTTTTCTCTTCGACACAGAGAAAGCGCTGATTCGTATCGATATGTCAGAATTTATGGAACGGCATTCAGTGGCGAGATTAATAGGTGCACCTCCGGGATATGTCGGTTACGAAGAGGGTGGCTATCTGACAGAAGCGGTCAGAAGACGCCCTTACAGTGTTATCCTTTTCGATGAGATCGAGAAAGCACATAGCGACGTGTTCAGTGTCCTTTTACAGATTCTCGATGATGGGAGGATGACAGACGGTAAGGGTAGAACGGTCGATTTCAAGAATACGGTAATTATACTAACCTCCAATATCGGTTCTCAGATGATCTTTGAACATAGTGGTGAAGAGGAAGAGGAATTACGAAGAAAACTGTTTGAAGTATTGCAGCAGTATTTTAAACCGGAATTCCTTAACCGCCTGGACGATATAATTGTCTTCCACAGGTTGTCTAAGGAGCAGATTAGAGACATTGTCCGTATTCAGGTCTCCTACCTGCAGAACAGATTACTCGATAAGAAGATCAGGTTAAGGCTGACTGACAGATGTCTCGACAGGCTGGCGGAAGATGGTTTCGATCCACAGTTTGGTGCACGGCCGTTAAAACGCGTTATCCAGCGTGACCTGGAAAACAGACTTGCACTGGAAATCCTCGAGAACAGGATAAGTGAGAATTCTGAAGTAGAGGCCGATTTTGACGGGAGAGAGTTCCTTTTCCACCTGGTTGAATAAGATAGAGGATTGACTGCCTGATAGAAGAGAGATGAGATTATATCGGAACAGATAAATAATCAGGAACAGGATATAAAAGACCGGAGGATTTACGCTCTGCTACAATTCGCTAGTACTTTGAAACGAAACCCCCTCGTTTATCCACTTCCTCCGGTCTTTTCTTCTTACACTATCAATAACTTACACTTATAGTTAACCTAACAGCAAAATTTGTCAATAATATTCTTCTGGAAATACTTAACTACTTAAATCAGAAACAGAGTAGTTTCCCTGCATCTCCCTTTCCTATTTCCATTATTTCGGTTCTGATCTTCAGCGGTAAAAGGAGATCTTTAAGCACCTGGAGGACCGGGTATTCGGTAAAATAATGACCGGCATCGATTAGTGGTATTCGACTTTCGAGGATCTTATGGTAGGTAAAGTCAGCGGAAATGAAGACGTCTGCCCTGCCTGTAACGCTATCGATCAAACTGCTACCGCTTCCTCCGCAAACAGCGACTTTTCTTACTTTTTTATCGGGTGATTCGTTAGCCGGCCAGAGCTTTACAAAATTCGCTTTTAAGGCCTTTTTGGTCTCGGTGGCGAGTATTCTCAGTGTTGTGGGCTTTTTAAGCACTCCAATAATGCCAAGTCCATAGTTGAGACTCTTTTGCTCTAATGTGGAGATTGCATAGGCAGGTGTTTCATAAGGGTGTGAATTCTCTATTGCCTGGATAACTTTCTGGAGAAGAGGTTCGTCTACAAAGAATTCGAGTTTCATCTCCTCCATCTTTTCCATCTCTCCGGTCTCACCAATTGTGGGGTTACTTCCACTGAGTGGTTTAAACTGACCATCTACTGTATAGCTGTTCAGGCAGTGACTGTAGTTTCCGATTACGCCTGCACCGGCCTGATGAACTGCTTCGGCTACTCTTTGAGCCTCTACTGGAGGAACGTAGAGGGCAATATGAAATGTTCTGGTGTCTCGATTGATGAATTCCAGGTTCTGCAGACCGATCTTATCGGCTAAAGCTTTATTAACTCCTTCCCGGATGATATCGAGGTTCGAATGCATCGAATATAGAGAGACACCATTCCTGATCAGTTTGAATATCAGGGGGTCATTGATCCTGTGCAGGGGTTTTAAGAAGAGTGGATGGTGGGTAATGATCAGATCAAATTTTTCCTTTATTGCATAATCAGCGATTGAAGGGGTCACCTCCAGTGCCAGCAGAATGTTCGAGACTTCACTCTCCAATTCGCCCAGAAGCAATCCTACATTGTCCCAATCATAGGCCAGGCGGGCAGGAGCAAAACTCTCCAGTAGTTCCATTATTTTTCTTATCTTCATTCTGTTCCCCTTCAGATATAATTATTATCTTCTTTAGATCAGATAACAGTGAGATTCACCAGCTGTCAACCAAACTCTATCTTTACCCCTTCTATTCGCCTGTATCTACATAATACAGCAGGAGTTCATCTCGAAAATCAGCGTAATTGAACCCCTTTCTCATCAGATAGGAAATGCATTTCTCATAATCTTTACGGGATTTCTTTACGGGATATTTTCTGATTCCTTTAGCAATATGATAGCGGAGTATCTCATCCCTGTCTTCTCTGGTATAGTACAAATCGATGATTTTTTCTATGATATCTGCAGGTATTCTTTTAGCTATCAGGGCATTTCTCAATTCTGTTCTGCTTTTTCGCCTGTTGACATAGGAACGGGTGAGCAGTTCGGCAAATCGCTCCTCATCGATGTATCTTTTCTTTATGGCCTTATTGATAAGGTCGTTAATCGATTCTTCAGAGAGTTGTAATCTCTGTAAATAGCTCCGACATTCACCGATCGATCTCTCTCTCAAGCTCAGATAGCGGAGCAACCGCTCCCAGGCGTAATGTATGACCGTGTCCTGCAACGTTTTACTACGCTCTTCATCGAGGCAGAACACACTTTCTGAACTATATGCTCTGAGTTTCTTTGCCGGTATGGGGCCAATCAGGGTAGCGTTCTCTTTAAGTAGTTCGGGGTCTTCTTCGAGGTCAGGAGAAAAATCCTCTGCCAGGGAGTATACTATCTTTAGATAGTTCTGCCTGTTTTTACTGATCGCCAGAAATAGAGGCATCATTATATCCTGGATAAAGCTCTGTTCTCTCTGTCAGGACCGGTCAGAGTGACTGCTTCCCCGTAAAGGGGGGAGTCACTTTTCAGATTTTTCCTGCTCTGAGGGGAAGTAGATCTCACGCAGTTGTGTTTCGATCTCCACTCTTATTTCCGGATTTTCGGCGAGGAAGGTCTTCACCTTATCGGCACCCTGCCCGATCTTCTGCTCTCCGTATGAGAACCAGGAGCCACTCTTGCGGATGATGTCATTATCAATTGCTGTGTTGATGATAATATCTTCATGTGAGATACCTTTACCATAAATGAGTGGGAATTCGACAGTCTTGAATGGTGGGGCAAATTTGTTCTTCACCACTTTTACCCGGATATTATTCCCTATTATATTTACAGTTCCGCCGGATGCATCTTTTATAGCACCGGCATTCCTTACCTCCAGCCTTACAGATGAGTAAAATTTCAGTGCCACTCCACCGGTAGTCGTCTCCGGATTCATATAGGCCGGAACCCCGATCTTCATTCTGGTCTGATTGATAAATATAACAGCGGTGTTTGATTTACTCACTATTGCGGTCAGTTTGCGTAATGCCTGTGACATCAGTCTGGCCTGTAAACCGACATGACTATCACCCATCTCACCTTCGATCTCCTGTCTGGTTACAAGAGCCGCTACCGAGTCCAGAATGATCAGGTCAACAGCATTGCTTCGGACGAGGGTCTCTACGATCTCCAGTGCCTGCTCGCCACCATCAGGCTGAGAGATAAGCATCTCATCAGTATTGACACCGATCTTCCTAGCATATACAGGGTCAAGAGCGTGTTCAGCATCAATGAAGGCAATGATCCCATTCTGTTTCTGAGTTTCAGCGGCAATATGCAGAGCGATTGTAGTCTTACCGGAAGCTTCTGCGCCATAAATCTCGGTAATTCGTCCTTTGGGAATACCACCGATTCCGAGCGCTGCATCGAGATTGAAGGCTCCGGTCGAAATGACTTCCGCCTTCTGCCGCGGGCTGTCACCAAGCCGCATAATCGTTCCACTACCATACTTCTTCTCGAGTTGTCCCAGAGCTGTTTTTAAAGCTGCATCCTTTTGTTTATCACTCATTCTTTCCTCCTGTCAGTTAAACATTTTTCTCATACCATATTGGGGAGAGACCTTTTTTTAACAACTTTTTTTTAGGCTTATTCACCGATAGTTAAACCCGCTTCTCTCTTCCCAAAAGGTAAATCTGTAAAGGTCAGGTTTATTATTCATTATAGAGCACTAATGCTGCAGGGAGTATTGCTCTATTATGCTGTATTCCGGCCCTTCAGAATGAAGACGGCTTTCGTAAAATGTCGCTACAGAGATCGTTCTCTGCCCCGGGTTGATTGCCGATTCTGTCAGCCGGGCCACGATTTCGGGAGCAATGTATTGTTTCACCCTGCCCAGGGTAATATGAAGCCGAAACGGTTTCGTATCTATCTGGTAACCCTCCCGGTTCAAGAAATCCCGGAGCTTTTTCAAGACATTACCGAGCTGGGGAGAATCATAATCACATTTTAGCCAGATCAGCCGGGGTCTTCTCGGTGGTATGACCTCTGTTTCCGGGTTAGAGATAGTGAACTGTTCTAAACCCTTCAGTATCTCAGCAAATCCGGATTTTAGCTTCGGGATCGCCGACGCTTCAACATCACCTATGAACTGCAGGGTAATGTGCCAGTGTTCCCTCTTCACCCATTTAACACGACTGGGGCAAATTTTCTGGAGTTCGTTCAGGGATCGTTCAATCTCATCTTTTAAATCTTCAGGGATTTCCAGGGCTAAAAAAACTCGCATAACTCACCTCTCATCATTTGAGTGCAGAGGGAAAGTCTCTCAGACTGTTTAAAGATTCTGTTACCAGAACAGCTATGGTAGCTCCTCGACTGGTAAGTTCTTCTCTATCGGTCAGATGAGACTCATCAGATGGATATTCTAACGTTTGTAACCGATATCGATCAAAAACTTCTTACGGGTGGCAATATCAGATTCTGATTCCACACCGAGCGGGGACTCACCATCGATGACACCAAGAACACCACGCCCCTGTTCTGTTTCTGCCAGGATTACTTCTACCGGATTGGCTGTAGCACAGAAGATGCCGACTACTTCGCGGCAGGCTTTGATAGCAGGAATTACATTGAGCGGGAAGACATCCCGCAAGACGATAAGAAAAGTGTGTCCAGCTTTTATTCGTTGTAGATTCTCTACAGCTACCTCTGTCAGCTCTTCGTCTGTTCCATCTTTCCGGATCAAACGGGGTCCGGAAGCTTCATTGAAGGCGAGTCCGAATTTAATCCCCGGTACGGAATTTACCATCGCTTCATAAAGATCTTCCACAGTCTTGATAAAATGCGATTGGCCGAATATAATGTTACAACCTTCTGGTATCTTGAGCTTTTCAACTACGAGTTCCATTATTCCCCCCTACTTCTCTTGATATCTTATTTTTTTAAATCCCGTTCAGCTTCTCAAGAGCTGGATAATAGTATGGACCGTCAGCAGGTGAGATGAAAGAGTCCCAGCTTCAGGTCATATACTGAACGGTTGAATTCTTTCACCGCTATGGGAGTTGGCTTGATAACAAACCCGATCTCATTCTCTTCCAGCAGATCGTGAACTGCCTGGTCAACCTTCATCAGGCCTAACCAGCCTGTTCCTATGATGACAGTGTGGAGAACTGACCAGTCGATTTTCGGTAAATCGTCCAGAGTAAGGTAATGACCATTATGTCGCCACCAGCTATCAATAATCTTAGTTGGTGTGATAATGAGATCCGAATGATAATCGATCCCATTGACCGTCATCTTACCGAATTCATAACTATCAATTATGTATCTGACTGTCATCTCTAGAGAAAAAAAATCCTCATAATACTATTATGAAGAATTGGAACTATCTCAAACATTCACAACTGCTTGCTATAGCTCTCTATATCGCCTTCGTTACTTTGTTGGCTTTCAGACAGGATGTGCAGACCTTGATAGTTTTGATCTTATCGCCATCTTTTACTCGTACTTTCTGTAAGTTCGGATTGAAACGGCGTTTCGTTGCATTCAAAGCATGACTGCGATGCTGCCCGAACTGTGGTGACTTACCACATATATCGCAAATTTTTGACATCGGTATCCTTCCTTAGTATTTTTTACCAGAAAATTAACTCTGCTTTTCTTGGCAAGTATTATCTTTCAATAGAATCTGATCTTATGTCCAGTATTTGTCACTCTGTAGATTTAACAGGCTATCTTGTTCTTCGAAAATTCCTCGATAACCAATCGTCACCCTACGAGCCGGATGCCGCCGACTCCCATGCTCCCTAAAGGTTTATGAGCAGGAGTGGTAAAATTCAATTAAAACTCCTTTGCTGCTCAGGGTTTGAAGAGGCAAACCTTTTATCGGGTAATAAGATAGCATCAAGTAGTTACTGGAGTGGGCGATAAACAGTTAGAACTTCAGTTGCTGGGTGGATCTGGAGTTTACTGTATTATGATGTTATAGATTATCCTGATGAAGAGAAGTGTTAGGACGATAAGGAATATAGGGCGGATGATTCTGGAGCCGTTACTGATTACCAGTTTTGAGCCGAGATAGTTTCCCATTATTCCGCAGACAGCTGCCGGTATTCCGATAGCGAGGATAACCTTTCCATTGATGAGGAAGGTAATCATCGCAGCGAGATTAGAGGCGAGGTTAACGAACTTGGCATTGGCATTGGCACCTACATAATCGCATCCGAGAACTACAGTGTAGCCAAAAATCAGGAAGGAACCGGTACCGGGACCGAAAAAGCCGTCATAGAAGCCGATAATTAACCCTGCAAGGGAAGCCAACAGCAGAATCTGTAGTTTGCTAAACGACGAATCCCTTTTCACCATTCCGCTATCTTTTCTTACCCAGACGAAGAGTGTTATAGCTGGAATGAGGAAGAGGAGTACATAGTTGAGGAAGTGTGGATCCAGGAGCAGTACGGTTCTCGTACCGAGATGAGATCCGATGAGGGCAAAGAGGGCGCCAGGCAGGGCAATGAGGTAGTTGGCCATCTTTCTCTTATTATAGCGATAGGTAGAGAGTAATGTTCCGAAAGTAGAAGAGAACTTGTTATTGCCGAGTACGAAATGGGGTGGGAGTCCTGTAGCCATATAGGCGGGTACTGAGAGAAGGCCACCCCCTCCGCTGATGGCATCGATGAAACCGGCCAGAAAGATCAGTGGCAGCAGGATCAGATATCCTTCGACAGAAAGTGATACTATTTCCAAGAACTATTCCCAGTATTTAGCATCAAGGCTACGGTAAAGGACAGCTTCTCCGATATGGCTGGCCTTTATATTTTCGCTACCATCCAGGTCAGCAATGGAACGGGCGACTTTCAATATCCGGTCATAAGCCCTGGCCGAGAGCCCCTTCTTAAGCATAGCCATTTTCAACAGGTTCTTTCCTTCATCGTCGAGTTGACAGTAACGGCGTAAGAGCTTCGGTGTTAATTGTGAGTTGCTGTAGATCTCCTCTTTTGTGAACCGGTTTAACTGCCATTTCCGTGCTTTGTTAACTCGATCCCTGATGATATGTGATTTTTCACCAGTCGGCAGGCCACCAAGCTCCGAATATTTAACGGCAGGGACTTCGATATGGATATCGATTCTGTCGAGTAACGGGCCGGAGATTCGTGAGCGGTAACGCTGTATAGACGTCTGAGTGCAGCTACAGGAATGTGTTTCCAGGTTGCTTCCGAAATAACCGCAGGGGCAGGGGTTCATAGAGGCGACAAGCATAAAACAGGCAGGGAAGGTTACACTATGTGCGGCTCTGGCTACATTTACAACCTCATCTTCCATCGGCTGTCTCAAAACTTCAAGTACAGACTTCTTGAACTCGGGAAGTTCATCGAGGAAGAGTACTCCATTATGGGCGAGTGAGACTTCACCCGGTCGGGGATAGCTGCCACCACCGATAAGAGCAATGTCGCTTATCGTGTGATGTGGTGACCTGAAAGGTCGATTGTTGACGACACCCAACCTGTTTCCGCTTAATAAGCCAGCGACAGAATGGATTTTCGTTGTGGTCAAAGCCTCTTCGAGTGTCAGTTCAGGTAATATACCAGGCAGTCGGCGGGCAAGCATCGTTTTACCGGAACCTGGAGGGCCTATCATCAGGATATTATGTCCACCGGCAGCTGCTACCTCCAGAGCTCGTTTAACCTGAAACTGTCCCTTGACGTCCGACATATCCTCCAGAATATCCCTGGAAGGAGAAAAAAGGGTATCCATATCTACTTTGACCGGCTCGATCTCCATCTTTCCTTCCAGAAAACCGACAGCTTCTCCCAGATTTTCTACTGGATAGACGTTAAGTTCACTGATGATAGCAGCCTCTTTCGCATTTTCCGGTGGAACGAGTAACCCTTCCATACCGTCCTTACCTGCTGCTACTGCTATCGGTAATACACCCTTGACACCTCGCAACCGGCCGTCCAGTGAGAGTTCACCTATCAGGGCAAAAGATTTCAACCGTTCGGAACGGATCTGTTTTGTTGCCTGAAGTATGGCAATAGCTGTTGGTAGATCGAGGGCAACACCCTCTTTTCGCAGGTCTGCAGGTGCAAGATTTACTGTGCAGTGGTATGTCGAAAAACGGAATCCGGCATTAATGATGGCCGAAGATACTCTGTCTCTGCTCTCCTTAATGGAGTTCGAAGGAAGGCCGACAATGATGAATTTGCTTAAACCCGGCCTCAAATCAGCTTCTACGGTTATCTTTTCCGCATCGATACCGTTGATAGCATAGGATATCGTCTTTCCATACATGTCAAACACTCAAATTATGTCTTTTTGCAACAATCTCTATTTATTAACAATCAGGGTTTCACTATCTTCCGAGTCAAGCAAAAATTTAATAATGGCAACTAATGCCCTATCACGACGGTATCCTGTTTCCGAAATATCCGTTCTGAATCGCTACCGGTTGCCTCAAGCAGGATGATATAGACTCCAACCGGCAGGATTTTGCCATCCTCCCGTCTACCGTCCCAGATAAGAGATCCTCTCGCTGCTGATATCTCCTGGTCAGCCAGACGGTTAACCATTCTACCCTTGAGATCGAATATCCGGCAATTCACCCTGCTCAATTTTTCTGGAAGCTCAAAACTGATAATCGTTCTCTCGCCCTGCACTGGAGAAAAGGGGTTTGGTGAGAGGGAAAGAGCAACCTGAGAAGGAATGTAAGGAGTGTAGATACTGTTTTCTTTACCGGGTGTCGAACCGGCAGGGTGAATAGAGCAGGCCCAGTTATCATCTCTGGAAGGGAGTAGTGGGTTGATCCTTTCAGCTGAAACTCCACGGTTCTCACTCCATTTCGGACTATAGCTGAATTGCTCGAATATATTCTCTGCCGGATCATACAGGGTCAACATCTCACCTGAGACGTATATACTAACGAGGCCGGTCACTATGAGAGCGTCTTCTGGCTGATATGTTTCAACGATGAAGAGAGAATCTGCCGGATTGTTAACCAGCAATATGTACTCCTGGCCGGTAAGGGGGATATCCACACTGTATCTTTCGGTCTCCAGTGTTACCGAGAAGAGATATTTATAGAAATGGTTGACCTTCAATTCTATCCACCTCGGTTCGTCAGTGAAGGGGCGGAACATGATCTCGTTTACAGCTACGGGTAGGGCGTCATTATTGTAATATGAGAAGGCGAAATCATTGGAGGGGTCGAGATCCTCTTCTGCTTCTATCAGATACTGGAAAGTTGTGTATTCGGTGGTCGGAATTTCTGTTTCGAACTCATAGTGGCTGCTGGCAGGGAGAAAGAGATGTTCTTCATAGAGGAGTGTTCCCTCTGCCTCCTCGTTGTAGAAGGCCAGGCAGATGAGCTGGCATTCCTCAATATAATGATATCCAGTATTCTCTATACAGAGTCTATGCTGCAGCCTGTCATTGATAATAGTCGTTTCTGCATTCTCTAAAGCGAGATCATAGGGGAACGGGAGAAGGCTGTTCGGGGCCGCAGGGGTTGACAGATTGCTGTGAATACACCTGTCCCACAATGATTGATCATCATAGGGGTTTACTCGCTCCAGAGATACGTTGTAAGGATAGGAAGCCGGAGCGGTATACTCGGTATAATCAAATATATTGCCATAGCTGTCGGCGAGGAGAAGTTCCTCCCGGTCGTTATTGAGAACTGCCCAGGAGATTGATTCTATAACATTCTTCACTCCAACATAATGATAATACTTGAGAAACTCTTCTCTATCTCGACAAATTATCAAATAGCTTTCTGGTTCGATAGTTCCACTGAATTCCGTCCTGGTTTCTGCTGCATCCTCCAGATAGAAATTGTTCATTACTAACGGGACCTTGCTCCGGTTATAGATCTCCAACCATTCTTGATTTTCTGCAGACTCCTTGAAGAGGAGTTCATTCAATATGAGAGGTGAAGGACCAAAGATAAAAGCGTTCTGCAATTTATTATTGGAGAGATCAGGGTCGTTCTGATAGACCAATCTTATATCCAGCGGGTAATATCCCTCTTTCAGTTCTGTGAAATGATAATGCTCGGTAGTATGATACTCAGGCAGCAGTTCAGGCAGGGGAAAGATCCCCTGAAGTTCGTAATTGAGAAAGATGTGGATAGCTGCTTCGGCCTCTGGGATGGTAACAGAAGAGGGATTGATTATCTTGACCGATATCCGGAGGCTCTCTTCGAACTCGGTGATTTCCAGCTCTTCTAAAATAAGGTCTACCGGGTAGATATTGCTGTAACCCGGACTTGGCATTGAACAGGCAAACCAGTCTTTAGCTGAGTTATTAGTATCATACCCGTCTTCTATGCGAGCTAGAGAATATCCGGCCGGTGTATCCGAAGCAAAACTTACTCCAGGGTGAGATATGTCGTCCGGAAGATTGTTTAGATTGTTCTCACCATAGAGAACCGTATCTGTATAACCAGCAGGGCTGATGAGCCTGATCCCAACAGTGTTGTCAACAGGAGAGGGGAGTTCAAGGAGAGTGTAGAGATCTGCTCCCGGTACATATTCACCCGCTATCAGAATGAAGCCATAGGGGGCTATAATCAGATTGGGAAGCGATAATATGGTCTGAAATGAGTCTCCGGCAGTCTGGATCTCCCACCCCTGGAGTGAGATACTCCTGCCGGAATCGTTATAGAGTTCAATCCACTGCTCACCACTATTTCCGGCGAGTGGGTTGTACATTATCTCATTAAGAACTATATCAGCAGGACATAAGAATGGAATAGAGAGAATTAGAAACAAGGAGAGGGTATATTTCAAAGATCTTTCCACGAAAATAACCTCCGGTAAACATAAATATCATTCCGGGTTTACAAAGATATTCTCTATAATATCGGTCGGTGTTATTGCTGCTGTTTCTTTGAATAGTGAACAGGTTTCTGCAGTTTTCCCGAGCAGGTATGAGGCTGATATTGCCGCTTCTGCCGGTGAGAGTTTCTGGGCTAAAAAGGAGATGATTATTCCGGAAAGAACATCGCCACTACCCCCTGTTGCCAGTCCGTCATTACCCGAAATGTCAAATATTGTCTGAGTTCGGTTGAAGAAGACCCGGGTAACCCCCTTAAGCAGAAGATTACAATCGTAATCGTTAAGGAATTCTTTTACTGCAGAGATTGTGTCCTTCATTACATCCTCGCTCGAGCTCTGTGAAAGACGGGCAAATTCCCCGATATGAGGCGTTAAAACGAATGGTCTGTTCTCCATTCGTTTCAACCATTGTGGATAATGTGCCAGGATATTGAGTGCATCAGCATCAAATACTACGGGCTTGCTATACTCCCGGGTTATCATGTTGACGAGGGCGGTTGTTAATGGGGATACCCCCGAGCCCGGCCCGATAAGCAATACATCGTATGTATCAAGTGTCTTGAGAAACTCTCTGATCTCCGGCAGTTCTATCAGATTATCGGCAGAGCAATTCTCACAGATCCTCTGATTCTCCCCTGAAAAGGGTAACGGTCTTGTCATAATTTCCAGCAGGTTAGACTCATAAATTGTCTCCATACCCTGGTTATGAAAGAGTGTAATCAAACCACTGCCGGAATGCAGTGCCGCCCTTGCTGCCATAATTGCAGCTCCGGAAAATCCAGGAGAACCTGCGATGATCGCTACACGACCGTAGTTACCTTTATGGTATGAACTGTTACGATAGGGATAGATTACATTACTATCGTCTATCAGATTGGCGAAAGGACCTTTATCATCCCATATTTCCCGGGGAATACCAATATCTATGGGTATCACTTCACCGCAGTAACTTCGCCCTTTTCCGAGATAATGACCATACTTGGGGGCTGCCATTGTGAAGGTATAATCAGCACAGAAAGCACATTCAGCCCAACCGGTATCAGCGTCGAGACCGCTGGGTATATCTATCGCGACTCTGAGAGAGTCAGCTTCATTAAGCCTGACTATGATATCTTCATAAAGCTCGGATAGTGAACCTTTGAAACCGATACCGAAGATGGCATCAATTATAGCCGCATAAGGACAGAACTGATCAGTAAAGTATTCTTCCGAAAGATCTACCCATTCTTCAGCTGTGGATATATGATGTAGCGGGATATTCATCCTTTTGACCAGTTTATAATTCGTTGCTGTTTCGGGTGACATCCTGGCTGTGTCACCAATGAAAAATAGTGTCGGCCAGAAGCCCAGATTCTGTAAGCAGCGGGCAATAACAAAACCATCACCCCCGTTGTTCCCCTGTCCACAAAAGATCGCCACTTCATCACCCTCTGTCAGCAAGTCATATATGCAGAGAGCAGATCGGGCACCTGCATACTCCATCAGAATACTTCCTGCAAGCCCGAAATCGTTGATCGTAGAACGATCTATCTCTTTCATTTCATCTCTTGATAATACATACATATCACTTCTCCGGTATAGATATCTCTATTGTCGAACCTTCATCCACGACACTATGAATGACATGGATCTTACCTTTATGAAAATCCTCTACTATTCTCTTGGCCAGACTGAGTCCCAATCCCCATCCCCGGGATTTAGTAGAGACTCCTGGCTCGAATATCTTGCCCTGCATTGATTTAGCTATCCCCTTACCCTCGTCCTGAACTATGATATGAGTTCTATTCTTATCCTGAAAAGCTATGAGTATTATACTGCCACCCTTCTTCTGCATTGCATCGATCGCATTCTTGATCAAATTCTCTATTGCCCATTTTATCAGGTCAGGATCAACATTGACTTTGATATTCTGGATTTTACTTATGAAGACAATATCGATCTTGTGCGTCAGATGGGGTAATCGCTCCTTGTAGTAATCTACCGATTCCTGAATAAGATCGTGCAATATGACAGGTTTCAACTCGATTTCCGAACCGATCTTCCCGAATCTGTTTCCTACCTTCCTCAACTGTTCCACATCGTTTTCCATAAACTGGACGAGTTTTTTCAGATCAGGATCAGTGGAGGAACTCTCGACACGGTTAGAGAGAACATCTATCCAGCCCAGAAGCGAAGATATGGGCGTTCCGAGTTGATGTGCCATCTCTTTTGCCATACCGACCCAGAGGATATCTTTTTCATTTCTTTTAAAGAAGAGAATGGCATAGACCCCGAAAAGGACAAAGAGTAGTACAAATGCCACTTCAACGAAAGGCATAAGCCGCAGCTGTTTCATAGCTCTTGACTCGCTGTAATAGGCAAAATTGATAATACTATCGTTTTCTGTCGTATAATAGAGAGGTATGACATTACGGTCACTCTCCATCTTCGAAAGGCTGTTGATAAGAGAATATTGCTCTTCCTGCCCAAGGGCATGGAAAGGCTTGCTTTCATCTATTCCGACGTTCTTCCAGTAGAGTGGTGTTCTGTTATGATCAGTCAGGATAATAGGATATTCAATATTAGCAATGATCTCTTCAAATATGTACTGACTGAGAAGGCTTTCCCAATCATCTTCTGCTGAATAACTGAAAAATCTGGCAAAGAGGTTGGGAACTACCTGAGCTTCATAGCGGAAATTACTCAGCAGGGTGTTTGTATAGATAATAAAGAAAACAAATAGAAGTACCGACCCGACAGCGAAGTAAAGCTTGATAAGGAGGTTCGGATACTTATATATCTTTTTTTGTTGTCTCCCAAAGATCATCTAATTTCTCCATTGAACTGTCGTAGATATTCTCATCATTCTTTTTATGATGTTCTTCAATAGCCTGAAAGCGCTGGCGGAATTTTTCTGCAGCTCTCTTGAGTGCTGCTTCAGAATCTATTCCCCGTTTTCTGGCATAGTTAACGACCGTAAAGAGAAGGTCGCCGAGTTCTTCAGTTATCTGCATCTGAACATCGTTTCTATCAGATTCCTCTAATTCTTGAAATTCTTCTTCTATCTTACTCAGGACATCGGAGGCATTCTTCCAGTCAAAACCTATAGAAGCTGCCTTCTCCTGCATTCTCTGAGCATAGATCAGGGCTGGCATGCTCTTCGGAATACCTTCCAGGATAGATTTTCTCGTCTTCCGCTTTTCATGATGTTTCAGTCTTTCCCAGTTTGTCTTGACCTCGGCAGCTTCCATCCTGTCCTGCTTCTGTTGCTTGTCTCTGGCAAATACGTGAGGATGACGGCTGACCAGTTTTTGTGATATAGTAGTCAGAACATCGGCCAGGGTAAAATACCCCGCTTCTTTGGCGATCCTTATCTGCATCAGTATATGTAGAAGCAGGTCTCCCAGTTCTTCCTGCAGATGCTCAGGATCGTTATTCTCTATTGCTTCAATAGTTTCATAAAGCTCTTCTATAAAATTAGGGATCAGGGAGTGAGGTGTCTGTTTAATATCCCAGGGGCAACCCTCATCAGGGTCGCGTAACTTTTCCACAATATCCCACAAATCTGTAAATTCTTTCATCTCAGTCCTCTATAGACAACATTTAATTTATTTTTATCAGAGTACTTCTCTTGTAAAGTACTTTTTAATCGGATTGAAGGGGCAGATCAGGAAGGATAGCTGTCGTGGTCAGTTCTTAGCTTCTTTATCTTCCTGGGGGAGTTCCCATTTTTTCTTTATCCTGTTATTGACCCATCGCTTACGTAGCCAGGCGAGCAGCAGAATAAAGGGTAGAACACCCCATATAATACCTGTGAAGGCGAGCAGGATTTCGATGCGGAATCTTTTTTTGAGATAGTCTTCCAGTAAAGGAGAGAACTGCCCTGGTGTGAGTTTAAAAGCCCGGAAGAAGGCGAGGGAGAAATCGATGGGGATATCATTATAATTCCAGAGGTTATAGAATTCATCCAGATGGTTACTATAGAGATATTTGACAGCGAGGGCAGATTTGGCGTAGAAAGACTCCCATCGAATCTGGCCATCGGGGTATCTTCCAGCCATCTCATTGATAGTCAGGCTGTTGCCGAGCAGAAAATCTCTGGCGTAGAGAAGCTCTCTTTCGAAATTGAGGTCACCGGAAAAGAAGACTGCCATACCTTCGTGAAACCAGAGGGGTATGTTATCGAATTGCGAATCGAGAAAGAGGTGGATATATTCGTGCAGAATGATACGACGGAGACGGGAGAAACTTCTCAGATCACGGGGGTTTCTGATGTAGATTCTTTTTTCTGAGGGTGAGTATAGAGCTTCGCTGAATTCAATGATCCCTTTATGCCCGGCAATGATATTTTGATAGAATTCTCTGTCAGGGGCAATGATAATCTCCCCCGTGATTTCGGGATAGAATCCGATAGCTCGCTGGAATTCTTCGATATCGTGGATTATGAGCGGATGGAGTTGCTCTATGAGTTGCTGATCTCGCTGATGGTGTCTGAAGGTCAGGCCATCTTCCTCTCTAAAGAGCAGTTCCGGGTATTGG